>Ga0315298_1002531_pt1 | contig 30875 bp, 30 predicted proteins | sample WHS_1_MG_FD_203077 | JGI IMG/M metagenome (GOLD analysis project Ga0315298, IMG submission 203077) | Extremophilic microbial mat communities from Washburn Hot Springs, YNP, Wyoming, USA - WHS_1_MG | ecosystem: Environmental > Aquatic > Thermal springs > Hot (42-90C) | place: USA: Wyoming... | reverse complement strand
GATTATCCGGTCCTCACTTGCGCGTTGCAGGTACCTAATGGCGTTCTGGACATTTTTTGCCATGTGCATGGCGAACGGGAGCGTATCCTGTTTTACCTGCGTCCCCAGAATCTGGAGATAACGATGGGAAAACGCCTGGCGGTGGCGGAGTTTCTGACCCGTGCCAACTATGGGCTGGCTCTGGGTAACTTTGAGCTCGATATGGAGGATGGAGAAGTCAACTTCAAGACGATTCTCCAGGCGCCTGCCACCGTGTTGAGCACTGCCCTGTTGCGTCCTTATCTGCTGGTTGGCGTGGAGACCATCAACCACTACCTGCCAGGGCTGAACCGGGTGCTGAGCGGCCAGGAAACCCCGGCTGCCGCGATCAAGGCGTTGGAGATTGTGACAGCGGTGCATTGACCCCGGAGCCGATGATTCCGCTGCCCAGCAGCAGCGGAGTGATGCCCATGCCGCGGATTTTTGCAAGGGTGGGTTGGGCCGCTGCCAGAGAATCGAAGGTGTTGGTGCGGAGCCGGTAGAGGGTGTTGTTATCGCCCGCTTCCACCTTTTCCATCTGGGTGCTGACCCCCAGCAGAGCGAGACGATCGCGCAGGACGGCGGCGGCGGCGCGATTGGTGAAGGCGCCGACCTGAATGGTCACCGGCTGGTGGACGGCGCTGGTGCTGCTGGTGGTCGCCGCACTGGGGATACCGGGACCGTTCCCGAGGATGTCGGCAGGAATGTCCACATGCATGGCGGGCAATATCTGATAAAAATTGAAATCGACGCCGCTGCGAGTGGCGGCTGTGGAGGCCGCAGCGGCGCTGCTGGAGGTGACGACGGCGAGCGGGTCGCGCACCGGAGTTTGTATGGTCGCCAGGGCAGTCGATGTGGACGCTGCCGAGCTAACAGGCTGTTGCTGAGCGATTGCCGGCGCGCTATTGCTGAAGGCCACCGCCGCCGGTAGTCTTGTCCCGCTATTGATTAAACCGAGCTTTCCGGTGGTGATGTGGATTTGTGCTATCCACCACCAGACCCCCGCACTGAGCATGATTACCAGAAGAAGCAGCAACACCCAAGGCCAGTTCAGTGCCGGAGGGGGGGGCGTTCGCTCGGTGTCATCTTCCGGCTCAACCGTCCGCCGTGGTGGGATGGGCGGGCGCGGCTCTGGCGCTCGCGGGCGGCTGGTTTGATTTTTGTAATCGCGCATAACCCTTTACATCTGCTCCGGTGCGCTGACGCCGAGCAGTCGTAGTCCGTTGGCAATAGTCTGCGCGACGGTCAAACAGAGCGTCAGGCGGGCGTGGCGCAGCGGCGTTTCCTCCACCAGAATTCTGGTCGAATTGTAGTAGGTGTGGAAGGCCGCGGCCAACTCCCTGAGATAGAAGGCAAGCTGATGTGGTTCGCGATCACGGGCTGCCGTGGCCACTACTTCCGGGAAGCGCCAGAGGGTGTCGGCAAGTGCGATTTCGCGGGGCTCCTGGAGGATTTCCAGGTCGACGTCGTCTGCTGAAGGCAGGCTGAGGCTCTTTTCTGCGGCTTGCCGCAGCAGGGAATACACCCGGGCGTGGGCATACTGGATATAAAATACCGGGTTTTCTTCGGAGTGCTTTTTGGCCAGTTCCAGATCAAAATCCAGATGCTGGTCGGCGCGGCGCAGCACATAAAAGAAACGCGCGGCATCATTGCCTACTTCCTCGCGCAGTTCGCGCAGGGTGACAAACTCGCCGGCACGGGTAGACATGGAGACTTTTTCCGTACCGCGATAGAGGATGGCGAACTGGACGAGGACGACTTCCAGGCGTTCGTCTTCCAGACCGAGGGCGCGCAGGGCGGCCTTGACTCTGGGCACATAGCCGTGATGGTCCGCACCCCACATGTCGATGACGTGGGTGAAGCCGCGGGCAAATTTTTCAGCATGGTAGGCCACATCGGAGGCAAAGTAGGTGTAGGCGCCATTGTCGCGACGCAAAACCCGGTCCTTGTCGTCATCAAAGGCAGTGGCGCGGAACCAGAGGGCGCCCTCCTGGGTGTAACAATGTCCGGCTTTTTCGAGGGCGGCGACGGCAGCATCGACCGCACCCGTATCCATCAGGCTGCGCTCGGAATACCAGCGCTCGTAATGCACACCGAAGCCCTCCAGATCCTCGCGGATGTCGGCGAGAATCTCGTCCAGTCCGGCGCTGTGCAGGGTGCGATAGTCGGCACCGAGGGACTGCTTCAGGTGGGCGATGAGGGCGTCGATGGCGATATCACCGTCGCTCATCTCGGGCAGGTTCGGCAATCCGGCCGCCGCGTGCTGTAAGCGGTCGCCGACCTGCTCCCGGAGATGCGCCGCTATTTCGCCCACATAGTCGCCGCGATAACCGTTCTCAGGGAAGGGCCAGGGCAGCGCCCCGGCGGCTTCGAGATAGCGCAGGTAGACGCTGGCCGCGAGAATATCCATTTGCCGCCCGGCGTCGTTGACATAGTATTCACAAAAGATGTCGAAGCCGTTAAAGCGGAGGATATTGGCGAGGCTGGCGCCATAGGCGGCGCCGCGCCCATGCCCGACGTGCAGGGGGCCGGTGGGGTTGGCGGAGACGAACTCCAGTTGCAGGCGCTGGCCGACGCCATTTCGGTTGGCGCCGAAGCGCTCTTTTTCGGTACGTACCCGGTGGATGACGGCGTGAAAGGCGGCGGGCCGCAAAAAGAAATTGATGAAGCCGGGGCCGGCAATCTCGGTGCGGGCAATCCATTCCGAGGCAGGCAGGGCCGCGACGATATCGTTGGCGATGTCGCGGGGCTTGCGTCCGACCGCTTTGGCGAGGAGCAGGGCGATGTTGCTGGCGAGATGGCCATGTTCCACCTGTTTGGGGCGATCCAGCTCCAGGGTGGCGGGAATCCCTGGGATGCTGCCCTGGGCGTGGAGTTGTTGAAGCGCCCCTTGCAGGGCATGGCTGACAAATGCTTTCACAGGGCTACCTTATGCACGAAATTTTTGCTTTAGTGTAACGCAAGCCAGCGCTTTACGGCAGGGGTTGTTGTATCTTGGATACTGTACTGGAGCCGAGGATCGATGGGGATGCGCATAATGCATGATTATCTGGGAGGTTTCTGGCACTGGTTTACCGCCCCGTGGACGCTGCCCGGGGGGATGATTGTCGAGCCCATCGGTATGGTTGAATTTCTGATTATCCTGGTTTTTTTATGGTGGGGGGCGGCCTGGGTGCGGCGATTCACGCGCCGGGTACTGAGCCGGCAACTGGATCATGCCACGGCTTACGCCATCTCGCGGCTTACCTACTACATGGTTATTGCTCTGGGCATTTTCATTGCCCTGCAGACGATCGGCGTCAATCTCAGCAGTCTGGCTCTCTTGGGCGGTGTGGTGGGTGTCGGTCTGGGTTTCGGGTTGCAGAATATTTTCAGCAATTTTGCGTCCGGACTCATTTTGCTCTTTGAACGCAGCATCAAGGTAGGCGACTACATCCAGATCAAAGAAAACGGCCTGCATGGCGAGGTCAAAAAGCTGGGCGTGCGCTACACCCAGATCGTGACCAACGACCATGTGGATATCCTGGTACCCAACTCCCAGTTTGTGAATGGCGAGGTGATCAACTGGAGTCTGGATGACCCGGTTATGCGGATTCATATCCCGTTTCGCGTGCCCTACGGTACCGACCGGGAACGATTGCGGAACCTGGTCATAGAAACCGCGCTCTCCTTGCCCCTGACAGCAAGGGATGAACGTTATCTGCCGACCTTGTGGTTGAACGCGTTCGGAGACGCGGGCTATGACTGCGAGATGATCGTCTGGGTGGAACGGGCGGGACTGATACGTCCCGGCGGAACTCGCGCCAAATATAACTGGGCACTGGCGGATGCCCTGGAGCAGGCGGGCATCGAAATACCACGCCCGCGTCAGGAGGTGGTGGTGACGCCTTCCCTGGCGGCGGCACTGGCCACTACTGTGGAAAACTCGTCCTCTTCCTCCTCCACATAATTGCGCGGACCATCGGCGCTGCGCAGGGCGCTGGGCGGGATGATAAAGACGTAGGCGGTAATGGCCGCTATCAGGCAGATCCACATCGACAGGCGCAGCAGGTTGTCGATGCTCAGGGTGCCCGCCTGCACCTCGATCAGGGTGTGCAGGTGTTGGGCTGAGAGCGCCACTTCCGGATCGAAACGGCTGATGTGGCCGCGCAGATGGTCGCTGGCAAGGGCGCTGTAGCGGGCCCAGTAGACGCTCAGCAGGCTCACCCCGATGTTGGCGCTGAAGACGCGAATGAAATTGCTGGTGGTGGCTGCTGAGGGAATTTCCGCAGCACTGAGGCCGGAGAGGATAACCATGGTTAGCGGCACGAAGAGCATACCGACGCCCATGCCGATGAACAGCATCGGCCAAAACAGATCGCTCAGACTGCTGATGGGACTGAGATAAGCGCTACCGTAGGCGAAGGCAAAAATGGCAAAGCAGAGGGTCGTCAGCCGACGTAGTCCCAGTAGCCCGCGCAGGCGGTCCATCTGGGTCGACAAGGGAATAGCGCCAAGACCAATGGGAATGAGCACCGCGCTCCCCCAGAAGCCGTTGAAGCTGAGGGTTTCCTCCGCCCAGAGGGGTAGCATGGAGGCCCAGCCCATGAACATGGCCCAGCCCAGGCAGAGCAGCAGCAGCCCCAGCCAGTAATTGCGCCGGTGCAAAAAGTGCAGTTGGAGCAGGGGATGGCGAGTCTCGTTTTCGCGCCAGGCAAAAAGCAACAGGAAGACGAAGGCGAACAGGGTCATTTTCAGAATGAAGGTAGAATGCCACCAGCCGTACTGCTCGCCCTGATCCAGCACCACCTGCATGCTCATCAGACCGCCGTAGAGCAGGCCGAAGCCCCAACCGTCGAAAGGCGGCGTCAGGGGATCACCGTGATCTTTGGGAATGCCCGCGCTGCCCAGAAAAAGGGCGACGCCCCAGATCGGCAGGGAGAGCAGAAAAATGCTGCGATAGCCGAGTTCCGTCGCCAGCAGGCCGCCAATGGCTGGCCCGAAGAAAAAGGGTACCAGCATGGCGTTACTCCAGAAGATGGTTACGGGGCCGTGAAATCGGCCGGGGCTGTGGCGTAAGAACAGACTCTGGCTGAGGGGGACGAGAAGCCCCGCCGCTATACCTTGTAGAGCGCGGGACAGCAGCATAATCCAGAGATTATCGGTCGCCACACTGATGACGGTGCCCACCATAGCCACGGTGACCGCCATCTGAAAGACGCGGCGCATCCCGAAGCGGGCTGTCGTCCAGGGCATCAGGGTAATCCCCAGTGACCAGTGAACAATAAAGTAGGTCAGGGTCCAGAGGGCATGATCGCTGCTGGTGGAGAGGCCGCCCGCGACGTAGGGGAAAATACCCTGCACCGAGGCGCCGTCGAAGGAGCCCATACCGAGGGCGAGGCCCCCTCCCGCAAAGAGGGGCCAGGTTTTAGAAAGGGACTGTGCTGTTTCCATCAGGTGGGATCCTTGGACGTTGGCCCGGTTTAATGTTAACGCTAATATTCAGTCGCGGACGATGCTTGCTTTTCTGGAACGGGTTGCACGACGGCATAACTTTGATGCGGCGCTGCCTTAGAAGCCGTCGTCGGCCGTTGCCATCATTAGAAATGCACCGGAGCCGCCCGCCGGATGCTCCAGCCAGATCAGGGGCAGATCGGGACGACGGCGGATGAGGGCCGCTTCGGCATCGCCGGTTTCCACCACCAGGACGCCGCCCGTCTGCAGGTGCTGTGGCGCCTGCTCCAGCAGGGGGAGCAGGCAATCCAGGCCATCGTCGCCGGCGGCCAAGGCGAGACGAGGCTCGTGCCGGTATTCGGGGGGCAACTCCGCCATGGCCGCCGCGTCCACATAGGGCGGATTGCTGAGGATCAGGTCGTAGCGCTGTCCATCCAATGCGGCGAAGAGGTCGGACTGATGCAGATGCACGCGGTCCTCCACGCCATAACGCCGCACATTTGCGCGGGCTACGGCGAGGGCCTCGGCGGAAATGTCCACCGCATCCACTTCGCTGTCCGGAAAGCGCAGAGCCAGGATGATGGCCATACAGCCGGAACCTGTGCCGATCTCCAAAATGCGCTGTACCTGCGACGCCTCTACCCAGGGCGCGAAGCCCTCTTCAATAAAGGGCTCCAGCAGGCTGCGCGGGATGAGGACACGCTCATCGACGCTGAAACGCAGTCCGGCAAACCAGGCTTCACCGGTGATGTAGGCGGTGGGGCGACGGAGAATCTCCCGCTGATAGAAGTAGTTGAGGATTGTGCTTTTCTCACCATCCAGCAGGCGGGCCGCGCCGAGTTCTGCAAGGTCTTCCGGTTCCAGATGCAGCGCCCAGGCGATCAGGGTATCGGCTTCGGCGCGAGGTTGCTGTTGGCCCTGGCTGAAGTCGAGCCCGGCAGCGGCAAAACGGCTGGCTCCCCAACGCCGGTAATCGGTTACTGTATGCAGGGCAGTGATAGCGAGGGCAGCATATTGTTCGAGGTTCATTCAGCCTAACTCCAGCCAGACCGGGCAATGATCGGAGCCGGTCACGTCGGTGGCAATCCCCGCTCCGCGCAGGCGCGGCAGCAGACTTTCATGTATCCAGAAATAATCAAGGCGCCAGCCGATATTGCGGACGCGGGCGTTGGTGCGTTGGCTCCACCAGGAATACGTTATGCTGTCCGGGTGTAGGTGACGGAAGCTATCCACCCAGCCGGCCGCTACCCACTGGTCCAGGCAAGCCCGTTCTTCGGGGAGAAAACCGGATATTTTCGCATTCTCTTTGGGGCGCGCGAGGTCGATGGCCTGATGGGCGGTGTTAACGTCGCCACAAAATACCACAGCCCGACCGGTGGCGACCCGGGCGTTGATCAACTCCAGAAAGGCAGCGTAGAAATCCAGTTTGAAGGCGAGGCGTTCGGTATCCTTCTTGCCGTTGGGGAAGTAGACGTTATACAGGTCGAAATCACCGCAGTCGGTGATAAGCACGCGACCTTCCCGGTCGAAGCGCGGGATGCCCAGGCCCGTTGCTACCGGTCGGCAAGGCGCTTTGCTGAAAGTGGTAACGCCGCTGTAACCGGGGCGCTCGGCAACCGCCCAGCGGCTATCGTAGCCCTCCAGTAGGGTTTCTGCCACTGGAAGACGATCCGGATCGGCCTTGCTTTCCTGTATGCAGAGCACATCCGGTTGCGTCGCCGCGACCCAGTGGCCTAAGCCTTTGCGACAGGCGGCGCGCCAGCCGTTCACGTTCCAGCTATAAAGGCGCATAATCACGACTTCTCAACGCATTACCCGCACGGCCAAAAAATCCCCTTCGGTCAGTACCCGTTCCAGAATGGCGCGCCCGGTATCACCAGCGGTGCCCGCTGTAGCGAGCAGGGCGAGCCCTTCCCGCGCCGCTGTTGGGCTGATAACGCCATAGCGCAGGGCTAGTTGATAGAGCACGGCAACACTGATTTCCTGACCTGGCTGCTTGACCAGTTCCCCTTGAAACTGCGCGAGCGGCCCGCCGTAGAGGAGCAGTTTGCGCACGTGGTCGATATTGGACAGTGTCGAGGCACTCATGAGTATTCCTTCGTTAAAACACGCGGTGACGGACCCAACGGTGGCGTTTGGTAGGTGGTACTAAGCCTTGTCCGGACCCGGCCAGCCCTGGCAACGCAGGGACCACAGCCCGCCACTTTGTGCCTCAGTGAGCAGTGGACCTAGTTCTGTCAGGGCGGCGCTAAGCGCCTCGCGCAGGCCCCAGGGCGCATTCACCACGATCAGCCCGCTGCCAAAAAGCTGTTCCCGGCCTTCCTCCGGCATCTGCAACAGTTCGCAGGTAAAAGCGGGCAGGTGCTTACGCAAAGCCTGCCACAATCTGGTGATCGTACCGCGGATTTTTACCGGGTACCAGACGAGATACACCCCTTGCGGCCAGCGCCGATAGGCGCGGATCAGGGTGTCCGCGAGGCGCTCCCATTCATCTCTGCGCTCAAAGGGCGGGTCGATCAGGACCAGACCACGTTTTTCAGGCGGGGGGATCAGGCCGAAGAGGGCGCGATAACCATCTTCGCTGAGGATGCTGGTATGCGCCCGTTGGCCCATCGCCTTGCGCAGGCGCGTCGCCACCTCGGGCTGCTGTTCGCAGAGCACCATCCGGTCGCCAGGCCGGAGTAGGGTGGCGGCAAGGACGGGGGAGCCGGGGTAGTGGCGTAACATGCCGTCATCGTTCTCATTGCCGATGATTTTCAGCCATGCACCCGCGTGTGGCAGGCTGCGCCGGTCTGCCCACAGGCGCGAAACACCGTGCAAGTGTTCTCCTTGCGCGCCTAAGGTATATTGCCCCGCTCCTGCGTGAGTGTCGATGTAAGCGAGTGGCGTGTCCTTACGGATCAGGGCTTGCAAAGTGAGGCTCAGGGCCAGATGCTTGACGCAGTCGGCGGCATTGCCGGCGTGATGATGGTGGTCGTAATTCATGGCTTGTTTATCTTTCTGGGGTTGGCTTGGGGCGATGCTTTCGTCATGATAACAGATAGCCGTCCAGACTCAGTAGAAAAGGAGAGATGAAAATGCGACTTTATGCTACGCGGACCAGCCCCTATGCTCGGAAAGTGCGTATCGCACTGCTGGAAAAAAACATCCCCTGTGTTTTGGAGTGGGTGGATCTCCGCGCCGCCGACCATGGCGCACTGGAGCACAATCCCCTGGGTAAGATCCCCGTGCTGGTGCGTGATGACGGCCCGGCCGTATATGACTCAGCAGTGATCATCCAATATCTGGAAATTTTGCGCCCCGAACCAGCCATCATCCCGCATGATCCGGAAGCCCGTATTGCGACATTGCGAATTGAAGCGCTGGCCAGCGGCATTATGGATAGTACGGTTGCCTGGGTGTTGGAGCAACGCCACAGTAACGATTGTCAGGATCTCGATATGTTGCAGCGTGTCCGTGGCAAGATCCTTGCCGCATTGGCGATGCTGCAGGAGGAGACGTGCGGGTGGAAAGACGTGGGAGCGGCGCCAGTGTTAAATCTGGCGCAGATTGCGACCATCGCCGCAGTCGGTTATGTCGATCTGCGCGCGCCGGATTTCTTGTTGCAATTCCCGGAATTGACGACCTGGATGCACGCCCTGCGTCAACGTCCCAGCATCAGCGCCACTGTGCCCCAGTAACTTTCGTGAAAGTTGCCACCTGGAACGTCAACTCCCTGAAGGTGCGTCTCCCGCAAGTGCTGGAATGGCTGGGTAGCGAGCAGCCCGATGTCCTTTGTCTGCAGGAGACCAAGTTGGTCGATGCGTGTTTCCCGGCGGCCGAACTGGCGGACGCCGGTTATCTGTCGCTCTATCACGGTCAGCCGACTTATAACGGTGTTGCCATCCTGAGCCGGGCGACACCTGAGGGCGCCCGTTGTGACTGGCCAGATGGGGGTGACGGGCAGGCACGACTGTGCGCCGCCAGCTTTGGTGACTTACGCGTCATCAATGTTTATGTGCCCAACGGCCAGTCCTTAGACAGCGACAAGTATCCCTACAAATTACAATGGTTGGAGCGTCTGCGCGCGCTGCTTGCCGAGGAGTTGCAGCGTTGGCCGCAATTGCTGCTGGTGGGGGATTTCAATGTTGCTCCGGACGCTCGTGATGTTTGCGATGCTGCGGTCTGGGGGGATGGCATACTTTGCTCACCTCCCGAACGGGCGGCGCTGGGCGCGCTGTTGGACCTCGGGCTGCACGACAGTTACCGCAGCCTATACCCGGACGCGCAGGAGTGGAGCTGGTGGGATTACCGCGCGGCAGCGTTCCGGCGCAATCAGGGGCTGCGCATCGACCTGATCCTGGCCTCGAGTCCGCTCCTTGCGCGCACTCGGAATGTCGTCATCGACCGCGCCGCGCGGGCGGCAGAGCGTCCATCAGATCACGCGCCCGTCTGCATCACGCTGGAGAACGAAACATGATTGGTATTCTGGTCGTCAATCTGGGCACCCCTGACGCGCCTACCGCTCCGGCGGTGCGCCGCTACCTGCGCGAATTTCTCAGTGATGCCCGAGTGGTAGAACTTCCGCGGATACTCTGGTGGCCCATTCTGAATGGGCCCGTTCTGCTGTTTCGTCCCGCCCGCTCGGCGCGCAATTATGCCAGTATCTGGCTTCCCGATGGATCACCCCTGATGGTCTATAGCCAGCGCCAGTGTGATGCGTTGCAGGCCCACTGGGATCAACAGTGTCCCGGCCAGGTTCGGGTGAAGTTGGCTATGCGCTACGGTAAGCCGTCGATTGCGCAAGGCTTGGCGGTGCTGCGTGATGCCGGATGCCGCAAGCTTTTTGTGGTGCCGCTTTATCCCCAATATGCGGCAGCTACCACCGCCTCCATTTTTGATGCCGTGGGCAAAGAATTACGACAATGGCGGGAGATTCCGGAAATTCGCATGATTCGGGACTGGTATGAACATCCTGCCTATATTCACGCCCTGGCGGACAGTATCCGTGCCTGGTGGCGTGAGCACGGACAGGCGGAGCGATTGCTGATTTCCTTTCACGGCTTGCCGGAAAGCGCTGTTGCCAAGGGTGATCCCTACCGCAGCCAATGCGAGAAGACCACCGCATTGCTGGTAAAGGAACTCGCTTTGTCCGATGACCAATGGATACAGACTTTCCAAAGTCGCTTCGGCGCCGCTAAATGGCTGCAGCCCTATACGGATAAAACACTCGTCGAGTTGGCACATTCCGGGGTGTCCCGCATTGATATCGTCTGCCCCGGTTTTAGTGCGGACTGCGTGGAAACGCTGCAGGAAATCGCCTTGGAAGGCAAAGAAACCTTCCTCCAGGCGGGTGGCCAGGAACTACGCTATATTCCTGCGCTCAACGACAACCCCCTCTGGGTGACGGCGTTCAGTCAGATTCTTGAACCCCATTGGCGTCATTGGGATAGCCGGGAAATTTTGCCGTTTCCGCGCAGTCAGGCTAAAATCGGTTAGAAACTACCATAGCAGTATCTTTTCAGGCCCTTAACCCATAGGACTCGCGCCATGATGATCAGCAAAGACAAAGTCGTCACTATCGACTATTCCCTGACCGATGAAGAGGGGGAACTGATTGATAGCTCCGTGGGTGAAGAGCCCCTCGTCTATCTCCATGGCCACCACGGCATCATCCCCGGCCTGGAGCAGGCTCTGGCGGGGCGTCGTGTCGGCGATAAGCTAGAGGTTTCCATCCCTCCCGAAGAAGGCTATGGCGATTGGGACGAAGATCTGGTGGAAGTGGTGGGTGTTGAGGATTTTGACGATCCGGAAGAGCTGGAGATCGGCACCCAGTTTGAGACCATGACTGAAGACGGCACACGCCTTGCCACGGTAATCGATATCGAAGGCAACGAAATTACCGTCGATCTCAATCACCCGCTGGCTGGGATGACTCTGAACTTCGATGTGACGGTGCTGGAAGTGCGGGATGCCACCACCGAAGAGCTGGCCCATGGTCATGTGCATGGGCACGGAGCACATGACGGGGATCACTGATGCGTTGATGCTGTACCGGTTGACGCGCTTGTTGGCTAGGTAGGTCGACTTGCGTGGTCTGGGTCTGATGTCTGGGACCAGCGCCGACGGTGTGGATGCCGCGGTGCTGGATTTTGACGTCGCGGGCTGTGCGGGTTACCAGGGTGTCTTTGGGTGCGCTTTTGATCCGGCGTTGCGTGCGGAGGTGCTGGCTGCCAATGGGCCACTGAGCGTTGAGGCGATGGCGCGGCTTGACCGGCGTCTGGGTGCCTGTTACGCCCAATTGGCGAGTGCTGCGATTGCCCATCTCGGTCCGGTAGACTTTATCGCCTTGCACGGGCAAACCATTCGTCATCAACCACATGTGACGCCCGGCTTTACGCTGCAAATTGGTGCGGCGGCGGATATTGCCGTGGCCACCGGTCTGACCGTGGTCCACGATTTCCGGCGTGCCGATGTGGCGGCCGGGGGAGAAGGGGCGCCGCTGGTGCCGCCTTTCCATCAATTCTGCTTTCAGGGAAAACAACCCCGTCTGGTGCTCAATCTCGGTGGTATGGCCAACGTGACCTGGTTGCCGGGCATGGACGATCCCCGTCCATTACTGGCTTTCGACTGCGGGCCAGGCAATGTGCTGATGGATGCCGCCGTGTATTTGTGCAGCGATGGGCGATCGACCTGTGATCTGGATGGGCAAATGGCCGCCGACGGACTTTGCGATGCTGTATGGTTAGCGGACCGGCTGACCCACAGGTTTTTCCGGCAACCACCTCCCAAAAGCACCGGGCGGGAAGTTTTCGGATTGCCCCTGGTGACGCAATGGTGGTCATCCTGGCGGGGCACTGCGGCGGATTTTCTGGCCACACTGACGGCATTGACCGCGGTTTCTGTGGCACAGGCGATAAGGACCTGGACTCCGGGTGCTGCGGAAATGCTGGTGTTCGGTGGGGGCGCCGAAAACCCGACTCTGATGCGCGTCCTGCAGGGGACACTGACAGAGACCCGAATTTTGCACGGTGGGCAGTACAGCGGCATTCCCAGTCAGGCGTTGGAGGCGTTGGCCTTTGCCTGGCTGGGCGGTCAGTGTTTGCTGGGGCAACGCCTGCCCTGGGCGCACGTTACCGGGGCGCAGCGTCCCATGACTCTGGGTAATATTTTGCCCGGAGATAACTGGCCAGATCTGCTTGTCCATCTCTCCAAAAGGACGGAAATCATCGCAAAGGAAAGATCGTATGGTGCTCTTCCCACAGCCTGACACCAGCAATTGTTGGCATCCCGGTGGCGGCACGGCCGTTTATGGCATTCTCGGTCATCCGGTCACTCATAGCCTCTCGCCATGGATGCATCGCCTCTTTGCCGCACAGCAGGATCGAGACCTGGTTTATGTGCCTTTCCCGGTGCATGAAGCGGCGATCGCCGCGGCGTTGGCCGGACTGCCGGCGCTTGGCGTGCGTGGCGTGAATGTTACAGTCCCCCATAAAGAGGCCGTGTTGCCGCGGATGCAGCAACTGAGCGTCGAGGCGCGTGCCATCGGTGCGGTGAACACCGTGTGCTTTACGCCCTCGGGTATGGAGGGACACAATACGGATGCACTCGGTTTTCAGCGGGCGCTGGAGCGTGCCGCGGGGATTGGCTGGCGACAATGTCCGGCGACCGTGATTGGCGCTGGAGGGGCGGCCCGGGCCATTGTCTACACCCTCGGTCATGCCGGATGTCCGGCTATTTATTTGGCGAATCGTCACCTGTCGCGTGCCGAATCTCTGGCTGCACAGTTTTCCGATCTCCCGGTGCACCCCATTCCGTTGGATGCGGCGGCATTGTCTGCGGTATTGCCCCACAGTGCGTTACTGGTCAATACCAGCGCGCGCGGGCTGCACGGAGAGGGGCATCCGGAGTTGGATCTGGCGCGCATGCCCAGAAACGGCAGTGTATACGATATCGTCTATAACCCATTGGAAACGCCCTTACTACGCGCCGCCCGGCAGGCCGGGCTGGGCGCGATGGATGGGCTGGGCATGTTGGTAGAACAAGGCGCGGAGAGCTTTCGAATATGGACGGGAACTTTGCCGCAGACCGCCGCCGTGGAGGAGACCTTACGCCGATGGCTACAAATCCAGCACACATCACGTTGACGCCCGTATTGCGGGCGTTGGTCAGCAACGGGTTAAGCGATGAGGCGCAGTTGCAACGCCTTGCCGCCGATCCGGCGCGTGGCAAGATGCCGCTGCTGTTTTATGCGGTTGAAAGGGGTGCCGTTCCTGCCTCTGTGCTTATGGCGCACCTTTCTGCGCGCTATAACATGCCCATGCTTGATCTGGATGCGGTCATGATTAATGAGTTGCTTATTCGGAAGCTCGACAAAGGACTGATGACCCGCTATCTGGTGCTGCCCTTGTCGAAGCATGGGGACACCCTCTACCTCGCCATGGCGGACCCTACGGATTTTAAGGCGGTGGAGGATGTGAAGTTCAACACGGGTCTGCAGGTGTTGCCAATACTGGTCGAGGCCAATAAGCTGGTAAAGGCGGTGAATGCCGCAGCCAACAGTATGCAAGGCGGGATTGACGATGTTTTCATGGATAAACCGCGCGGCGAAGAAGAGCAGGAAGAATTCGATCTTGCCCAGGAGAGTGATGGCAGTGTCGAGGATGCACCCGTGGTGCGTTTTGCCCGGCAATTGCTCTTGGATGCCATTCAACGCGGGGTTTCCGACATTCATCTGGAACCGTACGAAAAGGACTTTCGGGTGCGTTACCGACTCGATGGCGTATTGCAGGATGTGTTGCATCCGCCGGTGGCGTTGCGTGACGGTGTCACTTCGCGCCTGAAGATTCTTTGTCGTCTGGATATTTCTGAGCGGCGTTTACCCCAGGATGGCCGTTTGCGGGTCAGGGTGCCGCCGGCGCGGGTTATTGATTTCCGGGTTTCTTTTTTGCCCACCAGTTTTGGCGAAACCATTGTGCTGCGCTTGCTGGATCCGGCCAGTTCCAAGGTGCCCATAGAACAATTGGGCTTTTTGCCGGACCAGCGCAAAGCTTTTGAAGAGGCCATCCACCGGCCCTACGGTATGATCCTGGTCACCGGCCCCACGGGTTCGGGTAAAACGACGACTCTTTACACCGCGCTGAATATTCTCAATACCGGCGACTGCAATATCAGTACCGCAGAGGATCCTGTGGAAATCCCGGTGTACGGGATTAATCAGGTGAATATCAACGAGCGTATCGGTCTCAACTTTGCCACCGCCTTGCGTTCCTTTCTGCGTCAGGACCCTGACATCATTATGGTCGGTGAGGTGCGTGATCTGGAAACCGCGGAAACGGCCATCAAAGCCGCCCAGACGGGTCATCTGGTGTTGGCCACCCTGCATACCAATGATGCACCACAGAGTCTCACCCGTCTGGAAAATATGGGCATCCCTACCTATAACATAGCAGGCGGTGTGCACTTGGTGATGGCGCAGCGACTCGCACGCAAACTCTGTCCGCATTGTAAAAAGCCGTTGCGCATTCCCGAACAGGCCCTGATTGGGGCGGGATTTACGCACGAGGATCTGCAGGGTTGGCGTCCTCTGGGCGCGGTGGGCTGTGATCAGTGCAACAACACCGGATATAAAGGCCGGATGGGACTCTATCAGGTGATGCCGGTGAGCGATGCTATGCGTGAAATCATTATGCGCGGTGGTACCTCCATCGATCTGGCGCGGCAGGCGACACAAGAGGGAGTGCTGACCATGCGGCAAAACGGATTGAGGCGGGTCAGGGAGGGTGTCACTAGTCTTGAAGAGGTCCTGCGGGTGACCAATCTTTGATCTTGTCTCCCCGTATATACGCAGATATTTTGTGCAGAACGTCGCTAATATGGTCGTGGGCGGTAGTGGTGCGATGAATTATGGTGTCGTAACGTTCAGCAGAACTCAGTGGCGGGGCGCATAATATGCCGGAGATGGTGGGTGACTGGCGGCGCCTTTGGGGGATTTCCGCCTACCGGCTGCTCATCGCAGCGGTTATTGCCGTTCTGTTACACTTGCCAGCCAGCGAGACCATTATCGATCTGGGAGGACACGCAAGATTGTTGCGTGTCCTTGCCCTGGTGGCCGCCACGGTCAGTCTCGGTTATCTGCTGGCACTGTTGTTACGGCGGCCGGTGCAACCGCGTCGCCACGCCTGGATTCAGGTATCGACGGATACCTTGCTGGTGCTGCTGTTATTGCATTTCGGGGGGGGGGTCAGTGGTCCCTTTAGTATCCTTCCCTTCCTGCTGCTGGTGTCCACGGCGAGCCTTCTGCGCGGCAAAAGCGCTTTTGTTTTTGTGTGGATATTACTTGCACTGCTGGTTGGTGAGCCGCTCCTGGGTGGAATGGCTACGGTGCACCCGCCGCTTGGTCAGCTTTTTATATATGTACTGGCGCTGGTGGCCGTGGCGGTGCTGGCCGACAGCCTGGTCATCAGCCTGGAACGCGGCAATCGTCTGGCACTGCAAAGGGATGCAGAGGTCGTCAATCTCAACGCCTTGAACCGGGAAATTGTACAGCATATGGATGTGGGTGTTTTCGTGCTGGATCGGCAAAACCGCGTTATTCTCAGTAATCCCATTGCGCGGACGCTTTCGGGATACCGGCTATGGACTTCCGCACCTGTCGACCTCGATCTGGTGCAGCCGCGGCTGGCCACCGCGTTGCAACAACCAGCACAGGGTGACAGCGAGATGATGATCACCTTGGGCGGACGTGATCCAACCCTGCAGGATAGTGCACAGACCCTGCTGGTACGTAACATCGCTCTGCCCCGGAGTCCCTATCGTCTATTGCTGTTCCGTGACGCCTCAGCCTTGCGTGCCCGCGAACGGGAGGCCCAACTGGCGGCGCTGGGTCGTCTGGCGGCTAATATTGCCCATGAAATTCGTAACCCGCTCAGCGTGATTCGCCACGCCGGTAACTTGCTTGGTGAGCGCGTGGAAACCCCCGACTCGCGGCATCTTTTTGAGATACTGGAACGAGAGACGGTGCGCATCAATGCCATCGTCGAATCGGTACTGGAGATGGCCCGCCCCAGCCCGGCGCATTCCGAGCCCATCCCGTTGGCAAATTGGTTGCCGGTGCTCATCGCCGAGTTGCAGGCCGATCCGTTACTTGCATCTATGACGATCGTTATCTGGGAAATTTCCGCGCAGCTCCGGGTTTATGCCGATCCTGCACAGCTCCGCCAGGTATTCTGGAATCTGCTGCATAACAGTGCGCAGTATGGGGTGGCAGAAGATGCGACGGTGCGGGTGGAAATCGAGACGGTGCGTACGGACAAGGAAACTGTCATGGTGACATTGCGGGATTTTGGATCGGGCTTACAGCCGGAGGTGATGGAGCGCATTTTTGAACCGTTTTTTACGACCAATTCACAGGGTACCGGGCTGGGCTTGTCTATGGTGCGCGAACTATTGCGCATCAATGGCGGTCACATTGATTGTGAAAATCATCCACAGGGAGGTGTGCTATTCCGGATTTTTCTCCCCTGCTGGTGTCTGGAGGGGGAGGAATGATGGCCGATTTTTCCGTATTGCCACCTGCCCTGATCGTGGATGATGAGCCGAATATCGTTGAATTGCTGGGCATTACGTTGCAAGGTATGGGAATCGCTGTCACCGGTGCCTATTCCCTCGCAGAGGCCTTCGCCCGCCTCGCCGAAGGTGCCCCCTCTTTATGCTTGAGCGATCTGCGTTTGCCGGATGGTTCGGGTATCGATCTGGTACGTCGTCTACACGCGTTGCATCCGCGAGTACCGGTCGCCGTGATTACGGCCTACTCTTCCGCCGATGGAGCCGTCGAGGCGATGCAGGCAGGGGCCTTTGATTACATGGCTAAGCCCATCGAACTTACGCGTCTGCGGCGACTGATATCGCAAGCCGTTGATCTCGCTCGCCTGTCACCGATGGGTTCGGACGGTACGCAAAGGTTGGTGGGCGATTCCCCGGTCATGCGGCGCTTGCGCGACGATATCCGCCGTGTCGCGCGAAGTAACGCGCCGGTACATATTACCGGTGAGTCTGGTACGGGTAAGGAGTTGGCAGCGCGTGCGATACACGCCTCGGGGGTCCGTCACGACAAGCCTTTCGTGGCCGTCAACTGCGGCGCCATTCCCGATGGACTGGTAGAAAGCGAGCTCTTTGGTGCCGAAAAGGGGGCTTACTCCGGTGCTGTACAGCGCCGCGAGGGGCTCTTTGTGGCGGCCAATGGCGGTACCATTTTCCTGGATGAGGTCGGTGAGCTACCGATGATGGTGCAGGTTAAGCTCCTGCGCGCCATTCAGGAGCGCAGCATTCGTCCATTGGGCGCATCGCGGGAAATTCCCCTGGATCTGCGTTTCATCTCCGCAACCCACCGTGATTTGCAAGAGATGGTTGTTGCCGGTAGCTTTCGTCGGGATCTCCTGTATCGATTGGATGTCGTGCGACTCCATATGCCTCCCTTGCGTGAGCATCCGGAGGACATTCCTCAGTTGGCAGAGGTGATTCTGCAGCGTATCGGGGGCGCGCAGCCTGGTGTGCCGACGCGGCTGTCTGCGGAGACTCTTGCGCGACTGGGTGGTTACGCCTTCCCCGGCAATGTCCGCGAACTGGAAAATTTGCTGGAGCGTCGTATCGCTTTACAGCGGGACGATATTCTACCTGAAGAAGAACTTACGTCCTCTGGCCGCGTGGCGCCAGAAAACGGTGTGCTTGCCGCTGTATCGGCAAGCGCTGCCGCGGCTGGTTTAGACACGGCCGAAGCAGCATTACTGCGCCAGATGCTGGGGCAGGCCGGGGGAGACCGGCATCATGCCGCAGATCTGCTGGGTGTCAGTGTGCAGTCTCTGGAACTGAGACTCAGCAGATTGTCTCTGGAAGAAATCGCATGACACAGGGTGCAATGAGTGTGGCCTATCTCTTAATCGCTCTGCTCGGTCTGCTCATCGGCAGTTTCCTGAATGTGGTGGTACATCGGGTGCCTCGCCACGAATCCATCATTCATCCCGCGTCGCACTGCCCGCACTGCGGCCATCTGCTGCGGCCCTGGGAAAATATCCCGGTCCTGAGCTGGATCTTGTTGCGTGGCCGCTGCCATGATTGTGGCCGCTCCGTTGCCTGGCGGTATCCGGCGCTGGAACTCCTGACCGGCCTGCTCAGTCTGGTGGTCGCCGGGCAACTGGGTCTCACCTGGCAGCTGATCCCGGCTTTGGTGTTCACCTGGATACTGTTGGCGCTGACCATGATTGATCTGGAGACGCAGCTGTTGCCTGATCGCATTACCAAACCGGGATTGCTGATTGGGTTACTGCTGAATGGATCGGCACTTTTATGGCCGGGGATAGGGCTGGTAACGCCCCTGGATGCGTTGCTCGGTGTATTTATTGGCTATGGCAGCCTGTGGCTGCTGGCCACGATATATTATCGGGCGACCGGACGGCACGGAATGGGCGGCGGCGACCTGAAATTGCTCGGTATGATCGGTGCTTGGCTGGGCTGGCAGGCGGTCTTTTTGACCTTGTTTATTGCGGCGCTGAGTGGTGGGTTGGTCGCTCTGGGCTTTCTGCTGCGCGGCAAGGGCCGGGACTATGCCATGCCCTTTGGTCCTTATCTGGCACTGGGGGGCTGGCTCTTGCTGTTGTGGCCACAAGCCATCCTCTCCGGCTATCTACACTTGCTGGGTTCCTGAATGGCACTGCGGATTGGCCTGACAGGAGGGGTGGCCTGCGGTAAAAGCACGGTCGCCGAGATGTTCAAGGCGGCGGGCGCCCAGGTGCTGGATGCTGATGCCATCGCCCGCGAGCTGGTGGTGCCGGGCAGTCCGGCCCTGCAAGCCATTATCGCCCATTTTGGCCCGACTTTTCTAGACGAGGATGGTGGCCTCGATCGCGCCGCATTGCGTGCACGGATTTTTAGTGACCCGACGGCGAAAGTTTGGCTGGAAGCCCTTCTCCATCCACTTATTCGTGCATCCTTTATAGCTGCCAGCGATGCACTGAGTCGACGACATCCGCAAACTCTGCTGGTTTGGGTAGTGCCGTTGCTGGTCGAAAATGGTTATCGCCCATTGCTGGATCAAATCCTGGTCGTCGATTGTCCACGATCCCAGCAAATGAGACGCCTGCGTGCTCGTCCCGGCTGGACAGAGGACCAAATTTCTGCGGTTTTGGCGGCGCAATGTGATCGTGCTACGCGTAATGCCGCCGCCGACTGGATTATTTCCAATGAAGGGTCGCTGGCTGAGTTGCAAACTCAGGTTGCCCTCTATCTTCGTCATTTGCGGGGAACCTAACGATTTGCTTAAGGAAAGCACCTGTGGCAACCTGTGGGGCACTGCCCGGAAGTGGGGCGCTGTTTCGTGGCACCGTGGTTTCGTGCAGCGGCGGTGACTCTTGAATGAGGTATGGCATGGCCGTTTATGAACACCCACTCCATGAACGCGCACGCCTTTTGTTGCGTTTGGAGAGCGTCTTTGCGCAGGTGCGGCAGGAAGTGGCGGACACAAGCGGTCTGCGCGATGCCCTGCGTCCTTTCAATGAGCTGCTTGATTTTTGCAGCCGCCCGGAGTTGCGCCTTGATGTCATTCTGGAACTGGAGCGGCTTGGGCAGAGCCTCGCTGTCTGGGCGCACAGCCCTGAGATCGACGAGGTCCCTTTGCGCGCCTGGCAATTTCGCATAGATCAACAGCTCAAAGTGCTGCGCGAGCACCGTGAACCTTTCGGCCAATTGTTGCGCCATCAGGAAATCATCCAACTCGCGCGCGGTCGATTGGGTGTGGCCGGGGGCCTTGCGGACTGTGATCTGCCCATCCTGGCATTCTGGAACCAGCAAGCCCCCGCGCGTATTCACGGTTTGCTGAATGGCTGGCAGAACAGTTTGGAAATTTTACAGAATAGCACTGATCTGATCCTCGCCTTATTGCGTGACTCCTGCACATGGTTGACTGTGGAAGCCCCGGAGGGGCGTTATGGCGCCCCTTTGGATGCTCGCCGTCCGCCCTCTTTGATTCGCCTGGAGTTGACCGATCAAGTCGATTATTATCCGAAAATCAGTGGGGGTATTCATCGCTTTCATATTCAATTACTGCAATGGTTGGACCAGGGAACGGCGCGCGCGGTAGAATCCACGGTAAAATTCAAACTTGGCCTCAGCGCTCTCTAGACGATCAATCATCTTCCAGTAAAGGACCGTACCATGCATATCGGCACCACCCTCAGTCAATTTATTATTGAAGAAACGCGCCTCTATCCCGGCGCCTCTGGCGACTTCGCCGGCCTGCTCAACGATCTCACTATTTCCTGCAAATTTATTGGTGCGCAGGTGTATCGTGGTGCTTTGGTGGGAGCGTTGGGTAGTGCGGGGACGGATAACGTGCAGGGTGAAGTCCAGAAAAAGCTGGATATCATCTCCAACGAAGCCATCCTCAAGTCCATGGACTGGACTGGCCATCTCGCCGGCATGGCCTCTGAGGAGATGGATGACCCTTACGCCATCCCCCAAAATGTGCCACGTGGAAAGTATCTATTACTTTTTGATCCATTGGATGGTTCCAGCAATACCGACGTCGGTATCAGCGTCGGGACCATTTTCAGCATCCTCAAGGCACCAGTGGCCGGGCGTGACGCGGAGCTCGCCGATTTCCTCCAGCCCGGTGTGGAGCAGGTCTGTGCGGGCTACGCCCTTTATGGCTCCAGCAATATGCTGGTGTACAGCACCGGCTACGGGGTCAATGGCTTTACCCTCGATCCATCCATCGGTGAGTATATATTGACCCACAGCCAGATGCGCATTCCCGAGGACACCAGCGAATATGCGATCAATATGAGCAACCGCCGTCATTGGCAGAAACCGGTGCAACGTTATATCGACGAACTCAATCAGGGTACGGATGGGCCCCGTCAGCGCAATTTCAATATGCGCTGGGTTGGCTCCATGGTTGCGGACGTGCATCGCATTCTGTGTCGTGGCGGCATTTTCCTGTATCCCTTTGATCAGCGTGATCCGAAAAAGCCCGGCAAGCTGCGCCTGCTCTACGAGGCCAATCCCATGTCCTATCTGGTAGAACAGGCGGGCGGTGCGGCCAGCACTGGTACGACGCGGATCCTGGACATCGCCCCCCAAGGCTTGCACGCGCGTGTCCCCGTTATCCTGGGTGCCAAGAATGAAGTGGAGCGAGTGGTCGCATATCATCGTGACTCATTTTGAAGACCACGAGGTCGACGCAATTTGGTTAGAGCAACTCCAGTTGTCCATAGGTTCAAGCATTGTGACGTTGAGAAAATGCCCGGGGGCTCTATGAGAAAATTTCATCAGTTCAAAAACACCACTAAAACGAACAAAGCGTTCATAGCGTTATTAACGGTTGTGATCAGCCTCGCGTTTCCGGTAGCGGTGTACGCCAATGGCGTGCCCTTGAAACGCGAAGCCCAACATGTCGGGCGCGCGGTTGGTTCCACTGCACATCGAATCGGCCAGGTCGGGAAAGAGATTGGAGTTGGGATTGCGAAAAGTGCAGTCGATGTTGGGCATGCGGCAAAGGCCGGAGCGATCGAATTTTGGAGCGCCCTGCGGGGGCGCGATACGGCGAATAATCGTTCGTTGCCCCCTCCCCAATGATAAAGAACCAGGCTGGGTCATTGCCGCTTTCTGAAATAACGGCGTTGTAACGTGCCAAGATGATACGCCTCCCCCATTTTTTGGGCGATTTTTTAAGGAGAAAAGGTGTGGGAGTTCTTCTTGATAAAGGCGCGGCATTGACGGCGACGAGGAATTATGACTCCAGTATCTTGCGTGCTATTTGGAAAGGCGCACTTTTTCTGTCCGTCTTGATCGGCTATCAACTGCTCACCTATGTGGATATTTTTGCAAGGAATCCGAATGTCTTAGTAGTGCTTTCGGCATTCATACCCGTTATGATTGCCTTATTTCTGGCATCTCGGTGTGCGCGCTTCAAGGCGTTATGGATTATGCCGACCGCTATTTCTGGCGTAATAATATGGCGTAATAGCGCGACTATTGCGCACTATATTGGCTGGATATGTATGGTGCAGCGGAGTGCGCTGTTTATGCTGTTGGCATTTGTTTTTGGGCTCACCTTGCGCTCCGGCCGTCTACCGCTCGTCTCGCGGATTGCAGAGATGGTGCATGGTCCACTGAATGCACGACTGGCGCGCTATACGCGCCAGGTGACGGTGGCATGGACGCTATTCTTTGCGGCACTGGCAATTTTATTGTTTTTGATATTTTTTATCCTTGGTCAGCATGTATGGGTATTGATTTCCGGTGCGGCTAGCACTGCATTGATTGCATTAATGTTTGTCATTGAGTACGCTGTTCGCTGCCGTAGAATCCCCAGCAGCGAGCGGAGCAGTATGGGGGCTGGCATCCGGGCTTACTTTGCCGACAGAAAAGCTGTTGCCATTATAAAATCGGATTCATCGTTCTGAATTTATGATATTTACTTTTTGAACAGGGGGTTTTTCTAGGTATGAATTATCTCCCGATGATGACGCATCAATCACTGGATGGTGTCGTGGCCATTCGACAAGGCCGAGGCGTCACTCTGCGACAATTCCTGGCTGACGTGAACCATATCCGACAGTTACTCCGGCCCGGGCAGCATTTGCTGAACACCTGTCAGGATCGTTACCATTTCATGGTTGGCCTCGCGGCGGCCATGGTTGCCGGAAAAACCAGCTTGCTGCCTTCCACGTACACCACCGAAAGCGTTAAAAAAATAGTCGATTTCGCGCCAGACCTGTTTTGCATCGGCGATGATGGGAATGATATGGGCTTTCCGTACCTGGCGTTTCCGATTGCTCTGCCAGATGCGCCCGTCGATAGCTCACCCACCATTCCGCGTCTGGATGAATCGCTCCCGGTGGCTTACGTGTTTACATCGGGGTCGACCGGAATACCCGTCCCTCACCTTAAAACATGGGGAGATCTTGTGCACTCGGTGCGGGCGGAGGCTCAGCGTCTGGGATTGCTCGATGGCCGCACCTACACGGTGGTAGGTACCGTTCCACCACAGCATATGTATGGCTTCGAATCTACCATTCTTATGGTGTGGCAATGTGCTGGTATAATCGCCACCGAGCGCTATTTCTATCCAGCGGATATCTATGCAGGGATTTCCTCGGTAGCGCGCCCGCGCGTTTTGATCAGTACTCCTGTTCACCTTCGTTCCATGCTCGCTACCGATATGCCATTGCCAAGTGTGGATTTGTTGCTTTCTGCTACGGCACCACTAACTCGGGATCTCGCGGCAAACGCAGAAGCCCGCTTTTGCAGCGAACTGCTCGAAATTTATGGCTCTACGGAAACTGGCGTAGTGGCAACGAGGCGCACTAGCCAAACGAAGGAATGGCATTTGCTCCCGGAATTGTCGTGGATGACGAAGGGTGATCGGATTAGGATACAGGGTGGGCATTTGCAGCAGGCGATGGCGGTTGGCGACGCTATAGAAATAGTGGATGAGCAACATTTTCTGTTATACGGTCGTACGGAAGATCTCGTAAATATAGCAGGAAAACGTAGTTCTATTTCACATTTAAATCATCAGCTCACATCTGTCTCTGGAGTTTTGGATGGGGTATTTTTTATGCCCGATGAAAGTGGTGATGGGCGAGTGACACGTTTGGTGGCATTTGCCGTGGCCCCGGACTTGGATGCGAAAATAATAATTGAGCGGCTCAAGCAGTGTGTGGATCCCGCGTTTATTCCTCGCCCGCTAAAGATCGTGGATAGCCTGCCTAGGAACACTACCGGTAAGATCTCACGAGAAGCCTTAAAAGCAATGGTCGGGGCCTTGATTGGTAACGAGGAGCGTTCGTCTGAAATATTATGACCATAGCTTTATCATTCCGGTTGGGCATCCGGTATTCGCTGGCCACTTTCCGGGAAATCCGGTTGTGCCCGCCGCCTTGCTTCTGGACGAGGCCATTTGTGCTATAGCCGCAGCGGGGGATTTGCCGATAAATGATTGCAGTATTAGCTCGGCGAAATTCTACAGCCCGGTGGCACCTGGTGAATTGCTGAATCTTCGCGTGGTCGTGGCGGATGCTATGCCCATGACCTTTGAAGTCCATGCGGGCGCCCGTCTGATCGCATCCGGTGACTTCTCCGGGCATGTTTGGGAGCGACTCTGATAATGGTTCACCGGTTCAGCACGGTTCGACAATCGCCTGATAGCGAGTGGTTTAGTCGCCCCGAGCGGGGCAGCCGATTTATGCTGCATCTGATGATCTGGATTTCAAAAAAGTTGGGAAGGACGGCTGGTCGTGTGGTCTTATACTTGATTGCGGGCTATTTTTTGCTTTTTGCGCCCTCTGCGCGGGTTGCTTCCCGGGCTTACCTTACCCGCGTTCTCGGGCGCCGCGCCGATGCCAGAGATATCTATCGTCATTTCCTGACATTTGCGACGACGATTCACGATAGAGTGTATCTGCTCAGTAACGATGATTCACCGTTTACTGTCCAGTTGCATTTGTCCAAGGACGTGGAGCCGGCGATTGCCGACATGCGTGGAGCCCTATTGGTGGGTGCGCACCTGGGCAGTTTTGAGGTATTGCGGTCTGTCGGACTGAAGTATCCTGGAGTGCCGGTGGTGATGGTCATGTATGAGGATAATGCAAAAAAGCTCAATACCACGCTGGCGAGTATGAAAAGCGGAGAACGGCCTAATATTATCCCGCTAGGCCGCTGGGACACGATGCTGCGTGTTCAGGAGCAATTGGAAAGGGGTGCGTTGGTCGGTTTCCTCGGTGACCGGTCTGTAGGGACAGAGAAAAAACGGATCATCCCTTTCCTCGGAGAGCCCGCCGCATGGCCGATCGGCATTTTTCGTATTGCGGCGCTGCTCAATCGGCCTTTGTATTTTATGGCCGGTCTTTATACGGATCCAGGGCGCTATGAAATTTTCATAACGCAGATTGCCGATTTCTCTTCTGTAGAGAAAGCGGATCAGGATAAGGCTATTCAGGATGCGATATTGAAATATGTCAATGAGGTTGAAAAACATTGCCATATGGCTCCTTATAATTGGTTTAACTTTTATGATTTCTGGGGAAAAAATAATAATATTAAAATGAAAAAGGATTATGTGAAATGAATGCCAAGCGCGATCAACTGGAGTCCCATGCCGCGATCACCGCGTCCGGTATTCACCGGTTATTTATCAGATTTACAGTGCTTCGGCGAATCTTCTATCTGCCCAGAAAATATGTCATTGGTACCGTGCTCGCGTTTTTCCTCGGGGGCTCCGTGATAACACAAACGGCCTGCGCGACAGACTGGAACATAACAGAATTAATGCATGCGTTGGCGCAAGTGAAGTCTAGCCATGCCTCTTTTGTAGAGACAAAATATATTGGCTTTCTGGATAAGCCAATACAATCATCTGGCAATATGCGCTTTGTGGCACCGGATACGCTGGAGATGCATACTGTCAAACCCAGCGATCAGATGATGCTGGTGCAAGGCAACATTCTCACTATGGGTAAATATATTATTCAATTGGACGATCACCCAGAATTACTCGCCTTCGTCGACAGCATTCGCGGGGTGTTGACTGGAAATATGGGGTTATTAGAAACGCATTTTATGCTTTCGCTTAAAGGCAACAGAAATAGCTGGACGTTAATTCTGATACCGAAGCAAAATGAGTTTGCAAAACAGATTAAGCATATCACCATTGGCGGTATCGGGCACATGGTACGCAGTATTGAGATTGTAAAGGAAAATCACGATTGGTCGCTTATTAGTATAAGAGACTCGTCTACTCCATGAGAAAACTCCGATGGCTGATTCTGGGCGTGTGGCTGGCGATACTGATCGGCGCGATTGGCGTAATAATCAATACAACATTTGAGTCCACGCTATCCGAATTTTTGCCAAAATCACCTAGTGCACAGCAGGTTCTGTTGAACGAGCAGTTGCGCAACGGTGTGCTCTCACGCAAGATTTTAGTGGAAATAAACGGCGGCGATGCTGCTACAAGGGCGCGTATTTCCGCGCAAATGGTTCTCGATCTCCGTAAGCACAAGCAATTTGAACTTGTGAGTAACGGGAATGCGGGCGTAAATTCCCAAATATATAGTTATTTGTTCACGCACCGCTATTTGTTGAGCGCAGCTACCAAGCCAGAGCTGTTTTCGGTAAAGGGTCTGCACGATGCGATAGAAAAGACACTCAATAACCTGGCTAGCCCCGGCGGTGAGGCAATGACAGCGCTTTTCCCGAGTGACCCTACTGGAGCCATGATTGGCATGGCCAAGGGGATAAGTGGGATGTCGAAACCACGAGTCCTGGATGGTGTGTGGGCATCGTCGACTGGAGATGGCGCATTGCTTTTGTTGCAGACGCGATTCCCGGGATCGGATAGCGACGCACAACAACAGGCGATAGCTACCATAAAAAAGATATTCAAGTTGGCGCAAAGGGATATGGGGAGTTCTGGCCAGAGTACCAGATTACAGTTGACTGGTGTGGGTGTGATTTCTGTGGCGGCACGCAATACGATCGTCCATGCCGCAGAGTCGATGTCGCTGATAAGTGGCACATTAATTATTATGCTGCTTTTGTTTGTATACCGGTCTCTGGTGGTGCTCGTATACAGCCTTGTGCCCGTGATGTCTGGCGTTATCGTTGGTATCGCGGCGGTGTCTTTAGGTTTTGGGATGGTTTATGATATCACTTTGGGATTCGGCACGGCACTGATCGGGGAAGCGGTGGATTATTCAATCTATTTCTTCGTGCAGACCGGGGAAATGGCTACCGGCGCTGAATTATGGAAAAAAAATTATTGGCCCATCATCAGGCTGGGTGTTTTTACCTCAGTGGTCGGTTTTGCCAGTCTGCTGTTTTCTAATCTGCCAGGGCTCGCTCAGCTTGGCCTCTATGCCATTACTGGCCTACTCACCGCCGCAGGTGTTACCCGCTTGGTATTGTCAAGATTGCCTGCGCATCATTTTAAACGGCGCGATTTCGAGCGGGTGGGTGATATTCTTCTCGACGTTATGCGTATGCTGTCGTCCGCAAGATGGGTCGTTATTTCATTGGCGGTCATTGCGAGTGGCATTTTGCTTGTCCATCGCGATCATATCTGGAGTCACGAACTGTCGGCGCTTAGTCCAGTTCCTAAAGCCGATCAGTTACTCTATGCGAAGTTGCGTAAGGATATGGGGATACCTGATGAGGGATATCTGCTGCTTGTCTCCGGAGCAACCCGTAACCTGGCTCTGGAAAATGCCAGTAAAATTGACCCGCTATTAGAACGGCTCCAGGTCTCTGGAATTATTGGCGGCTTTGAAACACCTACTCGTTTTTTGCCGGGCATGGAATCCCAGGTGGAGCGGAGATCGGCTTTGCCTTCGGAACCTGTTCTGACCACACGTTTGGAAGCGGCGGTGCGCGGATTGCCGGTGTCAGCATCACGGCTCTCCCCATTTGTCCAAGCGGTGGAGCGGGAGCGGAAGCTGCCGCTACTGACTTATGCTGAGCTGCCAGCGGGTGTTCAGCAGATTGTCGACGGTATGCTTGTGCATCATGGCCAGGAGTGGAGCGTGTTGTTACCAATTATGGCGCCATCATCCGGTAAGATTGACTCTACGGCAGTGCAAGCCGCAATGATGCATCATCATGTTGGTGATGCTATTTTTGTTGATATTTCTGGCGCCACCAATACGCTTTATTCGGGGTATATCAGGAATGCGCTCAAGCTTTCTTTGGCCGGTGTTTTAGGTATTATCATTTTATTGTTAGCGGTCTTCCGATCCGTGACACGTGTTGTTCGAATCATGTTACCATTAATTGCTGCGGTACTTGTGGTGGTGGCTGCATTTGTGATGATGGGTGTCGAGTTGAATATTATGAATCTCATTGGACTGATGTTGATAGTTGCCGTAGGGTCTAACTACGCACTATTCTTTGATCGTGGTGGGCAGATGAATAGGGAAGGCTCGTCACGTACTTTATTATCCTTGGTTGTTGCCAATATGGCCACGGTTATCGGTTTTGCGCCGCTGGCCTTCTCCGGAGTCCCAGTCCTTCAGGCAATTGGTGCCACTGTTGCTCCCGGCGTGATACTGGCGCTTTTATTTTCTGCCAGCTTGATTGAGCGCAGAGGTTTATTGTAGAGCGAGCGTTGTGCTTAGCCGGGTTGATGGTTTTGTACGTAATTACTGAGGTTTCTTAAGCAGCTGAATATCTCTGTTTTATTGGCCCCTTCGCCAGACAGCATCACCCCGTATTTCTTGGTGATTACCATAGACAGCTCCAGGAGGTCGATAGAATCCAAGCCCAATGGGCCGCCATAGAGTGGGGCCTCAGGATCTACCTGCAGGGGATCCCCTGGCAGGTTCAAGGATTTTATAATTAAACGGCTTAGGTCTGCTTCTTCTGGGGTAAGGGCCATTCTTTAATGTCTCCATTTTGACTGTCGTTGTACGTCAGATCCCGCTGGTCCGCCAATAGTGCGCGTGGCTTTAATCCGCTCTGCGCGCGTTGTCAGGAGTGCACCGTTTTCTCATTTCCGCCGGTGCTCCCTCGTCGAGCGTAGCCTTGGGATTGTAACCCAGAATCAGGTGTCGTCCAGCATCCTCTGTGGCGGGGTTTGCCAGAGAAGATGGCATCGGGAGGCGTGTGGTCAGCAGGTTCCGGTTGACTTTTAGCCGCTTCACCCTCACAATGATTTTTCAATATCGCATTGATTTATAATATATATGTCCATTCTGATGATTTCTGGCGTGACCGCTACAAGTTGCATTGGCCGTGGTCTGGAGCAGACCTTGGCCGCATTGCATGGTCGGCGGGGTGGGCTTGCGCCTTGTGTATTCCGCGACATGGTCGTCGACACTTGGGTCGGTGAGGTGGCTGGCGTGGATGACGAAAAAATGGATGCGGATCTGCGCGATTTCAATTGTCGTAACAACCGCTTGGCCCAGCTCGCACTTTCTCAGGATGGTTTTACGGATGCTGTTGAGGTGGCCGTCGGTCGCTGGGGGCGACGACGCGTGGGTGTTTTCCTGGGAACGAGCACTGCCGGTATGTTGCGTACCGAGTGGGCGTTTCGACATCGTGACGCAGTGAATGGCCAGCTACCGGCAGAATTCGTATATGCCGGTACCCATAGTCCTTATTCCCTTACGGAATTTGTCCGGCGTAAGCTTGGTCTTGCAGGGCCTGCTGTGGCTGTCTCGTCGGCGTGTTCTTCCAGTGCGAAGGTCTTCGCCTCCGCCCAGCGGATGATAGATTGTGGTTTGATTGATGCGGCGGTGGTGGGCGGTGTGGATTCATTGTGCGCGACGACACTCTATGGTTTTGAGTCCCTGGGTCTTTTGGCCAAAGAGCCGTGTCGACCGTTTAACGTTGATCGTGCGGGCATTTCTATTGGGGAGGCGGCCGCGTATATGCTTGTGGAGAGAGTGACCGGTCCTCAGGATCGCGAAGCCGTCTGGTTGTTGGGTGTCGGCGAGTCGAGCGATGCCTATCATATGTCCTCACCACATCCGGAGGGTCTGGGCGCGCGCTTGGCCATGGAGCGCGCGCTAGTCTCCGCAGGATTGGGCCCTGAACATATTGATTATATTAATCTGCACGGTACTGGCACCGTGGCGAATGATGCGGCAGAGGCAATCGCTATAGCGAATGTCTTCGGTACCGCAACACCTTGCAGCTCGACAAAGGGGGCTACGGGCCATACATTGGGCGCCGCAGGTGCTTTGGAAGCGGCCATATGCGTATTGTCCATTCAAAACGGCTTTATGCCGTCGGGCCCATATACCGGACCGCGGGATCATGCGATGGAAATTAATTATATTTCGCAAAATCAGGGAGCTGCGATCTCCACGGTGTTGAGTAATTCATTCGGTTTTGGTGGTAGTAACTGTAGCCTGATTTTTGGCCGTCCCATTTAACGAACCGGGGTTTTGCTATGCATCCTGTGTATGTGGAAGGCATTGGTGTGTTGGGGCCGGGCATCCAAAACTGGCAAGAGGCCGTATATTTACTGAAGGGTGAAGATACCTATCTGCCCGGAAGGACGATATTGTCGTCGCCGGAATCCTTACCCCCGGCAGAACGACGCCGCGCCAGCAGAGGGGTCATGGCCGCACTGCAGGTGGGATATGCGGCCTGTGCCATGGCGGGTATCTTGCCTGCGGAGCCTGCATCGGTGTTTGCTTCTTCGGGTGGCGATGGAGATATCTGCAACGCCATTTGTTCTGCGATGGCCGCAGGCGACCATCTGATATCGCCCACCCAGTTTCACAATTCCGTGCATAACGCGATTTCTGGTTACTGGGGCATTGCGACGGGCGCGATGGCGCCATCGTCTGTGGTGAGCGCCTATGATGGGAGTTTTGCGGCTGGCCTGTTAGAAGCCGTGTCGCTGCTGCTGACGCTCCGTACCCCCGTGTTGCTGGTGGCCAGTG
>Ga0315298_1002527_pt1 | contig 30901 bp, 31 predicted proteins | sample WHS_1_MG_FD_203077 | JGI IMG/M metagenome (GOLD analysis project Ga0315298, IMG submission 203077) | Extremophilic microbial mat communities from Washburn Hot Springs, YNP, Wyoming, USA - WHS_1_MG | ecosystem: Environmental > Aquatic > Thermal springs > Hot (42-90C) | place: USA: Wyoming... | reverse complement strand
GGTAAAGGAAATAAAAAAATAAAAAAGAAAAAAATCCGACACCGCGACATGGTTTATAGATACGACCGTTGCCTTTTCCCCCTCTGCGGTTTTCCCCTTAAGAGCCTTTAGAGTTAAAGCAGAGGAAACGAAGTAACAAGAAGGGGTATTCTGCGAAGGGGATAAAGGGTAGATGTAACACACCGCAATGGATTGCGGTTGCCTTTCGAATAAAGCTATGGACAGCGACATGAGAAAGGCATAAGTGTAAGCAGGAAGATTTTAGGATAAAGTATGAAGAATATCAACACTGCGACATGGTTATAGTTATATAACTAAATAAACCCGCCATAGCGGAGCAAAGTGTAAGCAATGCCTGCGAAGGCGAGGTGTGAGAGCGGTGTTGTTTGAACCCTCACCTTGTATAAAAAGTGAAGGAATGTTTTTAAACAGGGAAGAGGGTTTGTAAGTTAAATAGCTTTCAAGGTGAGGGTGAGTTCACCGCTCCCGAGCCTGAGCAGTTGCATTGCAAACTTTGCGTAGCGTGGGCGGGCGGGTTTTCTTTCGGTTACCTTTCTTTTGCCCGCTCAAAAGAAAGGTAACAGTTGGTTTGTAACTGCTTTCCCTTGAAAAGCAGTAAACTTTCTTTTGGCCGTTCAAAAGAAAGTGAACATTGGGTTTTTTCTTTCTCATCGATGAGAAAGAAAGTATAATCAATTCTTCCCCAACTAACTATATAATACAAAAATTATGTTATTCAATTTCTAAAAATGTGGAATTGCCCAAGATTAGCAATAGCTTTGATAGTAAACTCATTGACTTTTACATAATATCAATTTATTATAATTATCAGGTTAATCGAAAGCCTTTTTGCATACCAGCAGCGCTTTTTAAATTTTAAAAAGACAAAAAGTAGATAAAAGAGTATTATCCAGAAATATGAGTATACTTAAAGCAAAGGTTTAAACATGGACAATAGCACAGAAAAGGCTTATTTAACAGCCCTTCACTTTATAAAGTATCGCCCGAGGAGCGAGTTTGAGATAAGAAACAAGTTAAAAAGCAAGAACTTTTCTGAAGAAGAGATAAATTCTGTAATACAAAGGCTTGTTCAGGAAGGTTTAATTAACGATGAGTTTTTCGTTAAAGCATGGATAAGAGAAAGATTTTTTAATAAAAGACTCGGAATACATAAGATAAGGCAAGAACTTTTAGGTAAAGGGATTTCAAAGGATTTAATTTCAGATATCCTTGAGAATGAGATTAACCCTGCCGATGCCATTGAAAATGCCGTAGAGTTTTTAAGATACAAATTTTCAAAAATAACAGAAGTTCCAGATTCAGAGAAGCTGTTTCAGGTACTACTGAGAAAGGGTTATTCCTGTTCAGAAGCAAGGGAGGCAACAAAACTTTTTATCGCAGAAAAGCAATAGTTTTTTGACATTAACTTTTGTGTAGTATATAATAATTCCCTATTTAATCTGGTATTACCTCTGCCCCCTTCGTCTAGTGGTTAGGACACGGGGTTTTCAACCCCGCAGCGGGGGTTCGATTCCCCCAGGGGGTAATTCCTTTCTATATTTTAATCTGTTTGACATGCCTATAAAGTAAGCATATAATTTCCCTATCATCTAAACGAGGTTATCCCTGTGGAAATAAAACTTCTGAATTCAAGATACTTTCTTACAATGCCGGAGGAATATCCCTGTCCATATTTTAAGGACGGAAGAATCTGCAGAGTGGAGTTTACTTTTCCGCTTGAAAGAACTACGGATGTTTATGAATGGCTTCTAAGAGAGGGGTACAGAAGAAGCTCCAGTGTCTTCTACAGAAATATTTGCCCGAATTGCAGGGAATGCATTCCAATCAGGCTTAAGGCAGAGCTTTTTAAGCCATCAAAAAGCCAGAGGAGAAGCATAGACTCAAACTGGGATATTAAGATTGAATACACCCTCTCTTCAATAGATGAAAAAAAGAAAAAAATCTTTGAAAGATATATTTCTGAAATACACCATAGACCAATAGAGCCTTCTCTTCAAAATGAGATGGAACATATTCATTATGGTTTTGATGCAACCCTCGAAATGGATTATTATCTGGAGGGAAATCTTGTCGGTGTTGGGATTATTGATGTTTGTGAACATTCTCTTTCGTCTGTTTATTTTTACTATAATCCAGATTTAAGAAAAAAAGCACTTGGTGTTTTTAGCATTATTAAGGAAATAGAAACATGCAAAAAGTTAAAAAAGGAATACTACTACCTCGGATATTATATTGCTTCTGTAAAGAAAATGTCCTATAAAAAGGCTTTCAGACCCTATGAGCTTCTGATTGATGGAAAGTGGACACAGGTTAAATAAATAATATAGAAGCTACTTAAGATCTTTAATATAAATCCTGTATGTTTTATATCTCTCAACATGCAAATGAGACATAGAGTCAAGCATTGGCTTATTTGTTTCCACTATATTGGACATTTCAGCCTCGGTAAATCCAAGCTCCCGCGCCTTTTTAATTACATGATTTACCATAGCAACTTCTAATCCAAGGTGTCGATATTTATCAAGAACTCCCATCAGGATAACTCTAAATCTTCTAATAGTCGGAATTCTTAAAAGATACACAAATCCAAATGGAAAAAGCCTGCCATTTGTTTTCTGCACTGCAAGATTTGCATCATAAACACTTAGTAAAAATCCTGCAGGCTCATTATTAACCATTACTATTGTAGATAGAGGAAAAACTACAAGACTGACAAGGGCATTTTTCATTCTTTCCCACTCTCTTTCTGTAAAGTCAACATGCCCCCAATTCCTGCTCCATGCCTGATGAAATATTCCCTTTATTACATCTGCTTCTTCATCAAGTCTTTTCTTTTCAATATTTCGAAAGATAATTGAATTCTTTCTCCTGACCCTTTCAAAAATCTTGTCATATCTTGGATCCACATTAATGTCAGTTATTCCTGCTTTTCCTCTAAAGGCATACCAATCTACGGATTTTCTAAACCCACATTCTTCCATAAGCTTCGGATAATAGGAAGGATTATGTACATTTAGAGCATAAGGTATAGTATCAAACCCTTCTACCAGTATACCCATTTCGTCATATATACTGAAGCTGAAAGGTCCCTCCATCGACTTTTTACCTTTCTGCTTCAAATATTCCTCGCCAGCACTAAAAAGTGCACGGGCTGTGTTGATATTATTTTCACATTCAAAGAAGCCAAAAAAACCTTTGTTATCTTTAAATACCTCTTCATGACGTCTATTGATATGTGCAGATATTCTTCCAACTGCTTTTTTCCCCCTGTAGGCGAGGAAGAGGGCTGCCTCCCCATAATCGAAAAATGGCCCCTTTTTAGGGTTAATAAACTCTTTCTGCTCAAAAATAAGCGGTGGAACCCAGCAGGGATCATTCTTGTAAATTGACCAGGGCATCTTAATAAATTTCATACGGTCTCGGGATGACCTGACTGGTTTAATTTCAACGGCTGCCATAGAATCTCTCCTTATTTATAAAAAGAATTGATTAGCTGGAATGTATATAATAAATGGAAATAGAAAAGAGCGCAAGAAACCGAATAGTCAAAATAGAGTACAAAACTTCCTATTTCGATTCCAGATACTTTTCAGCTACAAGAAGCTCTGCCATAAGTATTGCACCACCGGCAGCACCACGGATTGTATTGTGTGAAAGACATACAAATTTATAATTAAATATATTATCCTCTCTAAGCCGTCCAATGGAAATTCCCATTCCTTTCCCAAGGTGTCTATCTATCTTAGTCTGGGGACGATTTTCCTCTTCAAAGTAGGTTAGAAAAGGTTCTGGAGCACCTGGCAATTTAAGCTGCTGAGGGCGCGAGGTAAAGTTCTTCCATCTTGAAATTATTTCCTCTCGTGGTGGCACTTTGTCAAAGGACACAAAAACTGCTGCAAGGTGTCCATCGGTTACCGGAACACGAATACACTGTGCACTTATCTCGGGTCTCACCGCATTTACTATTTTTCCATCCTGAACAAAACCCCAGACCTTTAAAGGTTCTTTTTCGCTTTTCTGTTCTTCACCACTTATAAATGGAATAACATTATCCACCATTTCAGGCCAGCTTGCAAAGGTCTTCCCTGCACCAGAAATTGCTTGATATGTACTTACCACTATTCGATTGGGTCCAAAATCAAGCAGGGGATGAATTGCAGGAACATAACTCTGGATGGAACAATTGGGTTTTACAACAATAAAACCTCTTCTTGTACCAAGCCTTTTTTTCTGTGCCTCTATCACAGAAAGATGAGAATAATTTATCTCTGGAATTAACATTGGCACATCTGGAAGAAAACGGGTTGCAGAGTTATTAGAAACAACAGGAGTTTCATGCTTTGCATATAATTCCTCTAATTTTAATACTTCTTCCTTCGGCATGTCAACGGCACAAAAAACAAAATCTACCTCACTGGATATCTTATCAACATCAGAAGCATTGTAAACAACAAGTCTTGACACATTTCCCGGAATCTTGCTCTCCATTGCCCAGCGTCCTTTAACGGCCTCTTCATAAGTTTTACCCGCAGATTGTGAACTTGCTGCAACAAGTGATACATCGAAGTAGGGATGATTTTCAAGCAGGGAAATAAACCTCTGCCCCACCATTCCGGTTGCGCCAATAATTCCGGCTTTTAGTTTCCTCATGACTTATAGTCCTCCAACTAATTTTTCTAAACAATATTCAGAAATACAAAATATTTGCTCTGACCCATGCAAAAAAGCCAAATATTATAGCAAATATTAAGTTTTTTTTCAAGAATAAGAATTGATTCTATTAATTTCCCATTTTTTGTCATTCAGATTACTGCTCTACCGTTCTTCTTATGAGGAATCTTTTCAGTATAAACATGCTTCTTGCAAAAACAGATTCCTCAAAGGTATAACAAAGAAGTTAGAATCAGAATGACAAAAAATGGGAAATTGCTATCTTGTTTCTGGCATTTGACAAAAATCTTTTTTATGGGTAAACTTTATGTAAAGACAAAGAAAATTTGAGGAGTAATTATGGCTGAAGAAAAACCGACAGATAAACCAGAGTTTAAGATCAAAAACATAATTGGTGTGATGAGTGGAAAGGGCGGTGTTGGGAAATCAAGTGTTGCTTATCTTATGGCAATAGCACTAAAGCTAAAAGGCTATAGTGTTGGTATTATGGATGCTGATATTACCGGTCCAAGTATGCCAGAATTGTTGCACCTTAAAAAGGGTAGTATTGAAATGCTTGATAATTATATTTTACCTTTTGATACAGAACAGGGATTTAGAGTTCTTTCTATGAACCTTTTGCTTGAAGACGATGAGCAACCTATAATATGGAGAGGACCTCTCCTTTCAAAGGCAATAGAGCAATTCTGGAATGAAACCATATGGGGAGACCTTGATTTCCTTATTGTTGATATGCCTCCCGGAACATCCGATATTGCTTTAACTGTTATGCAGGGTATTCCTTTGAGTGGGCTTATCATTGTCACTACACCAAACAAGCTTGTTTCAAAAATTGTGGCAAAATCTATAAATATGGCTAAAGCTGTTAATGTGCCCGTATGGGGTTTGATTGAAAATATGAGCTATGTTGTTTGTCCAAAGTGCAAGGAGAAAATAAACTTTTTTGGAGAAAACACTGATTTAAAGGAAAAAACAGATTTAGAAATTCTGGCAAGCATTCCAATGCTAAAGGAAATATCTGACATTCCAGAAAAAGGAATCTCTTTAAGTGATAAAGAAATTACTGAAGTTCTTGGAAGCATTTCTGAAGCTATTTTAAAAAGAGCAAAAATATAGTTAATGGAGGTTTTTATGCCAGATTTTGGCAATCCATTTTCAGGACTTGCTAAAGAAAGAAAATTATCCCATAAAGAACTAATTAGAGCTATAAGGTTTATGGTTTCTGCTGAGTATGAGGCAATACAGCTTTATATGCAACTTGCCGAGTCAACTGATAACAAGCTTGCAAAAGAGGTGCTTGTTGATATTGCTGATGAGGAGCGAGTGCACGCCGGAGAATTCTTAAGACTCTTAAAACAACTATCCCCTGGTGAGGAGGAGTTTTACGCGATGGGTGCCAAAGAAGTAGAGGAAATGATAGAGAAAACAAAGCATTAAATTAAGGAGAAAGAATGCCCCGTCCGGTAAAATGTCGATGGGTAAGTTATCAGCCAGAGGTAAATTTTTTTAAGCCAGCTGGAATACCAATGAGAGAGCTTGAAACCACAACACTTTCTCTGGACGAAGTAGAGGCAATTCGCCTTGCAGATTATGAAGGATTGTATCAGGAAGAAGCTGCAGAGAGAATGAAGATTTCAAGGCAAACATTTGGAAATATAGTTTCATCTGCAAGAAGAAAAATTGCAGATGCTGTTATCAATGGCAAAGCCATAAGAATTGAAGGTGGAGTAGTGAATTTTTTTAAGAAGGGATTTATATGTAAAAGATGTGGACACAAATGGTATTTATCGAAAGAAACGGAGAAAATAGAGAGGTGCCCTGATTGTCATAGTGAGGAGGTTAACTCCTGTACGGAAAGATGATAGTAATAATCCGAAGGCAACGGCCACGGCTCGGATTATTGAATAGAAATAAGTGTAATGCGAATACATTTGCCGACTGCGTCGCATCCACAATCAAAAATGTTCCACAGCGAATTGGGAATGGAGATAAAAGTAGCACTGGCTGCGCCAGTGCTACAATGCAAAAAACCCCGCTGTGGTGGGTATATAGGTCATTGTCATCATCTTTCCGTTCCTCAGGTCTTGCTCAAGGGAAGAGCACGGAAAATCTACCCTCGCACATTCGGCCTCCTGCCTCATGTGCTCGGGGCGAAATGCCTCCTGCATTTCTTGGCGTAATGGCGGGTAGGATTTTCCTGTGGGTGCAAGCGCAAGCCATTCGACGGAAAGATGATGACAATGACCATAGCGGGTATAGACCACAGCGGGGATTATGTAGGTATAGAAGATAAAAAAATAAAATAAAAAATAACGCCGTGCTCAAAGGTAAGAGCAACACTCCGCCCTCAACGACCGCATCCCATTCGGCTTTGCCTAAGGGCAGGCTCTGCGGTCTTGGTAAAGGCGAGGAGGTGAAAACTGAAAGAAAAAAGTTGTTCATACGCGTAGGCATAGACCACAGCGGGTATTATGTAGGTAGAGAAGATAAAAAAATAAAAAAAGAAAAAAAATCCGACACCGCGTCATGGTTATAGTAATTTGTGCTTAGATAAAGCATTGATTATAGACAAAGTGTGTTAACCGCTATTACAGAAAGGAGAGGTTTACCACGCCGTAAAGGACTACGGCGGGGCTTTTGAATCAGCACAGGATGTGATGATGAAAAAGCCATATAGTAAAAAGGCAAGTGTAGATAAAGTATTAAGGTTAACACCATTGGTATAGAGGAAGAATTGGCCGATAAAGCAACGCCGACGGCTTTTCCCTCAAAAAACGGTAAGCTTTTGAAGTAATGAGATAAGAGGAGGAAAGTAGTATGAAAATAATTCATGATTTTGAAGGTAAAAAATTCTTTACTGAAATTGAAGAAAAAATATGTGAAGTAGAATATGAAGTAACTGATAATAATACCATTGAAGTAGTTCGCACCTATGTTGATCCAGATTTTAGAGGAAAAGGAATAGCTGCCGAATTACTTACCGGGCTTTCAAATTTTGCCACTGAAAATGGTTACAAGGTCAAACCTGTTTGTTCTTATGCAGTAATGTTTTACAAAAGACACAATGAATTTCAAAATCTAATTTCTAAAAAAGAAGATCTGGAAGGTTTTGGTTCTTGTAATATTTCTAAAAAGAGGTAAAACATGGGACTTTATGAGGAAATTAAGAATGCAAGAGAAATTCTTGGTATTCCAGAAAAGGCAAATATTGAGCTTGTAAAGCAGAAGTACAAAGAGGCTTTAAAAAAATGGCATCCCGATAAATGTAAAGAAGATAAAGAAATTTGTGAGGAAAAGGCAAAAGAAATTATAAGGGCTGGAAAAATTTTATTAGGCTATTGTAGTAATTACCTGATAGATTTTTCAAAAGAAGAAGTAGAAAAATATATTTCGGCTGAAGAATTATGGCTTAAAAAGTTTGGTAAGGATCCAATTTGGGGATGAAAAATGCATAGAATTAATGTTTTTAATAAATATTACAAAGAATACGAAGAGTGGTTTGAAAGAAACAAAAATATCTATCTTTCAGAGTTAAAGCTTTTAAGAAGCTTTATACCCGAAGGACTTAATGGTATAGAAATTGGTGTGGGTGGCGGAAGATTTGCAGAACCGCTTGGTATAAAGATTGGAGTTGAACCCTCTAATGAAATGGCAAAGATTGCTATAAGTAGAGGAATAAATGTTATCAATGCTATTGCTGAAAATTTGCCTCTGAATGATAACAGTTTCGATTTTGTTCTTATAGTTACTACAATATGTTTTGTGGATAATCCAGAGAAGGCTATGGAAGAAGCCTATAGAATAATAAAACCGGGAGGCTTTATTCTGGTAGGTTTTGTGCCACTGGATAGCCAAGTTGGACAGATGTATAATGCAAAAAAAGATAAAAGCAAATTTTATAAAAAGGCTCATTTTTATACAAAAAATGAAGTTGAATCTCTAATGAAAAATACAGGCTTTTTAAACTTGACAATGCGCCAAACTCTTTTTGAATATACTAATGATTATATACAGGATTATAGAGACGGAAATGATAAAGGTGGATTTGTAGTAGCAAAGGGAGAAAAATAAATATTGACATGTATGGTGTTGATTGTTATAATAATCAACAACTAAGTTGGTAATTATTAGGAGGCTCCAAATAAAAAAAATAGCTCGAATCATTGATCTTCAAAAGACACTTTCGGAAAAATCTTGTTTTTTGTTTGGCCCGAGGCAGACAGGGAAGTCCTTTCTAATAAAAGAAATTTTTCCTGATAAAAAACTATACGACTTGCTTGATAGCGAAGTTTATTTTAAACTTGCAAGGAATCCAAAGTTAATAGAGCAGGAAATATCTTCTCTCTCTTTTAAAGACAAAATAGTAATCATTGATGAGATTCAAAAACTTCCCCATCTTCTTGATGAAGTACATAGACTTATCGAAAAGGGGTTTAAGTTTCTGCTTACAGGTTCGAGCCCCAGAAAGCTAAGAAGAGGGGGTATTAATCTTTTAGGTGGAAGAGCAAGGTATAAAGTTTTACATCCCTTCTGCTACAAAGAGTTAGGGAATCTATTCAGGCTTGAAAAAGTAATGAATTATGGGCTTCTTCCCTCAATTTATTTTTCCAATTCTCCAGAAGAAGATTTAAGGGCTTATGCTGGCCTTTATTTGCAGGAAGAAATAGCAGCAGAAAGCCTTGTTAGAAACATTCCTGCCTTTGGTAGATTTCTGCAGATTGGTGCTATTATGAATGGACAGTTAATAAATTATTCTAAAATTGCAAGCGACTCTCAGGTTGCTTCAAGTACAGTTCAGGAATATTTTCAGATTTTAAAAGATACTCTTATTGCCTTTGAGGTCACATCATGGAAAAAGACCGTGAAAAGGAAACCAATTTCGACATCAAAGTTTTACTTTTTTGATACCGGTGTTACTAGAATTTTGCAAAACAGAAGTTTTCTTAATAAGGGTACACCTGAGTTTGGATTTGCATTTGAACACTGGCTTTTTCATGAACTAAAATGCTTTGTTGATTATAAGAATTTGCCAGATTTGTACTATTGGCGATCACAATCGGGTTATGAAGTTGACTTTATTATTTCAGATACTCTGGCTATTGAGGTAAAAGGAAAAAGCTTTGTCACTGAAAGGGATATAGTACCCTTAAAAATATTTCAGGAAGAAGCAAAAATACCTTACTCCATTGTGGTATCGATGGACGAGGTTCCAAGAAAGATAGAAAACATACTTATCTTACCCTGGAAAGAGTTCCTTGAAAGACTTTGGGGCGGAGAGTTAGGAATATAATTCATAGAAGGAGTTTGGTTAAATGAAGGTTTTGAATTGGTGCATTTTGTCTTTTCTTTTATTAGCTAGAATGGCTGGCTTTTCAGTTGAAAAGCCATTGATAATCGTCAGTATACCGCCGCAGCAGGAATTTGTACAGAGAATTGCTCAGAACAAAGTTGATATATCTGTTCTTGCAGGACAGGGATCTTCTCCACATAGTTACGAACCAACTCCAAAGCAGATGATTGAACTTAGCAGGGCAAAGATATGGTTTACAATAGGTATTGATTTTGAAAGGGGACTTTTGCCAAAGGTTAAATCGCTATATCCCGATTTAAAAATTGTTGACACCTCGGCTGGAGTAAAGTATAGATTTCTGGAAGAACATACTCATGAAGCGGAAGAGAAAAAGCATAATGAAGAAGAAACAAAAGATCCTCATATCTGGCTTGGATATGATCAGGTTAAAACTCAGTTAAGCAATATACTTCTGGCTTTAAAGAACTTAAATCCAGAAGATGGCACTTTCTTTCAAAAAAATTATGATGAATACATAAAAGAAATTGACAGCACCTTTGCATTGCTTTCTAGAAAGCTAAAGCCTTTTAAAGGCAGAACCGTATTTGTGTATCATCCTGCCTTTGGATATTTTCTTGATAACTTTGGCATCAGGCAAAAAGCCTTTGAGGTCAGAGGAAAAGAACCTACTCAAAGAGAAGTTGTGGAGCTTATAAAAAGAGCAAGAGAAGAAAAAGTAAAAGTAATATTCGTTCAGAAGCAATTTTCTAAAACATCAGCAATCACAATAGCAAAATCAATTAATGGTAAGGTTGTAGAAATGGATCCTCTTGCACAGAACTGGCTTGAGAATATAAAATATATGGGGGAGGTTATTTTGAAGGGATTAAAATGATAAGAATTAAAGAACACAAAGTCGCAATACAGTTTAATGATGTATATTTTTCTTATGGTGACATTGAGGTTTTACGCGATGTTTCATTTCACATTCATGAAGGAGAGTTTGTAACTCTTGTTGGAGCCAATGGAGCAGGAAAAACCACAGTTTTAAAACTTATACTCGGACTTGTTGATCCACAAACAGGAAAAATTGAGGTGTTTGGAAAATCTCCTCAATACGCATCGATAAATGTAGGATATATTCCACAGAACATTAATCTTGATAGTAATTTTCCTATAACCGTGGAAGAGGTTGTAAAGATGGGTTTGCTTAATGGATTTTACAGGGAAAAGCCAATGAAAAGCCTTGAAGATGTGGAAAGGGCTCTGGAAATAGCAGATATTAAAGATTTAAGAAAAAGATCATACACTGCACTCTCCGGAGGACAGAGACGGAGAGTTCTTGTTGCCCGTGCACTGGTTTCTAATCCAAGAATGCTTGTTCTTGATGAACCAACAGCAAATATGGATGTAGAGAGTGAAAGAAAGCTTTTTTCTGTGCTCGGGGATTTAAAGAGAAAGACCACTATTTTAATAGTTACCCATGATACAGGTTTTGTTTCTGCTCTTACGGATGTTGTGCTATGCATTGGCAAAAGTTTTGAAAAGATGCATAATGTTATCCGCCATGCCCTTGAGCCAGTAAAGGATAAACCTTCCGACTTATACAGTGGCAGGGTTGCAAGAGTGCTTCATAATACAGAGTTACCAGATAATTTAAATTGTTGCTTAAGATAAAAAGAGGTTATTAAATGAACTTCTTTACAGAATTATTTAATCCATCTGTTCCATTCATAAGAAATGCCTTTATAGCAAGCCTTCTCTCAAGTGTACTTTTTGGTGTTCTCGGCTCGATAGTCTCTGTTAAAAGGATTGCTGGACTTGCCGGGGCAATTTCCCATGCTGTGCTTGGAGGTATTGGAATTGCCCTTTTTCTTTCTGTAAATAAAATAATTCCCAACTTCCCACCAATTCTTGGAGCAATTATATTTGCTGTAATAACCGCTATAATAATAGCCTTTGTTTCTTTAAAGGCAAAACAAAGAGAGGATACAGTTATTAATGCGTTATGGGCTATTGGAATGAGTGTAGGTGTGGTCTTTATTGCAAAGACACCGGAGTATGTAGATCCGATGAGCTATCTATTCGGGAATATATTGCTTATTTCAAATGAAAGTTTAATGCTACTGGCAATCCTTGATTTAATAGTGCTTTTTTTATCTATAAGGTATTACAGACAGATTGAAGCTTCGGCTTTTGATGAAGAATTTGCAAGGACAAGGGGAATTAATACGGATCTAATTTTTGTAATTCTGTTAATTGTTACAGCAATATCAGTAGTGTTGCTTCAAACCTTTGTGGGCATAGTAATGGTAATTGCTATGCTTACATTACCATCCGGCACATCCGCTTATTTTTCCAAAAATCTTTCTGGAATGATGATTTCATCTACAGCTCTTTCTATTTTATTTTCTTTTTCAGGCTTATTCCTTAGCTGGCAACTAAACCTGCCTTCCGGAGCAATGGTCGTTATAGTTTCCGGTGTAGTTTTTCTTTTATTTTCACTTATTAAATTGAAGTAAGAGGAAAAATCACATACTGATTTTAGATGCGCCTTCCATTAAACAAACTGTTGAACCCCTAACAAAAATATGATATATTTCTGGTAAGGAGTAAAGTATGAAATACATATTTATTGTTTTTTTTCTTGTTTTCAGTTGTTCGACAAAGCCTTCAGAAGGTAATGGAAGAAACTCATACAACGAAATAAACCTTCCATCAACCAATGGCGACTCATATACAATCCCTTCAGGATACTCTCTTGCATGGAGTGATGAATTCAATGGAAGCTTGATAGATTTAGGAAACTGGAACTATGATACAGGGGCCTGGGGATGGGGTAACAATGAATGGGAAAACTATACTGATAATGGAACAGGTGGAAGTAATGCATTTGTAACAAATGGCATGCTTATAATAAAGGCTATAAAAACAACAGGAGGTTTAGGCGGATATACGTCAGCAAGAATGAAGACCCAAGGAAAAAGATACTGGAAACAAGGAATAATTGTCGCAAGATTAATTCTGCCTTTCGGAAAAGGAATATGGCCTGCCTTCTGGATGCTCGGTACAAATATCACAACGGTTAACTGGCCAAAGTGTGGAGAAATAGATATTATGGAAATGATTGGCGGTGATACTGTAAATGAATCAACAACATATGGAACATTGCACTGGGGTGAGGACTATAGCTCCCATGTATATCAAGGTAGTTCATTTAAAAACAGTGAACCTCTCTGGAAAAACTGGCATTATTATGAAGCGGAATGGAATTCCTCAAATATTACCCTAAAGTTTGATGGGCACATAGTATTTTCAAAGGATGTATCTTCCCTTTCCATCTATTTTGACCATCCTTTCTTTATAATTCTAAACATTGCAGTGGGAGGAAGCTGGCCAGGATATCCTGATTCCACGACCACCTTTCCACAGTATATGTTTGTAGATTGGGTAAGAGTGTACCAAAAATAGATAATCTAATATATTGTATTGGTCTCACCAGTTCATATTAGCCGGATAATTTCCAGTGCCCCAGTTAATTGTATTTGTTCCCTGAGGATTGCTATTTGTATTGGAACGAGCTATACCATATTTAGAATTTGTTTCTATAGTGGGTGAATTAAATATATGAGTATTATTATAAGCTGAGTCGTAGAAGAAAACTCCTCCTCCACCATCAGCATAATTAGTAGCAATATTATATTTTATCTGACCGCCTATTCTGCAGTTTGTACTATTTATAATATATATTCCCCCTCCGTAATATTGTGCATTATTATAACTTACAGAACCAGATATAGAGAAATTACTAACCATAGATAGGAAAATTCCTCCACCACGCTGAGATGCTATATTGCTTACAATATTACCTCCTATGATGGAACTGTTTAATTCACCAAATGCATTTATCCCTCCACCATATAGATAGGATATGTTATTAACAATAGGTCCACTTATGGTATTATTTGATCCATAATATAGATATATACCGCCGCCATTATCTTTTGCACTATTATAACTTATAATCCAGGCACTTATGTTGTTTCTTAAACCATTCCATAAAACCATACCTCCACCAACATTGCTTACCGAATTATAGCTTATGGTGGAAAATATATTGTGTCCTATACCATAATTTATCCATAAGCCTCCTCCTGCAAATGCACTGTTACTGATTATTTTTAATGTACTTTTTGTAGTATGTCCCATTCCACCATTAAGGTATATCCCGCCACCATGGTAAATTGCTATGTTAGTTCTTATAATTCCATCTATACTATTACTCATTCCACCATCAATATATAAACCACCGCCAGAATTACTTGCTATATTATAACTTATAGTCGCCCATACATTATGGTTTGTGCCATATTGTATATAAATTCCACCTCCATTAAATGCCGTATTATTAGATACCACAATATTAGTAATCTTAACTTCCCTACCCAGATTAATAAAGATACCTCCACCGCAATTATGTGGCATATTCATATCATTTGCCAGACCTCTCCTTAGAACAAAACCATCAATAGTAACATTTGTAACATTATTAATCCATAGAATATGTTTAAGAACAAAGTTTCCATCCAGTTCACTAAAGCCACTCCTGCTGCTAAAATTAGTCTCCCAGCCCCCAATTATATTTACATTGCTCATTTTTATATATATTCCGCTATTAGAATATTCTGCACTTTCAGTATTAAGCCCATTGCCTGGTGTGTAAATACCCTTAGCAATATAAATAGAGAAGCCATCTTCTGCTTTAGAAAGTGCCTGTTGAACTGTTTTAACTGGAGAAGTTATTGTCCCAGAATTAGTATCATTCCCTAGTACAGACACATAAATAACTTTAGCACTACTTACAGCAGAAGAACTATTGCCAGAAGAAGACAGATACACAGAACTAATACTGGACGAAGGATTTCCATTACCACCCCCATCTGGCGCAGTAGCACAGCTTAATACAGCAATAAAATATAAAACTCCAGCAAAAAAATGAACTAAAATTCTTTTTTTCATAACCTTCCTCTTATAAATTTTTATATAATGGTAAATTTATTAAAATAGAAAATAATAATAGTATTTCAAAAATAAAATTTGTTTTTGACTTTTGATAGCCCTTTTCCCCTTTTTTATACTTAAATATAATACCACTACTTTCATATAATTTATGAAATTCTGGAGAAAAATTTTTAGCTGATAAATCTTTTATTTAATTTTTCTTTTGCGACAACCACAAAGAGAACTTAATACCTACCCCTCGGGGTATAATGTGTGTGTAATAACTCATGTGCCTTATGGCTATTGGGTTCACCAAGAAATTCTTTATAGAGTTTAATAATTGAGGGATTTGTATGAGATTTTCTATATGCAAGACTTAAATCCTCTTCATAAATAGCCTTTGCTCTAGCCGCTCTTTTTTCAGGAGTCACCGGTAAAGGTTGCCCTCCCCCTCCAAGACATCCTCCCGGGCAAGTCATAATTTCAATGAAATGATGATCGAACTCTTTATTTTTTACCCTTTCCATAACATTTTTAGCATTCGCTGTACCATGTGCTACAAGAACTTTTAATGTAATCCCTTCTAAGAAACTCCATTCAGGTTTTGTTTTATCTATTTTTATGCTTGCTTCTCTAATGTTTTCAAAACCCCTCACCGGCACAACATTTAAATCAGGAAAAGGAATCTCTCTGCCTGTTACTACCTCATAAGCTGTTCTTAAAGCAGCTTCCATAACCCCACCTGTCGCGGCAAATATCGTCCCTGCCCCTGTTGAAACTCCAAGGGGATCATCAAAATTGGACTCCTCCAGATCTTTTAAGTCAATACCTGCCTGTTTAATCATAGCAGCAAGTTCTCTTGTGGTTAACACATAATCCACATCCTGAAAACCACTAGTTGCCATTTCAGGTCTTATGGCTTCAAATTTCTTCGCAGTACATGGCATTACTGCCACACTGACAATATTTTCTGGAGACACTTTCATTTTTTCTGCCCAATAAGTTTTTAACACTGCTCCAAACATCTGCTGGGGGGATTTACATGTGGACAGATTAGGAAGTAAATCCGGGAAAAAATGCTCCTGAAACTTAATCCATCCTGGAGAACAGGAAGTCATCATGGGCAGAGCCACATTTTCCTTATCAACAAGAGCTTTTTTCAATCGATTTAAAAGCTCATATCCTTCTTCCACAATAGTAAGATCTGCAGCAAACTGTGTATCAAAAACATAATCAAAGCCCATAAGCTTTAAGGCGGTAGCCATCTTTTTTGTTACACGTGTTCCGGGCGGATATCCAAATTCTTCCCCAAGTGCAGCACGAATTGCCGGTGCCGTTTGGATTACAACAACCTTATCCGGATCATCTATTGCCTTCCATACATCCTCTATAAAATACTTTTCATAAAGTGCGCCCGTCGGACAATGTGCCACACATTGCCCACAATTAATACAAACAACTTCACCAAGAGGACTATTAAACGCCGAACCAACTATAGTGCTATCACCTTTAAAAAGATTCGCTATTGCATAAACACCCTGAAGTTCATTACACGCCCTTATACAACGCTGACACAGAACGCACTTGTTGTTATCTCTGACAAGAACCGGAGAAGAAAAATCCTGTTTAACTGTACGCTCCCTTTTTTCCTTCCAGCGAAGGTCTGTAAGTCCATAAAGATTTGCAAGATCCTGTAGTTCGCACTTTAGATTCTTATGGCATGTTGTACAATCCGTATAATGATTAGCAAGTAAAAGCTCCACCACTGTTTTTCTTGCCCTCCTTATCTTTTCACTTGAGGTAGTTATTTTCATCCCGTCAGATAGTGGTGTCGAACAGGAAGCCTGCAAGGTTTTAGAACCTTCCACTTCTACAACACATACTCTACATATCCCCTTCGTACTTAGATCGGGGTGATAACAAAGAGTGGGAACAAATATATTTTCTCTTTTACATAAATCAAGAATTGTCATCCCAGAGGTAGTCTGATATTCTTTACCGTTTACAAATACTCTTACCTTATTCATTGTTTTCTCCTCTGTAAGAAATAATTTCATCTCTAAATTTCGTTATTATTGTACGAAATGAATTTGGCACTGATTGACCAAAACCACATTTTGAAGCAAGACTCATGGTCTCCGAGAGAGATAAAAGATCGCTTACTGTTTTCGAAGAACCTGTGCCCAATTCAAATTTTTCAATACCTTCAAGCATTCTGGAACATCCCTCACGACATGGAGTACATTGCCCGCAGGATTCCTGCTGGAAAAACTCTACAAAGTTCTTTAAAACTTTAAACATGCTTCTGGACTTATTAAAAATAATTATAGAACCTCCTGTAGGAATTCCTTCAAAACAAATGGGTTTATCGAAATCATCACTGCTTGCACAAAAACCTGATGCACCACCGATTTGTACAGCCTTTGTATCAGGAGCAGCCCCAACTTCCTTTAACAGCTCTCTGATGGTAATACCAAATTCAAATTCGTAAATTCCAGGTTTTTCGCAATCCCCCGATACAGAAAACAGCTTGGAACCGGCAGATTTTTCTGTACCAAATTGATGAAACCAGTCAGCTCCATTAACTATTATGTGTGGAACAAAAGCAAGGGTTTCAACATTATTTACAACAGTTGGTTTATCTAAAAAACCCTCCTCTGTCGGATAGGGAGGTTTATTTTTAGCTTCTCCTCTTTTTCCTTCAAGAGATTCTATCAAAGCCGTTTCTTCTCCGCATACATAAGCCCCACTTCCCAGTCTTATTTCAAGATCAAAACAAAATCCCTTTTTACCACAGATGTTTTTTCCTAAAAAGCCATCCCTCTTTAGCTTATCGATAGTTTCTTGCAGTGAAGAATATAAGTATTTATATTCCCCTCTAAGATAGATAAATCCCTTTTCAGCACCAATTGCATAAGCACCTATAAGCATTCCCTCTATAACTTTTGGAGCCTGCTTTTCAAGAATAAGCTTGTCTTTAAATGTTCCCGGTTCACCTTCATCCGCATTACAGATAAAGTATTTTGGGAATTTGTTTATTTTTGCTGCCATTTCCCACTTTAATCCCGTTGGAAAACCTGCCCCTCCACGTCCCCTTAGATTAGATTTCTTTACTGTTTCTACAACAGCTTCAGGTTTGGCTTCATAAACTTTTTTCAAAGCCTTGCCCAATTCTATATCTGAAAACACAACATCTATTTTTCTTGCCATTTCAATCCTCCAGCTAATTATTTATAGCTTCTTACAATATCTACTGCCTTAGACGGGGTAAGCCCTGAGTATATATCATTATTTACCATCATTGCAGGTCCCTTATCGCACATACCCATGCAGTTAGCATAATCAAGAGTATATTTCCTATCAGGGGTTGTCTCCCCCATCTTTATTCCAAGCTCAGACTCAAGCGCTCTTAGTACCTCTTCCTTTCCTTTAAGCTCACAGGATATAGTTCTGCATAAGCGAATTACATACCTGCCTTTTGGCTTTATATTGAGAAAGTGATAAAAAGATGCCACAGAAAAAACCTCTGTTTGCGAAATATTAAAGGCTCTTGCCACCTCATTTATAATCTCTTCACCAAGATAAGAATATCCATCCTGTAACTCTTGAAGAATTGGAAGTAAAGACTCCCTTTTTTTGCCATATTTTGTAAATAGCTCATCCAGACGGTTAACTAATGACTCCCTAAGCATAAAGGTAGAACCTCCTTATCAGATTTGATAAGAACAGATTAACTTTAACAGTAATTATATCCATAAAAAACAAAAGTGTCAAAATAATAATTCCCCATTTCCCCTCATTTCGATTCTAACTCCCTACCCGCTTTTTTTAGGAAAAAGCAGGGGAAAACCTTCTTACTTTCTTTCTCAGCGATGAGAAAGAAAGTAAGCAAAGCATGTCCCGAGCGAAGTCGAGGGAAAAGAATCGCCGACACCGCTTTATCGGCCAGTTCTTTTTCTATACCGATGGTGTTAACCTTAATACTTTATTTACTCCTTGCCTCCTTAACTATATGGCTTTTTCATCATCACATCCTGTGCTGATTCAAAAGCCCCGCCGTAGTCCTTTACGGCGTGGTAAACTGCTCCTTTGTGTAATAGCGGTTAACACGCTTTGTCTATAATCAATGCTTCCTCTAAACACAAATTACTATAACCGTGCCGCGGTGTCGGGTTCTTTTCTTTTTTTATTTTTTATTTCCTTTACCTACATAATCCCCGCTGTGGTTTATACTTCTGGTCATTGTCATCATCTTTCCGTCGAATGTCTTGCGCTTGCACCAACAGGAAAATCTTACCCGCCATTACGCCAAGAAATGCAGGAGGCATTTCGCCCCGAGCACATGAGGCAGGAGGCCGAATGTGCGAGGGTAGATTTTCCGTGCTCTTACTTCTGAGCAAGACCTGAAAGACGGAAAGATGATGACAATGACCCTCTACCCTCCACAGCAGGGTTTTTGCATTGTAGCACTGGCTGTGCCAGTGCTACTTCTCTATTACCTCTTTTATTTCAAAGTTTACTGCTTTTTACAGGAAAAGCAGAAGAAAACCCGCCCGCCCACGCTACGCAAAGTTTGCAATGCAACTGCTCAGGCTCGGGAGCGGTGAACTCACCCTCACCTTGAAAGTTCTTTACTTTACAAACCCTTTTCTCTATTTAAAAAACATTCCTTCACTTTTTATACAAGGTGAGGGTTCAAACAACACCGCTCTCACACCTCGCCTTCGCAGGCATTGCTTACACTTTGCTCCGCTATGGCGGGTTTATTTAGCTATATCACTACAACCGTATCGCAGTAATGGTATTCTTCAGACCTTATTCTAAAACCTTCCTGCTTACACCTATGCCTTTCTCATGTCGCTGTTCATAGCTTTATTCGAAAGGCAACCGCAATCCATTGCGGTGTGTTACATCTACCCTTTATCCCCTTCGCAGAATACCCCTTCTTGTTACTTCGTTTCCTCTGCTTTAACTCTAAAGACTCTTAAGGGGAAAACCGCAGAGGGGGAAAACGATTGTATCTATAATATCGCGGTGTCGGATTTTTTTCTTCTTTTTATTTTTTTATTCCCTCTACCTAATAATACCCGCTGTGGTCTATACCTTCTGGTCATTGTCATCATCTTTCCGTCGAATGTCTTGCGCTTGCACCAACAGGAAAATCTTACCCGCCATTACGCCAAGAAATGCAGGAGGCATTTCGCCCCGAGCACATGAGGCACGACGCCGAATGTGCGAGGGTAGATTTTCCGTGCTCTTACTTCTGAGCAAGACCTGAAAGACGGAAAGATGATGACAATGACCCTCTACCCTCCACAGCAGGGTTTTTGCATTGTAGCACTGGCTGTGCCAGTGCTACTTTCACATTTTGCCTCGTAATGACGCTGGAATTATCAAATTTCCAGAAATGGCGACTTGCTGTGCATTGTGTAAAGCCTTTCGAAATATTTAAAAATAGGTTATAATAAACAGCTAAGAGGTTTTTATTCATTCACCTCAAAAGTAAAAATTAACTTAAAGGAAATTTTTATGCAGTATATAAGTACGAGAGGCAACTATCCCCCTATAAGTGCTTTACAGGCCATTGTTCAGGGAATGGTCCCGAGAGGTGGGCTTTTTGTTCCAGAGGCTATTTCGCACATTGATCTTACAGGTCTTGAAAATCTCACATATCAGGAACTGGCATTTGAAGTATTAAAACCATTTTTGTGCTCACCAGGAAATTATTCAGAAGCAGAATTAAAGGAATATATTCAGCTTGCCTACAATAGAGAAAAGTTTGATGCAGAGACCGTAACCCCTCTTGCTTTTCTAGAGGAAAATTTATCAATTCTCGAGCTATGGCACGGCCCTACCGCAGCCTTCAAGGATGTAGCCTTGCAATTAATGCCATATTTACTGACAGGTGCATCAAAAAAACTTGGCAAAAGGAATGAGATTGTAATACTTGTTGCAACCTCTGGAGACACCGGTAAAGCAGCACTCGAAGGGTTCAAAAATGTTCCTGGAATAAGGATTATAGTTTTTTATCCTGACAAAGGGGTTAGTAGAATACAGGAGCTTCAGATGGTCACAACCGATGGTAAGAATACTTATGTAACCGGGGTAAAAGGAAATTTTGATGACTGTCAGAATATGGTAAAGGAAATTTTTGGTAACTCTTCTATAAATGCCCTATTAAATCAAAAGGGATTTGAACTTTCATCTGCAAATTCTATTAACTGGGGAAGATTGGTTCCCCAGATTGTTTACTACTTTTGGGGTTATCTAGAGATGGTTCGGAAAAGAATTATACTCTCGGGTGACCCAGTAAATGTCTGTGTTCCTACAGGAAATTTTGGTAACATCCTTGCAGGTTACTATGCAAAAGTGATGGGGCTTCCAATAAATAAATTAATCTGTGCGTCAAACAAAAATAGGGTCCTCGCCGATTTTATAAACACAGGAATTTATGACAGAAGACGCGAATTTTACAGGACATCAAGCCCTTCAATGGACATCCTTATATCATCCAATCTAGAACGTTTCCTGTATGAAATAACTTCACATAATGCTATAAAGATAAATAGATGGTATAAAGAATTATCAAGGAAGGGGTATTTTAAAGTTGATGATTCAACCAGGCAGGTACTGAAAAATATTCTTTATGGCGGTTTTGCTGATGAGGAAGAAACTCTAAAGGAAATAAAGTTTGTCTTTGAAAAATACCATTATTTAATTGACCCGCATACTGCTGTAGGAATGAAGGTTTACAGGGATTACCAGAGGGAAAGTGGTAGTAATCTCCCTGCCTTTATCTGCAGCACAGCCTCTCCCTTTAAATTTAATCTTGCTGTTTACAGGGCCCTTACAGGGGATGATTCGGTTGATGATGAATTTAAGGTGCTGGAAAAACTAAAGGAAATATCAAAGCAAAAAATACATCGTTCACTTGAAGGACTTGATAAACTTTCCATTAATCACAACAGAACAATTTCTGTAAAGGAAGGTTTTAAGGAGATTAAAAGGATTCTTGGAATTTAAAATTCTAAATCAATGCCTGCTGGTTATCTTCAGTTTTATTTTCTCCTCGAGGTTTTATGTAAGCAATGGAAAGCTTATGGAAAATCATGACCGGCAAAAAACATAACACCAGTAGCCCTGCGTTAAGAGCTATAAACATTTCAAAAGAAAGCCCCTTCTCGAAGTAGTTAAGAACTAAAGAAGGGAAAAAGGAAAAGGGTTTCGATAAAACTTCTGCAATGGTAAACCTGCTGGAACTCCACCAGATAGCCCCGGCCGATAGGGTAAAAACAAATGGCATAACAATTGTATAAATAAGAAAACCTCTAAAATGTATAAGCGTTGGAATAATTTGAACAAAATATTTGATTACAGACCCGGACATTATCATATACACATATATAAGGCATAATTGAATTACAAGATAAGAAAAAAGAAATGCTTCAAAAGGAGGCAGAGAGTTTAAAGAAGGGAAACCCCTTATAATATCAGATATGTTCTGCATAGAAAAGATCAAAACACCTATTGCAAAAAACTTAAAAATTATGGAGAAAGCTTTAAATATATAATACGGAACTTGTCTTGGTGCATTAGAGCTTACAGTTTCATCTGCAGGACGACGGGCATGATCAGGATGCGCCTTTATATTCTGTTCTTCCATAAGACTTCCTCCTATAACAACTCCCCTCTATATTGAAGCAATTTTCTTTCAATAGAATCTATATCTAAATATTGTTTTCTGAGAGAATCTACCTTTTCCCGGTAGGAGTTTTTAACAAAATAAGCTACATCGTACTGTGGAGAAAAAAGCTTCACCAGAGGTTTAAAAATAGAAACATACTCAATATCGAGCCGAAAATATTCTGGATTTTCTTCTACAAATTTTTTTATTGCTTCCTTTCCAGCAACCTCTTTATACTCAACCTGGGCAAGAACCGCCTTACGATAATCCTCTTTTGCCTGATTCAATAACCCGCTTATATCAACCCTCGAAAGCTCACTTTCCCAATCCTGTGGCATAAGAATGAAAATACGCTGACGAATATCCTTCTTAAAAAATTCTGCAGAAATCCAGCTTTTATCACCTTTTCTCATATTTCCTTTCAATAGAATTACCTGATCCTGTGGAAGCTCCATATATGGAGCAACCTGTTTTATCACATCAAAAGAAACCATCCTTCTGTAAATTAATTTTCTCTTTTTGAGCTTATAATAAGCGTCCGATTTTACAAATACAAGATTGTGAAAATAAAGGGATGGATTATAATAAACCGCCGTATCCAGACTTACTGCGTTTTTTGCTGTAGTAACTATGCTTTCAAAAAGGGAGTTGTAAACAAGTTTAATAAGAAGAAGTGTCGGTACAATAAAAAGCGTAAGCTTGCCAAGGGAAAAAATAATTTTGAAAAAGTCTGATAGAGGATTACTACACTTCGGGCAATTTCTTGTATTAAATATTCCCCCTTCAAATTTATAGCCACAATTGTTGCATACCCATTTTGCCATAATGCCCTCCCATATTTTTTGAGAAAAGGCAAAATCTACTTTTCAATAAACCTCTTGTGCAGAAGGCGGACTGTTTCATCTGCCCTTTCTTTTCGGATTACTACAGAAATCTTTATCTCCGAGGTAGAAATCATCTCTATATTTATTTTAGCCTTTGCCAGTTCCTCAAAAACTGCAGCAGCAACTCCAGAATGAGCCTTCATTCCAATTCCAACAACAGAGACGATGGCAATATCATCATCATACGAAACTTCCTCTGCACCAAGCTCCTCTTTAAGCTCATCCATAATGCGTTTTGTATCGTTAACATCTGTAGAAAGCACAGTGAAAGATATCTGGCTTTTAGAATCCTTTCCCACACTCTGAACGATCATATTTACATTAATATTAGCCTCTCCAAGCCTTTTAAAAATTTCTGCTGCAACTCCAGGTTTATCAGGCACTCCGGATATATTTACCCTTGTTTCATCTGCTTTTTTGGCAATTCCCGTTACAACCAGATCTTCCATATTTTTATACTCCTTTACAATTAATGTCCCCTCATTTTCTACAAAAGTGGATAAAACTCGAAGTGGTACGCCATATTTCATAGCAAAAATAACAGAACGATCATGCAAAACCTTTGCTCCCATTGAAGCAAGCTCAAGCATCTCATCATGAGTAATACAGGAAAGCTTTTTTGCATTTTTAACTATTCTCGGATCAGCTGTATAAACCCCATCAACATCTGTATATATATCACAACGATCTGCTTTCAAAGCTGCCGCAAGTGCCACAGCTGTGGTGTCAGACCCTCCCCTGCCAAGGGTTGTAATATTCCCTTCTTCATCTATACCCTGAAATCCAGCAACAACAACAATCTTTCCTTCTTTAAGCGATTTGAAAATCTTTTCTGTATTTATTCCAAGTACCTTAGCCTTTGTATAATCAGAAGTTGTTTTAATGCCTATTTGCATGGCATTATAAGAAATGGCATCAATCCCCATGCTATGAATGGCTATTGAAAGAAGGGCTATTGAAACCTGTTCTCCCGTAGAAACAAGCATATCCATTTCTCTCTTTGAAGGACTATTTGTAATTTGCTTACCGAGATTTATAAGATAGTCTGTCGCTCCGCTCATCGCAGAAACTACCACAACAACATCGTTACCCTCTTTTTTGGTTTTTATTGCCTTTTCAGCCACCTTCTTTATCCGTTCCACATCACCTACAGAAGTACCACCGAATTTTTGTACAATAAGAGCCACTTTTATATCCTCCCCGCAGGAAAAATTTAAGTGGAATATTATACAATATTTTTTAATTAAAAGTCAAAAGTATAAAGTTAACATTTCCTCCCTTTCCCTCATTCCGATTCTAACCACCTTGTTATACCTCTGAGGAATCTCTTTTCTCAACAAGTAGAATATTTATCTTGAAAAGATTTCTCAGAATAAAAACAGAGCAGAAACAATCGGAATGACAGAAAAAGAAAATTAGTAAGCCAAAAGTAAAAAGTTAAAAATCAATTTTTGATATTTTAAACTAAAGCCATTATAATAAAATCTCTTAAAGGTAAGTTGTATGAAAGGAATCTTTGTAACCTTTGAAGGAATTGAAGGCTGTGGAAAATCAACGCAGGCGTTCTACCTCTATGAAAGACTTTTGAATAACAGATATCCTGTAATTTTAACCCGTGAACCTGGAGGGACAGAGGCTGGTACAAAGATACGTAATATACTTCTTGAATCACATTCCCTTGCACCATTAACAGAGCTTTTTCTATTTCTTGCAGATCGAAATCAGCACATTCGCGAGCTTATTATTCCATCAATAGAAAACGGAATCATAGTAATATGCGATAGGTTTTATCATTCCACATATGCATATCAAGCCGGCGGAAGAAGAGTCTCTATCGAAACCGTAAAAAGGCTTAATGAAATAGCTCTCGAGGGACTAAAGCCCGACCTGACATTTTTAATTGATGTGCCTGTGGAAACGGGATTTAACCGAAAAAAATCAGAAAATCTTAATCTTGACAGGATAGAAAAAGAGGATTTTGAATTCCACAACTCAATACGCAATGCATACCTTGAAATGGCAAAAAGTGATTCAAATATTATCTTGATAAATGGGTTAAAAAGCAAGGAAGAAATTAAAGCAGAAATTTTTGAGACATTTAAAAATAAATTTCAAGCCTTTTTAAAAAAAAGATAGCCTTGTCAAAATCTAATCCCGATATTTGCGCCATATATTCTTATGTCCTTAATTCTTTCATACCCGCCATATCTTTCAATCCCATCTATGATTCCAAGACCGCTTGCAAATCCACCATAGGGCTCTACAAAAAAATCTTCAAAATCTATATGAAAACCAATCTTAAGAATAATGAATGGAACATTGCCATTTATATTTCCAAGTAAAGAATCTTGAATACTCGCAATATTTAATCCACCACCTACTGAAAGCCAAACCCAGGAAACAGGATAAAACCTTGCAGAAATTTCCAGATGGGTTAAAGAAAGTTCTATATTGCCTCCTGAAATGCCATTTCCTTTATAGAAAGAATAATAACCACCACCTTCTAATGAAAGCCAATCCAATACAAATACTTCCCCTGAAATCCCATAGTTACCAAGAAGATATCCTATTAGATTAAAAGAAACAGAAAACTGTTTACTTATCGCCTCTGCTTTCATATTACCCACCAGAGAAATAACAAAGAGGACAGTAATAAAAATAATTTTTTTCATGCCGTTTTCCCTCCTTAAAGACTAAAGGGATAGTACACCCTTATACCTGCTATCCATACATAGCGTGGTGAACCATCCTTTTCTGGATTAAACAAAAACTCATACTCTGGAGCATTTTGCCAGTGGTATCCATAGGTATTATCCCCTCCGGGATTAATAAAAAGTTGAAAATCGGGCGAAATTTCAAAGAGATCAAAAATTCTCAGTCTCAAGAAAAATTCAAGGACATGCTCGGGAAGTGGAGCATTGAATGATTGGAGAATGCTATAGCCAAGGCCCATACCTATTGTATTGCGGGAAAAAACAATTCCTGTTGAGAAGTGCTGGCAGTATGGATTAAACTCTTTTGCAACTCTGAAAGGATCTGCATTCGTTATATTTTTGGGTGTCCGATAAGTAGTAATATCCGGCTCAACTGTACTATATCGAACAAAAAAAGCCCATCTATCAATAAAATTCCATTCAGCTATTGCTCCATACGAAGGCGATACCTTATGAACTGTAGATGAATCTGCATCGCATAACCCAACGGAAATGGAAAGATGAATTCTTTCTGTTTTATATTCTAATTCAAAAGGAAAGGTATTTCGGACAAAGAGATGTTCAAGGGCAGCACCAAAAGTAGCTCCAGCGGTAAATCGCCATTCATTCCACTCAAAGCGCAAGAAGAAAGAAGGAATTGACTTATTATAATATTGTTCTATACCATTGTTAGCCCATAAGCGAAGAAAGCCTGGATTAAGGAAGCCATTATTTTCATTGCCACAGAAGATATTCTGGTAAAAACCTTTACCATCAGGGCCAAAATGGTCAGGGTCAATCATTCCAACAAAGGCTGAGAAATACGAAAGCTTATATGAAGCATAGCCTGAATAAAGCTCTACTATCTTATTATCAGGATGAATTGATATATGAGATACATCATTCGGGAAAGCTAATAGAGGTGTAGAACCTGTGTTGGTGGGAGCATATAAAGATTGCAGGCAAAAATGAAGAGATATATTTGACTCAGCGGTTATGTAATTGAGATATGCACGTAATCGACTTGTAGGAGAAGCCACTGCTGATTCTGCGGGATAGTTAAGCTGAAGCCCATTCCAGAGCTCAAAATCTACAAGTGAGAAGCCTTTAACTGTAAATTGGAAAAAAATTAAAAAGTATATCAATAGAATAAAAAAAATACGGGAAAAATGTTTCATATTATCTCCTTTAAAACATTTAAGGAATTACTAACTCAATCCCAAGCCTTTGTTGAAGAATTCTAAAATCCTGACCAAGCCCTTGCTGGCTTTCGTAATGAATAAGCAAAAGGCAGGGACCTAGATCAAACCCTGTTGCAAAATTATAAGCAGGATGAAATCCCTTTCTATACAAAGGACCATCTTCATAAAAAAGACCAATATCAGCACAAATCAAAAGCTTCCATCCGGGAAAAATTTCTACCGAACCATCTGTACCAAAATGAAATCTAAACCGTAATGGTCTTGTCATGGTTTCGATAGGCTTTGAAGGCAAATATATGTAATAAGCCAATCCACCAAAAATCTTCCAGCCTGAAAGCAAATAAAAGGTATCAATATTAAAATATTCATTACTGTCAAAGGAATAATCCCGGGCTATATTGGAAATTCCGTTTATCCAGCCATCCGCTATGTGTGATGATTCATGCACTATAGGCTGAATGGAAATATTTAAGTTTTCTACCCATACATTATAGAAGTTTACAAAAGTTCCAATTGCGCCGTAGAGATCGTTTACCGGATATGCCCCAAACAAGCCAGAAGTCGGGTGTATAAACATGGTAATACTTCCCATAATTCCTACAGACCAGTTACTACCTTTATAAAAAGATAAATCCTTTGCAATCTTTGTTTCTATTTCAAAAATGTCCCAGCTAAAGTTATAATTAAATCTTAATCTTGTAAGATAGGCTTTTGGATCTTCTGTAGAATAGAAATCCATTGCCATTACTTCTAACTGGCTGATTAGAAATAACCCAACAATTAAAACGACTCTTTTCATAAAACTTCCTGTAGAAATTTTTCTATTGATTATAGCATATATGGACTATTTTAGAAAAAAAAGGCGACAATCGCAATTGTCGCCTTTTTCTTCCTATAAGCAAATTGATAAGCTATACCTTAAAGGAGGAGAAAACACAGATGGAAAACCAGCAAAAGCAGAAAAATCCCCCCAACTGCTACCGGTTTTCCATCAAAAAAATAATTCACACTTTTTCTATATATATTACTTCCGAAGAATGCAAATTTTGAAATTTTTTTGAAAATTTTTAATAAGGAAAACAAAAAAGCCCGGGAGCATCCCGGGCTTTTTCTTTATGCTTTGACTTTTATAGTCTATTAACCTTAATCCTATAATATATTTTATAATTATAAGGTGTACTATTTGCTTCATGATCACCGTTTCCGAAATTCTGTAAAAAGCTATGACTTACATCTATAAGCCCCATATCTTCCGTTCGAACATCATCATCTTCCTTTCCTGTCATTATTATTCGCAAGGTATCATCAGGGGTTAGAAGAAGATTAGCCACATACCAGATGTCTTTAGTTTCTCCTGTGTTAATAGAAACATTTCCGCTAGATGGATAACGATATTTAATACCGTTAATATCTATGTTAAAGCTAAGATCACCTGCTCCGCGAAGTGCTCCATCTTTATCGTCTTTTATATAGATTTTATAAATTTCCACTCTTACACTATATCTTGGAACTGTTACCTGAACATCCATTGTGAAGGTGTTATTTTCTTCGTTAATCTCATTTACCTGGTTCATTACATCCGCGGTTGCAATTGTCTTGTACATATTCCTTGTCTGGTATTTATGATTAAAGGTAATATTTTGATAGGCTCCTGGTGAAAGATTGTTGATCTGCTGGGTTTTACCCTGAGAGTAAGGCGAAGGTTTCCATTCTACAAGAAAACTACCAGAATCACTTTCACCAATGTTCTTTATAGTTAAGTTTACCGAAATGTTATCATTTTCTTTTGGATTGGGAGGAGAAATTGACATCCCGGTTATTGTTAAATCAGCAGGTTTTTTGGGAGGAGGCGGAATACGAATAGTGACCACCCTTGTGTCAACAGTTTTTTCGCCATAGTTTACCGCAAGGCTATAAGAACCTTCCGTAACATTCCCACTGCCGACATTAACCTCCTTTATTTTTTGCAGGATTTGTGGGTTAATTCTTTCCAGAGGATTAAAGGTGAGTCTTAAACTTCGTGGTACTATTGTGCTTCTGCTTTCACCAGAATTAGAAATAGTTAATGTTCGTGTTGTACCAGCTACGGATGAATCTGCAAATCTTCCTACATAATTTTTTACTCCCTTTTCATCCCTGTAAAACAAAAGGTTTGGAATAGCCGTTTTCCCGGTATCATCAGAACTGTACTTTAGATATGCCCTGTTCACTCCAGCCACAAGCCGACTTACATCCACCATTATGGTTGTATCGTCGTAAGCCTTGACAGGAAGTTCTATTTGCCCTAGAAAAACCCTTGGAGCAGATCCCTCAATACGTAGATTAATACCACGGATTTTAACTTCCTTTGTTTCCCCGATAACTATTTCCTCTGGCTGGACTGAAAATACATGCGGTGACTTTGGAGTTTGTTCAAGCTCTTTGACATGCCCTCCCATTGCGTTTACCGCATATACCCTTGTTACCGGAATAAAGGTAAAACAAAGAAATATTCCAATATACAAAAAGATAAATACTATAGAACATATCTTTGCAAAAACATTCTGTGGAAATTTCTTCGTAAAAAGCATCCAGGCAAAAACCAATAAACCCACACCAAGTAGTATTACAGAAATAATCAAAACCAGATTGTATGTTGCCCTATCGACAACATAAACAGCAGTGTTTCCTGCAACAATTATGACATCTTTCAAAGATTCGGTAATCTGTGTTGCAAGGATACCGGCTTCCTGAGTAGCTGTTCGGATAACATTCTGTGCCTCAGAACTAACAAGTCTTATGTCATCCTGCAAAATCTGATTAACTTTGACAAGAAGCTGTTCAAACTCAATAAGCTTCCGCCTTGTAAGCTCATCAACGCTACTAACTGTAATCTCGAGGTTGTCCTGATATTTCTCACTTAGCAATTGAATAATACTCTGAATTTCCGTAGAAAGCTTTTCAAGTGTAGCCCTTGTTTCTCCACCAGCCATCTCAATGGCTGTTTGCAACTCTCTCACAGTATTTGCGCCAAGACTTAGAAAATCACCGATGTTCTGCAAAAATCCAGCCCTACCGGGAACAACTGTAACAAGATTAATAAGCATGGAAATCAGCAACACAAGAGATAGTCTTTTCTGTAGTTTTTTCATAATCTCCCCCTTCTTTGTTTTTGTATATTTTCAAAGTTTTTATATCAAAATAGTTATAAAGATTATAACCTATAATACAAAAAATTAACAATAATTTTTCTTTTGAATGGCCAAAAGAAGCAGTTTACTGCTTTTTGCAGGAAAAAGCAGGGGGAAACCCTATCTTACTTTCTTTCTCAGCGATGAGAAAGAAAAACCTAATGTTCACTTTCTTTTGGCCGGCCAAAAGAAATAGTTTACTGCTTTTTGGGGGAAAAGCAGGGGAAACCTTATCTTACTTTCTTTCTCAGCGATGAGAAAGAAAGTAAGCAAAGAAAGAATCGC
>Ga0315298_1002526_pt1 | contig 30906 bp, 33 predicted proteins | sample WHS_1_MG_FD_203077 | JGI IMG/M metagenome (GOLD analysis project Ga0315298, IMG submission 203077) | Extremophilic microbial mat communities from Washburn Hot Springs, YNP, Wyoming, USA - WHS_1_MG | ecosystem: Environmental > Aquatic > Thermal springs > Hot (42-90C) | place: USA: Wyoming... | reverse complement strand
TAAATCGGAAAGATAAATATTTTGTTCGCGAGTCGGAAAGTATCTTTTAGCCAATTTTAACACCAAATTGCGGGTTGTTCCTAAATAAACATCTTTTAAAGGCGTGAAAAGTTCTCCTTTTTTGATTAGAAAAAAATTAGCTGTTGACGCTTCTAGGATTTTATTGCCCCAATAGTATAAAATATCATGGTAATTTTTATATGGAAATCTATTTATTAATCTTACGGCTTCAAAATAGTTTGTAATTTTAATTGCTGGATGCTGTCTTTTAAAATTATAAGTTTTAAGCTTTACTCCTTTCTGATAATAATTTGGAGAATATTTATGTGGCTTATCGATAAGAATAAAAACTGTTGGTTTTTGGGAGTTGAATTTTAAACTATTCATTGTTCTTCCTCCAGAAAAAACAATGCGGATTGATGCTTCCGAAAGTTTATTTCTTTGCATTAATTTTTGAATAATCTGTTTTAATCCTTCTGGAGTAAATGGAAGGTTAAGACCGAGAAATTTTGCTCCTTTTTTAATTTTTTGCCAATGCTCATTAAAAAGAAAAATTTTACCATTATAGGTACGTAAAAAATCAAAACAGGCATAACCCCGTAAAATACCTATATCATCAATTGGTAAACCGGTTTTATTTTTTTGAATAATTTTTCCATTAAAATAACAATACATTTTATTTGAAAGATTCTTTTAAAAATTTTCTAACTTGATTCAATCGTCTTCCTAATCGATTTAAATTTTTCTTATATCGCTCTTTTATTTCATCGCGATTTAAATTTTTAGCCAAATTTTTATAAGCCTTATCTATCATTCTTAATTGTTTCTCAATTCTTGCTAAACGTTTTTCTAACCCTTTATTTGTTTGGGGATTATAATTACCAAATTCGTATTCGAAGAGTTCTTTATCTACTTCGCCCTTAAATAAGCGATATAACTCTACTTGTAAATATTTTTTTCCTAAAAGAATGCGACCTTCTTTATCTAATCTTCTTGTACTTACTTTTACATAAGTCGATTCTAATACTCTTAATGGCCTAAACCGCGAAGCCCGTTTAACAAAATCATGATCTTCGGCTTGCTTTAGTCTTTCGTTAAACCCTCCTACTCTTTCAAAAAGTCTCTTAGTAACAAAGATAGAAGAACCGGGAGCATGGGGAACAGAGAACTGAGCTAACTTCATTAAAAGACTAGCGATATTAAAGATTATTTTATCAATTAAAAGATTAGAAATAGCGCGGAAAGGACAGGTGGCTAAGTCTAAATAACGCTTTCGCATCTCGCAATAAGCATTTTTTAAAAAGTTTTTAGGTAATCTGACGTCAGCATCAAGGAAGAAAAGAAATTCACCAGAAGCCACCTTTGCTCCTCTATTTCTTCCTACTGCCGGTGCCCCTCCTTTAACTACTTTTGCGCCATAACTTTTAGCTATCTTTACTGTATTATCGGAAGATCCAGCATCGGCCACAATGATTTCGTAATCAGAAAAATCTTGTTTTTTAATATCCTTAAGTAAATCAGGAAGATAATTTTCTTCATTTAAAGTGGGAATAATAATACTAATTTTCATTTTTTATCCTTACACCAATATTATTAGTGTGTGGATTTACTTTTTAAAATTAATCTTATGGGTGTGCCGGCGAATTGATACTTTTTGCGAATCGCGTTTTCTAAATAATTAAGATAGGATTTTTTTAATAAGTCCTTTTTATTGACCATAATAACAAAAGTAGGACAAGAAGAATCTATTTGGGTAATATAATAAATTTTTGCTTCTCCTTGCTTGGTACGGGGAGGTGGATTTTGAATAATTTTCTCTTTAATTAAATTGTTCAATTCCTTAATTTTTATTCTTTTCTTTCTTTCAGCAATTAGTTGATCAATTAATTTGGGTATTTTATAAACGTTTTTACCTGTTTTGGCGGAAATAAAGATTACCGGCACCCAAGACAAAAAAGGCAGTTTTTCTTGTAAATAACCCAGATAATCGTTAATAGCTTTATGCTCTAGGTTGGAAGCTTTAAGTTTTAGTAAGTCCCATTTATTGATTATCAATATAAGCCCTTTTCCTTTCTCGACAACTTGAGAAATTATACGCATATCTTGTCGGGCAATCCCCTCGCCAGCATCGATTATAAAAAGAATAATATCTGCTTCTTCGATTGCCCGTAAAGCACGTAGAACACTAAAGTATTCTATTTGTTTTTTAATTTTCCTCCGACGACGAAGTCCAGCCGTATCCAAAAACAAATATTTTTTATTATTGATAATAACCTCACTATTAATAACATCGCGAGTTGTTCCGGGTATATCAGAAACAATTGCTCGCGCTTCTCCTGCTAGTTTATTAAATAAAGAAGATTTCCCTACATTAGGTCGACCAATGATGGCTATTTTAGGAATATCTTCCTTAGTGGTTTCTGTTTTATAAATTTTAGTATTTCTTAAAACATTTACTATTTCATCTAATAAATCACCAGTGCCTATTCCATGTAGAGCCGAAATAGCTATAGGCTTTCCTAACCCTAATTGTCTTAAGTTTTCTGCTTCCTGCCGCCATTGTTGATTATCAGCCTTATTAGCCACTAAAATAATTGGTTTATTTTGCTTTCTAATCATATTAATAACTTTTTTATCTTCTGGTAATAAACCGGTTTGAATATCAACCAAGAGTAAAATTAAATCAGCAATTTTAATGGTTTCATAGGCTTGTTTAACGATATCCGTTTCGTATCCCACCGAGAGAAAGTAACCTTTTTCTTCTTGGTGAGCATCTAAAAAGATACCCCCGGTATCTACCAGATCAAAAACAAAACCGCACCAATTAACCTTTTCACAAATCCGGTCACGAGTAGTTCCTGGCATTTCTGAAGTAATTACTTGGTGCTTGCCTACCAAACGATTAAAAAGAGTCGACTTCCCCACATTGGTCCGGCCAATGATTACTACTAAAGGGCGCATATCAAAGAGGGCTTATTGCTGAGGTTTAAATCCAATGTTTTGATTCGGTCCTTCTGACTCTTCAATAGAGCCAAATTTTTCTTCGTAGAGCCGAATATTTTCTTCCAAGGCTTTGTAAATTCTTTTCATATGACCAGGGCTAGTAATTACGCGGGAAACCAGCTCACCCTGCGGTTGAGAAATTAGGAGAAAATCCATAATAAACTCTTCTTTGGTATGAGCAACAAACATCGTATTACAATAACGACCTTTTAAATCTTCATCAGCGGCCTTAATTTGAATTTCACGAGGCCTTCCTTCTTGATTAGCCATATTCCCTCCTTATAAAAATTATTAAATTGAATATATTTTCCTACCACGCATACGAAGAATAAACCCAATCCAAAAGGCGTTGAGTTTCGCCAAAGCGATCAGGACAATTCATTACTACAGTTATAACTTTATGAGCATTATCGTTGGCCAGACTTACTAAGCATCTCCCAGCTTGATCGGTAGAGCCAGTTTTCCCGCCAATAATACGAGGATCTTTGCCTAAGAGTTCATCTGTGTTTTCTAAAGAATAATCGACTCCCTTTTCAGAAGTAAAATTATAAGTTTTGGTATTAAGCATTTGTAAAAAAATAGGATTTTGGCAAGCCACCTTAAATAATAAGGCTAAATCATAAGCAGAAGAATAATTATTAGGGGCATCCATTCCCGAAACAGTAGTAAAATGAGTATGAGAAAGTCCCAAATCAGCAGCTTTTTTATTCATTAAATCGATAAACTTTTTTTCGTTGCCACTTTTATAGATAGCCAAGGCCTTAGCAGCGTCGTTAGCAGAATAAATAACCAATCCATATAATAAATCGCGCACTTTAATTTTGTCACCAGGGGAAAGACCCATTTGGCTTTCTTCGGGAATAATCTTGGTAGCTTCTTCAGTAATTTCCACTTCTTTTTCTAAATTCTTATCTTTAAGAATAATTAAAGCAGTCATTATTTTGGCTAAAGAAGCCATGGGGAGTCGTTTGTCCTTTTCTTTATTCCAAAGTAAAGCTCCTGTTTCGAAATCTAAAGCGCAGGCCGAAACAGAGTTTAAATTCAACTCCGTATTTGATTTTTTAAATGGATAAGGAGATAGTGGAAGCAAAGGTATTTTTTCTTTTTTCTCTACTTTCATTATCTCGCTTTTTTCTTGGGGATTGCTTAATAAAAAAGAAGTACTAGAACTATTTCTTTCTAATTTATTAATAGCTTTGGTAGTCCCTTGTACACCCCAACCAAAATTTATTTGTTCGCAAACAATTAAGATTAAAATTAAAAATTTTAACAACATTTTATTCTTTCTCTTTCTTTTTAATGGTATCTAAAGCCAATTTTAATTCTTGTTTAGGCGCTTTAATAAATTCCTTCTTGCCTATTTCCATTAAATTTTTTAGATTTTCTACTCCGAAATATTGAACAAATTCCATCGTGGTTCCATAAACAATTGGTTTGCCGGGTAGATTCTTTCTTTCCATTACCACAATTAAGCCTTTAATTTGCAAATTTTGTAAAACACTTTCACAGTCTACCCCTCTTATTTTTTCTATCTCGGCTTTGGTAATTGGTTGACGATAAAAGATGATGGCCAGCGTCTCTAAGGCTTCTTTGCTTAATTTTTTTTGAATATTTTTATTTAAATACTTAGCAATATATTTAGTATTCTTGTTGGCTGAAACAAATTGTACATAATTACCTTTACGAATAATATTAATTCCTTTGTCTTTATAGGCTTCGATTAAAAAAGCTAAGGCTTGTTGTACCTGGGAAATAAAGGTGCCAGAGATTTCCGCCAACTCTTTAATAGAAACGGGTCGTTCAGCCACAAAAAGCACACTTTCAATAATTGATTTTAGTTTTTTGTCATCCAAATTTTTTTCCTCAGCCATTTTTTTCTTGATTAATTTTAATATGTAATTCCTTTAATTGTTCGGCGGAAACAGTACTGGGGGCATTCATCATCAAATCATTGCCATCGCCAGTTTTAGGAAAGGCAATAACTTCTCTGAGGCTTGGTTCATTACAAAGAATCATCAAAAGACGTTCTACGCCCGGGGCTATACCTCCATGGGGAGGAGCACCATAACGTAAGGCTGTAAGGAAATGATTAAATTGTTCTTTTTGTTTTTTATCCAAACCAATTAAATCGAAAATTTTTTCTTGAAGATCGGCATCATGAATTCTTAAAGCGCCCCCTCCTACTTCTACGCCGTTTAAAACCAAATCGTATTGATATGATTTAACCTTACCCGGATCTTTGTCCAATAAAGGAATATCTTTCTCTTTGGGTAAAGTAAAGGGATTATGAGCCGGCGCCCACTTTTCCCCTGCTCCAAAAAAGAAATCTTTTTTTGTCTGCTTCACCAATAAAGGAAAATCAATAATCCAAGTAAAAGCGAGTTCAGAAAGATCATTTTTTTTCTTTCTTAAATCAGGTTTATCTGTTTTGTACTTTTTTATTGTTTCTTCGTAGGTGAGTCGGGGCCACGGATCGAAGGTAAATTTTTTTTCAGGAAAAACCTTTTTGATGGCCTGTTTTAACATCCTTTCCACTAGTTCTAAAATTTCTTCTCGCGTCACAAAACTTGCTTCTAAATCAATTTGGTAAAATTCTCCATAACTACGATCAGCCCGCGGATCCTCGTCACGTAAACAAGGAGCAATTTGGAAGTATTTTTCAATACCCGCAATCATTAAAAGCTGTTTATATTGTTGAGGAGCTTGCGGTAAAGCATAAAATTTACCCTTTTGCAATCTGGAAGGAACCAAGAAATCACGTGCCCCTTCGGGAGTGCTTTTGGTTAACAAAGGAGTTTCAATTTCAATAAACCCTTCTTTATCTAAAAAATTACGAATTTCTTTAATAAACTGGTATCTTAATTTTAAATTATTTTTTAATCGTGGTCGTCGTAAGTCTAAATAACGATATTTTAAACGCAACGTTTCTTCTACCTTTTTTTCTCTACTAATTTCAAAAGGTGGAGTAAGTGATTTATTAAAAATAATTAAATTTTTAGCAAGCACCTCTATTTTCCCTGTTACCAAGCGAGGATTTTCCATTCCTTTCGGTCTTTTATTGATAACTCCTTCTACTCCGATGACATATTCTGGACGCAAACTGTCGGCCAATCGATGAACTTTGGGATTATCAGGGGTGAAAACTATTTGCGTTATACCCTCTCTGTCTCTCAAATCGATAAAAATAATCTTTCCATGATCGCGACGCGCCTGAACCCAACCACTTAACTTAACCAAATGCCCTACTTTTTGAGGAAGCTCAGAGGATAATACTCTTGACATTGGAAATTTTAATTAATCTTATACTCTAAGTATATTAAGATTTGGATCTAAGGTCAATATTGTCTCTTTTAGGAATAGAACTATAAAGACTATTTAAAAATTCTTTTATAGCCCTTTCTTGTTCTTCGGAGCTAAGATATTTTTTTCTTATCTCGGCTTTTTTCTTTCGAATGTATTTGCGTAAACCCTTACTAAATTTTTTCATAAACTTCCTCTTTAATTAAAATAAGACTCTTTTAGAGAATAAATGAATTTTAAAATTAAGTCAATAAAAATGTGGATAGGATGTGGATCTCTTGTGGATAATAAGGGAAAATTTATTAATTTTAGACTATAGTGAAAATTTCATTAGAGGATTTTTGTTGATATGACGCGGTTTTTCCACTGATGGTAATCGGATTATTGACACTTGACTTCTCTTCTCCTTATAATGAAATTGATAGTAAGGTTTAAAGTGTATGATAAGAAACAATCTGATGTTTCTTACGGAATTACACCCTTACTGTCGCCAATCTTGCGTCCATCTCCTAAAATCATCCCGCTAAATGCGGGGTGATTTTTAAAATCTTAATAATATTGTCAATATGGATGCTATAAAAAAGAATAGCCAGCCTTCCTCGCGCCAATAAGTGAGTCCGGCCAGCTATTCTTTATCGCAAAGTGTTCGTCTTAGAAAAGAGCCTTCTCTCTTTTCTTAAGACAATAACTATTATATACGCACTAATTTTAAAATGTCAAGGAGTTTTTGTACTAAATCAGGTAACATACTTTTTAAATAAAATAGGGAGACCAATTCGCTCTAAGGAAGTTCGCTCTAAGGAAGTTGGACTTCCTAAATTCATACTTCATAAATTCATAGTTTAAAAGTTATTGTATTAATCTTGTTTTTTTATTAAAATGGTTAAAAGAAGTTTAGAATATCTATGAAGAGCAAAAAAAGAAAATTATTTAAACGAATAATCTCCTATTTTATCCTGACAATTTTTTTTGTTATTTCGGCTGTAGTAATAATTTTGTGGGGTTTGGGATATCGTTGGGATTATCACCGAGGCACGCTTTCCAAGACAGGTATTTTGTCTATAGAGGTAAATCAAGATAATTTTAATCTTTTTATAGATGGAAGGCGTTACTTCAGCGATTCTCACCAAATAATTGTAAAAAATTTATTGCCTGGTGATTATACTGTGAAAGTAGAAAAGGAAAATTTCCATCCTTGGATAAAAACTCTTACTATCGAACCGCAAAAAATTACTCGAGAAGAATCTATTTTTCTTTTTCCCCAAAAACCACGCATAGAAACACTTGATTCTAAATTAGTTGATTATCGAATTGCGAAGGAAGGATTGAGTTTGATTACTCTTGACAAAACTCGGCGGCTTTTAAAACAAATAAAGCTTTTTGGTCAACAGCCAACAAAGATAATTGAAAGTGAAGCCATCGAAGATTTCTATCCCAATAAAGATGGGACAAAGGTTGTTATCAGACAAGGGGCGCCTTTTTCTAAATTACTTTTGTTTAACTTTGAAAACCCTGAAGAAACCAATGAATTACCTTTGGAAATTGATAAAATAGGAAAATTAGAATGGTCCCAAGATGATAATAAAAATTTGTTTTTAATCTCTGAAGGTAATCTTTATCGAATCGATACTAGTAATCGACCTTTAACTTTAGATCTTATTTTGCCTTCGGTCAATGATTTTACTATCGCTGCAAAAAGAATCTTTTATTGGACCAAAGAAAATAATCGTTTTGTGCTTAAACAAAGTAATCTAGAAGGAGAATCAGAAGAAAAAATTCTTGATGTAGCACAAGATACCCCTTCGCAAATTATTCCTTCTCCTGACAACGCAAAGGTACTTCTTAATCGAAATAATAATTTATATCTTTTGGAAAATAAAAACCTTAAAAAGATCGCTGAGGGGGTAAAGGGCGTTAAGTGGTCATCGCAATCTCGCGAATTTCTTTATCATACCGATTGTGAAATCAACTTAGGAAAATTTATTGATAATCAATTTTCTCAAAAGCTTGTAAATCGATTTAGTCAAAAAATCGATTATCTTGATTGGTTCCCCTACCCTGGTTATTTAATTTTGGGAAGCGAAAATAAAATTAAAGTAATAGAAAAAGATGGTCAAAATCTTTTAGAGCTTAGTAGTTATTCTCGTAAGCCGGAAATATCTATTAAGAGAAATTTTATAGAAAGCCAAATAATAGTTCTCTTTCTAAAGGGGGCAAAAGATGGTTTTATTTTACAGAAAATGATACTGGATAATCCTTACAGAAAGATGAGTTTTTATCGGCCAGGCAAAATTCCTTTTTCCAAAGATTTGCTCTTTTGAGTCTTTTTAGATTTTTTAGGTTTTGGTTCTATTTGTTTTGCTCGTACAACTAAACGATTAAGATTAGTGCCTACCGGATAACAAGTAATTAAGGTAAGTGTAGGTTCTGGTGTAGGGTCTAAAACAGAAACACGTGTTGGCTCTACCACTTCGCTTCCAGTAACTTCGTAGACATATTTTTTCCCATCTTTCAAAATAATAGCTTTATCCCCTGCTACTAATTTGTCTAACAAAGCAAAGACGGTATTGTATTTTCCTTGACTCCACCAGTAGTTAGAACTGTGCCCAGTAATCGCACAGTTGCTTCCTTCGCCGGGTTTGCTCGTATTGGCGTAATGTACTACTCCATTATCTAAATCCCTAAGCATTGTTGCTTCATCGGTTGTTTTAGTCCAAATAATTGGAGCATCGACATTAATTTTGGGAATAATCAGCCACGAACCTTCTCTTTCAATATCAGGTATTTCCGGCAATCGACCCTTTTTGTTAATTTCTGCGGCTTTTTGAGGATTTTGCGTCTCATAAGCATATTTTGCCTTTAACCAAAGAGCGGGCCAATTAACAATTACATAAGCTAAAGCAAGTGAAATGCCTGCAATGACTATAAGCTCTAAAGCTCTCTTTAAAATTTTTTTCCATAAAGGAACTTCTATTTTTGGATAAATTTTAGTATTATTAAATTGATCAAACATAATCACCTTTTTGTATTATGTGCCGGAGTGGCGGAATTTGGTAGACGCGCAGGTCTCAAAAACCTGTCCCCATTTAATGGGGGTGAGGGTTCGATTCCCTCCTCCGGCATTTATTTTAAAAAGAAAAAGATTTGGGAATCAAGCTATTGCCGGCCAAATCTTTAATTTTATTAGTAAATTGGAGCTCCCATTTACATCCTTGGCATTCGAGAAGATTTGTATCTACAAATATAGTCAAAATATACTCGCTTTTATTATATTTAATGGATTTAATAGGTTTGTTATTTAAGGTCTTTTTATTGTCTGAGACGGATAGCAGATTGATGTTGCCAATATTCAATGTTGTGCTATCAATTTCTTCATCGAATTCAAACTTCCAGGTGCTTAATTTTCTATCTGGCCCTGATGTAGCGGAGATGTTTGGTCTGATTGTATCCACTGTACCTTCTTGGGTAGAGCTTTCCTCGTAGGCCTTCTTTAACTTAACTAATTCTGATTCTAAATCATTAACTTTTTTCTTCAATTCTTCATTACTAGTATTTAATTGATTAACCTTGTCTGACAAAACTTGGATATTATTTATACTTTCTTTAAAGACACCTATTTTTTTCTCATTGATATAAGAAGTAATCGCTACAGAAATAAAAATTATCACCAAGGCGAGGAATAAAAAGAATAATATCCTTTTTAGCTTTTCATTCATTTTAAATGCTTATTAATAATCTTTTCTTTGATTTTATTTTAAAACAAATTTTATTAAAAGGGAAAAACTTTTTCTATAAGCGTGTTCCCGGCCAAATCTTTAATTTTATCGGTAAAAACTAGCTCATGCGTGCAAGAAGCGCATTTCAGACTATTCGTATCCACGGTTATAGTCAAGATGAAATCCTTTTCATTATAATCAAGAGATTTTATAGATTGTTTATCTAAGGTTTTTTGACCGGCTGTGCCTACTGAGCCACCTACCGCGTAAAGATTAATATTAGCCGGGATAAGGGTACTTTTTTCTATAGCTTCGCTGAATTTAAATTTCCAGATAGATAAATCTCTTTTAGGACCAGCAATATTTTTAACAGTTGGTCTTGTTTTGTCTTTAGTGTTAGATAAATTAGTTTTCTTCTCTACCTGCTTTTTAAGATCCACAACTTCCTTTTTTAACTCCTTTATTTGTTGATTTAATTTTTCTTTCTCTTTGGTTAGTTGTTCTTTTTCTGATTCTAAATTTTTTAAGGCATTTTCTGATTCATTTTTTTGCTTTTCTATTCTTAAATTCATCCAATAATAAGCAGCACCCGCAGAAGAACACATCAAAAAGACGATTAATAGTGTAAGTATTAATTTTTTAACCCCTTGATTCATAATTGCTCCTTATTAATTTTATCTTATTCCTAATTCTTGGGCTCTTCTTATCTGAGGCAATTCTTCTGGTTTAATATTTAGCAAAGAATTACCTGGATAACTTTGAATTAATTTTATTCCTTCAATATCAATAGCTAGACGCGATGTCGAAGCTAAAATAAGATTGGGCTCTTGGACTTCGCCTTTACTGGGTCCTTGGTTAATAAAGCATTTCCGAGCGTCCATAATAATCAAATTAGGATTAATTAAAAAATTCAACTCGGCAATCTTTTCTTGAATACGTCTTAGGTGCAATAAAGATCGTTGCCACGGTTTCATAAACCCTACAGAAAGTTTAAGTGCGCCAGTAAATTGAGCTATACTATGCGTTTTTAGACATGGTAAAAGGATTAATTTATCAATCTTTTCTAAAATAGCGGGGACAGTTACGCTTTTTAAATATTTCCCAGAAGGGATATTCCTTTTAACCCACTTTTCTTCTTCGAAAACCACAACTTTTACTCTTTTTCCTATCTTTTCTAAACCGAAAATATTTAATTCTTCCATTACCTTTCTGGTATCAAGACTCATAGTTGAGGAATCGCCAATAATTATCTGTTGGGGGCCTTCTTCATAAACTATTTCGGTAACTGCTTTTAAAAAAGCAAAATCAGTAGAGGCGGGGAAAGGATCAGCAGTATTAAAATTGGGCTTAATTAGGACAATATCACCTGGTTTAACAAATAAGGATATCCCTCCCAAATCTTTTAAAAGAGCCTTAAGAGATTCTTTAAGATTCTTTTCTACTTTTATTTTCTTTACTTCATTCATCGTTAATTAAAATTACTTTTTTCATTATAGACTTTTAAACGTATCTTTTCAATAAAAAGGGTACCAATTTAAAAGGTACCCTTGGGGGTATGTAATAACCTTTTAACTACTTCAGTGGCATTTGTTCCTAAAATAAATCCCAAAATAGTAGTAACCAGTCCGCTTAAAAAACTCTTTATTATCTTTTTATTTATCTTTCCCCCTCTTTTCCAGCCCAGCACCAATCCAGCAATAAACCCTATTCCTGTTGTCCCTAATATCATTAGGTCCTCTCCCCAATAGCGAAGCCACTGCCAGGTATTCTTTAGTTTATCCAAAACTTCCACCCCCTTTCTCTATTGAATTTTATTGATTTTATTAGATTGTATTTTCTATGGCTCCGGGGCTAGGATTCGAACCTAGGTTACCTGATCCAGAGTCAGGCGTCCTACCACTAGACGACCCCGGAAAGACGTAATAAATTTAAATACTCTTATAATAATTCTCTGGCCTTCTTGATTCTTTTTAATGATTCTTTTTTCCCTAAAATTTCTAAAATTTCAAAGACGCCCGGACTGGCTTTTTGACCAGTGAGAGCTACCCGAAGAGGCCAAAGCACCTCAAAAGGCTTAAATTCTAAACATTCTATAAGATCTCTTAAAATTTTTTCTAAAATTTCCTTTTTAAAATTATCAATCTCGGCTAATCTTATTTCTGCTCCTTGTAATGCCTCTAATGTCCTTTCGCGGGTTCCTTTTTTTTCAGGAACTAGAATTATGGGATCGTATTTTAATTCTTCGGCCTTTTTGAAATAAAAGGCTGTCAGTTGAGGGACTTCAGATAGATATTTTATTCTTTCTTGTACAGACTTAATAATCATTTTAAGCCATAAGCGTTTTTCAGTAGTAATTTTACCCCGAACAAAACCTGATTCTTTTAAATAAGGCAAGCAAAGATCTAACAATTCTTCTAGAGATTTCTTTCTAATATAATAACCACCGAGATAATTTAATTTATCTAAATCAAAAATTGCAGCACTTTTACCTACCCTTTCTAAACTAAACTTCTTTTCTAACTCTTTAAGAGTAAAAAATTCTTGCGTGTCTCCTTTACCAGGATGCCAACCCAAAAGAACAATAAAATTAATTAAAGCTTCGGGCAGATAGCCTATTTTTTGATAATCGGTAATAGCTACTGCGCCATGGCGTTTGGAAAGTTTACTTCTATCTTTAGATAGAATTAAAGGTAAATGGGCATAATAAGGTACTTTAAAGCCTAATGCTTGAGCAAGAAGAATTTGGATCGGGGTAGCAGATAATAAATCTTCTCCTCTAATTATATGAGTAATGCCCATTTCTCCATCGTCAACCACATTAGCTAGATTATAGAGAGGAATACCATCAGCCCGCATTATTACCGGATCCCCAAAATCAGCCATATTGAAAGTTAATTGGCCCCTTATTAGATCATTAAATTCTACCACTTGAGGAGTTATTTTAAATCGAATTACTGCTTTTCTTCCTTCATTCTGGTATAGTCTCTTTTGAGAAGAGGTAAGATGGCGACATCGACCACTATAACGATAAGCCACCTTCTTTTTTTCTGCTTTTTGTCTTTCTTTTTCTAATTCTTCTTTAGTACAAAAACATTCATAGGCTTTTTCTTCTTTAAGTAATCTTTCTACATATTTTTTGTAGACAGATAACCGTTTGGTTTGGTAATAAGGTCCCTCATCGAATCTAATTCCTAACCAATCTAATGCTTGTAAGATATCTTTTTCTGATTCTCTGGTAGAACGGGTAATATCGGTATCTTCGAAACGAAGAATAAATTTTCCTTTATTTCTTTTAGCAAAGAGATAATTAAAAAGAGCCGTTCGACAAGTGCCGATGTGTAGTTTACCTGTAGGCGAAGGTGCAAAACGGACTTTAATTTTATTCATATTATTAATGTTTATTTTCTGTTATCTCTTTAAATAAATCTAAATATTTCCTAGTTGTCTCATCCCAATCAAACTTTTGACTTTCTTTTAAAGCCTCCTTGCCCATTCTTTTTCTTTCTCCCTTGTCTTCTATTAATAGTTTAACATATTTTTCAAATTCGCAAGGGTTAGAAGCAATAAACCCTGTTTTTTTATGCTTAATTAATTCTGGAATAGAGCCTGTAGAATAAGCTACTGCCGGTTTAGCACAACGGGCCGCTTCTAAAAAAATAAGACCAAATCCTTCCCACAAAGAAGCAGAAACAAAGAATGAACAACTTTGGTAATATTTAATTAATTGGTTTTTGGGAAGATCTCCTAAAAATTCAACGGGGGCAGCAAGTTTTTTGGTTAAATTTTTAAGTTTTTCAGTTTCTGGACCTGATCCAGCAACTTTTAGGGGGAAATTTACTTTTCGGGATAACTGTATTAATTGGTCTATTCTTTTGTGAGGTACGTGTCGACCAACGAAAAACATAAAATTTTCGTCTTGGTTAGTAGGAAAAAACTCAGGACTTGCTCCGTTATAAATTACTTCGATTTTTTGTTGGGGAACGCGATTTTTAATTAATTCTTTTTTAAGATAATAAGAAACAGCAACAATCTTAGGGAAGTATCTAAGGCAAAACAATCCTCCTTTGTTGGCTAAATAACGAAGAAACTTTCTTAATCCTTTTTCTCCTAACATTTCAAAAGGCGAACCGTGATAGGTAATGACTACATTTTTCATACCTAAAAAAGCAGGGGCAAGCGTAGCATGGTGAAGATTTATTAAATCGTAATTACCCTTTTGAATAGTGTGACGAAATTGTCCTACGGTTTTGAAAAACAAAAAATCTCGCCAATCGCCCGTTAGAAGTCTCTGAGTTTTTACTCTTTTAATTCTGAAATTCTTTTCCGGAAAATCGGTTTCAGTAGTAACAACATCGATTTTGTGCTTCCTCCCTAATCTTTTAGCCAGTTCGAAAACCACTTGATCAGCTCCTCGTCCTTGTAAAAGACTGTCATTAACTAAAGCGATTTTCATAAGATTATTTATTAATTTTTTTCTTTTGGAAAAAGAAAAGATAAGTAATTTCTAAAATAGCAAAGGTATTGAGTACGAGCATGGCAATAAACCACGCTAATTGGTTATTACGCGCTGCCCTCCACAAAGCTACACCTTTCCAAGGAATAGTCCATAAAGCAACTAAAATGACAAAGGCGGCAAAAGTTGGCGAATTTAAATCGAAATTCATTATTCCTCCTTTGCTGGTTAAAATTTATTTTCAAGATAAAGTGTTAATTTAACTCAATTTGCAGTGAATTCATTTACAAATTTATTTTAACTAAATAACTTAATTTTTACCACCCCTAAAATTCTTCTTGACTCAGAATTATTTCTATAATATAATTTTTAGTTAACCTTGTTGATTGAAAATTGAAAGGAGTGAGGAAGATGTTAGGAGTATGTACGGTGTTCATAATCGCAGCCTCTGTGATGATCTGGGCGGTTTGGTATCGGTGGAGTCCAAGCCGATGGATTCCGCCGATGTGGAAAATTACTCTAGTGATAGGCTTTATCATAGCCATAGGAGTGACAGGTAAAGAGTATCCAACTCCCCAGTTTGGCTCTCTTTGGTATCTTACTTGCGGGTCTGCTTTTACATTGTTCTCAGGAATTATGACCATTATAACTGAGTGGTATAGGATTGTTAGGAAGAATTATTTTAATCACAAAGAAGAAGAAAAAATAATAACACAACAAATAGAATCTCATTAATTATTTAATTATAGGGGTAATCGGAAAATCTTTAGGGCAGTCGCCTAAAGAAATTTACGATTACCCCTTAATTTTTATTACTAATAAAGAAAAAGGCCTTTCGGCAAGAATAAAACAAGCCGATTGGCCTTCAGCATCACCTCCTTGTTTATCAAACCGTCTCTATGAAAAGTTGAAAGGCCTTTTCAAGCCCTTCAACTGAACATGCTCGCATTCCCTTAGCGCGAGCAAAGAACCTCTCCTTGAGGGAATCGCTCACCACCATCCCTCTCTTACCTTCTTCTATTAAATGCCCAATAATTTCTTCATCGTAGGGCACCAAAAAGAATGTTGCTCCTGGACTAGCTTTACGTATAAATTCTTTCTTTTCATTTACAGATCCGTTATAGGCAAAATCCACACCATCTTTATTTATCCTAACTAGGATATCGATGATTACCTCGTTCGGTTCGACCATGACGATGATCTCCAACGTTATCCCTCCTTTTCTCAATGTGAATGTACAAAAAACAAAATCTACTTATCTTGTTATTATCACCTCCTAAAAGATAAGTAGTTATCGGTGACGCTTGTAATTCATTATATGGGTTTTATTTATTTCGTCAAGGGTTTTTAAAAAAGAAAGCCTATTATTTGGATCAACTTTCTTAATAGTTAATATTAAAATTTTTTAATGACAGCTATTACAATTTTTGATATTGCAGGTACTACATTTATTTAATTTGCCCGGCGTATAAAATCCTGAAATTTGCTTTTTTAAATTAGAATTACCACATTTGGGGCATTTTAATTTCTCACTAAATCTTGTACTGTCAGATTTTATTGTCTGCTTTTTTAAAATCAGTTTTTCAAAAGAGTATCCACATTTTGGGCATCGATATTCAAAAAGAGGCATAATTTTTAATATTTATATTGCTTAATTAAATTTTCTACTTCTTTTTGGGAGTAGAAATGAATATTTCCTCTTTTAATAGATTCCAAAGGCAAAGATTTTTCTATTCGAAAAGGACCTACAGATAATCGAATAATTTTAATAACTATCGCTCCTGTTTTTAATCTTTTACCTAAGTCATAAGCAATACTTCGAACATAGGTTCCTGAGCCACAATTTATCCTTAAAGTTACAAAGGGCGGTTCGTATTTTAAAAGTTTAAGCTGATAAATTTTAGTTTTTTCTTTTTTATCAGGAATTTTTTTTCCTTTTCGAGCATAAAAATATCGCGGCTTTCCTTTAAATTTACTAGCTGAAAATGGCGGAATGAGTTGATAGAAATTACCCACAAATAAAGAAAGTACATGAGAAATTTGAGAAGGAGATAAATGTGGCACACGATAACTAAAAAGCAATTGACCTTCGCTGTCCCACGTATCTGTCTCTTTTCCTAATTCAATGGTTACTTCATATTCTTTATCTAAGGATGAAAACCAAGAAAACCATTTTGTCGCTTTATTTAAAAGAACAATAAGAACACCTTCGGCTAAAGGATCAAGCGTGCCTGCATGACCAATCTTTTTAACATTTAAAATTTCTTTTATTTGTTGAATAAATTGATAAGAAGTAATTCCAGAGGGTTTGTAACAATTGATTAAAGCATCAATTTCCATTTTATTTAAATGGGCGGCATAGGATTCGAACCTATAACCTTTCGCATGTGAAACGAACGCTCTACCCTTGAGCTAGCCGCCCCTTTTATTATTTTATAATATTTTTAATCTTTTGAATCCTTGGCCTTCTTCTTTTAATCTTCTCTAACACCTTCTATTCTTTTTAACACCTGAATTTCCGATAAAAAATTTTTTGTAGCTTTTCATAATTCCTTTTTTTAAAATTATTAATAATTCTTACCAACTACCGCCCCCGCCGCCACCGAATCCTCCACCAGAAAATCCGCCACCACCACCAATACCTGATCCTGAGGAAGGTGCACTTGTAATACTGATCCCTACTTTATTATCAAAACTGTTCATAGAGTGAATAAAATTAGAAGAGGTAAACGGGCCCTGATACCCTTCGTACCAAGAAGGTGGATTTTTATAAACATCCTTAAAAGCAGCTGCCCATTTATCAGCTAGACCAAAGACCATAGCATAAGGTAAAAACTTTTCAAAGATATTTTCCTTTTCCTGAAATTTTATTCTATACTTTTCCGCCGTATTAATATAAAGCCGTAATCCTTTAATCTTTTCTAAGGTCTGTGCTCCTTTAGGAGTTCTTTTGGTCATCGCTAATCCAAAACCCATAATAATTCCCAAAGAAATAAAATAACTTAGAAACAGGGGCAACGATGGCTTGAGTTCGAATATTACACCAAGACCTAAGAAAAACAAAACTGTTGAAATGCTTACCCAAAAGTTCCTTATTTTTACCGGATTGTTCTTATAATAACCACCCTTTACTAATCCTTCTGATACCTCTTTTTTAATTTTGTCTAAATACTTATAAAATTTATTTTTTAAATCATCTAAACTAACTTGCGCTTTATTTCCAAAGATATCATTAATTATTGTTATCTCATAAGGTTTAAGTTCTGGATCATTTCGATAATCTTTTTTTAATAAAACAAGATCATATATCTCGTCTTTTTTTTCAATAATTTTTAAATATCCTTTAACCGCTAAATCAATAATTGTAGCAGTAATGTCTTTTGTTTGTATTTTGTTATCTAAAAGTAGTCCTACTTCGGTGGGGCGTAAATTATCAGGGGAGTCGAATTCGGGAATAATTGTTCCTCTGCCGGCGGGATCGCGACCTTTATAGAACCAAAGCAGAAACATAAAAATAAAAACAAAAATAGGTAAGAAAAGGAACCAGTTATCCTGGAAGAACCAAATTACTTTTTGTTGTAAATTAGGTTTGGTAATATATCCAGAAGGAAACTTAATAGAAATGGTTAAAAAATCATTAGCATTAAAAATGACCAAATTATTTTGTGTATCCATTCTGCATTCTTTTTGGGTGGAACCAAATGGGCCAGTCCAACAATAGGTTTCGATATCTCTATTGATTTCAGGGGGCAAGATAACTTTGCCGGCAACATTACGAATTGGAACCTCCCATTCTGTACCAGTGACATTCCAATAGATTTCGTCTTGATTTTCTCCATAAATCAAAGCTCGTTTTATAATATAATCTATCTTATAGGTAAAACGGCCAGTAATTGTTTTCTGAGGATCGCCTATTCTAATTTTGATATTTGCCCCTTCGTAAGTAATTTTATTTGGATAAGGTTTATTTTTCTCATTAGTGATAGAATTTACTTTTATTCTTAAATTTAAATTATTCCCCCATTTGTCTTTATACTTTATAGGAATTGTTCTATAAATTCCGTGCTTAGGTGTGTAAAAATTAACCTCGATTATTTCGGAAATAGCCAAGGAACCATCCTTTCCGACTTTAATTTCTGAATAAAAATTATTAATATTCCAGGCTTGGTAACGATTTTCTGCTAAGCTTTTGGGGGAAGAAATAAAAATTAAAAGAATAACCCCCAAGATAATTTTGATAACTTTTTCCTTAAGCGATGAAAAATTCATTAAATTCTCCTTGGTAATCTTCCCATTTAATTTCTATATTTTTTACTTCTGCACTCGGCGGGCCTATTCTGGCCCACTTAATTAATTCATTAAGCCTTTCTGCTTCACCTTCGGCCATGATTAATACCGAGCCATCTATTTCATTACGCACAAAACCTTTTAAGCCAAATTCTTGAGCCATCAGTTTAGTGCTGTGCCGAAAAAAGACACCCTGGACCTTGCCATAAACCTTAATAATTGCTCTCTTTTTTATCTTTTCTTCTTTATTCATCTTATTTATAAAATTTAATTAACTTTTTTAATGCTTCATTTTTAACACTTAAACCTATCTTAGTCTTTTTAATAGCTTGAGCCATAATCTCTATTGAGGAATCATAAACCTTTTTATCCACAGGATAAGGCACCCCATCCTTGCCGCCATGCGCAAAACTAAAAGACATTGGATCGCGAAAGCTAGGTTTGGTACCATAAATCAATTGAGCAATCAAAGCAAGGGACCTGATCGTTTTTGGCCCGACATTTTTTAAACCTAATAATTCTTCAAAGTTTTTGGGCTTTTTTAGGTAAGTTTGTAAAAGTATTTTTTCTAACCAAGAAGGATTGATATCCGATAAAGAGAAATTATGTTCTGCCGGTAAATTTAATCGGGTTAATCTTTTTATCTTCTTAATCATCAAAGTGGGATTTTGGCAAGTCAAATAAGTACTGGCTTTTCTAGAATCTGCGCTTTCTCTGGCAATCATATTAAGCGGCCTTAATTTACTCATTCCACAAATAGCACTATGAGGTTCACAGACAAAATCAGAAACTTCTTGAGAAAACCAATGATAACGCCGCGCCCAAGCCGTCTTTGTATTCATTCCCTGTTGTACTACTGCCCATTTTCCCTCTTTAGTGAAAATAAATGTATGATGGTATATTTGAAAACCATCATCAATAGCGGAATTGTCTACCTTTGCTGAAAGTCGAGAAGCATAAATAAGTTTTTGGCCATCGCTTTTTATCCATCTTTTTTGGGCAATAACTTTGATTTCTTCCGGTGCTTTTCTAGAAGTCTTACCTTTGCCCCCTACAATAAATAATCCTAAATCCTTTTCTATACCTTTGATTCCTTCTTTTAAAGCAGCACAAACTGTAGTGGTAAGACCCGAAGAATGCCAATCAAAACCTAAAACACACCCTAGAGATTGAAACCAGTAAGGATCGGCCAAACGTTTAAGGAACTCTTCTTGTCCAAATTCGCTCACAATTCCTATAATAATCGAACGGGCTAATTTCCCCATCCGATCAAAGAGCCAAGGTGGAGCTTGACCATAATGCAAGGGTAAATTAGCAATACCTGTTTTCATGCCTCTTTATCTATTTTATCTAATTCAATTAAATAATAAAAGAGCACATTGGAAAATGTGCTCTTTTAAATAAACATCTACTTTTTATTCTTCAACAATTTTGTAAACCTTATCTTCTTCCCGTGCATGATCAACAACCTTTAAACCAACTGTTTCGCCCTTTTTAGCCTTTTCAATGTTTTGATGCTCAATCTGCATCGATTCGACCTTTTGGGTAAAATCCGAGGTGTGCCCCTTGATATGGATTTCATCCCCTACATTTAATTCATCAGATAACTCCACAATGGCTACCTGTAAATTAGTGTAATAATGGGTTACTTTGCCCACTTCCTTCTCTTGGGCCATATCCCCCTCCTTTTTAATTATTTTATAATTACCTGTTAATTATTTTATACCAATTCTTATAGAACTTCAACCACCTTTTGGACTTAACCATACCGATCACAAAATTCAAAGTGTCACCGATGTATTTTAATTTCCCTACATTTAGACTTATTAAGTGTTTTTAGAGTAAATGAAAAATTTAAAATGAAAAGTGTAAAATTACAGTTTAAAATTCAAAGTTTCTTTTTTAATATCACGTTTCGTTTTTCGTTTTTAACTTTCTCATCTTATAACTTTTCTAACTTTCTAATAAAATTCTCGACAATTTTTACGCGATCGCTTGATTTTTGTCAAGATGTACAATTTTTAGGCGATCGCTTAATTTTTGTACCACTTTCTTAATTAAGATTTTTAGAGTCAAAAGATAGAAATGCAAAGTTAGATAATGAAGTAAGATGCAATAAAGTAAAAACGAAAAAATAAATTTTAACTTTCATTAACAAATAATCAAGTGTGGTATATTGTTAATGATTATTTGTTTAAAAATAATTAAATAAAAATATTTAAAACTTTATCTGATCGATTAAATTTTTTACTCTTTGTACTGTTTTTTTGAATGCTTCTCTTTCTTCGCTGTCGAGTTCTAATTCAATAATCTTTTCTACTCCATTTTTTCCTAATCTTACAGGCACACCTATAAAATAACCTGTTACCCCATATTCGCCTTCCAATAAAACAGAACAAGGTAATACTTTTTGAGCATCTTTTAAAATGGATTCTACCATTAAGGCAATAGAGGCGCCCGGAGCATAGTAAGCACTGCCTGTTTTTAAATAATTAACAATTTCCGCTCCCCCTTTTCGTGTTCTTTGGATGATTTCCTTTATTTTGTTAGGTGACAAAATACTTCTTAGCGGTCTACTATTTACCTTAGTCTGACTTATTACGGGTACCATATCATCTCCATGTCCTCCTAAAACCATCGTAGAAATATCCTTTTCTGGAACATTTAGCTCGTCGGCGATGAATGTAGTCAAGCGAGCAGTATCTAAAACCCCCGCCATTCCGATTACTCTATTTTTAGGAAAACCAGTAATTTTATAAGCCACATAAACCATAGCGTCTAAAGGATTAGAAACAACGATTAAAATAGATTCTGATGCGTATTTAGCTACATTCTTAGAAATATCTTGGACGATTTCTTTATTTTTATAAAGAAGATCATCACGACTCATTCCTGGCTGCCGTGGCAAACCTGCTGTAATGATAACTATATCCGAATTGATAATTTCTTTATAATCGTCTGTACCTACAATATTAAAATCATTTCCCCACGCTGGGCCAGCCTGTTTAAGATCTAGAGCTTTTCCATAGGCTAAATCTTTATTAATATCTAACAAAACAATTTCACCGAGATCTTTCACTAATAACCAATGGGCACAAGTAGCCCCCACATTGCCTGCTCCAATAATACTAATTTTAGCCATTTTTCTTTCGCCAATAATTAATAAAGTTTTCTATTGAACGATCGTAAGTCTTCTCGGTTTCCTCGTCAAAACAACAAGCCGGAAGTTGATTTTGACTTAGATGGTATTTTAAACATTCACAACAGAGGCCCTTTCGAGAACAAGGGTTGTAAGTACAATTGCACTTTTTTAAATTTTTATTTCTTTGGCACTCCATATATAAAATTTATTCCTTTTGCATAATTTTTTGAATAAAAGCTTCCACCTTTTGCTTAAAGTTTTCTTGAGAAAATTTCTGAGCATGTGTGCGAATTTTAAGAGGGTCATAACGTGACTGGTTTCTTTCGAAAAATTCCACGGCATTAATTAATTCTCGAATGGTCAATTTATCCAAAAATTCACCTGTTACTCCTGCAATTACTGTTTCTTTTACACCGCCCGCTCGATAAGCAATTACTGGTGCTCCTGAAGCCATGGCTTCTACTTCCGCCAAACCAAAGCTTTCTTCTCCTACTGAAATAAAAGCCTTAGCCGAAGCATAATATTCTACCAAGACATCTGGTGGTTTATATCCTAAAAATTCAATATTATTTTTGGCTAAATGTTGTAAATACTTTTTCTGAGGGCCTTCTCCCACAATTACTAAATGTTTTCCTAATTCGTTAAAAGCTCGTACGGCAATTTCTACCTGATCAAAAGGTCCTAATCGCGTTACCATCAAGTAATAATCTTCCCGTTGAAGGTTTAATTTGAATGCTTCTATTTTTACGGGCGGATAGATTACTTCGCTTTCTCTGCCATAAAATTTTTTAATTCTCTCTTGAGTATATTTCGAATTGGCAATAAAATAATCCACGCGGTCAGCTGCTAAGAAATCCCAGATTCTTAATCGATTAGTTTGGTAACGAATTAAAGCTTTCTTTATTCTACTTTTGTATTGAGAAATGAATTCCTCATGTTTTTCCCATAAAGAGCGCATCAGACGATGGCAATAAAAGATATGCTTTGTTTCAGGCTTGGTAATTAATCCTTTAGAAAACGATCCCGAAGAGATTACCAAATCAAAACCAGATAAATCGAATTGTTCAATAGCTAAAGGAAATTTTGAAACCAAAAGTTGACGTCTCTTTTTAATAAAATTAGGATAATGATTAAGATAAGAGACGTTTATTTTCATTTTATTAATAATCTCTGGCATCTTTTCTGGATTATAAAGCAGAGTAAAAACCTCAGCTTGTGGAAACATTTCGCAGAAGACCTCGAAGGTTCTTTCTGCACCTCCATATTCGTCTAAATAATCAGGAACCAAAGCTACTTTCATTGGAAAACGGTTAATTTTATATTTCTGGCTAATAATATATCATAAATATTTTATTTTTAAACTTGTTTTAATCTATTTTGATTCATGGCCAAGCCCTGATATTCAATTAATCCGCCGGCTAAAATCCAAAAGGTTAAGGCTACTACGGTATTGTCTCCCCAAGCGTGCAAAAATAAACCTACTACCGAAAAACAGATAAAAGAAACCAAAATTCCCAAACTTAAGGCTTTTATAAAAGAGTCTTTTGTTTTTAAATAAAAACCATAGATTAAACGGACAAAAACAACCATTATACCTATGAAGACCATTAAAGCCAAAATACCCATTTCTGTAGCAATTTGCAAATACCAGTTTTCTGAAAGTAAACGAATATTAAACCTTAAAGCAGCCAAACCAGTTTTGCCAATTCCTAAACCAAAAGGGTTTTCTTTAATAATTATTAAACTTTTTTTAATTGCTTCCCAATGTTCAAGCGTTGTGCCCCGATGATGAATTAAATCATCGATTAAACGTGATCCTTCTGGTCGAGCTATTTTTAATAAAAAGAAAATACCCAAACCTAAACCTAATAAAAAGATGGTAGTCAAAACTATACTAACCACTACTTGATATTTAGATTTATTATTCTTAACAAGAAGAGAAGAAAAAAAGATAGCAAGTAGAGCAAAAAATCCAATCAATAAACCAAGCCAGGCGCTGCGTGTAAAGGTATGGTATAAAGGGAAAATAGTAACAATCGAAAACAAGCCGAGAAAAATCTTTGTAATTTTTGATTTAGTAAAAATAAATAAACTTAATGATAAGAGAATCAAAATTGCTAAATAAGGACCTAATTGAATAGCCCCAGAAAAAGTACCAATATATCTAATTAAATTACCTGCTGTTTGATAAGCTTGTAAAGGCCCATTAGGGACCCATTGATCTTTGATATAGCCAAAACGCAGTAAAAAATCAACTGGCCAATAATAAATTTGTAATATAGTAAAAAGCACTACCAAAAGCCCTGTAGCCAAAATAGTCCCTAAAATGATTTTTAACTGGGATTTATTTTTAATGAGACTGCGGGCCAAAAAATAGACCAAAAAAAATTGAAAATCAGTACGCAGCCCCCACAATGCTTGAGAAAAATTTTTGGTAAAAAAGATAGCCGAAAAGATACCCAAAGTGGTCAAGCCAATAATTAACCAATCTAAACTAATGATTTTAAAAGGAAATTTCTTCTTTTTTAAAAATTTCAAAAAGACTACCAAAATAAGTAAAAGGATAATTAATTCTTTCCAAAAAGCAATCCAAAACGCTTGAGAACCAGAAAGATAGAAATAATGCCTTATAAGCATTAAGAAAAAAGCATGGAAAGGTAAGAGAATAATAAGAGTAAGTATTCCCCAAAATGGTTTTTGATAAAGAAATACAAATAATCCTAAAATTAAAAATGGAACAAGATAGCTAAATTGTGGATGAGAAAATTGAAAAGCCGTTACCAAAATTAAGAGAACAACAAGAAAAGTATAAGCAACTATACTTATACTTTTGGTTACAATACTCCGATAATTAATTAAATTCATTATTTTACTGTTTTATTACTATCTGTGACTACTTATTCTAATAATTATTTTATTTGGTTTTCGTGTAAAGAATGCTTTTTTTATACTCGTCTAAATGCTCCAAGGCAATGCCCGTACCGCGGGCTACGCAGGTTAAGGGGTCATCGGCAATAAAACAAGGTACGCCCGTTTTTTCTGTAATTAATTTATCTATATTCCTTAATAAAGCTCCCCCACCAGTTAAAATCATTCCTTGATCGATAATATCAGCAGCAAGTTCCGGAGGAGTTTGTTCCAAAACAGATTTAATAGTAGAAATAATTTGTTCCAGTTCATTTTTAATTGCTTCCACTACTTCGTTAGAAGTAATATTTAATATCTTAGGCATACCCGAAATCATATCACGACCATGAACCTCCATAGAGAGTTCCTCATTAGGGCTTAAAGGTGTAGCAGTACCTATTTTTATTTTTATTTCTTCGGCGGTCACATCACCTACGGCGAGGTTATATTTTTTGCGGATATAATTAGAAATAGCTTGATCCATTTTATCCCCTCCGACCCTGGCTGATGCCCAGGCGACAATTCCTCCTAAAGAAATAACTGCTACTTCAGAAGTGCCTCCTCCAATATCAACAACCATGTTGCCAGAAGCCGCGGCAATAGGTATATCGGCCCCAATAGCGGCGGCTATTGGTTCTTTAATAATATAGGCAGCTTTGGCTCCAGCTTGAATGGTCGCATCGATTACAGCTCTTTGTTCGGTAGAAGTTACTCCCGCGGGAACAGAAACCATCACTTCTGGCCTAAATAAACGAATACTTCCTGCAGCTTTATTAATAAAATAACGAAGCATTGCTTGGGTTACTCGATAATCAGCAATTACCCCATCTCGAAGAGGACGAGAGGCCACAATATTTTCTGGAGTTTTCCCCAGCATTTCCTTTGCTTCTGCTCCTACTGCCATAATTTTATTATCGTCAATAGAAACAGCCACTACCGAGGGCTCATTAATAATTACTCCCTTTTTAGGGACGAAGACTAAAATATTGGCTGTACCTAAATCAATACCTATTCTTTTTACAAACATATTTATACCCTTTTAATTTTTGCTCCTAATTTACTTAAACGTTTATCTAATGCTTCATAGCCGCGATCAATTACTTCCACGTTATTTATTTCGCTTGTTCCTTGAGCGCATAAAGCGGCAATTACCAAAGTTGCTCCCGCTCTTAAATCTAAAGAATTAATTTTTGTTCCCCGCAATTTGGTTGGTCCATAAATTTCCACCCGATGAAGATCATTTAATTTTGCTTTAGCTCCCATTTTAACCAATTCCCCAATATAACCAAATCTATTTTCAAATAATGTTTCGAAAATTATACTTTTACCTTTTGCCTGAGTTAAAAGGACTGCAAAAGGAGCCTGAAAATCAGTGGCAAAACCTGGATAAACATCCGTTCTAATCTTTACTGGATTAAACTTTTGGGAAGGTTTTATTATAATAGAATTTTTTCTCGTTTGCAAATTTATACCTACCTCTTTTGCCTTATTTAAAAACATATCCAAATGATCAAGATTAACATTGCCAATTTCTATTTGGCTTTTAGTTGCTGCTCCTAAAATAACTAATGTGGCCGCTTCGATTCTATCAGGAATGATTTTAATGTTCGCGCTTTTTAAAGAGGAAGATCCTGTAATTTCTAGATTATGCGTCCCCTTTCCTTTAATTTTTACTCCCATCTTTTTTAAGAAATCAATAAGATTTTCTATTTCGGGCTCGCAAGCAGCCAGTCGAATTTCGTTTTTGTCAGAAGAAGTCGCACAGGCTAATAAAATATTTTCTGTGGCGGTAACGCTCATTTCAGCAAGGATAATCTTTTTCTTTCGCGGATGTTTTAATTCAAAGTAATAAATTTTCCCTTGGCTTCGAATCTTAGCCCCTAAATCTTTGAAAGCCTGAAGATGTGTATCTAGGGGCCGTGCTCCAATGAGGCAACCACCGGGATAATGAATCTGAGCCTTACCAAAACGAGCCAAAAGAGCTCCCAACAAAACAATAGAAGCCCTTAGCTGCCCGACTAATTTTATATCAGGTTTATAACTTTTAACATTGCGTGTACAAATTTTTAAAGTATGATTTTTAAATTCTACTTGCGCGCCTAATTTTTCTAAAATTCGAAGCATTACTAAAACATCACCAATCCGCGGCACATTGGTAATCGTGCAAGGCTTCCTGGTTAATAAGGTAGCAGCAATAATTGGTAATGCCGCGTTTTTAGCCCCGGAAACATTAATTTTTCCTCTAAGCGGCCTTCCTCCAGTGATAATAAACTTGGACAAAATTCCTCCTATGATTAATCAATAATTATTCTAAATAAAAAGATAAGTGAAAACAAGTCTTTTATTAAAGATAACAAAGTAAAAAATTTTAATAAGATGAGTTAGAACGCTTTTTTATCTTAAAATTTTTAGGTGATAGCCGGTCAGATCAATGATTCTAGATAAGGGCCGACGAGGCAAAGATCCAGCATCTAAAATAAGATCGGGTTTTATGCTATTTTGGCTTATTTGTTTTAAAAAATCAGCAATCGAATAACAAGGAGGTTGGCCAGAAATATTTGCTGAAGTAGCAGTATATGGAATAAGTACTTCCTCGCTGAGGAGTTTAGTTAAACGATATTTAGGAAGACGGATGCCAACCGTTTCTAAGCCTCCTGTAAGAATATTTGGTAAAATTTTTTTCTTCTTAAAAATAAGCGTATAAGGTCCGGGCAACTTTTCTTTAAAATATTCTTCTTGTTTTTTATTTATCTTAGCTACTACTTTAGCACTTTTTAGGCTTCTGATAATGATAGATAAAGGTTTATTAAAATTTCTTCCTTTTATTTTATAAACTTTTTTAATAGCTTTTTCATCAAAAGCAGAAGTGCCTAATCCGTAACAAGTGTCGGTCGGATAAACTATAACACCACCATTTTTAATAATCCTGGCGGCTTTTTTAATTGCCTCTAAGGAAGGATTTTTGGGATCTATTTTTATAATTTTCATATCCTACCTATTCGAAATTCTTGACCATTTTTGAAATTTGTTTATAATATTATTATACGAAATAACCGATTAATAAATAGGAGGTTTTATGGCTCATAAAAAGGCAGGCGGATCAACAAAATTAGGCCGCGATTCTCAATCGAAAAGATTAGGGGTAAAATTATTTGGCAGGCAAGTTTGCCGTGCCGGTAATATTATTATTCGTCAGAAAGGTACCCGTTATCATCCCGGAAAGAATGTTATCCAGGGTAAAGACTATACCATTGCGGCTAAAATCGATGGAGTGGTGCAATTCCAAAAAAAGAAGATTTATAAATTTAATGGTCAGTTAGAAAAAGCCACTATTGTCAATGTTGTTCCTTTAAAAAAGAAAGACTAAATTTTTACCAAGAGATTTTTAATATTTTTCTTGGGAATTATTTCTTTTTTTATATAAAAAGGCCAATCTTCGTACATTCTAATAAATTTTTTAATTTCGTAAGGAAAATGATATCGAATACGCCTCTCTAAATCTTCTTTTTTTATATAAGCGCTGGCCTCTTTTAATAATTCTTTTTTATCGCGTTCTAAGAAAAAAGCAGGATAAGGTTGAGTTAAAGTGTATATCTTATTAAGAGGAATCTTGTATCTCTGGCTCATAATTTCAATTTTCCTTTTTTCATAAAGAAATCGTAAAATATCCTTCAAAAGTTTACTTTTTTCTTGCGCAGAAGAAAGTTTGGGTGGACGATGAATCACATTAAAATTACTTAAAACCCCAAAAGAATAACCACGAAAATAAGCATTAAGAATAAAATCGATATCTTCTCCTCGTAAAATATAAGGATCGTAACAAACATTTTTAGCTATATCTTTTTTTATTACATTAATTCCTCCAAAAACTACACCGGCCGGAAATGTCCATTTCTCCTTTGTAAATTTTTCAATTAACTGTTGTTGGATGATTTTGCGTTGAGTAAAAATATTCATTCGAGGATTGATTTTTCGAACGCGGCTAATAGAAGGACTTAATTTTTGATTCACACAAAGACCGCCAATGCCTCCTAAGTTTCTTTTCCTTTTAATTTTCTCCTCTATCTTTTTTACTTGGAAAAAGAACTCCCGATTTTTAATAATTTCGTCATCGTCTAAATTAACCAAAAAGGGTAAATTAAATATAACTTGAGTTATTAATAATAAATTACGAATATTGCCGTAACCACGATTATCAATAATTAAATCGCTTTTTGTCTTTTTTAATTCTTTAAAGGCACGATTGCCCAAAATATAAAAATTAATTCTTTTATCTTTTCGAATCTTTTCTTTAATCACCTGAATAGTTAACCTTTCTATTTCTTCATTAGATAGCCCTTCTTTTTTACTTTTCCCCAAAATAATAAAGATATCTACTCGAAAATTATCAGGTAAATTTTTTTGGATAGAACCAATTAACCGCGAAACTGTCCCTTTATTTGGAAAGTCTTTTATCTTGGTTGGATGGTCGTAATCAAAAGGTTGATTTTTATAAAAATAAATAGGAAAACCAATATTTATTTTATGAATTTCCATATGGCGATTTTATTTTTGTTTTACTAAATAATTAAGTAATTTTTTGAAATCAATTGTTGCTAAACAAACTGTTTTATCGGCGGCACCGTAATAAAGAAAAATTTTTCTCCCGTAAACTACGGCTCCCGAAGGATAAATTACATAAGGAACATCGCCGCAAACCTCGTAATCTTTTCGCGGCGTAAGAAGAGGTTTGGAGGTTTTAGCAATTACTTTCGAAGGATTTTTTAAATCAAGCAATACTGCCCCTACACTATAGATACCCGAAGCGATTCCATAGACGCAAGGTAATCTTTTGCCACTTACACCATGATAAAATAAAAGCCAACCATATTCTGTCTTGATTGGAGCAGGACCTAAACCAATTTGATTGACTTCCCATGCTTCTTTTCCTTCGAAAAGAATTTTATGACAAAACCAATGTCTTAAATCTTCGGAGAAAGAAATCCAAATACTCGGAATAGAAGGAAACCTTAAAGGAACTTCCTTAAGAGGCCACTTTATAACACGGACTCCATTATCGTAATACAAATCGTTATTCTTTTTAAAAATATTTTGTTTAAACCAACGTGGTCGGTGAAGAATAACAAAATAATTTTTTATCTTTTCTGGTAAAATTATTACATTTTTATCGTTGGTCCCAGCCGGGCTAATAATACCGTGTCTTTTAAATTTTGAAAAATCTGAAGTAGAAACCAAAGCAGTTTTCGATAAACCGCCACTTCGCCGAATAGCACTTTCTGATAAAACTACATAGGTGATATAAAATTTATCACCTACCGGATTAATACGTGGGTCTTCCATTCCCCAGCGTTCATATTTTTTGGTAGGAGAAAGAATAGGTTTTTTATCGCGAATAAAGTTGATTCCGTCTAAACTGTAAGCGTAACCTAGAGAAGAAATATAATCTTTATACTCTCCAATGGCACGATAAATCATATGGAACTTATTCTGGAAATAAACTACACTGGCATTGAAAACTGCCTTCCTTTCCCAAGAATGACTCTTAATAGGTTTTAAAATGGGATTGCCAGAATGACGAAGAAGTTGCATAAAAATTTTCTGTAGATAATTTTAGGAACCCGTAGCAATTTGGGCGATTTTCCAGGTATTATCTGCCTTTTCTAAAACAAACCAACGTGTATTTTTCCCATCTTGCCAGCCATAATAAGGAATTGGCGCTTCGGCGGAACGAGGGTCCATTTTAACATCCAAAAGAGCCTTATAGATATGTTTTTGAGAGGTCCATTCATTCTCGTTGCTTTTTTCTAATTTTAAAAGCTTAAAAGATAAGATATTGGCAAATTGAACTGCCCACGTTTGGAGTTCGCTATTGGCCTGGTCGGGACTATTTTCAGAAATTTTCATCATGCGCGCTGCTTCATTAGCTTTTCCTTCCTCAACCAAATTAACAAAATTACGAATAATGTCTTCATCTTGAGGTAAAGGAACATTTTCTTCTTGAGAACTTTGATTAGACGCCTGATTTCGATTACTGGTTTTACTTCTGATTATAAAATAACTACTTGTACCAATAATTGCCGCAGTACCCACAATGGCCA
>Ga0315298_1002525_pt1 | contig 30906 bp, 26 predicted proteins | sample WHS_1_MG_FD_203077 | JGI IMG/M metagenome (GOLD analysis project Ga0315298, IMG submission 203077) | Extremophilic microbial mat communities from Washburn Hot Springs, YNP, Wyoming, USA - WHS_1_MG | ecosystem: Environmental > Aquatic > Thermal springs > Hot (42-90C) | place: USA: Wyoming... | reverse complement strand
TGCTTTTTTTTCGCAGTAGAAGGCTGATCTTCAACCAAAAAATCCTGCGGAGCCTTAATATCTTGGAGTGCTACCTGTCCCAGGGTATAATTAAATGAGGGAGAAGGGACAGAAGAGAAAATAATAATACTTAAAACAAAGCTTAATAAACCGATTAAACTCCATTTCTGGATAGAGTAAAGATTAATCGGCGGCAATTTCACCGGACGATGGAAAAAGTCCCTTCTTGTTTTTTCCTTAGGTGGGTGAGAAGAATTATTCTTTTTGGAAGAAGTTTTCATTTTTTCTGGGAATAGGCATCAATGATTTCTTGCACCAAAGGATGGCGAACTACATCAATGCTAGAAAAGTAAATAAATTTAATCCCAGAAATCGGCTTAAGGATTTCTTGAATTTCAATTAATCCCGATATTCGGTCAGGAGGAAGGTCGATCTGGGTTATGTCTCCGGTAATTACTACCTTAGAGTCAAACCCCATTCGGGTCAAAAACATTTTCATTTGCTCAGAGGTAGTATTTTGGGCCTCGTCTAAAATAATAAAAGAATTGTTCAAAGTGCGACCGCGCATAAAGGCTAATGGTGCTACTTCAATAATTCCATTTTGGATCAATCGCGCTGCTTTTTCAAAGTCAATCATATCGTGGAGAGCATCATAAAGCGGCCGAAGGTAAGGATTAACTTTCTCGGCAATATCTCCGGGTAAAAAACCCAATTTTTCTCCTGCCTCCACCGCCGGCCGGGTAAGAATAATCCGCTCCACTTCTTTATTCATCAAAGCCGAAATAGCCATCGCCATTGCCAAATAAGTCTTCCCGGTTCCCGCTGGACCAATAGCCACAGTAATATCATACTTCCGGATTGTGTCAATATACCTTTTCTGGTTAAGACTCTTGGGGGTAATAAACTTTTTTTTAGTAGAAATAGGAATATTGTCGAGAAAAAGCTCTTTCAAGTTAACCGAAGGATTATGTTTAAGAATTCGAGTGGCAAAAGCTACATCTACTGGATAAATATAATATCCACTCCGGATCACTTCATAAAGGTCAGTTATCAATTTGGCCGATAAATTTACCTCAGTTTCTCCACCCGTAATAGTGATCTGGTTGCCCCGGACATAAATAGTAGTTCCAACACCTTCTTCTACATTCCGGAGATTGCAATCATGTTCACCCAAAAGGATTTTTAAAATATCATTATCCTCAAAAGTTAGGCTAATAATATTTTTATCTATACCTTTAGAAGGTAATTTTTTCGTCATAAGGGAAAAATAAATAGAAACAGGGGTTAGGAGTTGTTAATTGCCAATAATTTGGACAACAACCTCTCTTTCTCTTGGCCGGTTATCAAAGTCAAGCAGCACTATTTGTTGCCAGGCCCCAACTAACAATCTCTTATTAGCCACCGGGATATTAAGGGAAGGCCCAATCAGACTCGCCCGCACATGAGAATAACCATTCCCATCACCCCAGCGAAGATTATGCTGATAGGAAATGTTTTTGGGCACAATTTTTTCGATCGCTTGAATTAAGTCATTAACCACTCCCTGCTCATATTCAATCGTAGTGAGAGCAGCAGTTGAACCAGAAATAAATAAAAAAACCACCCCTTCACTTATCCCGGAATTTCGTAAAGCTTCAGCTACCTGGGGAGTAAGGTCAATAACATCAGTATTTCCCGAGGTTTTACAACGAATTGTAGTTCGGTGGATCTCCATAATATTTTTAAACTTAAATTAGCTAATGTTTTTTTACTTCTATCATATTTAAAATTAAAATGCAAGTCTTTGTCTTTTCTATTATTAAAAAATTGGAAATTTCAGAATAAAATTGCGGAAAAGCCCCATTTCGTCTCATACCAAACTCGTTTCCGGATCTCATTCTTTTAGTCACCCTGAACTCGTTTCAGGGTCTCCTCCTTATCCTCCTTTTTGTCATCCCGAACTCCCTTTTTATCCTGAACTTGTTTCAGGATCTCTTTAAATATTAGAGCCAAATCAAGTCCAGCATACCCTTTTGCCTTATTCGGCCAATTTTTTAGCAATCCTAAGAAAAAAATGTTGACATTTAATTTTTGTTAACTAATACTTTACAATTAAAAATATTTCTAAATTTATCGGCGATGTAAAACATGACCTTAGGTGAACGCTTAAGGAAGATTAGAACTAACAAGGCATTTAGCTTAGAAGAGTTAGCAAAAAAAACTGGCCTTACCCGCAGCTTTCTTTCCCAGGTAGAAAAAAACCGAACTTCTCCTTCGATTAACTCTCTGATTAAGATTGCGGAAGCCTTAGAGGTTCGAATCGGTGACCTTTTCTTAGAGAATAAGAATGGCGAAGATAAATATATTATCCATGCCAATGAAAGGGAATCCTATACTCTTCCTAAAAATAAAATCCGAATCGAACTATTAGCTCCCAGAAAAAATGCCCTGGGATTTGAACCAATGCTAATTTATTTAGGAGTGGGGGCAGCGAGTGGGAAAATTATCGCCCCCCGACCTTTCTTCTGCTTTATTTTAGAGGGGAAGTTGGAATTGACTATCGGAGAAGAAACCCATGTTCTGACCAAAGGGGATAGTATTTATTTAGATACCCCACGGGAACATTCCTGGAAAAATATCGGTGAAAGTGAAGTGGTTTCATTTGGAGTAGGAATTCCTCCGCTTCGGAACTCATAGAAAAAACTGCAGGGATAAAGGAGACTTGGGATGAAATTAGCTAAAAATAACCTCCCCAAAATTAACCTGATGTTTCTGTTGATAATTATGTTTTACAGCGGGCTAATGAATATTTCCGGCTGTAAAAAACAAGCTCCCCCACCACCCCCACCTCCAGAAGTGGCTACCATAACCGTCAAAACTGAGTCAGTGGTTCTAACCACCGAACTACCTGGCCGTACCTCTCCCTTTCGGATTGCGGAGATTCGGCCTCAGGTAAGTGGAGTAATCCTCAAACGGTTATTTGAAGAAGGATCGGAGGTAAAAGCCGGCCAAGTGCTTTACCAGATTGACCCCGCCCCTTTTCAAGCTGCACTCGATAACGCTAATGCTGCCTTAGCTCGGGCTGAAGCCAATCTCCCGGCCATCAAGCTCCGAGCAGAGCGTTACCAGAGTCTGCTTGCTGACGGAGCAGTGGGACAGCAAGACTATGATGACGCGGTGGCTGCTTTAAAACAAGCTAAAGCTGAGATCGAATACTGGAAAGCACAGGTTGAATCCGCCCGGATTAATTTGGGGTATTGTCATATTACTGCCCCAATTTCCGGCCGAATCGGCCGTTCTAGTGTAACCGAAGGAGCAATTGTAACTGCCTATCAACCTGCTCCTTTAGCCACCATTCACCAACTTGACCCTATTTATGTCGATGTGCCCCAATCAACCACCGACCTTCTCCGGTTACGGCACCGTCTGGAAAAGGGGCAACTTAAAATAACCGAAACTACTAAAACCAAGGTTCAATTGATCTTAGAAGATGGCAGTCTTTATCCCATAGAAGGAACCTTTCAATTTCAGGATGTGGCAGTAAACCCTACGACTGGTTCGGTAATTCTCCGAATGGTTTTTCCCAACCCTAAAGGTGTTCTTCTTCCCGAAATGTTTGTCCGGGCAGTGATAAAAGAGGGTATCAATGAGAATGCTATCCTGATTCCGCAGCAAGCCGTATCTCGCACCCCTAAGGGAGAGCCTTTTGTTTTATTAGTAACCCCGGAAAATAAGGTAGAACTCCGGATGATTACCATTGATCGGAGCTGGGGTAATAAATGGCTGGTTTCTACTGGTCTTGCTCCCGAAGAGCGAGTAATTGTGGAAGGGACTCAATGGGTAAAACCCGGGATTTCAGTTAAAGCAGTTCCTTTTTCGGAAAGCAAAATTATGCCCTCAATGACTGAGGGCAATAAGAAAGATGCCACTTAAAACCTAACGGTAGGGAGATAGCTAATGTTGTCAAAGTTCTTTCTGGAACGTCCGGTATTTGCCTGGGTCATTGCCATCGCAATGATGAGTGGGGGAGCACTGGCGATTTATTTTTTACCGGTATCCCAGTATCCGGAGATTGCTCCACCAATCATTGCGGTTGACGCCTTTTATCCTGGTGCCTCCGCAGAAACGGTTGAAAGCACAGTTACCCAAATCATTGAGCAAAAAATGACTGGATTGGATAAACTCCTCTATCTTTCTTCTACCAGTAGTTCTTCTGGTGCCTGCCGGATTGAGCTTACCTTTGCGCCCGGAACTGACCCTGATTTAGCCTGGGCTAAGGTCCAAAATAAGCTCCAGTTAGCTATGGCTAACCTCCCCGAAGTAGTGCAAAAACAGGGAATAGCAGTAAGCAAATCAACCCGCAATTACCTCCTGATTGTAGCCATCACTTCGGAAGATGAGAGTATGGATCAAAATGATCTAACTGACTATGCCAAATCTAATTTAGAAAAAGTTCTGGCGCGGATACCAGGGGTGGGAGAAGTTACCAGTTTTGGAACCGAATATGCCATGCGAATCTGGCTCCAGCCGGATAAGCTTACCAATTACCATCTTACGGTAGAAGATGTTATCAATTCTCTTCGCGCTTATAATGTGGAAGTATCAGCCGGACAATTTGGTGGTGCTCCGGCATTAAAGGGCCAGCGCTTGAATACTTCGATTATCGTCCAACATTATCTCCGCACCCCCGAGGAATTTGCCGTAATTCCGGTTCGGACCAACCTGGATGGATCAATAGTAAGAATCAAAGATGTTGGCCGGGTAGATTTAGGAACCGAACGTTACGATATAAGAGTTACCTATAATCTTAAGCCGGCTGCCTTTTTGGCCATTCGGAAAGAACCAGGCGCAAATTCCTTAGCTACCGCCAGGGCAATAAAAACTAAACTGGAGGAGATGAGCCGATATTTTCCTCCCGGAATGAAAGTAGTTTATCCTTTTGATACCACCCCTTTTACTGAAGTAGCAATCAAAGAAGTAGTTAAAACTCTTTTTGAGGCAATTCTGCTGGTCTTTCTGGTGATGTGGCTTTTTTTAGGGAATCTGCGCGCTACCTGGATTCCCACAATAGCAGTTCCGGTGGTAATTTTAGGAACATTTATAGCTTTAGCCCTTTTCGGGTTTTCGATCAACATGCTTACTATGTTTGCTATGGTGCTGGCGATTGGTTTGTTAGTAGACGATGCTATTGTGGTAGTAGAAAATGTGGAACGGATTATGACGGAAGAAGGTCTCCCTCCCAAAGAGGCTACTGCCAAGTCAATGGAGCAGATTACTGGTGCCTTGATCGGAATCGGATTAGTTCTGGCCGCAGTTTTTGGACCGATGGCATTTTTCCCTGGTTCCACCGGCGTAGTTTACCGCCAGTTTTCAATAACTATTGCTGCTGCTATGCTCCTTTCAGTTCTGGTGGCTTTGATTTTAACTCCGGTTCTTTGTGCCTCCATCCTCAAGCCGGTTCCCGCTGGACATGAACCCGCAGAAAATGCTATTTTCTTTCTCCGTCCCTTGCTTTTGTGGTTTGAACGGGTTTTTTATGGGCTGAGAAGGTATTATGTCAACTGGGTAGGACATACCTTCAATAAAAAACTTCGCTACATTATCGCCTATCTTATCATAGTCGGCGGATTAGGATTTTTGTTTTACCGTCTTCCTACCGCTTATCTTCCGGATGAAGACCAGGGGGTTATGTTCGTTCAGGTAATGCTTCCTTCCGGATCCACTATGGAACAAACTGAAAACATTATGGAAACCGTAGCCCACCATTTTTTAGTCAACGAAAAGGAAGCGGTAAAGTCGTTTGCTTATGCAGTTGGTATTTCTTTTGCCGGGGAAGGGCAAAATCTGGGTATGGGGTTTGTCCATCTTAAAGATTGGAAACTTCGGAATCGGTCCGATTTAAAAGTCCGGGCAGTAGCGGAAAGAGCGACAAAAATGTTTTCCCAAATAAAAGGAGCCATGATTTTTGCCTATCCCCCTCCTGCTATTATTGAATTGGGCCGGGCGACTGGCTTTGATTTTGAACTTCTGGATTATGGTGGAGTAGGCCATGAAAAACTGATGGAAGCCCGGAATCAGCTTCTTCTTTTGGCTTCCCAGGACCCCCGATTAATCCGGGTGCGGCCCAATGGCTTAGAAGATGTCGCGGAGTACAAAATTACGGTGGATTGGGAAAAAGCGGGAGCCCTCGGAGTGCCGATTACTGCCATTCATGAGACTATAGCTGCTTCTTTTGGAGGTGCTTATGTCAATGACTTCGTCCGGGCAGGACGGGTCAAGAAAGTCTATGTGCAAGCTGACGCGCCGCATCGGATGTTACCCAACCACCTGGAAAAACTTTATGTCCGCAACACCGCCGGTAATATGGTTCCTTATTCTTCCTTTGCTTCTGGCTATTGGACCTATGGCTCTCCCAAATTAGAGCGTTACAATGGCTTTCCGGCAATTAATCTGTGGGGTGAACCGGCGCCGGGGAAAAGCTCGGGCGAGGCGATGCAGGCAATGGAAGAACTGGTCTCCAGGCTTCCGAAAGAATTTGCCTTTGACTGGACGGGAATCTCTTATCAGGAAAAAATGGCCACCTCTCAAGCTCCGTTACTCTATAGTTTTTCGATTTTTGTTATCTTCCTTTGTCTTGCGGCTTTATATGAAAGCTGGCCCATCCCGATTGCAATTTTACTTACTATGCCACTCGGGGCAATCGGTAGCGTCATCGCTTTTACCCTGCGGGGATTACCTGCTGATGTCTATTTTCAAATCGGTTTATTGACCACCTTCGGCTTAACTACTAAAAATGCTATTTTAATTGTCCAATTCGCTAAAGCCCGGGTAGAACAAGGAATGGACTTAATTGCTGCCACTCTAGAAGGAACACGGCTCCGGTTCCGTCCTATTCTTATGACCTCGCTGGCGTTTGGATTTGGGGTTTTGCCTCTGGCAATCACTAAAGGAGCAGGGGCAGGAGCGATGAATGCTATTGGGACCTCAGTAGTAGGAGGTATGGTCACCGGAACCTTTCTGGTTACCATTTTCGCCCCACTTTTTTATGTATTAATTGAAAAAACCTTAGGTAAACAACGGAATATCTCCTCAAATAGGGCAAACCAAAACTCCGGGAATAAAGAAAATGAATAGACAAATTTTTTACTGGCTAATTATTATTGCTATTTTTTTAATTACGAGCTGCACCTTATCCCCCCGATATACCCAGCCGAAAGCACCGATCCCTGAGAACTGGCCCAAAGGAGAAGCTTATCCCGAAACCAAAACCACCCCTGAAGTTCCAAAAGCACCAGAACTAAAATGGTCTGAGTTTTTTACGGATGAAAAACTTCAAAAGCTTATAGTAAATGCCTTAGACAATAACCGCGACCTCCGTCTTGCTGCCCTGAATGTGGAGAGAGCACGCGCACTGTATAAAGTTCAACGCGCTGAATTATTCCCCACTATTAACGCCAGCGGTAATGCCAACAAGCAAAAAACTTCCCGTGATTTTATCCATCCCGGAGAACCGCGTATTACTGAACGATATGAAGTAAATTTAGGGATTACCTCTTGGGAAGTAGATTTTTTTGGCCGCCTCCGGAGTCTGAAAAAAAAGGCCTTAGAAGAATACCTATCTACCGAAGAAGCCCGACGAAGCACTCAAATCCTGTTAATTTCGGAAATTGCTACAACTTATTTGACCCTGGCCGCAGATCGGGAAAGTTTAGAAATTGCCCGCTCCACCCTTGAGACCCAGCAATCGGTCTACAATCTCATTCAAAAACAGTATCAATCCGGTATTGCAACCAAATTAGACCTGCGCCGGGCTCAGACTCAGGTAGATGCTGCCCGCCAGGAATTAGCAAGATATACCCAATTAGTGGCTCAAGATCAAAACGCATTGAATTTGTTAGCCGGATCTCCAGTCTCTGAAGAGCTTTTGCCAATTAACTTAAGCAGTGTTAAACCTCCCCGGGAGATTTCTCCCGGACTTCCTTCCGAGGTTCTTTTGCTCCGGCCGGATATTATGGCCGCCGAACATCAACTTAAAGCGGCTTACGCTTATATTGGAGCAGCCCGAGCTGCCTTTTTCCCCCGAATTTCGCTTACTAGTCTGTTGGGGACTGCAAGTGATGAACTCTCCGGTTTATTCAGCCATGGCACTGGGACCTGGAGTTTTTCCCGGCAGATAGTTACCCCAATATTTGATACCCGAACCTGGGCTGCTTATCGGGTAAGCCAGGCGGAACGAGAAATTGCCTTAGCTCAGTATGAAAAAGCGATCCAGACTGCTTTTAGAGAGGTAGCAGATGCTTTATCGATTAAAGGGACAATCGACCAGCAAATTGTTGCGCAGGAATCTCTGGTTGAAGCAAACTCAGAAACCTATAAGCTGGCAAAAAGCCGCTATACTACGGGGATTGATAGCTATTTAAGTGTATTAGACGCCCAACGCTCCCTTTATTCTGCCCAGCAGGCTTTGGTAACCCTCCGACAAATAAAGCTGGCCAATCAAGTAAGACTCTATGCAGTCTTAGGCGGAGGAAGTGAATAAAACCTGATAACCATTGCTCGGAAAGTTTTTTTGCTCCGAAAATTAAAAAATCTTCCTTACTCCTACTAAATTCCTTGAAAATAAAAATGTTTTAAGGTTAAATAAAAAAAAATTTAGCTTTTACCTTTATCTTCCCTGGCAACTGGTTTTTAACTAAAAACTCTTTGGTTAAAGGGAAAAACCCGATATTTTTAGTAACCTTAGGAATTTTGGTGGCAACTATAAACTCAATGCGGAAAAAAATATAATAACTAATCAGTCCTCAAATGGCTAAATCAAAAACACTCATTCGATTAATCGGGCTCTTGATTTTTCTTTTGCCGCTGGTCGCAAAAGCAGAAATGCCAATTAAACCTGGTGATATTCTTAATCTTGAAAAGTGTATTGAAATTGCTACCCAGAGACATCCCGATATTATTGCCGCGTTTTATAAAGCCGAAGCAAATACATGTAAAGTAGGTCAAGCCCGGGCCAATTATTACCCCCAATTAACTGGAACTTATGATTATAGTCGAATTTCCTCTTTAGGAAACTCGTATCCGGGAGGTGATCTCTTTTCCAGTATCGGGGGGAGAGGACCTTTTGACCAATATTCCACCGGCATTACTCTTAACCAGGAAATATTTAACTTCGGGAAAACCAGCACTAAGGTAACCATCCAAAAATTAAACCAGGAATCTTCTCAGTTTGATCTAAAAAACATCATCGAAGAAATAGTGTTTAATGTTCGACAATGTTATTATGAGCTATTAAAAGCCAAAAGGAATAAGGAAGTAGGAGAAGAGGCAGTAAAGCAGTATCAGCTCCACCTGAAACAAGCAAAGGGCTTTTATAAAGTGGGAACTAAACCGAAATTTGATGTCACCAAAGCCGAGGTTGATTTAAGTAATTCGCAGCTGAATCTGATTAAATTAAAAAATGCGCTTAAAATTGCCCAAGCCAATCTTAATAATGCAATGGGCATTCCCGAGGCACCGGAATATACTATTGAGGACAATTTATCTTTTGAGAAATACGAAGTCAGTTTTGAAGAAGCACTCCAGAAAGCCTATATCCACCGGCCGGATCTTAAATCAATAATTGCCCAAAAAAAATCTGCTCAAGCCTCCATTGCGCTTGCCCAGAAAGGATATTATCCCGAACTAACCAGCAATGCTGCCTATAATTGGTCAGGGAAAGATTTTCCTCTGGAACGGCGCTGGAACGCGGGAGTAGGAATTTCCCTGCCTATTTTTAACGGATTTCTAACCAAATATCAGATCGATGAAGCCCAGGCAAATTTGCTGGTTTACCAAAATAACGAAGAGTCACTAAAGCAAAAAATCTTTTTGGAGGTCCAGCAATCCTTTCTTAACCTTAAAGCAGCCGAAGAAGCAATTCCGACTGCAGAACTTACGGTAAAACAAGCGGAAGAGAACTTGAAAATTGCTACCGGCAGATATGCAGCCGGAGTAGGTAATCCAATTGAAGTTGCCGATGCTGAAGTAGCCTTTATAAATGCCAAAACCAACTACAACCAGGCACTCTGTGATTATAAAGTAGCTATCGCTGCTTTAGAGAAAGCAATCGGGTTAGGGGGAAGTAAAAAATGAAAAAATTAATTATTAGCAGTATTGTGATTATAGCAGTGGGAATAACTATTTTCCTGGGGGTTAAGCAAAGAAATAATAATCCAAAGTTTAGACTGGAGAAAGTGGTCCGAGGAGAAATAATATCCTCGGTTACCGCTACTGGGACCGTTAACCCGGTTACTACCGTTCAGGTAGGAACCCAAGTTTCGGGAACAATTAAAGAAATTTATGCGGATTTCAATTCTCCGGTAACAAAAGGCCAGCTCATTGCCCAGATTGACCCGGCACCATTTGAAGCTCAAGTAGAGCAGGCAAAAGCTAATCTTTTCTCCGCTAAGGCTAATAAAGAAAAAGCGGAAGCAACTCTTATCGATGCCCAAAGAACTCTAAAAAGAAATCAGCAACTCTTTGCTGAGGATCTGATTGCCCGAAGTGATTTGGATACTGCCGAGACCAATTATGAAACCGCAAAGGCAGCTTTAAACGCCGCGGAAGCTCAGATTACCCAGGCCGAAGCCGCCCTAAAGTATGCGGAGACCAATCTCCGCTACACAAAAATTTTATCCCCGGTAGATGGGATAGTGATTTCGCGCAATGTAGATGTAGGGCAGACCGTAGCTGCCAGTTTCCAAACTCCGACCTTGTTTACCATTGCCCAGGACTTAACCAAGATGCAGGTTAATGCCAGTGTCGATGAAGCAGATATCGGAAAAGTTAAAGTAGAACAACCAGTCACTTTTACCGTTGATGCCTATCCGGAAATCACCTTTAATGGAAAAGTAGAACAGGTGCGAAATTCACCTACCACCATTCAAAATGTGGTTACTTATGATGTGATTATTGAAGTAGCCAACCCTGAGCTTAAGCTTAAGCCGGGAATGACTGCTAATGTAACCATAATTGTTGCCCAAAAAAAGGGAGTGCTAAAAATACCTAATTCCGCCTTACGGTTTTCTCCTCCGAAACTGGATAAAAAGAAAGAAGAAAAAGGGCTGGGAGTATGGACAATAAAAAATGGTCAACTCCAGCATATACCAGTGGTAATTGGTATTAGTGATGAAAACTTTACCGAACTTATTCGGGGTAATATAAGAGAAGGTGAAGAAGTAATAGTGGAAACCTTGTCCACAAAAGCAAAAAAAGAAACTCCCCCTCCCGGACCACACCGGATGTTCTGATATGGCATTTATTAAAGTAGAAGAAGTTACTAAAATCTACCAGTTGGGAAATATTAAGGTCCCTGCCCTTAATAATATCTCGGTAATTGTAGAGCAGGGGGAATTTGTTGCCATTATGGGCCCTTCTGGCTCGGGAAAATCGACTTTTATGAATATCTTGGGGTGTCTGGATACCCCTACTACTGGTCGGTATTTTTTGGAAGGGGAAAATATTGGTGAGCTAAATAAAAACCAGCTGGCGGAAATCCGAAACAAAAAAATCGGCTTTGTGTTTCAGGGGTTTAATTTACTCCCCCGAAGTTCGGCGCGAGAGAATGTCGAACTCCCTTTGCTCTATAACGGGCTACCGGCAAAAGAACGGAAAGAACGGGCGATGTTAGCATTAAAGGCAGTAGGGCTGGAAGACCGATGGAATTACCGACCCAATCAACTTTCCGGAGGTCAGCAGCAACGGGTTGCTTTAGCCCGTGCTCTGGTAAATTACCCCTCAATTATACTGGCGGATGAACCTACTGGCAACCTTGACTCTAAAACCAGTGCCGAAATTATGGAGCTATTTTTAAAATTAAACCAGGAATCCCAGATTACCATCATTCTGGTTACCCATGAGCCAGACATTGCTGCCTACAGTCAAAGAACAATAAAGTTTTTAGACGGGAAAATAATCAGTGACTTAAAAAGGTAGGAGCTATGGTCAATCTGTTGTCTACCATTAAAATATCATTTCAGGCTTTATGGATAAATAAAATGCGCTCCAGCCTTACTATCTTAGGAATTATTATCGGAGTTAGCGCGGTAATCGTTATGTTAGCAGTAGGAAATGGAGCCCGAGAAAAAATTTCGGAAGAAATCTCCAGCATGGGAAGTAACCTCTTAATTGTTCTTCCGGGAGCAACCACTGCCGGAGGGGTGCGAATGGGGGCAGGAACTCAACCCACCTTGACTATGGATGATGCCGAGGCGATCAAAAAAGAATGCTCGGCAGTTTTAGAGGTTGCCCCAATCTTCAATGGGATTGCCCAGGTAGTTTATGGAAATCAGAATTGGTCAACCGCAGTAATTGGTTCTACTCCCAGTATTTTAAAGGTACGGGATTGGCCCCTCGCTTCCGGGCGGGCATTTACTTCCCCGGAGATTAAAAGTGCAAACAAAGTCTGCTTGTTAGGGCAAACCATAGTAGAAAATCTTTTTGGTGCGATTGATCCGATAAATAAAGTTGTTCGAATTAACAAAATTCCTTTTACGGTTATTGGGGTTCTGGAAACAAAAGGGCAGTCCCCGATGGGACAAGACCAGGATGATGTGATTTATATCCCCATAACTACTGCCCAGAAAAAACTGTTTGGGACTTTATTCCCCGGAATGATAAAAGTAATCTTAGTAACCGCCAAAGATGCAGCAAGTTTATCCCGGGCAGAAATTCAGATAAATGAGTTACTTAGGCAACGGCACCATATTGGCAAAGGTCAGGAAAATGATTTTACAGTCCGCAATCTCACCCAGTTAATGCAAGCAGCAGAGGAATCAACTAAGATAATGACTTTATTATTAGGAGCAATAGCCTCAATTTCGCTTTTGGTAGGGGGTATTGGGATTATGAATATTATGCTGGTTTCCGTAACCGAAAGAACGCGAGAAATAGGAATAAGAATGGCAGTAGGAGCAAAAACCCAGGACATAAGAATTCAGTTTCTCATCGAATCACTTACCCTTTCTCTTATCGGTGGGATAATCGGAATAATAGTAGGAATATCCGGAGCTAAAATAATTTCTTTGTTTTCCGAATGGTCAACCCTCGTCTCTCCCCTTTCCATTATCCTGGCATTTGGGTTTTCCGGGCTGGTAGGAATATTTTTTGGATACTATCCCGCATATAAAGCCTCCTTGCTTAACCCGATAGATGCTTTACGGTATGAGTAAAAAATGAAATCATTAGCCGGGCATGCTGGCTTCCTGATTTTTTTCCCTTTTCTTGTGCATATAAGTGGCGCTGAGCTTTTAGAGAGTATATTATCAGTAGTTCTTTAACCTTTAAAGAAATTGACAGTAAACAAAAATGATGCTATGGAATAACAAAAGAAGTGAGTGGGACTAAAAACTATCTCAGAAAAAGGGAGGTAAATTATGGAACTGATGAAAGCAATTAAGGAGCGGAGAAGCATTCGGAATTTTGAAGATAAAGATGTTACTGAGGAGCAGGTCAAACATCTTCTGGAAGCAGTTCAGTGGTCACCATCCTGGGCAAACACCCAATGCTGGGAGGTAGTGGTAGTGCGTAATTCTGAAACAAAAGCCAAACTTAAAGACACCCTGGCAAAGGGGAATCCAGCCGCAAAAGCGATTGAACAAGCCCCAGTAGTTTTTGTTTTCTGTGGAAAACTCCAAGCTTCCGGCTACTATAAAGAACAAGTCACCACTAAATTCGGTGACTGGTTTATGTTTGACCTGGGCATTGCTACCCAGAGTTTCTGTCTTAGAGCTTATGACTTAGGGTTAGGAACAGTAATGACCGGGCTTTTCGACCACGAGAAAGTAAGGGAAATTCTTGGGGTTCCCACCGGATACGAAGTAGTAGTAATGATTCCTACTGGTTATCCGGCAAAGATACCTTCGGCGCCTAAACGCCGCGAGATTGAGGAATTCACCCATTACGAAAAGTTCTAAATGAGCACTATCCTTATTAAAGGAGGGGTAGTCCTTACTCTTAATCCAAAAGAAGAAATTTTTCCCGAAGGATATGTATTAATTGAAAGTGATAAAATAAAAGCGGTTGGTCCGGCAGATAAATTACCCCCGGAATATAACAAAGAAGAAATTATCGATGCTTCCGAATGCTTAATTATGCCGGGATTAATCAATACCCACACCCATGCGGCAATGAGTCTCTTGCGGGGAATAGCCGACGACCTTCCCTTAAGCCTTTGGCTCAGTAAATATATTTTTCCAACCGAATCCCAGCAAGTTAACCCGGAGTTTGTTTACTGGGGAACTCTTTTAGCCGGGTTGGAAATGATTCATTCCGGCACCACTTGTTTTATCGACGGCTACTTTTTTGAAGAAGAAGCCTGCCAGGCAGCTTATGATTTGGGTATCCGCGGCTTACTGGGGCAAGGAATTTTTGATCTCCCTACCCCCGATGTTCCGGATCCGAAATCAAATTTAAACCGAGCGGAGAAATATCTCAACCAGACCCTCTTCTCCTCCTTGGTCATTCCTACTCTGTTCTGTCATTCGGCCTATGCCTGTAAACCGGAAACTTTAAAAAAAGTACGGCAAATATGCAACTATTACTCCGTCCCTTTACTAATTCACCTGGCAGAAACCGATTCGGAAATAAAGGAGATAACCGATCAATACGGTGTTGCCGCAGTGAATCATTTGGTAAACTCAGGAATATTTGAAGGTGAAACTATCGCTGCCCATTGTGTATGGGTAAAACCGGAAGAATTTCTTCTACTCAAAGCCAGTAAGGTAAAAATCGCCCACTGCCCGGAAAGTAATATGAAGCTTGCTTCTGGAGTAGCTCCCATCCCGGATTTTTTAAACCTAAGTATTCCGGTAGGCCTGGGTACGGATGGTTGTGCCAGCAATAATAATCTCGATATGTTTGGAGAAATGGATACTTGCGCTAAAATTCACAAACTTATCCGTCAGGATCCTTCGGTTATGGATGCCAAAACCGTGGTAAAAATGGCAACGATTGGAGGAGCAGAAGTTTTCGGTTTTAAGGATAAACTCGGTTCACTGGAAGCAGGTAAAAAAGCGGACTTAATCATTCTGAACTGGTCTCAACCCCACCTAACTCCAGTGTATAACTATTATTCCCACCTGGTTTATTCTGCCTGCGGCCATGATGTTCAAACCGTAATTATTGATGGTAAGATTGTAATGCATAATCAGAAAATCTTAACGGTGGACGAAAAAGAGGTATTGGCTACTGCAAAAAAAATCGGAGAAAAAATTAAATCATCATCCCCTCATCTTTCGGGTGGGGGGAAAATACGACGCAGTTCCTCTTGTTCTTGAGGAGAAAGCCGGTCTAATTTTTCTAATTTCTCCCGAATCCTTTTCTGCTGCTCCGGCGGAAGCTGTTGGAGTTGACGAAAGCGTTGCTGGTAAAGTTTTCTTTCTTCCGGAGGTAGTTCCCGCCACTGTTCCATCCGATGTCTTAAGACTTTTCGGTTTTCCGGAGGCAGACTTTTCCATTCCTGAAGATTCCTTTCCAGCCGTTCTTGCTCTTCGGAAGACAAATTGCCTTTAGATTTATGTCCTGCCAGTAGTACTGAGCTATTGGATATTCCACCGAAAGATTTTTTTTGCCAACCAGCTACCGGAAAAGAATAATCGCGCTGGTTTTTACTCATCGCCGGTGGGGGTAATAAAGCAGCTATCGTAGTCCCAATTATGATTAAAAGACTAACTTTGCTCCAACTTAGCCCAAGCCATATTTTACCCATCATTACCTCCATACTTACCTTCCCTACCTTCCGGGTAAGGAGAGGGAAGGGAATTCCCCGGTTTATCCAAAAGCCGGACTAATTTTTCGACCTCATCCATTTCTTTTAAAAATTCCAGGTGCTTAATTACTTCTAAGTCATTGCGGTCGATTTGCTTTTCCAGGGTGGTCGGAAAACTCGGAGAATTTACTTCAAATTTTTTAAATTCCTTCCAGCCTAACCAGCTTATAATAATAAGAACCACACAAACAGTAGCAACTGCGGGAGCAAACTTAGGAAATAAAACTCGCCGCCATTTCTCCTGCCAACTTAAGTCCTTTTCTTCTTGCAATTTTTCCTGAATCAACCTAACCTGCCGCTTAATTTGCTCAGAAGAAAGCAAAGGAGTAGGAATGGTCTGCTTTACCGTCTGAAGAAATTGGTGCAAACTCTCTCGCTCCTTCCGGCAATGCTCACAACTGCGGAGATGTTTTTCCCAATCCGGATAATCTGCTGGATTCAATTCTCCATAAACTTCGAGGTAAAGTGCCTCTTGATACTTAGCACAATTTTCCATAATTTCACCTCCTTTTTAAGTTTCAATCCATCCTTTAAGTGAATCCCGCAAAGACTGGGTGGCCCGGAAAAGATGGCTTTTAATTGTTCCCTCGGAGATTCCCATTATCTGGGCAATCTCACGAATGCTCATCTGCTGAAAGATTTTAAGTTGAAAAATCAGCCGTTGCTTTTCCGAAAGTGATTCCATCGCATTGCGAACTTCCTGGGATAATTCCTTACTAATTAAAATTGCCATCGGGTTATCTGCCTCTTTAGTTCCTGGTGGTTCGGATATTATCTCGTCTCGTTCATTATACCTGGTCTTTTTTTGATCTAAAGAGGAAAATATCAGTTCGTTTTTCCGCTGCTGCCTTAAAAGGTCCCGGGTAGTATTAACTACAATCCGATAAAACCAAGTAGAAAAAGAGGATTGCATCCGAAAATTTTTTATATTTCTTATCGCTTTTAAAAAAGCTTCCTGGGCAATATCTAAAGCCTCATCCCTTTGTCCAGAACACAAATAGTAAGCAATTGCATAAGCTTTAGGATAATATCGCTGAATAAGCTCTGCAGTTGCTTCTGGATCATCCGCTTTTGCCCGGCTTACTAATTCCTCATCATTCAAAAATAGGGACACTTCCTTATCTTCACTTTCTATCTCTACTGCCACCAGCATAAACTCGATTCGATGGAGTCATAATTTATTTATCTTCCTCTATTAGGCTTTCGATTAGTTAAAGGAGTAAACTGATTAGTTTCTCGCTCCCTAAAATTTTGTAGCTCCCGCGGAGTTTCTCCCTTCTGATAACCTTTTTCCTTCCCGGGATAATTATCTCCTCGCCAATGATTATTTGCGGGAGGGAGATTTTCTTTTTCTCGGTATCTCTCTCTTTCCTGATATCTTTCGTTCCTCTGATAACTCTCTCCCTTTTGGTAAGTTTCTCGCTCAGTAAAATGTGCTTTAATTTCCCCTCTCCCTTTCCCGGGAGTCGCACCCCTTTTTTCCTCTCTTTGGAGGTCAGAATTTTGGGGAGATAGCTTATAATTATTTTTCGGACCTTGTTTTCGCGGCTTCAGGTAGTGGTTTTTATCCGAATATTGTTCTCTTTGCTCTTTATCTTCCGGAAATAATCGATAGTCCCTACTCCTTTCCGGTAAAACATTATGAGCGATTTCATAAGGATTATTTTTGATTCTTACCGTAGCATAATTACGAACTTTATGGAAATGATTTCGATCAATAACAATCGCGCGGTCAAAATATCGATACTGTTTTGGTTTAGGTTGGACATTTATTACCCGGATATTATTAACTACTATGGTATGAGGTCCCCAATGGTGATGACAATAATATGGTTCAAACGGAGCTAATGGTATCCAGCCAATATAATTAGGATAATCTACCCAAGCAACCCGACCCGGATACCAACCAAAGGGGATATCTAAAAATGAAATCCTCAACCAAGCCGAGTGGTTAGGTAGTGGTGGTGCCCAATACCATAACCCCCCTACCCAAACCCAGTTTCCATAATGATGGGTAACATAGCCGAATGGTTCATAAGGAATCCAGGTATAATCTCCAAACCACAAAAACCATCTTCCTACCGTAAAAGGACTCCAATCTTTACTTACATAAATCGGCCGCCAGAAATAGTAATTCCTCCCCCCGTAATAAACCTCCTCCCAGCGACCCCATTCATCCAGGGCGTAAGCTTCATTATAAAGCTGCTCCGGCAAATACTGGTAAGACTGACTCCCCTCCCTTTCTTTTTTTGCCCAGTAATTATCCCTTTTCCTATTCCAGCTTATCCACTCTCTATCACCTCTTCCTTCTCCCGCAATTACTCTTTGTGAGTCAACAATAAGAGAAGATGAATTCGCTACCACCTCATACCGGGAATTATCACGGGAGTGAATAAAGGTTACTCTCCCTTTTTCAGCAACTATTTCTATCGAACTCTCATTAAGATACCCATCAAAGGTAGTTCCCGGAGAGGAATTTACCACTCCAAAAGGAGTATTAGTCCAAATCACTGTATCTTTGCTTAAGTTATCAACGCGGACAACCCCTCCCTCCAGGTCAAATTCAGTAATCTTATGGTCAAGTTTTATTAATCGAATTTGAGTATCACCACTAATCCTTATCCGGGTATTGTTAGGGAAAAGTAGCTCGGCTTTACCTTCCGTAGTAGAAGCAAAAATATCCCCTTCTCCTACCGGAAAATCATTTTCAATCGCTATCCATTCCTGTTCTTCCGCATCATAACGGGAAACTTCTCCCTCCAGACAAACAATATGCCCTACCAAAATTGGCGAATCATCGCTTAGCGCTAAACTGAAACTAACCGGAATATGGAAAAGAAGTAAAGCTACTAACAATGGTATATTTTTTACTTTCATTTTTTCCTCAAAGAAATTTTGTCTTTGCTGAATTAGACGAAAAGTAATGGAAAAAGTTTACTGCCCGCTTTCAGGGAAGGAAAAAAATGGGATTTCGGGCCTGATCTTTATCCCGAATTTGAAAATGGAGACGCGGGCTGGAAGCGCGACCTGTATTACCCACTTTGGCGATGATTTCCCCCTGTTTTACTTTACTGCCTGCTGATACTAAGTTGACTTGATTATAGGCATAAACAGTCTTAAAGTCATTTTCGTGCTTAATAATTAAAAGGTTCCCATATCCCTTTAAATTTCCTTCGAAAACCACCACTCCGGACTGAGCAGCTTTAACCGGAGTGCCAAGGGGAGCAGCAATTTCAATTCCCTCATGCCGCAATCCCTCCTGAACACCAAACCGAATAACTACCTCTCCCTCAACTGGCCAAATAAATTCACCCTTTCTTTTAATAATTGTGGGAGGAGAATAAAAGGAATCCTTATCCTCAATAATTACCTTTTTTAAGCTGGTAGCGCCGGGGATAAAAATCTTTTGGTCTACTTTGATTTGAGTTGGATCAATAATATTGTTGGTTTCGGCTAAAGTTTGCAAATCTATCCCATAAGTTCGGGCTATCCGCCAAAGTGTTTCTCCTCGCTTTACCGTATGATAAACCCCTTGCGCTTTGGCCTCAGGAACCAGTGGAGATTCACGAAACAAAACCTCCTTTTTTTCCGGAGATGGTTCAGGATAAGTGCGACACCCCGCCACCAACCAAACCAAACTTAATAGCACGATAAAAATTATTCTCAAACCTTACTCAACCTCATTCCGTTTAAATTTATCCAATTCTGATTCTTAGATTTCCCATTTCAGCATTTCTTCCCTTGCCGCATAGTTAGTAAGGTCAAGGAGGATAGGAGTAACTGAGATATAATGCTCATGAACTGCTAAAAGATCGGAATCGGGAATATCTTCAAATCCGATGGCTTTCCCCCCAATCCAATAATATTTTTTCCCCCGCGGATCCACCTTTTCTACTACTGACTCCCCAAAAATCCTCCTCCCCTGCCGGGTAATTCGGTAACCCCGAATCGATTTGCCTTCCGGATTAGGAACATTGACATTCAAAAGAGTGTTAGGCGGAAGTCCATACTTTAAAATTGCTTTTGCCAGCCGACAGGCAAATTCGGCTGCTGGCGGGAATACATAAACTTCGTTATCATCCGGGAGAGTGGAAATAGCAAAAGAAGGGATACCTAATAAAGTACCTTCCCAGGCAGCTGAGACTGTTCCGGAATAGGTAATATCATCTCCCAGGTTTCCTCCCATATTGATCCCTGAAACCAATAAGTCCGGTTTTTTATTCAAAAGCCCATTTACTGCTAACCCGACACAATCAGTAGGCGTTCCATCAACTGCTAATTTTCTTTCTCCCATTTTATAAACCCGAAGAGGCCGGTGGAGGGTTAAGGAATGGCCCACCGCACTCTGTTCGTGTTGAGGAGCAACAATCCAGACTGTCCCTAATGAACTTAAAGCTTCTGCTAAAACCTTAAGTCCCTCTGCGTAAATACCATCATCATTGGTTACTAAGATAGTGGGAAAATCAGGTTTAACTTTCATATTGAAAAAGTAACTTGGAGGGTAAATTAGTGAGATATATCTTTATATTCTCAATGCGTCAATTTTTTCCTGGCTTATCCCTTCCGGGATTATTTCTTCCCCCCCTTCACCCAATTGATAAATAAGAGGAATCTTACCCTCCTGCCGGGCATCACTATACCACGCACAGATTCCCGCCGCTTTCTTTATTACCCGCTTGGAGCCACCATCACAAATAAGCGTGATTGGGCCAGGCACATGCTCAGCCGAAAGGACAATATCATTTTCCGTAGCCATTGCCTTTAATTTCTGGTTCTCTTCCTGGTTCCTCCCTACAATCACCTTCTTACCCTGAATGCGAAAATGCCTTCCAATTTTAAGCAACTCAATATCCCTTAAAGAAGGTTCTTTGGTGGTATCAAAAAGTTCTTTTAATTTTTTTGAAAAGTTAGGATCAGTGAGAAGACAACCTCCCCCGGGAGTAGGAAACTCTTTAATTCCGTATTTTTTTGCCAGCTGTAACTGCAACTTCCGTGACCGTCCCTGAATATTAAGCAGTCTTTTCCGATCCACTAATCCAAACTTTTCTGCCTTAGTTTCAGGAAGGAGTTTGGCGCTTAAAGGTCGAAGTAAATAGTCCTGGTAACCGGAAAGCTGAGCTACTAATTTCAAAGATTTCCGGGTTTGGGACATTGGTCTTTCATTAAGCACCTCGCCGGTAAAAATAAAATGATATTCCTCTTCTTCCATAATCCGGCCTGCTTCTCGGATCATCATTGCGTGGCAATCAATACAAGGATTCATATTGCTTCCATAACCGTACCGCGGTCTTTTAAGCATGATCAAGTAAGGCCGGGTAATGTCCTTTGTAATTAGCTTTATCCCCAGATCATTAGCTGCTTTTATTGCTCTTTCCGCACTAAAAAATGGGGTTTCAAATACTACCCCAATCACCTCAATACCCTGCTCCTGCATAACCTTAACCGCTAATATGCTGTCTAATCCTCCCGATAGCAAGCCGATACCAATTATCTTTAACTTAGCCGGTCCCATTCTCTTCTCTCCAAATTTTAAAATCCATTAATTCTCCTTTCCCAATCTCTTTTTATATTACCACCTACGCTTTTAAAATCTTCCGGTAAAAAATTCAGGGATTAAGGGAATAAGTCGGGGAAGGGGGATTTGAACCCCCGACTTCATGGTCCCGAACCATGCGCGCTAACCAAACTGCGCTATTCCCCGGATTTTACTCATTATCAACCGGACCTCCCAGTAAATTTTCCTGGATAAAAACATTTAAAATTCCAATCCATTCTAACTCATTTTCCAGATCCGAATATTCAAAGAGCCAATCGCCATCTTTATATTTTCCAATCACCAGAAGTTCTTCAATCTCTTCTAAATCATTTTCCAAATCTCTCACCAGTTCTTTTACTGATCTTTTTACCTTATCAAACGGTATAACCTTTTTTCCCATTAAGCTCTCCTGTAAATTAAGTTATTATAAGTTAACTGAAACCCTTTCTTTCGCAACCTGGATTAATCATCCTTAAAAAAAACTTGAAAAATTTTTAAAAAAATGTTTATAAACTAAATTAGCTAAATTTACCAGCAAAAACCGGGGATGTAGCTCAGTGGGAGAGCATCGCGTTCGCAACGCGGGGGTCGTGGGTTCGAATCCCATCATCTCCACTTTTTAATCCCGGTATTAACCCGCTATTCACTTTATTTATTTTTCCCTTTAGCTTCGGGCGAACTTTCACTGTCTTTTTTCCCCATCGCTTCCTTAATCATTTTAATAACATTTTCCTGGGCGTATTTTATTTTTACCTTTTCATATTCTGCTTCTGCTTGTTTAAGCTCATCTTCCGCTTTGGCAATCAACGCCGGGAGCTGGGCATATTCTTCGGGCTTAAACCAATCCCGATTTTTCTCTGCCATCTTTAAAAGTGCTACTTTTCCCCGTAAATTGTCAACTTTAATCCCGGCAGCATAAAGTTCGATACTGAGGCGATCAAACTTATCCTCTTTCGGTTCGGATTTAAGTGAGGAAGTTTCGCTTGCTTTTTCCGGAAAAATCCGGTTTCTTAAAGGGGGGTAATAATATAAAGCGACAATTAAAATTGCTACGATTAAAAATATTGGTATTCTTTGCATTATACTCCTTCCTTTTTAAGTTTGGTTTTAAACCAGAGTTAGTCTTTTCTATTCGAATTCTTATAGCATAAAATTTTTAACAATTAAATAGAAAATAAATTTTACTTTCCCCTCGAAAAATAAAGGAAAAATTTAATTGCCCGGCAAAAGAAAAACCTGACCCTGGTATTCAATTTTTATCTTAGGTTCATTAAGCAAATAGGTTTTATCTTCTCCATCAATTTGAAGATAATTACCAAAATTAAGTAAAACTTCGATCTGCTTTGCCCGATAATGTTTAATCCTTCTAACCGGCGGTTGGAAAACTATTATTTTCTCGCCCTGAACCTTGTCCCGCTCTTCCGATTTCGAGATCTCTCCTCCACTGTCATCCCGAACTCGCTTCGGAATCTCCCCCCTTACTGTCATCCCGAACTTGTTTCGGGACCTCAGGAAATGCTGAAATAAGTTGACCCTGACTCCTGGCATATTTTGTAATTTTTTCAGCCGCCGGCTAATTCCCCATCCACCCAATATCTTCTGTTCGATAAAAAATTTAAGCACCGAAGTAGTCCGGGGAAAAAGGGTAATTTCAAGCAAACCATCCGCGCAATTTCCCTCAGGAACAAGCAAAGTCCCTCCCGCATATAACGGAATATTGGAAATAACTACCAGTGAGTAACCAGTTAAGTTAAAGAAATTTTTCTCTTTTCCGGTCCAATAAGTCAAGCTAACTCTTCCTTTCAGCCGGGAAAAGGAATAAAAAAATCCTATAATCGCATAAGCAACTTTTTTTATTAAAACTGAAGAAAAAGGGATTAATCGGCGTATTTGAGAAAAGGAATGGACGATTCGGGCATCAAATCCAATACCAAGATAATTAATAATATACTCTTTCTCATTTACCCGCCAGAGGTCCAGCGGGGTAGAATAACCCTTTAAAAACTGCTGAATACAACCTTCCACTCCCCGTTTTTTAAACAAATCGTAAATCCCTAAAACCCGGGCCAGGTCATTGCCAACTCCCAGTGGAATTATTCCAATAAGCGGGAAATTTCCGCTCTGATAAGCTCCCGCAATGACCTGAGCGGCAGTGCCATCCCCACCCACCGCAATCAGCTTTTCGGTTATTTTAGCTAACTTTTTTGCCTGTAAAATAGTTTTCTCCGGTTGAGTAAATTCTAAATGAAACTCCTCCGAAGAAAAGGAAAGACTTTTCATTACCTCAGAAATTCTTTGAAATATTTTTTTCCCCTTCCCTCCTCCCGCAATCGGGTTAATAAGAAAAACAAACTTTAACAATCTTTCTCCCTCCGAAAACGGAAAGCAACCTCATTTATTATTGCTTTTAATACCGGAAAATCTCTTCTTTCTTTTAGTGCCTGATGGAGATAGTGAACCCCAGCGGGAATATGCTGTTCAAACCACTTTTTCCCTTTTACCCGGGAGAGGAAAGAAAATGCTCCTAATGCCTGCATATTTCGCTGAAGTCCAGCTAAAACAAACATTTCGCAAAAGTGTTCCTGGTCCGAAATCACTACACCTTTTTCTTTGAGCTTTTCCAGATAAAATTCGAGAAGTTTATTCCTGGTTTCATCCGATAACACCACATAGGCATCTTTTAAAATTGAAGCCAGATCATACTGAAGCAAGCCTCGCCGTGCCCCTTGAAAATCAATGATCCTTATTTGCTCGTCTTTTATCATTAAGTTTTGCGACTGAAAATCGCGATGGATAAAATATAAAGGCTCAGCGGCAACTTTTTCTGCCAGGGCGGCAAATTCCTTATCCAGACCAAATTTATCGGGAATTAAAATTCCGCAAAACCTTTCTAAAAAATTTTCCCGGAAGTAATTAGTCTCCCAGCGCAAAGTAGCGTAGTCAAAAACCCGTTCCCGTAGCAGTGGATATGCCAAACATCTTTTTGCTCCCTCCAACTGAATCTCCACTAATACTTCCAGAACCTTCTGGTACCAAAAAATTAATTCACTTTCCCTTATTCCACTTTTAATCCGGGAATAAAGGCTTTCCTCCCCTAAATCTTCCATAAAAATCGCCTCCTCGTTTCGAATTACCTGATAAAATTCCGGGACCCCTATTTTTAAACTCCGCAACAATTCACCTGTTTCCAGATAAAATGCAAAATCCCGATCTCCAGGAGGAGAAACCATTAAAATCATACTTTCCCCCTCCTTAATAACGCGAAAAAACCTCCGATCCGAACCCCCTCCAGAAATTAGCCGGACAGTTATAGGAGGTTGAGTGGCAAGAGAAAAAAAGTTTTTTGCAGGTTGACTAACTACGGAAGCAAGAATCAGTTCCTGTTCCGCGGGAGAGAGAAAAAAAACAGTTGCCATCAATTACTCCATTTTCGAGATAGGTATCTGATTTTACCTCAGTATGGTCCCAGACTACACAATTTTTTAAAACTGCCCCCCTTTCTACTACACAATAGTTTCCCAAAGAAACAAAACCAGTAAGAGTAGCTCCAGGTTCAATACGGGTTTCCCGGCCTTGATATATACTCCCTTCCGGAATCAGGTCGAAAAAGAAAGGCTGACGGTCAAGTAAAATTTTTTTATGCACCTCAAGGTACGCCTGAGGGGTACCAATATCCATCCAATTGTTTTCCGAAACTAAATACCCCCGAATACTTCCAGGGTACCGCTCAATTATTTGAAGATAAATATCAATAATATTGCTCGGAATATCTGGAGGAATGTAGTTTAGCACCTCAAAGTTAACCACACTTATACCGGTAAAGGTGAGAACACGGTTATTCGGGTAAATAAATTTTTTTAACCTTTCGGAAAAATCAGTTATTACTCCTTCGGGTGAGCAAGTTACATTGTTTTTGGGAGGGTAGTCACATAAGGCTAAGGTAACCAAAGGGTTCATCTGGCGATGGGCGGCAACTAAACCGCTCAAGTCAATCCGGGCAAAAACATCGCCATTATAAACTAAAAAATAATCTTCTCCTTGCAGAAACGAATAAAACCCGCGCATCCCGCCACCGGTCCCCTGAATTTCCTGTTCCCGGGAAAAGATAATTTCTACTCCCCATTGGCTACCATCACCAAGGAAGTTTTCTATTTTTTTTGCCTGGTGACAGGTATTCACTCCAATCTTACTTATCCCCAAACTCTTTAGCTGACGGATAGTATAATCAATTATTGGCTGACCTAAAATTGGAAGCAGAGGTTTAGGACAGCGATCCGAAAGCGGCTTCATCCGCACCCCGTAACCAGCCGCCAGAATAATTGCCTTCATTTCTTTTTAGCTCTCCTATTTCCGGTCATTATCCTCATTTACTGTCATACCGAACTACCTTGTCATCCCGAACTCCCCCTTGTCATCCCGAACTTGTTTCGGGATCTCAAGGATGCTGAACCAAGTTCAGCATGACAATTTAATAAATTAGAATAAGACCTTACGGGAATCACTCCTAATCACCATTACGACCAGGGTAAAGAAGGTAAGGCTTGCGCCTCTTCCGGAATTCCTCTTGCCCACTTTGCCAGGATTGTGCAATCGCTTCTAATGAGCATCCGCTTTCAATCTGTTGCCGGAGTTTATCGGTTCCGGCAAGAATGTCAATCGGAAGCTTTTCCCTTTCATATTCGTAAGGAGGCAAACGCCAGGCAAAACTTTCCGGATAAAGTTGATAAATGGTCTTAATCACTGCTACTCCAGTAATCACCGGTAAAAATGCATTCCGGTCGGTAATATGGAGCTGTGCTCCTCCACAAAGCTCTCCCTGATATTTATTAAAGGTAGGTTGAAAATATAAGGGACGAAACTTCACTCCTGGAAGGTCTTCCCGTTGCAATCTTTTTACTAAATCATATGGGTCAACTCCCGGTTTGCCAAAAATTTCAAACGGCCGGGTGGTCCCTCTCCCTTCCGAAATATTGGTCCCTTCCAGCAGACACATCCCGGGATAGACCATAGCCGTATTCAGGGTAGGCATATTGGGAGAAGGCATTACCCAGGGAAGTGAAGTATCATCAAACCACATCTCCCTCCGCCAGCCTTCCATTGGCACCACCATAAGTTTGCACCCGAAGGAAAATTCCTGATTAAGATAGAGGGCAATTTCTCCCATAGTCATTCCATGTCGAACTGGAAGGGGATATAATCCAACAAATGAGGAAAATCGAACATCCAGCATCGGACCTTCAAGCATTAACCCATTAATAGGATTGGGTCGGTCAAGAATTACACAGGATTTGCCATATTGGGAGCAGGCTTTCAGGGCTAAAGCCATTGTCCAGATAAAAGTATAATAGCGCGTTCCCACATCGGGAAGATCAATTATTAGACAATCAATATCCTCTAACATTTCCGGCAATGGCTCCCGCGCCTTCCCATAAAGACTATAAACCGGAAGCCCGGTTTTTTTATCCCGAAACCCTTCCCATTCAATCATATTATCCTGAGTCTCTCCCCGGATGCCGTGCTGGGGACCAAATAACGCTTTGAGTTTTACCTGGTTAGTATTGAGGAAAATCGTTTCCGTGGGGACGAAATCCGAATCGAGTGAGGCAGGATTAACTATTAAACCCACCCTCTGTCCTTTTACCGGAGCAAAATTTTGTTTTCGAATTACCTCAACTCCTAAAATTACTCGAGACAATTACCCTCCCGGGGTCGACCGTTTTCTACTATCAATTGACTATTTACTTTAAACTCCGACTGGCAAAAAAGTCAAGAGATTTCGGGAAATAGAATTGGAGTTGTTTTTTAAAGTTTTCCAGTTCCCGGATTATTTCAAGTTTGCAACAGTCTCAGCTTGCGATAAGTTCTGGCAATCTCAGAAGCCGGAAGTCATTTTTAAGGCAGTAGAGGAAATGATAAAGGACTATCTTTTGATTCGAGGTAAAAGTGTTGACAAGTTCCGACTTCAGAGAACTGTTGAGTATTTTGAAAAGCTTAAAGAAGCGGAAAAACTAAAAGGCGATTCTATCTGAACAAAACCTGAATAAAAACGGATAAAAAAAAGGAGGCAACCTCGCAATTGAGGTTGCCTCCTTTTTAGTTGCTAATATTTACTTAAGCGATTACTCGCCTATTTTACCACCTCTTCTTTAACCTGAGAACTGGATGAACCCGAAGAAGAGGAGGGAACTTTACCTAACAAGAAACAAACTCCGGCGCGGAATATTGGAGTATCACGGAAACCGTAGGATACACCCGCATTAATATTCCAGCAGCCGCCGTTTGACCAGCGAGAAACCGTAGCCGCAATTGCGCCTTCGCCGTTGTAGCTGGCACCACCCATACCCAAAGTCCAGACTCCGGGCACATAGGGAACTGCATTCATCTGGGCAGCAGCGGAAGCAATACCGCCAGACAGGTCGCGGTCAAGTTTCCTGACCTTGTTCCTTAACTGGTTAAGGTTGACCGCATCGGTGCCGTAAACGCCGGGAGCAACATTGCTGATCGTGCGGAGCATTCCGGTCTCAGCATTACCAACACTTACCGTATTGTCCCGGGTAGCGATTGAACCCGCACCAAGGGCAACCGATTGATAGCCGCTGGCATAAGCATCGGTTCCAACCGCAACTGAATGGTAACCGCCGGCATAAGTATGATCGCCAAAAGCTGCTCCGCCATTGTCCGCGTAGGAATCAGCACCAACCGCCACTGAATTACCCGCATACGCACCAGCACCAATAGCAATTGAATTGTAGCCCATAGACATCGCATGTTCACCAATTGCTACCGCGCCATCGGCGTCAGCAATCGCACCTGCACCATAAGCTGCCGCACCATCTCCGCCCGCATAAGCATCAATACCAGTAGCGGTAGAATGCCAACCACCAGCATAAGAATGTTGACCAACCGCAGTACCTCCTGTGCCAACCACCATAGAAGCTTCGCCCACTGCCACAGCGCCTTCCGCATCCGCAATTGCGCCTGCGCCAAATGCTGCCGCACCATCATATCCCGCATAGGCATCAATACCAACCGCAGTAGTATGGTAATCACCAGAATAGGTGTGTTCACCTACTGCCACTGCGCCTTCCCCACTGGCAACCGCATTGGCACCTAAAGCCATCGCATTAGTATTATTGGCTGACGCATCCTCGCCCAGAGCAATTGCCCCCTGTGCACTGGCATTAGCAGTATCACCAATCGCTATCGAACTCGCCCCACTTGCACTGGAAGAATCACCTGCCGCAAACGAACTTTCCCCACTGGCAGTCGTTCCATAACCAACTGCCGCAGCATAATCTCCAGAAGCGCCGGCAGAATCACCTGCCGCAAAGGAGTAATCTCCACTGGCACTGGCATTGGGACCAAAAACTGCCGCATAATCTCCCTCAGCCGAAGATTCTTCACCTACTGCTACCGCACTTATCCCACTGGATTTAGCAGTATCACCAATCGCTATCGAACTCGCCCCAGTTGCACTGGAAGAATCACCTGCCGCAAAGGAGCGATCCCCAGTTGCACTGGAATTCGCACCATAAGCAGCTGAATTAATTCCGGTTGCTATACTATTATCGCCTACTGCCGTGCCATCATTAGCAGCATGGGCACCTTCGCCAATCGCTACTGACCCCTCAGCTAAAGCACCAGTCCCAATCGCAATGGCATCCTCCCCCGTGGCTTGAGCATTATTGCCAATCGCCGTCGCCCGATCCGCACTGGCATTAGCAGTATCACCAATCGCTATCGAACTCGCCCCACTTGCACTGGAAGAATCACCTGCCGCAAACGAACTTTCCCCACTGGCAGTCGTTCCATAACCAACTGCCGCAGCATAATCTCCAGAAGCGCCGGCAGAATCACCTGCCGCAAAGGAGTAATCTCCACTGGCACTGGCATTGGGACCAAAAACTGCCGCATAATCTCCCTCAGCCGAAGATTCTTCACCTACTGCTACCGCACTTATCCCACTGGATTTAGCAGTATCACCAATCGCTATCGAACTCGCCCCAGTTGCACTGGAAGAATCACCTGCCGCAAAGGAGCGATCCCCAGTTGCACTGGAATTCGCACCATAAGCAGCTGAATTAATTCCGGTTGCTATACTATTATCGCCTACTGCCGTGCCATCATTAGCAGCATGGGCACCTTCGCCAATCGCTACTGACCCCTCAGCTAAAGCACCAGTCCCAATCGCAATGGCATCCTCCCCCGTGGCTTGAGCATTATTGCCAATCGCCGTCGCCCGATCCGCACTGGCAGTAGAACCAGTCCCGATTGCGATTGTATCGTCAACATCGAGAGGAGCGCTTATCCCGCCATTTCCAGCATTATTTCCAATTGCTACATTGCGGCTGCCACTAATATAGTTACCGGCATTTGACCCGGCCGCATAATTGTCATCGCCAGTTACAATATTGCCACTATAAACCCCCGAGGCGCTGTTGTAAAAGCCAGTTACACCATTGCCACTTTGAACCCCCGAGGCGCTGTTGTAATAGCCAGTTACACCATTGCCACTTTGAACCCCCGAGGCGCTGTTGTAATCGCCAGTTACATTGCTGCCACTATTAACCCCCGAGGCGCTGTTGGAATCGCCAGTTACATTGCTGCCGCTATTATACCCAAAGGCGCTGTTGGCATTGCCAGTTACAATATTGCCACTATAAACCCCCGAGGCGCTGTTGTAATAGCCAGTTACAGTGTTGCCGCTATTATACCCCGAGGCGCTGTTGTAATCGCCAGTTACATTGTCGCCGCTATTAACCCCCGAGGCGCTGTTGGAAGAGCCATTTACCCAGGTACCGCTGGAATTGCCCGAGGCAGAGTTGTTGCTTCCCAATACATAATTACCGCTGGAATTGCCCGAGGCGCTGTTGTCATTGCCAACAACATGGTTACCGCTGTTATAGCCAGTGGCAGTATTTCTATCACCCGTAACAGAGCTACCGCTTTCGTACCCAACTGCAGTATTGCGGTTACCATCAATATCGTTACCACTATTATAACCAAAAGCACTGTTCCGGTTGCCCTCAACAATACTCCCGCTGGTGTAACCAAAGGAACTGTTCCGGTCACCAGTAACATAATTGCCGGTCTCATACCCATAAGAAGTATTCCGATTACCGTCGATATAATTACCACTCGCATAACCAGAAGCCCGGTTTCGGTTACCGTCCACATTATTACCGCTTCCAATACCCCAGGCCAGGTTATCGTAGCCAGTAACCGAATTACCGGTATTAAGCCCCACGGCAATGTTATAATTGCCAGTAACCAAATTACCGGAAGTTCCAGTAAACCAGTCAAAAGAATAACTTTGTGCCTGGCAGTTCGCAGGTAGGAAACCCAAAACTCCTGCCACTAAAATAAGTGAAGTTAAACCAATTACCCATCGCTTATACCTCATGCTTTTCCTCCTTTTCATTAACAGTTATTAATATAGTTATTAATATTAATTTTTCCCGAATCATTGAAGAGATTTTCCGCTTTCCACCTCCTTTCCGCCTAAAAAAAATAAAAAAATTAGAGCCTTAGACCGTTAGATTACGGTTTGTAAACATATAGCTCTACCGCGGGGGAAAGTTAAAGT
>Ga0315298_1002524_pt1 | contig 30910 bp, 29 predicted proteins | sample WHS_1_MG_FD_203077 | JGI IMG/M metagenome (GOLD analysis project Ga0315298, IMG submission 203077) | Extremophilic microbial mat communities from Washburn Hot Springs, YNP, Wyoming, USA - WHS_1_MG | ecosystem: Environmental > Aquatic > Thermal springs > Hot (42-90C) | place: USA: Wyoming... | reverse complement strand
GACTCATGGTTTGGATTCTCCGTATTGGGTTGTCGACCGCCACTTGTCCCATGCGAGCCATCCTTGCGGACACCCGGCTCCATGTGCCGACAAGTGTGTGGATTTGAGCATTAAAGCCCAGCGGTTTATAGCAAAAAACGGCGTCCCTGGCAATGACTGCAAAAGACGGTCATTACTACTGCCCCTTGTGGGCTTTGCGCCACCACAGGACAAGGATGGCCAGCACGACGACGGCCAGGAGCAGCATTTGCGCCGATTGGACGTGGTGCAGCAGGGGCCGCAGGGAAGCACCCAGGAGGTAGCCGATGCCGGCAATGGCGGCAGCCCAGACACCCGCCGCCGCCGGGTTCATCCACAGATAGCGGCGTGGCGGGTAGCGGTGCACCCCCAGGAGGATGGGCGTGATGGTGCGGGTACCGTAGACAAAGCGGAATAGCAGGGTGACCCAGTCGCCGAAGCGGCGGATCAGGCCTTCGGCCTGGTTCACATGGCGGCGGAGAAAGCGCGGCAGGTAAAGCACCAGCCGTTCTCCGTAGTGGTAGCCCACCTGGTAGAGGACCTGATCGTTGATGGTGCTTCCCAGCCAGGAAACCAGGATCACCGTCGGCAGGTCGAGGACGCCGGCGTGCGCCAGCGCGCCGGCAATGATGACAACGGCTTCCCCCTCCAGCAAGGTGCCAATAAACAGGATCAGATAGCCATAGCTTTTGAGGAAGGCGATGATGAGATCCAGGGTAATGGGTTGGAGATGCAGCCATGTCAAAACTTCATTGAGCGCTCCGATGACGGCATCCTCCAGAATCCTTGGCCCAGGCCGTTCCTGTCCCCACCGGCCTTTTGCACTCTAAACTACGCATTTGGCGGTAACAAGATGGGTACGCCCATGATAGCCGAGGAAGCTCGGCATACGGCGCAAGTCGGGGGGGGGGGCGTCCTTCTCCGGCGAAGGGCGCCGCGAGGGCCCGTGTCTGCCTCGCGAGGCTTGCCGCTTCGCCCCCCGGGCAAGTTTAATAATATATAAGGATTTTATTATATCGCATTGTCATAAATTTGTCATAAAATGTTCATAAAAACGTCACACTGCTTTGCTAAGATACGTCTGCAGGCGGTTTCTGAGGTTGTCGGAGGTTACCCATGGCAGCCGCCATGTTTCAGAATAATACCATATCAATCAATACGGTTCATCTCTTGAGAGGGTGCATGAAGCCACTACAGCAGTCGGCGCCGCAACAAGGCGGCATCTTGGCGATCGGCCGGGCATCCGTTGCAGATCCTATCCGGGATCTGCGCGCATCGGCCTGAGCCAGCGCGTCGGGGCCCCAACGCAGATGCTATACGTCCTCCTTGGCGGTGTTCTCGCCCATGCCGCGCATTGGTCCGAAGCGATGCTGCTCGCCTCGGCGACGGCGGAACCCTGGCGCAAGGTCGCCCTGAACCCGATGGAGCGCCCCCGGGTGCTGATGATATCGCCGGAGCGGAGCGATACGGTCCTGGCCGATGGGTTGCTTCGGCATCTGGGAGCGGCCGTGCGGATGGAAAGCTGCGGCGAGGAGGCCGAGCATCTGCTGCGGGTATGGCGGCCGCAGGTCCTGGTCCTTTCCCTCGACTCCAGCGCACGGATCGCCTGGCTGGCCGGGTTGCGCCAGCGCGCCGAGAATGCGGCAATCCCCATGCTTGCTCTGGGGAATGGCGGCAACGAAGAGGAGGCCCGTGCCGCCCTGGACGCCGGCGCCGATGCTTATCTGGCCCGGCCGGTCGGTATTACGCTGCTGGTGGCGCAGGTGCAGTCGCTGCTTCATCGCGCCGAGCCTTGGGAGCACCGGGTGGTTGGGCATAAGGCCACCCTTTGCGTGGATCCCATCGCCCGCCGGGTATGGGTCAATGGGCAAGAGATCTCCCTCACCCGCCGCCTCTTCCGCATCCTGCACTATCTGGCGCTGCATCCCGATCACACCTTTTCCAGCGCGGACATGTCCACCCTGCTCAGCGGTGGCAAGGGCCTGCTCCAGCCCAATTCCATCACGGCCCAGGTACACCGGCTGCGGATGGCGCTGGCAACGGCGTCAGCCGCGCACTGGATTGAAACCGTGCATGGTTTCGGTTACCGGCTGACTTTGCCGAAGAGCCATCGGGGGAAGGAAACGACCAGCATTTCCGGTACCACCCATGAAGATGCATCCACATGAAATTAAGTAGGAAAACTACTTACCGATTGAGTAGTTGCGCGTGTTTACCGAACCGTTGTCTCACCAAGCGTTGTACCCACTACCCTGGAGGTTTTATGCTGTTTCGCATGAAGAAAAACTTATCCCGCAATATCAATGGCATCGCCCTGCTTTCCGCCCTGGGCCTGTCCGTCTTCGCCGCCATGCCCGCTTCTGCGGCGCCCATCTCCCTGCTGGAGACGGGATCGACCCTGCTCTATCCGCTCTTCAACCTGTGGGTGCCGGTCTATACCAAGATGAATCCCGGCGTGCAGATCACCACCCAAGGCACGGGTAGCGGTACCGGCATTGCCGAGGCCATTTCCGGCGTGGCGCAGATCGGTGCTTCCGATGCCTACATGAGCAATGCCCAGATCAAGATGCATCCCAACATCCTCAACATTCCCCTGGCCATCTCCATCCAGATGATCAACTACAACCTGCCGGGTTTGAACAATGTCCACCTCAAGCTCTCCGGGCCGGTGTTGGCGGGGATCTACAATGGCACCATCACCAACTGGGATGACGCCGCCATCGCCCAGCTCAACCCCGGCGTCAAGCTGCCCAACCACAAGATCATTCCGATCCACCGCACGGATGGTTCCGGCGATACCTTCATCTTTACGACCTATCTCTCCGATACCTCGCCGGTATGGAGCAAGAATATCGGCTACAGCACGACGGTGAGCTGGCCGGCCGTCCCCGGCGGCATCGGTGCCGAGGGCAACCCCGGCATGGTGCAGGCCCTGAAGACCACGCCCTATGGCATCGCCTACATCGGCATCAGTTGGAAGAAGCCGGTGGAAGAAGCCCATCTGGGTCTAGCCATGCTGGAAAACCGCGCCAACCAGTTCGTGTTGCCGACGGTGGCCAATGCCAAGGTTGCAGCGGGTGAAATGGTCGCCAAGACCCCTGCCGACGAGCGCATCAGTCTGGTCTATGCCCCGGGTGCCAAGTCTTACCCCATCATCAACTACGAATATGCCATCGTCAGCAAGACTCAGCCCAATGCCCAGGTTGCGGCGGAACTGCGCAAGTTCCTGAACTGGTCCATTGATCCCCAGGGCGGCAATGCGCCGCACTTCATTCAGGCGGTGAACTTCGTTCCCCTGCCAGACAGTGCTGTGGCCCTTTCGCGCAAGCAGATTGCCGAAATCCAGTAAGCGGTGCCCGGAGCCGGGTGTTCATGCCCGGCTCTTTCTGATATTTTTTGCGGGCTTCTCTACTTTTATCCAGATGCTTTGGAAAGCGGCATCACGGCTTGCCCCGGCAAGGGGGCGCCACCTGTTTTCCAAAACGTCGTTTTTGAGGTACTCATGTCGGTACGAGACAAAACACTATGAAAATCCCGGTCTTTCGCAGTTCCCTGGTAGCCATGGCCAGCCTGCTGCCCTTGTCCCTGCTGGCGCTGATCACCTTTCTCACCCTCTACTCCTGGCCGGCCATTCAATACAACCAGTTTCATTTTCTCTGGACCAATGACTGGGACTTGGGCAATCTCTATGGCAATCCGGTGATGGAACACGGCTTCCAGGTCATGCCTCATGCCCGTTACGGCATCTGGTTCCTGATCGTCGGCACCGTGGCCAGTTCCTTCATCGCCATGGTCCTGGCCCTCCCGCTGGCCATCGGTGCGGCGGTTTTTTTGTCGGAGGGAATGCGCAAATCCCGGGCGGCGCCCCTATCCCTCTTTGTGGACCTTCTGGCGAGCATTCCCAGCGTGGTGTATGGGCTTTGGGGGTACGCAGTGCTGGTTCCGCTCCTGGGTCAGCATGTCTACCCGGCCATGGCCCATGCCCTGTCCCTCGTACCTTTCTTTGGCGGTGCCCCGGGGAGCGGCTACGGTCTGCTCACGGCATCCCTGGTATTGACCATCATGATCGTACCGCTCATTTCCGCCACCCTCCGCGAATCCATCCACATGACCGACCCGGCCCTCAAGGAAGCGGGGCGCAGCCTGGGTTTGAGCCGCCTCGAAGTCTTTTGGCATGTGGTCCTGCCCAAGCTCCGCACCGTGGTCATTGGCGTTAGCATCCTGGCCCTCGGCCGCGCGCTGGGGGAAACCATGGCGGTGTTGATGGTCAGCGGCAATGCCCTCAATTATCTGCCCAACAATATTTACACGCCGATCTCCACCATGGCGGCCTTCATTGCCTCGCAACTGGATAGCGCCTTGCAGGATCCCACCAATATGGCCGTCCAGGCCCTCTCGGAAATCGCCCTGGTCCTTTTGCTCATAGCCGTGGCAGTGAATATCATTGCCCGCCTGATACTGTGGATGGCGAGGGTACGCTGATGGCCACTGAAACCCTGGAAACGATGGAAATCAAGACAGCGGAAAGAAGATATGCGCCTTCCCTGCGCCGCCAATGGGGTAACACGCTCGGCTGGCTGGCCATCATGGCCGCTTTCCTGATCCTGGCGGGGGCCTTTTTCTCCATTATTGGCGAAGTGGTGGTCAAGGCCCTACCGGTGCTGCGCCCGGCTCTGTTCACGGAGATCACCAACGGGATTGGCGGCGGCCTGAAGAATGCCATCGAAGGTTCACTCGTGCTTTCCCTTGGTTCCCTGCTGGTTGCTGCGCCCATTGGCATTGCGGCGGGGATCTATCTATCCGAGCATGGCGCGGGCCGCTGGGGTAGTGCGCTGCGTTTTCTCTCGGACGTGCTGGTGGGCGTGCCGAGCATCGTTCTGGGGTATTTTGGTTACATCGCCATGGTGATTTATCTGGGTTGGCAGTTTTCCGTCGCCGCCGGCGTGATTACCCTGGCGGTGATGCTGCTCCCCTATATCGCCCGCTCCACCGAATTGGCCATGGCCAATATTCCCAATGCCGTGCGCGAGGCGGGATATGGGCTGGGCGCCGGAGAAGGTCATCTCGTGTTCAAGGTGCTCCTGCCGGGCGCAGCGCCGGCCATCATGACCGGGATATTCTATGCCGTGGCCCTGTCCATGGGCGAGACGGCTCCCTTGCTGTATACGGCGGGTTGGTCCAATTACATGTGGAATGGCCACATGACTCAAGAACCCATCGGCTATCTGACCTATGTGATCTGGTCCTTCATCAACGAACCCTTCGCCGAATCGCACATGCTCGCCTTTGCCGCCGCCTTTCTCATCACCTTCGGCGTGCTCATGCTCATCCTGCTGGGTCGCTGGATGCTGGTCCGCAGCCAGCGCAAACTGGGCGCCTACCGCTGAGCGAAGGGCTCAGGCCCGGCGACGGACGAGCCGCTCCAGGAAACGGTAGATTCCGGGCATGATCAAGAGCACCAGCGGCACCTCCACGATCAGGCCGGAGATGATGGCAATGGCCAAAGGCGCCTGCATCTGCGCCCCCGCTCCCAGGCCGAGAGCGAGGGGCAGCAAGGCCAGCATGGCGATGATGGCGGTCATGAGAATGGGGCGCAGGCGCGCGCGCCCGGCGCGAATCAACTCTGCCACATCGCTGTTCTGCGCCTCGGCGAAGTAAAAAATGGCCGTTTCGGTAACGATACCGACAATCATGGTCATGCCGATCATGGCCGTGATGTTCCGTTGGGTACCGGTGAGCCAGAGGCCGACGAACACTCCGCCCAGGGCGAGCAGGGCCGTCGCCAGGATGCTGATGACGATGGTGAAGCGTTCATAGAGAAAGAGCAGCAGCACCGCCACCAGCAGGATCGCCGCCACCAGCACCATGGCCAGTTCCCGCATGGCCTGCTGCTGCTCCTGATAAAGCCCCCCGTACTGGAGATAGACCCCGGGCGGCAGAGTAAGATGGGCCAGGCGCGCCTGCACTTCGTGCATGACCGTACCCATGGCCCGGCCTTCGATGCGCGCGGTCACCGCCACCATGGGCTTGAGATTTTCCTGATTCAACTCCGCCTGTCCGGCTTGGGCGTTGATGGTGGCCACCCTGGCCAGAGGGAAGTAATGGCCATCCGGGGCCAGGATGGGCAACGCCCGCATCCGGGCCATGTCGTCCCAAATGGCGCGAGGGGCCCGTACCCGCAACCCGATGACCTCCTGCCCCTGGGGGATGCGGCTGGCCACCCGCCCGTCCATGAGGGTTTGCAGTTGCGCCGTAATCTGCGCCGGTGCCATCCCCTCCAGGGCGGCTTTGATGGGATCAATGCGGATGTTCATGGCGTCGCCGGCAATGGTGACCCCATCGAAGACCTGGGTTACGCCGGAGATGCCATGGATGGCCCCGGCAATACGGGCGGCCGTAGCTTGCAGCACCTGGGGGTTGCTGCCGAAGATCTTGACCTCGATGGGTTGCGGCACGGCCGTGAGATCGCCGATGAGGTCTTCCATGAGCTGGCCCGTTTCCACCCGCAAGCCGGGCACCTGGTCATGGATATGCTGGCGGACGCTTTGCATGATCTGCCAGATGCTGCGACTGCGGTGTTTTTTCAGGCGGATGAAAAAGTCACCCTGGTTGGCCTCGGTAATGCCGCCGCCCAATTGCAGGCCGGTGCGGCGGGAGTAGCTGGCGACTTCCGGTGTCCGGGCGAGTATCTGCTGCACCTGCTCCAGGAGGCGGTCGGTTTCCGCCAGAGAGGTACCGGGGGGGGCCTTGTAGTCGAGGACGAACCCTCCCTCGTCCATGTCCGGCATGAAACCGCTGCCCACCTGGGTGTAGGCCCAGCCCCCCAGGCCCACCAGCGCCAGGACGATGGGCAGGAGGAGGAACGGCCGCGCCAGCAAGCCGCCCAGAAATGCCCCGTAGCGCTCCTTCACCCGACCCATGACGCGCCCTTCCCGCTCGGCCGCCTCGGCATCCTGACGACGCAGGAGGGCATCGGCCAAGAGCGGCACGGCGAGATAGGCCACCAGAAAGGAGATGACCAGGGCGGCGGCGATGGCGATGGCGAGGGCCTGGAAAAAGGCCCCCGTCACGCCCGACAGGAAGGCCAGCGGTGCAAAGATGATGATGGTGGCCGCCGAGGAACCCGCCAGGGGGCGGCTCATCTCCAGGGCGGAATGCAGCACCGGCACCTTTTCCCCGGGGTGCTCGGCGATGCGGCGCATGATGTATTCGAGCATGACCACGGCATCGTCCACCACCAGCCCAACGGCTGCCGCCATGCCGCCGAGGGTCATGATATTGAAACTCATATGCAGCACATAGAGGATGAGCACACTGGCCAGGAGCACGCTGGGCAGCACGATGGCCACGATGAAGGTAAGCCGCAGGTTGCGCAGGAAAACCAGCAGCACCAGGGCGGCCAGGGCGGCACCGATGAAGATGGCATCGCGCACGCTGCTGGCGGCGCTGGTGATGAGTTGGCTCTGGTCGTACCAAGTGCTGATCTTGACTCCCGCCGGAATGCTTTTGGCCTCCGTGCGCAGCAGGCGGCGAATGGTCTGGTCGATGGCGACGGTGTTGGCGCCGATCTGTTCTTTGATATTGACCAGGACCGCCGGCTTGCCGTTGGCCGTCACCGTCGTCCATTGCGGCACGGTGCCCTGCCGCACCTGGGCGACGTCATCCAGCTCCACCACCCCGTCCGCGCCGGTCTTGAGCACGGTATGGCCGATATCCGTGACATTTTTCAGGGGGCTTTGACTGAGCACCTGGTAGAGGCGGTAGTGCCTTTGCAAACGTCCCACCGCCGTGATGATGTTGTTGTCGGCCAGGGCCCGCTCCACATCGGCGCTGCTCAAGCCGTAACTTTGCAGGCGCATGGGGTCCACCACCACCTCGTACTCGGCCTGGGTGCCGCCCTGCACTTCCACCTGGGCCACGCCGGGAATGGCCAGCAGGCGCGGGCGCAGATCGTAATAGGCATAGCGGCGTAAGGCCACCGGGTCCAGGGTGGAGGAATTCAATGCCAGACCGAGGATGGGGAAGACCGTGGGATCCATGCGCCGGGCCCGGAAACGGGTATCGGGCGGCAGTTTGGGCAGGACTTGGTTGACGGCGGACTCCACCTGCAGGAGGGCCGGCACCATGGGGGTGCCCCAGGCGAACTGGACCGAAATGTCGGCGGCGCCCCGGCTGGTGGTGGAGCGGATGCGCTCCACGCCGGGCACGCCGCGCAAGGCCTGTTCCAAAGGCTGGGTGACCTCGATCTGGGTGCGGGAAATGGGCAGGTTGCCCGCATCCACGCTCACCACGACGCGCGGGAAGCTGATGGTGGGGAAGAGGGAAACCGGTAGGCGAAAGGCTGCCATGCCGCCCGCCAGGACCAGGACCACGAGCATGAAGAGGAGCGAGCGGCGGTGGCGCTGTAACCAGTCACCCATCATTGTCCACCCTCCACGCGCAAGGCCATGCCATCGTGCAGTTCATAATTGCCCAGGCTGACCACCCGTTCGCCCGCCTGAAGCCCTTTTTTCACCGCAATCCATCCCTTTTCCTGCCAGCCGGTCTCGATCCAGCGGCGCTGGGCCCGCCCATGAACGGCCACGAAACAGTAGGAGCGGCCCTGGCTCTGCAGCACGGCGCTATCGGGTATGGCCAGGTCCCGGCCCTGTCCCACCAGGATGCGCGCATGCACCATGCCGCCGGGCAGGAGGGCCGGGTTGGCGGGAACCGGCACCACCACCTGGGCCAAACGGGTTTTGGGGTCCACCTGCCAGTAAATTTGGGTGACCCGGCCGGCGATGGGGGTGGTGCCGCCATAGACCGGCTGGATTTGCACGACATCGCCGCGATGGACGCGGGTCAGGTCTTCGGGTTCCACCCCCAGCAGGACCCGCAATTGATCGCCCTTGCTCAAACGCAGCAGCGGCTGACCGGCCGGAACCAAGTCCCCTTGATGCACCGCCACCGATTCCACCACCCCGTTCATGGGGGCACGCAAGGCGCCGCTCTGGAGCGTATGCAAACGGGCGCCGATATCCCGTAAACCGGCCTTGGCCCGGGCGAGATTTTGCGCGGCGGCCTGCACCTCGGCATTGGTGGCCAACTGGCGGTCCCGCAGCCCCTTCAGGCGCTGGAGATCTTCTTCGGCGTAACGCACGGCGATGCGGGCCTGGTCCATCTGCAGTTGATCGTTGATGCTTGGCTTCACGCGCAGCAGGGGCTCCCCCTTCCGTACCCGCTGTCCGGCCGCCACCAGGACCTGGGTAACCAGACTCTCGGCCTCCAGGGAGAGGGTCTGCCCGCCTTCGGGGGAGAACTCCACCGTCCCGTAGGCATGCAAGTGGTCGGTCATCGCCATGACGCGGGCCGGGGTGAGCCGCACCAATGCCGACACCTCCGCTAGGGCGGCAGCGGGGACCGCGGACAGACCCAGCAGCAGCAATACGACCATGATCATCCGGCCACTCCATCCCGGCCATGCCGCCCCCACTGCTCGTGGCGGCATCTTCTCCATTTCCTTCATGGTTGCCCCTTCCAGGTGCCGCCAATGGCCATGGTCAGGGCCGCCTGCTGTTCGGCATAGGCCTGCTGCAGGGCCAGCAACTGCAGACCTTTGGCCAGGGATTGGCTGCGCACACTTTCATAATCGATCAAGGTCACGTTTCTCTCGCTGGCTGCCCTGCGCAGACGCTCCTCGGCCCGTTGCAACTGCGGAACTTCCCGGGCCAGGGGGGCGATTTCCGCCGCCAAGCGCTGCAAATCAGCCACCAGGGTATAGATCTCGGCGCGGGTCTGGAAAAGGCGCGCGCTGTATTCGGCATGGAGCTGACCGCGGGTGGCCTCCGCCACGGCGATGGCCCCGCGATTGCGATTCCACAACGGCAGATCGAGGCTGACACTGGGGCCCAAGGTGTGGATATTGGACGTGTCTGCCGCTTTCGTCAGGCCGATGCTGAAGCCCGGATACTGCCCCAGGATGCTGCGGCGGACCCGCGCCTCCTGGGCCGCATAACCCGCCCGCAAGGCCAGGAGATCCAGCCGCTGGTGATCAGCCTTGGCCACCAGGACGGCGGGATTCGTGGGCGTGGCGCCCAGCCGTGGCGGAAGCAGAGCGAGCTTTGCTTCCGGCGGCAGGCCCAGCAGTTTGTTGAGATCCTGCCGGGCCTTGGTGATCTGCCGGGCCAGGGCCAAGGCTCGGTCCTGACTGTCCAGCCAGGCGATCTGCCGCAGGGTCGCGGTAGTAATGGTGGCATCGCCTGCCCGCAGATTTTCCTGGGATGCCCGATACAGGCGTTGGGTCGTCAGCGCCGCCCGGCGGGCCAGGTCCTCCTGCTGCTCCAGATAATAAAGCTGCCGGGTCAGAATACGCACCTGATTGGCTACCATCCATTCCTGCCAAGCCACCTGATACTGTACCGAGCGCGCCTGGGCCCGAGCGATATCCAGATCTGCCGGGCGCGTGAACAGGGCGGCCAGGCTCCAGTTCAGGGCCATGTTGTAGGCATTGTAGTAACCCGCCGCTACATTGCTGGGAAGATCGGCACTCAAGGATAATTGCGGATCGGGCAGGAGGCCGGCGGCAAAGACCTGCGCCTGGGCAACCCCCTCCTGGGCCCGCATGGCCCGCAGATCGGGGTTGAGCAATACGGCGATGAGGCCGAGGGACTCTCCCGAAAGGGGCCGGGAAGGGTTGATGGATAATCGCTCCTGCTGGGGCAAATGCGCCTGCCGCAGGGCGGCGGCGATTTGCGCGTCGGCATGGGTCTGTGCGGGAAGGGAAGCGCGCAAGGGCAAGGGATGGTAGCTCGCACAGCCCGACAGCAGCAGGATCAAGGCGAGGCCGCCATACCGCAAAGGCCCTGATGCCGAGAGTCCGGTAGCGCCGTTCAGCACGTTCTCTCTCCCCTGGCGGCGGCCAGACATCGGCGTCCTTTCCCCAGGGACGCTTCGCAAAACTCGGCAACGATCATTTCCATAATGCCTTCATATCAACGAACGCCATTGGCTATAGGAAACACTTCCGGGCGCTACCCGAAGTCGATAAATATCGCCTCACCGTCCAGGAAGCGATGTTAGGCGGCGCACCTTAACCTTCCCTTAAGGCGGATTCAGCCCCCTTGCCGATGCCTGCCGTGGCGCTCCAATACTCCTTGATAGTGTGCGAGCAATTCATCGAAGACCGCTTCCCAAGAGCAACCCTCGGCACGTTGCCGGGCGCGATTGCCCATGGCCCGGCGCAGGGCTGGCTCGCGGCAGAGGGCCTCCATCGCCGCGGCAAAATCCCCATCCCGAGGAAGCAAAACTCCCTCCTCCCCATGACGAAACTGTTCATTGACCCCCGGGCAGTCATAGGCCAGCACCGGCAGGCCGCTGGCCATGGCCTCCAGGACGACGTTGCCGAAGGTTTCGCTGCACGACGGAAAGCAAAAGAGGTCGGCGCTGGCATACCAGCGCGCCAGATCCGTGCCCACCTGCATCCCCGCCAGCGTCATGTTTTCCGTTTTTTCCCGGCGGAGCTGCGCCAGGAGGGGCCCATCCCCCACCAGCGCCAGATGCAGGCGTTGCGGCCCTTGCCAACGCTGACTGAGCGCCCGGAAAGCTCCCAGCACGGCAGGAATGTTTTTCTCCAGTGCCAGGCGACCCACATTGAGGAGGAGTACGTCGTCGGGCTGCAAGCCCAGGGCAGCGCGCAAGCGCTCGTCGCGAAAACGGGGATGAAACCCGCCGCTCCCATCCACGCCCCGCCGCCAGAGCGCCAGATTGCGGAACCCACCCTTGGCCAGGACGGCCTGCGTTCCCTTGCTGGGGACCAGGGTCAACAGCGTAGCATTATGAAATCGGCGTAAATAGGCACGCGCCAGATCCTGCAGGATGCGCAGCCCGTAATGATGGGCATAACCGTCAAAATTGGTATGAAAGCTGCTCACCACGGGCAGGTCCAGACGCCGGGCGCCCAGCAACGCCGCCAAGCCCAGGGGGCCTTCCGTGGCAATGTGCAGGAGGTCCGGCTGCAGGCTGTGCAGACGGCGGGACATCTGCCCGGGCAAGGCCCAGCCCACGCGCACCTGCGGGTACAAGGGCAAGGCGGTGGCAGGAAAAAGATGAGGTCCGGCGGCCTCCCTGCGCTGCCGAGGGCGCAACACGCTCACCCGATGGCCCCGCGCCGTCAGCACATCCACCAGACGTTGCAAGGTGCGGGCCACGCCATTGACCTCGGGCGGAAAGGTTTCGGTCAGCAAGGCCAGGTGCAGGGATGCCATTTTCATGGCCCTGGCATCATCACCACTGTAAGGAAAAATCAGGGTCCAGCAAGCCCTGCTCCCGCTCCAAATCGGCCGCCAGCAAAGGCATACGGCCTTGCCAATCGGTGGGGAGCAGCAGGGTGATGGTTTCCCCCATGCTGCGCAGGCGCGGCGTAAACGGCAACGGCTCGGCACCATGATGAAACAGGATGGCCAGGCGCAATAAGACGGCCAAACGCTGCACGGCCACGGTATCCTCGGCAATCACGCCCATCCCCGCCAACTGCGGCAGCGACGGCAAACGCTTGCGCTGGGCCCGCAGCAGGGCGGCCACGACCCCTTGTTCGCGACGGGAAAAACCGGGGATGTCGGCATTGCGCCAGATGTATTCGCCGTGTTTATGAAAACCGGAATGGGCGATGTCCAGTCCAATGTCATGGGTCAGCGCAGCCCATGCCAGGCATTGGCCATGCCAAGCGCTGAGCTTCCATGCCCCCGCACAGTGGGCAAAAAATGCCATGGCCTGGTGCCGCACCCGCTCATTACGCCCCACATGGCTGTGGAAACGCTTTTGCAGATTCAGGATACTGGATTCCCGCGTATCTTCCTGATGAATCCGGCCGAGCAATTCATAAATGGCGCCTTCCCGCAGGGCCCCATCGGAAAAGCGCATCTCCTTGATCTGCAGCGCCTCGAAAAGGGCGTATAAAATCCCCAGGCCGCCGGGGAATACGGCAGCCCGATCGTTTTTCATGCCCTTGATCTGCAAGAGGGCCTCCACGCTCCCGGCACGGAGCACTCGCGCGCGCAACCAGCGCAGGCCTGCCATGGTAATGCGCGGTCCCTGGTTGTTTTCCGCCAGAATCCGGGCGATGGCCTTGATGGTCCCGGACGAACCCACCACCTGCTCCCAGCCGTGGGCCAAGTATTCGCCCAATACCGGCTCCAGGGCGACCCGGACGCGCTTTTCCAGGCGCGCCAGGTCCATGGGCAGAATCCTGCCATCGGGAAAGTGCGCCCGCGTCGATGCCACGCAACCAAAATGCAGGCTTTCCATGATGACTGGCAGAAAGCCTCGCCCCGCCACCAGTTCCGTGCTGCCGCCGCCGATATCCACCACCAGGCGCCGTTCATCGGCATCCACGGCCAGGCTGTGGGCCACGCCCAGGTAGACCAGGCGCGCCTCCTCCCGGCCGCTGACGATTTCCACGGGATACCCCAGGGTTTGCTCCACCGCCTGCAAGAAGCCCTGGGCAGCGCTGGCATCGCGCAAGGTGTTGGTACCGATCACCCGCACCCGCTCCGGCGGAATGCCTTGCAAACGCTGTCCGAAACGCGCCAGACACGCCAGGGCCCGCTGTTGAACCCCCGGATCCAGGCTACCATCGGCGCGCAGTCCTTCGGCCAGGCGCACGCCTTCGCGCAAGCGATCCAGCAGGCGCAGACCCGTGCTCCCCTCCTCGGCCACCACCATGTGGAAGGAGTTGGAGCCCAGGTCCACCGCCGCCAGCATCGACGCCAGGGGCGATGCGGGAGCGGAATCCGCCATACCTACTCCCCCTGCCAGGTTTCGGCAACCTCGTCCAGGGGCAAATGGCGCACGCTCTTGCCCTTGGCCAGATAAATCACATATTCGCAAATGTTGCGCGCATGATCGCCAATCCGCTCGATGGCCTTGGCCACAAAGAGCGCGTCAATGGCCGAGGTGATGGTGCGGGGATCTTCCATCATATAGGTGATCAGGCGGCGCATGGCCGAGCGATATTCCTGATTCAGCATCTCATCGCCCTTGGCCACCTCGATGGCGGCATCGGCATCCACCCGCGCCAAGGCATCCATGGCCCGCCGCAACATATCCAGGGCATATTTGCCCATGCCATCGATGTCGCGCAGGAGCGCGTGATTGGAACCCTGGGCGGCATGGCCGATGGCCAGGGTCATGTTGGCGATCTTCACCGCTTTGTCGCCCATGCGCTCCAGATCGGCGACCGTCTTGATGATGGTCATCACCAGGCGCAGGTCGCTGGCGGCGGGCTGGCGCCGCGCGATGATGCCGATGCATTCCTCCTCGATACGCACTTCGTAGCCGTTCACTTCGTGATCCCGGGAGATGGTTTCACTGGCCAAATCGCCATCGCCGCTCTGCAGCGCCTTGATGGCATTGGCAACCTGCTCCTCCACCAGCCCTCCCATGGCCAGGACCATGGAGCGGATATCATGCAGTTCCTCATCGAAACGCTGGGAAATATGCTGATCAAAGTCTGCCATGATTGGATTCCTTTCAGCCGTAACGGCCAGTGATGTAATCTTCCGTCTGTTTCTTGCCGGGATTGGTGAAAAGCTGGTTGGTTTGACCAAATTCTACCATCTCTCCCAGATACATAAAGGCGGTATAATCCGAAACCCGGGCCGCCTGCTGCATGTTGTGCGTGACGATGACGATGGTGAATTGGTCTCGGAGCTCGCTGACCAGCTCTTCGATCTTGAGCGTCGCGATGGGGTCCAGTGCCGACGTCGGTTCATCGAGGAGGATCACCTCGGGCTTGACGGCCACGGCCCGGGCAATGCAAAGACGCTGCTGCTGGCCCCCCGAAAGGCCCAGGCCACTGGTCTTGAGCTTGTCCTTGACCTCACCCCAGAGGGCGGCCTGGCGCAAGGCCTGCTCCACCCGCTCATCCATCTGTGCCTTGCGCAAACGCTCATAAAGCCGCACGCCGAAGGCAATGTTATCATAAATGGACATGGGGAACGGAGTCGGCTTCTGAAAGACCATCCCCACCCGCGCCCGCAGGCGATTGACGTCCATCCGGGGATTAAGGATGTTTTCCTCGTCCAGCAAGACCTCGCCGGTGGCGCGCTGCCCGGGATAAAGGGAGTACATGCGATTGAAGACCCGCAAGGCCGTGGACTTGCCACAGCCCGAAGGACCAATGAAAGCAGTCACCCTGCGCTCGGGAATATCCATGTTGATATCTTTGAGCGCCTGATCTGCGCCGTAAAAAAAGTCCAGGTGACGCACTGCGATCTTGGTTTTCTCTGACTGGGATTCCAGCATTAGCGGAAACTCCTCCCCTTGATGATAAGACGTGAAGTAATGCTTAAAGCCAATACGGCCAAGGCGGCGATCAGCGCCCCTGCCCAGGCCAGGCGTTGCCAGTCGGCATAAGGGCTCATGGCGAACTGGAAGATCACTACGGGCACATTGGCAATGGGCTGGTCCAGATTGGTACTCCAGAACTGGTTGTTGAGGGCGGTGAACAGGAGCGGCGCGGTTTCTCCGCTGATCCGCGCTATCGCCAGCAAGACTCCGGTCAGGATTCCAAAACTTGCTGCGCGATAGGTGACTTGAAAGATCATCTTCCAGTATGGGGCGCCCAGGGCCAGGGCCGCCTCGCGCATGGTGCCCGGCACCAGGCGCAGCATTTCATCGGTGGTCCGCAAGACCACCGGGAGGAGGAGGATGGCCAGGGACATGGCCCCCGCCCAGGCAGAGAAATTTCCCATGGGTACCACCAGCACGGTATACACAAAAAGACCAATGACAATGGACGGCGCACTGAGCAGAATGTCATTGAAAAAGCGGATGACCTCTGCCCTCCGGGTGCCATGGGCGAATTCTGCCAGATAGGTGCCCGCGAGGATACCCACGGGCGTGCCCAGGAGAACGGCAATGCCGATCATGATCAAGCTCCCCGCAAAGGCGTTGCGCAGACCGCCCACGCTTCCCGGCGCAGGGGTATCCTGAGTGAAGAGCCGAAGATCCAGGGCGGCAAAGCCGGCATCCAGGGTAGTCCAGAGGATCCACAAAAGCCAGAAAAGGCCAAAGCCCGTGGCCAGGACCGCCATGGTGAGGTTGAAGGCGTTCCAGAAGCGTCGACGAAAGCGGAGATCGGTCACAGACCCACCTTCCCCCGGGCCTTCTCCAGCCGCCACAGCATGGCCTTGGCCAGAACCAGGACGATAAAGGTGATGATAAAGAGAATGAAGCCCAGAGCCAGCAGGGAGGAGCGGTACAGCGGCGAAAAGGCCTCGGTGAATTCATTGGCGAGGACGGCCGCGATGGAATTGCCCGGCTCCAGCAAGGAGGCATGCAGGTCGTGGGCATTGCCGATGACGAAAGTGACGGCCATGGTCTCCCCCAGGGCCCTGCCGAGCCCAAGGAAAACCCCGCCCGTCACGGCGGTGCGGGTGTAGCCCAACACCACCGAACGCACCACCTCCCAGGTGGTGCCGCCCAGGGCATAGGCCGACTCCTTGAGAATGGCCGGGGTGGCTAGGAAGACGTCGCGCATGATGGCGGCGATGAATGGAATGATCATGATGGCGAGGATGATGCCGGCCGTGAGCATGCCGATGCCCATGGGCGGACCGCGAAACAGCACCCCCAGGCCGGGGATATCCCCCAGGTTATGGCTAATCCACGGCTCGACCCCGCCAAACACCGGGGCGAATACAAAGAGCCCCCACATGCCGAAAATAATACTGGGAATCCCCGCCAGCAATTCGATGGCACTTCCGACGGACCTGCCCAGCCAGGCCGGGGCGAGTTCGCTGATGAACATGGCGACGCCAAAGCTGATGGGCACCGCAATCACCAGGGCAATGAGCGAACTGACCAGCGTGCCGACAACGGGAATCAGTGCGCCAAACCGGTTGGTAACCGGATCCCAGGCTTCGCTCCAGAAAAAACCGAAGCCGAAGCTGCGAAAGGCGTCCCATCCGCTAAGAAAAAGGGAAAGCGCCACCGCTATCAGCAGCGCCAGAACGAAATAGGCCAATCCGGCCGTAAGATGACGAAACATCCTATCCGGAAAGAGGCCGGCAACTTTGCGTTCGCAGTCATTTGCTGCCATGACGGGCGGATCTCCTGAAGTTGAGATGCCGGGAACAACGCTTGGCAACGACGTTTTCGCGGCACCCTGTGGGGTGAGGCCAAAGCGCAGCCCCACCCTTGATCGAATGGTACTCAAAACCTGCCGGGGATGGCGATGCCCTGCTCAGGCCCCGAGCTTCGTCTTCCAGTAGGCCTCGATCTGGTGCACAGTGCTGATGGGCAGCGGGACGTAATCCAGGTTCCTGGCTTCTGCCTGAGCGCCGTCGTTCGTCAGGAACCACCGGGCGAACCGGAGCACCCTGGCGTTCTCTTCCTTGCCCGCATCCTTGCGCATCAGGATATAGGTAGCTGCGGAAATGGGCCAACTCTTGGCACCGGGTTGATTGGTCAGGATCAGGTAGAAATCCTGCACCTTGCCGAAGTCGGCGTTGCCGGCCGCAGCCTGGAAGGAAGCCATGTCAGGTTCCACCACCTTGCCGTCGGCATTGAGCATCCGTCCGTAAGTCATGTGGTTTTCCATGGCATAGGCATATTCCACATAACCGATGGCGCCGGGAATACGCTGCACGTAAGCGGCAACGCCGGCGTTGCCCTTGCCACCCACACCGGTGGGCCAGGAAACGGAGGTGTTGGACCCGACTTTTTCATTCCATTCGCTGCTGATCTTGGACAGATAGTTGGTAAAGTTGAAGGTGGTCCCGGAACCATCGGCACGATGCACGACGGTAATGTCGCTCTCGGGCAGCCGCACGCCTTTGTTCAAGGCCTGGATGGCCGGGGCATTCCACTTCTTGATCTTGCCCAGGTAGATATCGGACAGGACCTGCCCGTTGAAGGTCAGCTCACCCGGCTTGATTCCGGGCAGATTGACCACCGGCGTAATCCCGATGATCACTGCCGGAAACTGGATGAGGTTGTCCTTGCTCAGATCTTCCGGCTTCAAGGGCATATCGCTGTTGGCAAAAGCCACCGTCTTGGCCTTGATCTGGGCGATCCCGCCACCCGAGCCGATGGCCTGATAATTGACGGCGGTGCCCGTCTTCTCCTTGTAAGTCTGTGCCCATTTGCTCATGACCGGGTAGATGGCAGTTCCGCCGGCAGCGGACAGGGCGTCCGCCTGGGCGAAAGCCGCCACGCCCAGGCCGGCGAGTCCTATTCCCAAGGTAATGGTTTTCAGCATCATGATGCACGCTCTCCATGTGAGGTAAATTATTGTTACTGCGGTTACTATCATAGCGAATCAATGTGACACTTTGATGACAGCGCCGAACCTCCTTTGTCTTCCCCACGGCTCACCCGGCATCGGGCGTCGCCCCTGCCAGGGCCAGGGGGCGGGCCATTTGCAGCGGAAAGCGTGCCGTAAAACGCGAACCACGGCCCAATTCGCTCTCCACTTCGAGATACCCCTGGTAGCGCTCCACGGCATGCTTGACGATGGCGAGGCCGAGTCCGGTCCCGCCAAGTTGGCGGGACCGGCCCTTGTCCACCCGGTAAAAACGCTCGGTAACGCGATGAAGATGCTCCGGGGCAATGCCATCACCGGAGTCGCTGACCGCAAAGCACAAGCCGTTGTCCCGCCTTTCCCAGACAATCTCGATCCGGCGGCCGCTGGGGGTATATTTCACTGCGTTTTCCAGCAAGTTGCGAACAATGCTGCCGAGGTCGATGGTTAAAGCGAAGATACCCAGCCCATGATCCATACGCAGCGTGAGGATCAATGCCTTGGCGCTGATCCGGTCTTGTAGGGCACACAGGTAATCATCCACCAGGCCCGCCACGGAAACCGTTTCACACTCGTGCGGATTGACTCCTGCCGTTTCCATGCGCGCCAGGGTCAGCAGGTCCTCCACCAGGGATTGCATGCGCAGGGTCTGCTGCTCCATGAGCTTCAGTTGCGGGCTCACTTCTGCATCGCCCCCCAGGGGGCCGTCCAGGAGCGTTTCCACAAAACCCCGGATTACCGTCAACGGACTGCGCAGTTCGTGGGACACATTGGCCACGAAGTCCTGACGCACCATTTCCAGATGGCGGATGCGGGTAATGTCGCGGAAAATGATGAGGGCTCCAGCATCGGCCAGCGGGTAGCGCAAGCCTTCCAGGAGGTGCTGAGGATTGGCCGGGGCGGGCATCTGAATGCTGCTGGTCGCCTCCCCGGCCACAAAACGCTGCATCTGCGGCGTGCGCAACCAGTAGCGGAGCGGCTTGCCCATGTCCTCCGGCCATTGCAACTGCAGGAGTTGGGTGCTGGACCGATTCACCCAGCGCAACTGGCCGCGGCCATCCAGGAGCAGCACCGCGTCCGGCATGGCCTCCAGGGCGTCCCGCAACTGTACGATCTGGGCAGTGAGCTGACGATGGACCGTTTCCTGATCCCGTCGCCAATGGTAGCCGGCGGCAAAGGTTTCTTCCCAGATGCCCGCCGCCAGGGGCGGCAGTACCGCGCGGGGCTGCTGAAACCATGCCGTGAGATGGAGCAGTTGCTGGCGGTGCCAGCCCACCCACAAGGCAAGCAGGAGCCCGAGGACCGCAGGCCAGAGGATGGCGCCCCAGGAGAGGGGCGAGAGGAGCAGCGACAACAGGAGCGGGAGCCACAGAAAGAGGGGGAGAGCCCAGGCACGGATGCTTTTCACGGCGCTCCCCGATCATCACCGCCCGTCACCTGACCGCGACAGCGATACCCCTCCCCGCGCACCGTTTCAATGATATGGGCATAGCCGTATTTCTCCAGGCCGCGGCGGAGACGGCGGATATGCACATCCACGGTGCGTTCTTCCACATAGATCTGCCGGCCCCAAATCTGATCCAGCAGCAGTTCCCGGGAAAAGACCCGCTCGAGGTTGGCCAGAAAGAGCCGCAACAGCCGGAACTCCGTCGGCCCGAGATGGACCTCGGTTTCTCCGGCATAAACGCGATGGGCGCGCAGATCCAGATGGAGTTCACCCAGCCGCAGCCGACTCGTTGTCATTTCACCATAGGCACGGCGCAGCAGGGCGTTGACGCGCGCCACCAACTCCCGCGGCGAAAAAGGTTTGGCCAGATAATCATCCGCCCCGGATTCGAGCCCGTGAATCCGGTCTGCCTCCTCTCCCCGCGCGGTCAGCAGGATGATGGGCAATTTCTTGTAGGCCTCGCGGCGGCGCAGGCTTCGGCACCAGCCCAAGCCGCTCTCGCCCGGCAGCATCCAGTCCAGGATCAGGATCTGCGGTTCCCACTCGCCCAGGATCGCCTCGGCCGCCTCCACACAGTCGGCGCAACGCACCTCAAAACCCTGACGCTGCAAACTCATGCGCAGCAACTCCTGGATGCCCTCCTCATCCTCGATCACCAGAATGCGCGACGGAATCTTCTCTTCGTCCATGGGATCCTCACTGCCGGTATGCGTGCATGCCTTGGCATTCTTGCGAATGCGCCTAATAATGCCAATGAATGGCCAATAAGGGAAAGGGTTTGATGAACCGGGAGGATGCCTGGAAGGAACGCTTGGTCACGCCGGAGCGACGCTCCTCCTGGTGGCGACCGCTGCGCTGGCCAAAACCGGAGGCGAGCGCGGATATCTCCACCCTGAACGCCATCATTGCGGCCCTTGCCGACATCAATCTGCGCGCCATGGAGCCCGGACGCCGCCTGGACGGGGCAACGGCATATCTGGCCATGGCGCGCAGCCTGCTGGCCAAACAGGGCCAGCATCTTTGCAACCCTGACGACGATGCCTTCTGGCATGCAGTGATACGCCTGCTGAAAACATTGCGCCTATCTTTTTATGTATCCATAAATGATGGTGCTGATAAATCAATGATGAACAATGCGATAGGATCATCATTGGAAGTGATTTATTATTTGTTCAGGCTCCATGCGGAGCGCCGCCAGGAACTTCCCTCCGGCATTATCTGGGGAGAAGGCGGAGCCCTGATGCAGGGAGCGGCCGAGCTGGGTCTGATTTCCGCCGATGGCAACGGCCAGGATGGTTTGGGCTACGCTATTCGCCGTTTTTTCACTCTGCTGACGTTATCCTTCATTTGCGACCCTGCACACCTGCCGCGCCAGCAGATCCGTTGGCTGGACCCCTGGCTGGGCGACTACGTCGATGCCGTCCCCTTTCATCTGGAACCCGGGCTGATCCCCGACGCCGAACGGGAAAGCAGGCATCCTTACCGTTTTGCAGTGGCCCTGGAAGCCGAACAGGGGCCGATGCATCTGGGCGCCCTGGGGCCGGATCACCCCTGGTGGCAGAAAGTGCGCCCTCCCCAACCCTGTGCGGTCTTTGACACCCAGGCACTGGCAGCGGCCCTGGGCGAATCCGTACGGCAATTGCGCGACCCCAACGGTCTGCACCGCACCCATCCCGCCCTCGCGGCCCTCCCCGAAAAACACCGCCTCGCTTTCTTCATGAACGTGCGCGCCGCATTACTGCCTTGGCGGCGCAGCCAGGATCGCCTTTTGGCCAATCATCTGCCCATCCGCCTCCATTCCGACTTCGCCCATAGCTATCGCTATTTTGCCAGCACCTGGACCCAGCGCGGCGACTGGCAAGTCCACGATCTCATGGAACCTGCTCCAGGGGATATTCACTGGTATATTGTCGACTGGAACGGGGACGGCCTCCTCTTGCGCGGTCCCGGATCCATGGCGTCCCTGTTGCAGCCCGGGGCTTTTCTGGGCCTTGAACAACTGCTCCGCGGAGAGATCAGCCACCCGGATCTCGCTCTGACGGTGCGCAATTTGTTGGTTGAGGTCCGCTGGCTGCGGATCAGCCGGCAAAGCGAGTTGCTGATGGGGGTGAGGCGCCTGGGGGATAACCCGGTATCGGTCCAGGTGACGCCGGATGGTCGGAACGGCCCATCCTGTCCAGCCTTGCTGGCGCGCCTGGGGCATCGGGAGGTATTGATTCTGGCGGCGCGCATCGGGTCGCCGGAAGGCATCATCGAAATCCGGCTGGGAGATCGGCAATGGATCAGAAAACTTGGGGTGGTATTGCGCGAAGCCCCCGACTTTTGTCAGTATTTCCTGCAGCGCTCCGCTGACGGATCGAGCATTCTCGCGGAATGACCATTGGTTGACGCTGCGCAAAGCCGCGCCGCCCCCTATTCCTCTGCGGCAGCATTTGGTCATGCCGTGCGCTGCTTTTCACCGCAACTGGCGGCCATTTCACCACCAAACAAAACGCTGGCCCAGGCGACATAAATCCACAGCAGAAAAACCGGGAAAACGCCCAGCGCACCATAAATCGCCTGAAAGGTGGAAAACTCCAGATACCAGGCAAAGCCAATCTTGCTCAGTTCGAAAAGCGCCGCAGCCGACAATCCGCCCGCCATGGCATCCCGCCAGCGCACCCGGGTTGCCGGCAACCCATGATAAACAGCGGTGAGGACCATGGTTTCCACCAGGAAGGCGAGGACGATGGTAGCCAACGGCGGCAGCGTCGGGATGGGTACTATTTGCGCCAGCATGGGCTGCAGAGGGAGCAACAAGGAGGCCACAAAGGCGAGACCGGTGGGGCCGAGGACCAGTATTCCGACATAGCGCAAAAAGCGGCACCACCAGCAGCGCGGATGCACCCGCCAGATGGCATTGAGGTGCCGCTCCACCGCATGCAGCAATAAAATGGCCGTTGCTGCCAGGCCCAATACGCCGAAAATCCCCAGTTGCGCCCCGCGGGCGGCCAGGGTATTGATATGGCCCAGGATGGCATTGCCGGTTTGCGGCAGGAAGTTCTCAAAGATATAGCGGGCCAGTTGCGCGCGATCCAGAGGCCCAAAGCCGACCCGATTCCACAACCAGAGCACTACCGCCGCCAGCGGAATGATCGCCAGCAGGGTGGTATAGGCAAGCAGGGCGGCGCGATCGATACAGTCATCTTGCCAAAAGCGGCGCCAGGCGCGGAGAAAACAAGCGGGGGGGCGGACGAGCAGCCAGCGCCGCAGCGTTTTGCCCCTTGTCCTGCCATCCTGCACCTGGCGGTCCTCTCGCACCCGCCCCTCTTCTCCCCCCCCGCCGTCCCGCATTTCGGCAAAAATCGGGCTTGGTTGCTGCGGGGCAGTAGCCTTCATCTTGATGCCCCCTCCGCCAGATGTGCGCCCTGTCCGGCGGCCGTCAGGCAGGAACGGATGAAGGGGATGCTCAGTTCCCGTTGCCGGGCCCAGGACCGATTGTCCAGTTGATCGATGATCTGCTCCAGTTGACCGAGATCGCGTGTCCAGTGGCGCAAGAGATACTGAGCGGCGTCTTCGCGCAAAAAAAGGCCACGTTGCCGGACCATTTGCTGGAGGATGCGCAAGCGCTGTTCCTCATTGGGCAGATGCAGGGCGTAATGGAGGCAGGCGCTGCAGCGGCTGCCCCAGTCCGCCAGTTGCCAGGGGGCGCTGCGGGGACCCAGCCGCCCGGCGATGAGCAGGGGACGCTGGCTCTGCAGCCGCTCGTTATAGAGCGCGAAGAGCAACTCCTCCCAGGGCCTCTGCCCGGCAACGGCATCGACGCCATCCAGGCACAGCAGGACGGCGGAACCGAGGCTGTGCAACCCGTCCTGGACCGAGGGCGCCGGGCCGTGCCGGGCCCATTCGGCCAGGTCCAGATAAGGCGACCACGGACCTGCCGCCAGCGCCGCGCCCTGGAGCAGATGGCTCTTGCCGCTTCCGCCCGGCCCCGAAAGGTAGAGACAGCGGGGTCCCGGACTGCCCAGCATCTGCTGCACCGCAGCGACGGCTTCCTCGTTGCCCAGGGTGGAAAAGTGCTGCAGCAAGGGTTGCGGCCGCAGACCCAGGGGCAAGACCAGTTGCCCATCGGAGCTCATGGACCGGTCGTGCCTTTTTCCTGGGCGATGGCCTTGCGGCTCCATACCCAGACATACTGCAAACCCGACGAGAGGGTGCTTGCGGCCGACGCGACAAAGAAAAGCATCAATAAACCTGGATATTGCCAGCCGCTCGCCGCATGGAGCAGCACCAGCACGATCAAGAGGAATTGCACGACCGTATTCACTTTGGAAAGGTGGGTCGGCGCAATCTCGATGGCCCCGATGAGCAACTGATAGGCCATGCTGCCGCCGATGATGAGCAGATCCCGGGAAATGATCAGCACCGTCAGCCAGAGGGGCAGGAAACCCAGCCAGGTCAGCGTGATCACCGCCGTAACCACCAGCAATTTGTCGGCAATGGGGTCGAGGATGGCGCCCAGGCGCGTTTGCTGGTGGAAGCGCCTGGCGATCCAGCCGTCCAGGCCGTCGCTGAACGCGGCGATGAGGAAGATTGCCAAGGCCCAGCCGTAACGCCCCTCCACCAGTGCATAAAAAAGCACCGGCACCAGGAAGAGCCGCAGCATGGTCAGCATATTGGGAACGTTCATGCACGTGACGCTAGGGGAGCAGGGCGAACCTGTCAAGAATGAAACGGCATGGATGCCGCCTCACCCGGCGTCGTCCTGGCCGGAGGCCGTTTGCAGCTTCCCTGGGCAGCGACTATAATTCATAAATGTTTTGCATGGTTCTAGTTTTGAACACAAGGAGAGTAAAGGATGACCGACTACAGCGTACGCGAAGAATTGAAGCCCGGCGATCTTGATGGCATATCCGCTGCCCAGATCAACGATCATTGGGGTCTTTATGTTGGTTATGTAAATCAAAGCAATGCGTTGCGCAAAGAACTCGCGGAATTGCGCGCACAGGGCAAAACCGCCTCCCTGGCCTATGCCGATCGTCGCCGGCGCTTTGGCTTCGAGTATAACGGGATGGTCCTGCATGAGTATTACTTTGCGCAACTCAAAGCGGGCGTGACCGTCGAGCAGGCGCCGGGATTCAAGGCGGCCATTGTGGAGCAGTTCGGCACTTTCGAGGCCTGGCACGAAGACCTCATGTCGGCGGCCAAGAGCCGCGGCATCGGCTGGGCCATCTGTTATTATGATGGCACGACGGGACAGATCAACAACCACTTCATCCAGTTGCACGAAGACGGCAATGTCGGCGGCTTTGTGCCCCTGGTGATCGTCGATGTCTTCGAGCATGCCTATATGGTGGACTGGAAGGCCCTGGGGCGCGCCGACTATCTGGCGGCCATCCACAAGAACATGAACTGGAGCATCGTGGAGGCGCGCTATCAGGCCGCCAAAAGCGGGCAGATCTTCAAGCGCTTCTGAATACGGATGGGTGACCTGCGCTGGCAGGTACATCCCGGCATCGGTAACGGGGCGGCCTTGCCGCTCCTTTTTTGTGGCTGATGGACACTCCGCGCACACTGCCCCGAGGCCCGCGCCCAAAACACCCCGCGTTCACCCTTTTGACAGGGGCTGGGCCTGTCCATAACATGCAGGCATTGGATTCCCGTTGGAGCACGCATGAGTTCTCGACCTCCCCTTAGCTACCACGCCGCCGGCGTGGATATTGATGCCGGCAATGCCCTCATCGAGCGCATCAAACCGCTGGCGCAAAGCACCCGGCGCCCTGGAGTCCTGGGCGGATTGGGCGGATTTGGCGGCCTTTTTGAAATGCCCAAGGGCTTTCGGGAGCCAGTCATGGTATCCGGCACGGACGGCGTCGGCACCAAGCTGCTCCTGGCCCTGGAGGCCGGCCGGCACGACGGGATCGGCATCGATCTGGTGGGGATGTGCGTCAACGACATCCTGGTGGCCGGGGCCGAGCCCCTCTGGTTCCTGGATTACTATGCCTGCGGCCGCCTGGGGGTGGATGTGGCCGAACAGGTCATTGCCGGCATCGCCGAGGGCTGCCGCCAGGCCCATTGCGCCCTGCTGGGTGGCGAAACGGCGGAAATGCCGGGCATGTACAGCGGGGATCACTATGATCTGGCAGGCTTTGCCGTGGGTATCGTGGAGAAATCCGAGATCCTTACGGGGGCGCGCTGCCAGGAAGGAGATGCGGTGATCGGCATTGCGTCTTCGGGGCCCCACAGCAATGGCTACTCCCTGATCCGCAAGATCCTCGCGCGCAGCAATGCCGATCTGCAAGACCGCGTCAACGGGCAACCCCTCGTGGAGACCCTGCTGGCCCCCACGCGGATTTACGTGCGGGCCATCAACGCCCTGCGCGCCGCCCTTCCCGTTCACGCCCTGGCGCATATCACCGGCGGCGGCCTAGTGGAGAACCTGCCCCGTTCCCTGCCCGCGCATCTGGCCGCCGAGATCGATGCAGGGAGCTGGGAGCGGCCGGCCATCTTTCGTTGGCTTCAGGAGCAGGGAGCGGTCAGCGACGCGGAAATGTGGCGGGTCTTCAATGGCGGAGTGGGCATGGTTGCCATGGTCCCCTGGGAATCCCGCGAAGACGCCCGAAAGATCCTCGAGGACGCGGGAGAAAGGGCGTACCACATCGGCCGCCTCCTTCCCCGCGGTGAAGGGCCGGGAGTGCGTTTTCTTGCCTAAGCGCCTGGTAGTGCTCGTTTCCGGGCGGGGCAGCAATCTGCAGGCGATCCTGAGCGCCTGCACCAGCGGGCAAATCCCCGCCACCGAGGTCGTGGCCGTGATCAGCAACCGTCCGCAGGCGCCAGCCTTGGCGCTGGCCGCGGCGGCAGGGATTCCCGGCCGTTGCGTAGACCATCGCCGCTTTGCCGATCGCAGCAGCTTCGACGCCGCGCTGGGTGCCCAGATTGACGAGTTTGCGCCTGACCATGTTGCCCTGGCCGGCTTCATGCGCCGGCTCACACCGGAGTTCGCCCAGCATTATGGGGGCCGCATGGTGAATATTCATCCCTCCCTCCTCCCCGCCTTCCCCGGTCTGCATACCCATGCCCAGGCCCTGGCCGAAGGGGTAAAGCTCCATGGCGCTACGGTACACTTCGTGACGGCCGATCTGGATGCGGGGCCCATCATCGTCCAAGGCGCCGTTCCGGTCCTGGCGCAAGACGACGTGGATAGCCTGGCGGCGCGGGTCCTGGCGATGGAACATCGCATCTACCCCCGGGCCATCGCCTGGCTGGTGAGCGGCCGCCTGCGCCTGGAGCAGGGAAAGGTCGCCATCGCCGGCGAACAGGCTGGTGAACTCCCATCTTGCATCTGGCCCGGCACGGAGGATCAGTGATGACAGCGGCCCTCGGCATTGTCGTGATCGGCACCGAGATCCTGCGCGGCAAACGCCAGGATGCCCACTTCGCCCGCACGCGCCGCCAGCTCGCGGCCCGCGGTTATGAAGTGGCTTGGTGCCTGGTCGTGCCTGATACGGCGGATATCCTGGTTGATCAGCTTCGTTGGGCCATGGCGCGGGCGGAGCCCGTCTTCTCTTTCGGCGGCCTCGGCGCCACGCCCGATGACCTCACCCGCGCCTGTGCCGCCACCGCCGCCGGCCTTCCCCTGCGGCGGCACCCGGAAGCGGAACAACTCATCCGTACCCAGTTTGGTGCCGCCGCCGAACCCGTGCGGGTCAGGATGGCCGACCTGCCCGATGGCGCCACGCTGATCCCCAACCCCATCAACAAGGTACCGGGATTTTCCCTGGGGAAACAGCACTTCTTCCCCGGTTTTCCGCAAATGGCGGAACCCATGAGCGAATGGGTGTTGGCGCAATACTATCCGCCCCGCGCAGGAAATGTGGAGCAGCGGATTCTCTTGCCGGGTGCCAGGGAAGGAGAACTCGTTCCGCTCATGGAATCCTTCTGCGCCACCCATCCCCGCATCGCCTTTTCGAGTCTGCCCAGCCTGCGCCAACATGGCATGCAACTTGAGCTCGGCGTGGCGGGCCTCCCGGCGGATGTCGCAAGGGCCATGGCGGATCTCCAGCAACGCCTGCGGGCGGAAGGGCTGACCATTGTCCCTCTCGACGATGCAAGCCCCCATGAGGAAGCGCCGGAAAGCGCAAATTAACCATCCTGGTCATAAGGGCTCCCCTCCCCTTCCCGCCCCCGCACCTTGGTCCAGATCGTCTCGCCGCCCAGCCAGCGGAAGCCGACATAACCGTAAACCTGGAGCCGATCGGGGCTCAGCAAGGTCAGAATGCCCTGAAAATGCGTTTTGTTGTCCGGATCGTAGATGGTGCCATTGGCCCAGACACCGGGACGTTGCGGCAGGAAGTGCGCCAGTATTTGCGGCTGACCCGCGGCTTCGGCCTGCTGCACGGAATCCGCCGGCTGGGCGACGCTCTGCCCGAAGTATGCGCCGCCCTTGCCATAAATCCGGATATAGGCATGCCCATGGGCCGTTTGCCAGACACCCAGGAGTTCCCGATCCAGACCGCTCGCCTGGGCCCCTCCCATTCCCGGAAGAAGACAGGCCAGAACGACGCTCAAAAGACTGCGCAAGATACAGCGCGTCACCGGTCCAACCCTCTCGGCAAACTTTCCCCCTTCCCGACCCATTTCCTCCCTGATTCGTTTTTTTAACCGCAATCCATCGGTATTGCAAGTCATGGCCCCGTCGCGCCTTGCGTCGTCGTCCCTTCCTACTATACTTTCAACGAGCAAAGGGGTGGCTGTATTGCCGGATATCACAGTGGCGGTTTGCCGGCCGTTACGGAGGTAGTAACGCATGACGATGCAAAGGGAAACCGTGGATGTCCTGACCATTGGCGCAGGCGGCGGGGCTTATCCCGCCGCCTTTCGCTTGGCCAGGGCCGGATTATCCGTGGTGATGACGGACCCCAAGGGGGTAATGAGCGGCAACTGCCTCTATGAAGGCTGCGTACCGTCCAAGGCCATTCGCGAGACGGGAGAGATCCTGGAGAGCCAACGCCGTTTTGCCGATTTGGGCCTCTCCGGGCAGGTGCAGGTCGATTACCCGCGCATGGTGGCCCATAAGGACGCCATTCAGGCCCGCCGCTATGCCCAGCATGCCCAGGAACTGGCGACCTGCCCCAATCTGCAGTTGATTCCCGGCAGCGCCCGTTTTATTGACCCGCATACCGTCGCCGTGGCCACCGGGGAGGGCGAACGCCGCTTTCATTGCCGGCATGTCATTATCGCCAGCGGCGCCGACGTCTTTGTCCCTCCCATCCCCGGCGCCGAGCACTGTCTCACCAGCCACGACCTCTACAAGCCCGACCCTGTCCTCAAAATCCTGCCCGAGCGCATGGTGGTGATCGGTGGCGGCTATATCGGCCTGGAGACCGCCTCTTTTTTTGCCGCCTTCGGTACCCGGGTGGTGCTGCTGCAAAAAGGTTCGCAAATCCTGTCCGGTATGGACCCGAACATGGTCGCAACGCTGCTGCCCCTCCTCAGCGCCAACATCGAGATGATCCTGAATGCCGATGTGGAGCGGGTTGAGGCACGGGGCTCCCAACGGCGGGTCTATTATCGGCAGGGGGGCGCCGAACAGCAGGCGGAAGGCGATGTGGCGCTCATGGCTGTGGGCCGCCATCCGGTGATTCCGGCGGGGACGGCGGAGATCGGCATTGAAGTCGGAAAGCACGGCATCGTCGTCGGCCCATCCCTGCAGACGCGATTTCCCCACATTTACGCGGCCGGCGACGTCAACGGCCAGGTACCGCTTTTCCACGCCGCCGTGCGCCAATCCCTGGTCGCCGCCCACAATATTCTGGGCGGGGATCGGGCTCTGGATTACGCCGATTTCCACCATGTCCCGACGACGATCTTCACCCTCCCGGGAGCGGCCTATATCGGTCTGACCGCCACCCAGGCGGCGGCCCAAGGAATAGAGGTGATTGCCGGCGCTTACGATTTCAGCGAAGACTCCCGGGCGCAAATTCTTGAAGCCATGGGGGGCGGCATCCGGCTGTTCTTCGCCCCCGGCAGTTTACGCCTGCTGGGCGGCTGGATTGTCGGCATCGACGCCGGCCAACTCATCGGCGAAATCGGTCTGGCGGTAGCCAAGGGCTTGACCGCCCATGACCTGGCGGCCTTCGCCGATCAGCATCCCATGAGTGCGGAAGGGATTGGCAAGGCGGCACGAAGCATCTTCTGAGAAAGGAAACGCCATGACAGACGAGCAACATCCGGAGCAGGGAAAATCGCTCTACAAAAAGGAACTGCGCGCCTTGCAGATCGAGCTGGTCAAACTCCAGCGCCACCTCATCCGCCGCAATGACAAGATATTGGTTCTCTTTGAAGGCCGCGATGGCGCGGGCAAGGATGGTACCATAAAGCGCATCACCGCCCATCTCAGCCCGCGGGAAACCCGTGTGGTGGCGCTGAGCAAACCTTCGGACCGGGAAGAAAGCCAATGGTATTTTCAGCGTTATGTGCCGCATCTGCCGGCAGCTCAGGAATTCGTCCTGTTTAATCGCAGTTGGTACAACCGCGCCGGCGTTGAACGGGTCATGGGTTTCTGCAGCGATGAGCAGTATGAGGAATTCATGGCAGAAGTGGTAGATTTTGAAGGCATGCTTCTGCGTTCGGGTCTGCATTTTTTCAAGGTTTACCTGGATATCTCCAAAAAAGAACAAAAAAAGCGGCTGGCAGATCGGGAGAAAGATCCTTTGAAACAATGGAAAGAGAGCCCCATTGACCAAAAAGCCATCAAACATTGGGACGATTACAGCCAGGCCCGCAATGCCATGTTCGCCCGCACCCATACCGCCCTCACCCCGTGGACCATAGTCCATGCCGATGACAAGAAAATAGCCCGCATCAATGTCATCAAGGGATTATTGAGCAGGCTTGCCTACGCCGATAAAGACGAAAACCTGGTATTGCCCGACAATGATATCATCTTCGACTACGATGCCGCCTATCTGGACAATGGCATGATTGCGCCCTAAGCATCTCTGCTCCTTGGCGAAATGGCGCGCGCACGGCACGTGAATTGTACGAAGCCGCAGGGCGCGTTTTCCATTGCGAGCGGGATCAGCCGCAGGCGCATGGGCAAGGACCGCCTGAGCCCAAACCCCCTGCCAAGTGCAGAAGCAAGCTTTACTTGCTCTTACGACTACGTCTCTTTTTCGGGCTCTCCG
>Ga0315298_1002523_pt1 | contig 30915 bp, 21 predicted proteins | sample WHS_1_MG_FD_203077 | JGI IMG/M metagenome (GOLD analysis project Ga0315298, IMG submission 203077) | Extremophilic microbial mat communities from Washburn Hot Springs, YNP, Wyoming, USA - WHS_1_MG | ecosystem: Environmental > Aquatic > Thermal springs > Hot (42-90C) | place: USA: Wyoming... | reverse complement strand
CCGTGTCTGTCCCCATATCCCCCCACCCTGCGCCCTTTCGGTCACCCCGTTAAAAGTTGAGAGTTGAACGTTTCACGTTGAACGTTCCTGATCGGCATACTGGACATCGTGCCTGTCCCTCTATTTGCACCGCTGGCCCCCAAATATCGTGTCTGTCCCCATATCTGGGTGCCGCAGCCGGTTTGGACCGGCCCACCGGTGCTTGTCCAGGTCCACCGGGCCAAGAGTCCAGTCATCCAAATTCCGTGTCTGTCCCCATATCCCGGCCACCCTGCGCCCTTTCGGTCACCCCGTTAAAAGTTGAGAGTTGAACGTTCCTGATCGGTATATCAGACATCGTGTCTGTCCCTCTATTTGCACCGCTGGCCCCCAAATATCGTGTCTGTCCCCATATTTGGTCGCCACAGCCGGCTTGGACCGTCCGACCGGCGCCTGGTCAGGTCCAGCGCGTCAAGGGTCAAGTCGTCCAAATTGCGTGTCTGTCCCCATATTCGGCCCAGAATGGGCCCTTTCGATCACCCCGTTGAAAGTTGAGAGTTGAATGTTGCACGTTGAACGTTCCCGATCGGCATACCGGACACCGTGTCTGTCCCCATGTTTGGGTCGGACATCGTGTCTGTCCCCATATCTGGGCACCACAGCCGGTTTGGACCGGCCCACCGGTGCTTGTCCAGGTCCACCGGGCCAAGAGTCCGGTCATCCAAATTCCGTGTCTGTCCCCATATCCCCCCACCCTGCGCCCTTTCGGTCACCCCGTTAAAAGTTAAGAGTTGAACGTTTCACGTTGAACGTTCCTGATCGGTATATCGGACATCGTGTCTGTCCCCATATTTGGTCCCCCGCAGATTATCCAATATAAAAGTTCGAAGGCCGCACCTGTCGTGAGCGCAATGCTCGGTACCAGAGAATCAGATACTGACAAATTGAGCAAACTGGCAGTCTGAAAATCTTCCCAAATATGGTCGATTTCGCAATATGACAATATGATCGCGGTGAGATAAATGCGTTCGTTGCAAGGATACCGCTCTGCCATGCAGTGGATTCAAAAAAACGGAGGTTTGTGCTGGATTTGAGAATCCGGAAGGTAGATTGTGGGCTTCGATTGTTATGAGAATCGAGCCAACATTCTTCGCGCTCGGCTGGTTGGTCACATGCGCAGTTTTCTTCCCGGTGAGCGCAGCCGATTATGCTGGTACGTTCAAGGGCCACGGCCTCACGGTGATCCTCGCACCTGCACAGGAAGGTTACTCTGGCACGATCCAAATGGGCGACAAGAAATTCCCTTGTACAGCGCAAGAGACCAGCGGTCAACTGCGCGGCACTTTCAACAGTGATGGCAACCAATTCGAGTTCAAAGCCACCATCGCGGGCTCGATGCTCACACTCGAGAGCGGTGGAACAGTTTACACGCTCGAACGCCAATCGGTGCCAGTGAATCCACTCGCCAGACCTGAACCGGTCAGCCCGCTTGCCGAGCCCGCGCCTGATACCACGGAGAAGGCACGACAAAGCCTGCCGACCGAAAGAAGCAGCAAAACCAGCTTCATTCGCTTCAAAAGAGTCAGCGTCACCGATCGCCCGGACATGATTGGCGGCGAAGCGTTCAGTTTCCTCGCGCCAGCAGACTGGCAGGTCGATGGCGGCCTTGTTTGGCGGCTGCATCCTACCATGCCCGCCGCAGTCGCAATGCGTGTGAGCAATCCCGCCGGACTGGAACAACTCGAGTGTTTCCCGACCGTGGCATTCAGTTGGGGCGGCTATCTTCCCGTAAGCGGTTTTCCACAAGGCTCGACGTATCTGGGAAACGAAGTCCAACCGCCCCTTCGCGATGCCCTTGCCTACCTTCGGGAACGTCATTTGCCACGCGTGCGGAGCAGTGTGAAAGCAACCATTGTGAAGTCGGAAGCGTTGCCCAAGCTGGCCGAGGCCGCGCGCATGGCCGAACCGATACCACCCGGCGGGCCGACAGCAGTGTTCACAGCCGGGCGCTTGCGGATCGAATACGAGATCAACGGCAAACCCGTGGAAGAAGACCTGTATTGCGTCCTTAACAGCATGGCGCTTCCCGGTAGTAACATGACAATCGAGATAGCCGACAAACTTTACGGGCTTCGTGCGCCCAAGGGCAGACTCGACGAAACGACCAAGCTCTTCGAGACGACGATTAATTCCACCCGCATCAATATTCAGTGGTTCAATCGGTATGCGCAGCTTGTCCAATCGCTCACCCAAGCGCAAATGAACCAGATTCGGGCCGCAGGCGAACTGAGCCGCATCATAAGCCGCACCAGCAACGAAATCAGCGACATGATGCACCAATCTTACGAAGAGCGCCAGGCCGCACAGGACCGCATCAACAAGAACTGGGACCAGTACATGCGTGGCGTGGACGAATATCACGATCCCATTGCCGGTCGGCCGGTTGAACTGCCCAGTGGCTATCGCAACGCATGGGCCAGTGGCAACGGCGAATACATCGTTACTGAGAGCGCCGACTTCAACCCGAACGTTGAACTGGGGGGCACGTGGCAAAAGCTGGAACGAAGAGAACAGTAACCAGTGAACAAGGACAGTTTACGCCGCACTGTGGATCAGTGGGCCGAATATGGGGACAGACACGATGCTACGATGCTTTCTGGTCGGCTTCCAATACCCCGGATGTTGGGCCCGCCACCGTCGGACCCGTTCCACGTTTTCAGGGCCACTGAACACATCCCGGTTTTGGGGTTTGTTGAGCCATTTGTGCTGGCTGTGAACCTTGCTGGTCCGCCGGCAGTCGGGCTTTGAGCAAAACTTCTGATGCCACCAGTTCCGGAGCTCAGGTACGAACAACTCCTTGCAGTACAAACATCGGCAACGATTTGGTCTTCGCACAGCGCATTGTTTTACTATATGGAGAAATCGATTATTTTTGCGAAGATTTTCAGACTGCGAGTTTGCTCAATTTGCCACCAAAGTGCGGCCTTTGGAGTCGAGTATAATACTGGGTAATCTGCGCGGAAATTGCAGATCAGCGCGTGCTTCGAGACTTTTGCCTTCGAACTTTTCGGCCACTGATCTCACTCGCATCTGCACCCCCGTTGGCGACGAAGTCGCCCCTTTCAGCGCGGCGCGATACAGCGGTATTCCTGCAACCAGCGCCATTGTTACGCCTCGATCATTTGGTTGCGGCTGCGCCGCGCTGAGAACAAGATGAAGAACAATTGGTAGCAGGCAGAACCGATTGGCTGGAGAACAGGAACCAAAACCGTCGGGAACAAGACAACAAAAGTTCGAGCCGAACTCTTTCTAAACAAGATCAGGAGCGAACAACCCGGGCATTTTTAAACCGTGATTTTCAGGCCGATTCCCCAGCGTGCTCCACAGCCAGAAAATCTTCGCAAAAATGATCGATTTCTCAATATAGTTATCTAGCACTCTATCGCATACCTGGCTGGTCTGAGGTCGAGCGTCGCTAAAGTTTCACGCGAAACATCGCGCCCCCGCCAGGCTCAAGAGCCAGTTGATGGCGCCGGCCGTTTGCCGGTACCCAGCGCTCCGCGTCAGCATCGAATCGCTCCATATCGGCGGGCCCAACCACCGCCGCTGTCTTCGTTGAGCGATAGTCGAGATTGACCACGACAACATGACTTGGCTTGTTCGCACGGCCAAAGAAACCAAGCAAGAAACCGCGATCACCATCCGAAGCACCAGCTTTTGACTCGATTCTGAACGCTGAGTTCTCAGGCACAGGTTCGCATCCCTGCTCCTTGAAGGTGGTATGGTACACGCCGATGGACTCGAGGTTCTGCAGTTGACCGGCAATCGCGGCGAATTGGCGATTTAACGTCTTCAAGGCATGGTACAGCGGCGTCGGTGTGCCGTCCGGCAGAGCGATTCCCCCCGTGTGGCCCGGGTGACAATAGACATAATAACTTATGCCCTGGGCGCCGTAAGCCGCGGTGGTGTACACCAGGTAACGCACTTCGTCCGGGGTTGGAACACGCATGCTGGGTGTCCATGTGCAAGCCTGGACAATGTTCAGAAACGGCACGTTGGCCCGTTGCGCGGCGCGCCTTATCATCGCCAGATTGAGAAAATACTGGTCGCCGTCACCCTGCGCCCTGAATTGGTAGTGATCGTAACTCAGCAGCGCGGGTTTCACTTCAGCGACAAAGCGGTTCAAATGCTCTGCGTATGCTGTGACTACATCGCCCTTTGTTCCGAGCTGATCATTGTTGGCGTAGGTCGGGAAAAGGTTGATGTAAGCCATGTGGGCGGGATCGCGCTCGCGCAGGAAGGCGGTGAGTTTGCCGAGGCTCGGAAAAGCGGCTGCGCTCGGTTCATCGGTGATGAAATACGCGTACATCGCCGGATGACTTCGGACCCGGTTGATCAGCGTTTCAAGTTTCTCGCGCTGCTCGGGAGCGTCCAGTGAAGCCGGTGAAATCAAGCCGTCATGCAACAACGCACGAAGACCATGGCGTTGCGCCACATCGAGTTCTTTTTCCGTACACCAAACGAGGTTGAATCCGCCCTCAGCCATCTGCCGTGCTGTTGCATCTGTCATCGCCGGTCCTGCCCAGTAGGTAACAATGGGTTTGCCGATTGTCCATAGGCGGGTCTCGCCTGGCAGGGCATCAGACGTTGCGATGGCGACCCCGATGAACGCGTAAAGGAGAGTTAACAATTCCGGCCTCAAGTTCGAAGTGATTTTGGACATGCGCTTCTGATAAACTCTGCGGCTGTTCGAGTCAACCGGCAATGCGCGCTGCGCGAGGCACAGATCGACCGGTTCAATCGATCGGCTGTGCCGGGCTCGGGTCATCCTCCGGTCTCGGATGTTGCAAAAGAGAGTGATTCGTCCAGCCAATCGTCGGTGCGAAGGACGTTCTTGCGCATTTTGAAAGCGATTCGCTGCGCGGTTCGTTGGGCATGAGCAAACGCCACGTACGCGAGTTTGTCCGCACCCGGCAGGCCGGCGCGAACAGCCGCCGCCAGTTGTCGTTGCATTGGCCGCGGCAGGTAACGTCGAATCAGTTCATCATCGACGCTCACGAAAGCCTGGGCGCTGCCCGGGTCGCCCTGACGCGCGCATCTCCCGAACAGTTGCCGATCGACCCTGCCGCTCTCATGTCGTTCGGTGGCAATGACGTGGAGCCCGCCCATTGCCGCAACACCAGTCCCGAGTTTGATGTCGGTACCGCGACCGGCCATGTTTGTAGCGATGGTGATGTGTCCCTTTTCGCCGGCGAGTGCGACCACGACAGCTTCCTCCTGGTGACGGACTGCGTTGAGCACCTTGAACGGAAGTCCGCGTGCTTCGAGGCGCTGCGCGAGTAACTCGCTTGCGATGACGCTGCGTGTCCCGACCAACACGGGCCTGCCGATCGCATGCAATCGTTCGATCTCTTGAACAACTGCCGTCCATTTTTCCTCTTCGTGGCCGAACACGCGGTCAGGATGGCGGATGCGAATACAGGGTTTGTTGGTGGGAATCCGCACCACGGGCAGACCGTATATCTGCCAGAATTCGCCTGCGGCTTCGCTTGCCGTGCCGGTCATCCCCGCCAACCGCCGATAAAGCCGGAAGTACCTCTGGAAACTGATCCGTGCCATGGTCTCGTTCGGGTCTGTAAGTGGCAGGCCTTCCTTGGCCTCAATTGCCTGATGCATGCCCTCGCGCCACGTCCGCTGCGGCATTTGCCGACCGGTGAACTCGTCCACGATCACCACTTTGCCGTCAAGGACGACATATTGTTTACCCTGATGATAAAACTCGCGGGCTGTCAGGGCTTGCTTGATCAACTCAGTTCGTCTCAGCGGACCGCGCCAAAGCCCGGGCAATTCCGCGCACAATTGTTCGAGTTTTGTCCGACCGGCCGGGGTCAGTTCCACCTCTTTGTATCGCAGATTAACGGTGTAATCGACAGCCGGCTCGAAGGGCAGACTGATTTCGTGAGCTTTCAGGACCGCCTCGCGCAAGGTGTCATTGGGACGCAGAGTCGCAATAATCAGAGGCGTAACAGCTTCGTCGATCAGGACGCTGTCGGCCTCATCAACAATTGCAGAATGGAGCCCCCGCATTACGAGCTCGCCGGCAGTCTCGGGATTCGACCGCGCCAGAAGACGCCGAATCAGCCGCCGCGTTGGATTTCGAGTTGTGATTACCTTCAGGCAATCGCGCAAAAAATCCGCAACGACCTCCTTGCTCGTGGCGTAGGTAATGTCGCACGCGTACCCTTTCCTGCGTTCATCAGGAGACATGAATGCGGTCACCACACCGACGCGAACTCCGCAGAACCGGTAAACCGGCCCGAGCCATTCGGCATCTCTCTGCACGAGGTAATCATTGACAGTGATCACGTGGCACGGTTTCCGCGACCACGCCCAAAGAACGCCTGTCAGGCAGGCGGTGAGAGTTTTGCCCTCGCCGGTGGCCATTTCTGCAAGGTAACCGCGGTAAAGCGCAAGCGCGCCCATCAATTGAACCACGAACGGGCGCAAACCGATCTGTCTGTCGGCCGTTTCCCTGATAGCAGCGAGGCTGTGCAAAAGAGCATCGGTTTCATCGCGCATTCCTCGGCGGAATTTCTCGCGCAGTTCGAAAAGCCGCTGTTGAAGCTGATGATCGGTCAGTTGTTTGTATTGCGGCGCGAGATCGTCAATGCGCTCTGCTTCTTCGAGCAACCTGGTTGCAGTGGTCGATCGGCGTTTGTACATGCCGATCAGGGCATACACGCCTGCGTCGAGGCCTTTGAACAATTCCTTGGGCCTGCGGAAGTCGGTTTTGCGGTAATCTGCGGTTGGTGTTTGCACTTGCTATGACTCACAATTGATAGCGCTTCTGCAACAACTGGCGCAGACTGCGTATCCACCTCGGCAACAGCGGCTCGGACGGCAAATCGAATCGAATCTGACCCGATTCGCCATGAAGCAAGAGACATTGATCAGTTTTCTGAAGCAATGCGCGCACCTCGAAGAACGGCTCGGTCGCGCGGATCCCCTGGCGGTCGTCCAAAGAAGTTGCGATTGGTCCCCCGCCCAGCCAACCCAGCGCCGGTGAAGGCAGGTTCTGCTGATCGGCCGGAATGATGGTCAGCGACAACGAATCAATAGGGGTTCCCACTGAACCGCGAAGCCGGACCTGGGCTTTTTTCAGGCTGCTGGCGAACAATCGATCGCCGTCTTCCTGCCGCACGATTGCGTGGAAATGAAAGCCCGCTGATTCAATCAACAGCCCCAGCTCAGCGCCACGCCCCACCCATCGACCGAGGTTCTGCTCAATCCCGGGCGCTACCCACAGGCCGGATTGTCTGGCTCGAACGACGAGGTTGCTCCGGTCGTTCTCAACACGCCGTATTTCCATCGCGACGGCTTCAGCGAGGTTGGTCAGTGGCGCCAGATTTGGGACTGCCTCCTGCAGGGCCTGTCGAATCCGGGCCTGGACTTCGGCCTGGCGTGCTTTTGCCGCCGCCAATTGCAGGTCGAGCTCTTCGTTCACTAATTCGATCAGCGGTTGGCCGTCAACAACCTTGGTGCCGGGCTTCGTCAAAAGGCGATGGAAAACGCCGGCGGTCTCGTTCCGCACCTCAGTCCATTCGGTGCTTCGCACAATGCCGGGCGCACGAAAGTGATACGGAAACGGAACAACCTCGAGCGGCACAATCACCGCCGCTGCAAGAGCGACAGTCACTGCAACCGCGCGCATACGATGCCGTTCGAGACGCGGGCTCGAAGCAAGGTACATGATAAGGCGCCCTGCCGGGACAGCCACCCACGCCACGGCGCACACCGCGGCCATCAGAATCCCAAGCAGCAGGAAACGATCGGCCACCAACAGCAGAATGCCGCCAAACACGATCACCCTGTAAATCCCGCTCGCAACACCGTATGCCGCGAGCCACAACGCTTCTTTTGTTGTGTTGGCCGGGTTCTCCTCTTTCTTCAACCCGTAAAGGTATTTTTCCGCGAAGTACCGGAGAGTGGCCATTGCGCGCTGACTGAGATTCGGTATCCCGAGCAAATCACTGAGGATGTAATACCCGTCGAACCTGAGGAGCGGATTGAGATTGAAGACCAGCGTTGAAACCGACGCTACAAACATCATGTTGTAAGCGAGGCTGTGAACAACGCCAGGCCCTGTGTGCGCCCAGACAATCGCAGCCAACGCAGCCACAAACACCTCGACCAATATGCCCGCCATTCCAACAAGAATTCGTTTCCACCGTTCGCGGAATCCCCATGCCGACGTCGCGTCCATGTACGGGATCGGCGTGAAAATCATGAACAAAACACCCATCACATGAACTTCGCCGCCGAATCTTCTGCAAAAGAAAGCGTGGCCGAACTCGTGGATGGTTTTCAGGATCACCAGCGCCACATAAAGCAAAAACAGGTTTTCAGGGGCAATCACACCCTGCGCCTGTTGCCAGAGCGATTGGAAATTGTCGGCCGCCTGTTTCAGGCCAAGACCCACCACAACCAGCCACAACACTGCACCAATCGGACTGATCAGCCATCGCACCAACGGCATCGCACGCACGAGGAAATCGTCAGGGTCAAGCAGCGGAATTCGCATGAACATGATGTTCAGCAAACGCGCCTTGAGCTCGCGTTGCCGCGTTTTCTCATAACGCTTGAACAATTGGGCGGCGTCCGTGGCCAGATCGTACTGAAGCAGGTTCGCCTGATAAAGCTGCGCGAGGAGTTGGATGACGGCTTCCTGTCCGGGGGCCTGATCCGGGAATCTGTCGAGGCATTCCTTCCAGACCTGTTCAACGGTCTTGTTCTGGCTCAGCCGCGCCACAAACTCATAAGCCGCAGGGCGAAGTCGAAAAAACTGATTCCGCAGCGGATCCTCGAGCACGTACCAGCGTTCGCCCCGGTAGTATTGACGGTGCACTCTTACCGAGTGCCGCAGACAAATCCGCTGCCCGGCAACGCGGTACCATGACTCGCTGAATGTGGCTGGGCCATCACGCATTGTTTCACCACCAAAGATGCATGCGCAGGAAATCGACGGTCCGATGCGTCAGAATCCAGAGCAACGTCCGGCGGTCCACATCGATCTTGCAAACGCCGCTCATGCCGGGCCGCCACCAGCGTTCCGGCTGATCCTCGGGAACGCAACGCACAAGAAACACGTTTTGTTTTTCCTTCGCGATCGCGGCAGGTTCAACCCGGACAACGCGGATTTTGTATTTCTGCTTCGGTCGCGCAACGAAAGCTATTTCGCCCCCGGATTTGTCGATGATGTCGCGCACGTCGCGTTCGTTGATCTCGGCCTCGACATACATTGGTTCGAGGCGCGCAATGCGAAACAGCGCTTCCCCCTGCTTGACCGGCGCGCCAATCCTCTGGCGCAGGTCGCCCTCGACCACCACGCCCTTGAAAGGCGCCTTTGTTTGCGACTGCTGCAACCTGTACCTCACCAAATCCAGACGCGCCTTCGCCTGGTCAGCCAGCGCCAGTGCAATTCTCATGTCGGCCAACGAACCTGTCGCGCGCGCCTTCTCCGCCTCGCGGAGATAACGGGTTTGGTCCGCCACGGCCGAAGCCTCCTCGAGCTCGAGGTCTGTCGTGTTCAAGCGCATCAGGACCGACTCGGCTTCGACCTCGTCACCGGGCCTGACTTCGACCGACTTGATGTAACCGTCGAAAGGCGCTGTCAGGTGCGCAACCTCCTCGCTTCGCAGGATGAAATTCCCCTCAACTCTGTACGGGTAAACCGGTAAGAGCAGTGCTACAATCGCCAGCACGCCGGTCAGCACGAGGAGCTTCGCCCACGTGTGTTCGGGGCCGATCCATTTGCCAAGGCGTTCCCGAGTCGCCACAGCCAATCGTGCGCCGAACCATTGGTCCCACTGTCGCAGTTCGCTCAACCGCCGCGCCACAAGGTCCGCTGCAAGCCTGAGCTGGTTCAGTTCGAGTTCGCTGAATGGACTCTTCTGACGTTCGCACGTAATCGCACCAACCGGCTTGTCATCCAACCGGAGCGGCAGTGACACCAGATGTGCGACGTCCTGTTCGCGCGAGAATTGCTCGTGGTCTCGGACAACCGACGAGCAATCCGAAGGAGCCGGCCATACGATTTCATCGTCCTGGTCAACCGCTTCCTCCATGACGATCTCGATTGCGCGGACGGCCCGGGCTCGCTTGTCGAAGCGTTCGGTGCGGCTGATCGTCTTGAGACGCACAAAACCGCCGTCGATCCACCCCAGACTCACGCGCTCGCAGTGGAATCGCGTCGCAAGCGCGTTGCAGAACGCCAGTGCCGCGCCCCGGAATTTCGCCTCGGCATTCACCAATGCAAGCACGTCCAGAACGGCAACGAATTTCTCGACTTCCTGCCGCGCATGGAGCTGGCTCTGGTTGGCCTGGTACGACCTCGGAACATCCGCCGCCAATTGGAGACGCGTGACTGTTTCGGTAACGGTTTCCTCGTCAACACCCGCCAGAAGAAACACCACCGCACATTGCTCACGGTCGTTTGCAAATCGCAACCGCACGCCAACAGCAACATCCTGTGCGCCACCCAACCGATTGGTTTCGATCACCTGCGAGACGGAATTCTCCTGTAAACACTTCTCGGCAAGTCCGGGTAACGATTGATTGAAGGCCGCGACAGAAATTCGCGCGGATGAACCGTCGCTCCAATCCAACAGCTTGCGCAGCGTGTCGGGCGCTTCCGGATCGCGCCGAACCAGCGCGCCTCTGTGGGCCCGAACAAGCCGCCCCAACGTGCCAACGAACCCACGCCAAAACTCAGCGACAGGCCCGGCAAACTGTCTCAGCCCGGCCAGCTCATCAAAAATCTGATCGGCGACGGGCTCGCGCCCAATGTCCACCCTCGAGGTTTTCATTCGCTCAATATCAACCGTGCTGCCAAACCCGGTCGCACCGCGCCATCGGAGTTGTCGAACGTCAACTTGATCTTCAAAAGCCCGCTTGCAGGATCCGCAACGGGGCTGATGTACGAGACAGTTCCCCGGCGCGACACGACACCGGCGCCGGTATCTATCTCAATTTTGAACTGGCCTGCCGGCTTGATCCTGGGTGCGAGCCTTGCTTCAACGTTCGCCACACAATAGCACTGCTTCGTATCGACCAGCCGAACCACCGGCTGTTGTTCTTCGCATTTCTCTCCAACGTCCTTGAAAAACTCCGCCACGTACCCGTCGATCGGCGAAAGCAATTGCCGGCGCCGGACCGTTTCCTGAGCGAGTTCGAGCTCGACCACTGCAATGTCATATTCGGCCTGTTTCTTGTCGATTTCTTCGCGGCTTACCGAGATGGCATTGCGCTGCGCGAGGTTCTTGAGCCTGTCCAACTCGATCTTTGCCAGGTCGCAGGCAAGCTTTCTCCGTCGCACTTCGAGTTCCTCGAGGCGCTTGTCCAGCTCGATCACCACCTGGCCCTGTTTCACACTCGCGCCTTCCTCCAAAGGGCGCGCGCCAACAACGCCAATGACCGGGAAGGCCATTGTGATGTCCTTGATCGGCTCTGTGACGGCGTCAACCCAGACCGGGTCCGCGCACGCCACAAAACAGGCCGCAACGCATGCAGCCATCGCCCACACCGGTTTCCCAACTCGCGTTGCATCCATTGACTTCATCCCTTGTCTGCGCAACCAGCCACTGCGCTTTCCGGCTCGCTGGCCGGACAGTTTTGCACCCTTGCACACGGCAAAAAACGCCCGCGCCGGATCACTTCCGCGACGCCCCTTCGGTCAGAGCCCGGTTCACATCCGCCACAGCGGTGCGTTTGAACTGCTCGATCGCAGGCGCCGAGTATCCTGCCTCGGTCAGCCGCGCCGCTGTCCGTGCGCTTAGCAGTTCACGCGTCGTTTCAAGGTCGCGAGCCTTGAGCAAAGTGCCACATATCATTTCGTGTTCAAGCTGCGCCCGCTTGTACAAGACCTTGCTTTCGACCACCGCCACTTTCGCCTCAAAAAGCTTCTCTTCAGTTTCGAGGACCGTTTTGCTGTCGATCGCTCCCACCGCCAACCGGTCAAGCTGCGCTTCGAGCAGTTTCTGATGAAAATCGGCGACAGCCTTGTAACTGGCCACGTTGTCCCGATACAGACGCACTTTCTGAATCGCGGCGTCCACCGCGTTGTACACCTGCACCTCGATCTCCTTGAGCCCGATGAGCGCCTTTCGCTTCGCCATCAACGCCGCCTGATACTCGTTCCGCTCCTTTATCCCACCGGTGATCGGCACACGCAATTCAACGCCCACTGACCATACCGGGTACTCGCCCCTGCCAAGTTCGTCCCATGATTCACCCGGACTGAGCCCCAATCCGTTCAAACCGAAGCTGGCTTTCAAATCCAATTGCGGCAAACGCTGGTTGCGCGTGTATGCGACGCGGATTTTTTCCTGATCGAGCTGGCATCTTCTGACTATAAAATCCGGATTGAATTGAAACGCCAGCTCGTAGCTGTCGCTCAACGCCGGTTCTTCGGATTCAAGTTCCGGAGCATCGACCGCCCACGGCAACGCGTTCGTTCCGCCTGACACGTAGGAGTAAAGCGATCCAAGGCGGGTTGCTGTCTCGATCACTTTTTGGCGCGCCTCGTTCATCCGCGTCCGGCGAAACGCCGCACCAGCCTCGGCCTGCAGAACTTCCAAAGCCGATCCTTTACCCACCTCGACCCGCGCCCTGTTGTCGGCGAGCAGTTTCTCTGCTATCCCCACAGATTCCGCCGTGAGCCGTTCCTGCTCCTGCGCAAGATAAAGGTCCCAGTACCCCGATTCGGCCTGCCCAAGCGACAGAATAAGCTGTCGGCGGTATTCCTGAAACGCGATCTCGGAAGCAACCGCCGCCAAACGAATCCGCGCAAGGGTTGGTCCTGGACCGAAGTTCTTCAACAAAGGTTGCACCAGACGCGCCCCTGCAAAGCTTTCGTATTCGGTCCCAACCTTCCGAAGCGGCTGCAAATTGTTGTTCAACTCCCGCAGTGTCACGCCGGCCTTGAGCCGCGCGCCACTCGGCACCAGAAACTCGAGCCCGCCATCATAAATCGTATTCCGTTCGTCCATCTCAGGAACCGAGTACAGGCCCAGATTGGCGTACTGCTGCGAGTTGTTCGGTCGTTGAGAATCAACATGCTCGATCGACGCCACAACGGCCGGCTCGAAAATGCCGCGCTCCGCCGCGTGGGCTTTCCTGCTGATCTCATACTCGATCGCCTTGATCTGAATTGATTCGTTGCGGTGGACCACAAGCTGCCGAAGAACCGCAAGCGGCATCGCATTCGTGTTCACTGCCGGTGCCGTCTGCGTGGCGGACCCGCAAACGTCACCCCCCGTTGTCAACATGAGCCACCCAAAAACCAATAACGCGCACATGTTGCCCCCGGCTGTTCGGTCTCTCCGGAGGTTGAAACACCCCCTTTTCCCGCTGAATAACCACTCCCTAGCTACACGGCCCGTCGTCATCACAAGCATTTCTACCAGAAGTCCGTTATGGCATCAAAATGAAAAACTTCGCCCGCGTTTCCCGGCCGTAAGGCGATTCCATCTGCAATGGTTACTTTGCTCATGTGGCGGATGGCGTGATAATCCCGGGCTTCCCGGCAGGACCTGCGCGCATTCAATTTGCCCTTTTCTTGACCAACCAAGGGCAATGCAGTGATCATGTGCGCATGGAACGGCGAACATTCATGATGCCAATACCACGACCGACCAATTCCTCGGCGGTTGTCGATCACACGCGGCCCATTCCAAAGCCGTCTGGGGCGTGGTCGCTCCTGATGCTCTTCTGTCCACTGCTCGCGTTATGCACCGCCACTGCCGATTTCTACGTGGCACCCGCCGGGTCAGATTCAAATCCCGGTACCGCTTCAAATCCTTTCGCCACGCTCGAACGCGCAAGAGACGCCGTGCGTGAACTGAAGCGCAAGAAAGGCCTTCCGGAAGGAGGCGTCACCATTTGGTTGCTCGGTGGCGATTACATGCGCACAAACACGCTTGAACTGACCGCCAATGACTCCGGGACTACATCGGCGCCGATCGTATGGCGGGCGGCGACCAACGAACACCCGAGATTGCTCGGCGGTAAAGTCCTGACAGGTTTCCGCCCGGTCACCGATCCTGCAGTTGTGAATCGGCTGGAACCCGCTGCCCGGACAAATGTTCTCGAACTTGACCTGCGCGGCCTGGGAATCAACGAGTTTGGAACCATGAAATCCCGCGGGTTTGGACGTCCCACGGTCGCCTCGCACGTCGAGCTTTTTTATGCAGGACGTCCGATGACGCTGGCACGATGGCCAAACGCACCGGAATTCACATCGATTGCAGGATACCCGCCCGCAGCCGGACGGGACGACGATCACGGCGGCAAAATGGGCGAGTTGCAGGGCGGATTCTATTACGACGGCGACCGCCCGAAACGCTGGCGCGACCCGACCGATCTCTGGGTGCACGGATACTGGGCTTACGACTGGGCAAACTCATACGAAAAAGTCGCTTTGCTCGATGTCGAGCAGCGCCTCGTCAAAACAGCGCCCCCGCACGGCAACTACGGATTCCGAAAAGGACAACGCTTTTATTTCCTAAACGTCTTGGAAGAACTCGATCAACCGGGAGAATGGTTCCTGGACCGAAAATCCGGGGTGCTGTATTTTTGGCCCCCTGCCGGGGACAACATGCCCGCCGCACAGCAACACAATACAACTGCAACCCGCGACCGTGTCCCCGTGCTTCCGCATGAAACCTTGTTGTCACTGCTCGAAGGGCCGCTAATTCGGTTCACAGACGTTTCGCATGTCACGATCGAAGGCATGGTCCTCGAAGCCACAAGAGGCAATGGCGTCGAGATGCAGGGTGGATTCGGCAATCGAATCGCACGCTGTGTGATCCGCAACATCGGGAATAGCGGCGTGGTGGTGAACGGCGGCACCGGCCATGGGATTGTTGGCTGCGATTTCCTTGACACGGGCGACGGCGGAGTGTCGTTGGTTGGCGGCGATCGCAGTACTTTGACTTCGGCCGGCCACTTTGTTGAGAACTGCTATTTCGTCCGGCAGGGCCGGTGGTCCAAATGCTACGTGCCCGCCGTGCATCTTCAGGGCGTCGGAATGCGAGTCTCAAACAACCTCATTCACGAGCATCCACACTGCGCAATTCTCTTCGGGGGCAACGATCACCTGATCGAGTTCAACGAAATTCACCACATTGCTCTCGAGACAGGCGACGTCGGCGCAATCTATACAGGCCGCGACTACACATTCCGCGGCAACAAAATCCGCCACAACTTCATTCATCACACCGGCGGAGTCGGCATGGGATCAATGGGAGTGTACATGGACGATTGCGTAAGCGGAACCGAGGTTTTTGGCAACGTGTTTTACAAGGTTCATTGGGCAATGTTCATAGGCGGCGGACGTGACCACCATGTTGAGAATAATTTGTTCGTGGATTGCGATCCTGCAGTGCGTGTTGACGGGCGGGGACTGGACAGATCGCCCGTGTGGCGCAACATGGTAAACGATTACATGCGCAAGCGGATGAAAGACGTCCCGGCCGCTCTTTATCGGGAACGGTACCCGGAAATCATGTCGCTGGACCGCTATTACGGCGCGCCGGGCCAGCCGCAGATAACCGGCGACGATTTCAAAGGCATCCCGCCCGAGAACAATCGGATTCTTCGAAACGTGTGTGTGGGCAAGTGGCTCGAAGCCACATGGCATGCAAATCAGGAAATGCTCATCATGGAAAACAACCTCACAAATGCAGGATCGTCTTTGGCGAAAACACTGCATGATGAGTCGCCTGTGACCGATTTCGTGCTCCGGGAAGATTCGCCGGCGTGGGGCATGGGATTCAAACGCATCCCCGTCGAACAAATCGGGCTGCGCCGTGATCCACCGCGCTTGTAATTTGGCGCACCTCGTACGCAACCTCACCCGCATCTTCAGCTCGGATACTTCTCAGCGCGGCACAGCCGCAGCCGAATGATCGCGGTGAGATAAACGCGTTCGTCCCAGGCTTGGCACTCCTTCGCGCCGCGCTGAAAAATATTCCCGTCCGGAAATCTCACCGGAATGAAGTCTGTCACTCTATTCTCCTGTTTGACTGCCGAACGGATTCTTGGCGCCTGGCACCCGAGTGGGGGGCCAATATGGGGACAGACACGGCTTTTTGGGACTGGCGGTGCAAATAGAGGGACAGGCACGATGTCCGATATGCCGGTCAGGAACGTTCAACGTGAAACGTTCAACTCTCAACTTTCAACTGGGTGACCGAAAAGGGCGCATGGTGGGCCGGATATGGGGACAGACACGAAATTTGTGCGACCGGACTCTTGGCCCGGTGGACCTGGACAGCACCGGTGGGGCGGTCCAAGCCGGCTGTGGTGCCCAGATATGGGGACAGACACGATATTTGGGGGCCAGCGGTGCAAATAGAGGGACAGACACGATGTCCGGTATGCCGATGAGGAACGTCGAACGTCCAACGCTCAACTCTCAACTTTCAACGGGGTGACCGAAAGGGCGAAGGGTGGGGGATATGGGGACAGACACGGCTTTTTGGGACTGGCGATGCAAATAGAGGGACAGGCACGATGTCCGATATGCCGGTCAGGAACGTTCAACGTGAAACGTTCAACTCTCAACTTTCAACGGGGTGACCGAAAGGGCGCATGGTGGGCGGAATATGGGGACAGACACGATATTTGGGGGCCAGCGGTGCAAATAGAGGGACAGACACGATGTCCGGTATGCCGATGAGGAACGTCGAACGTCCAACGCTCAACTCTCAACTTTCAACGGGGTGACCGAAAGGGCGAAGGGTGGGGGGATATGGGGACAGACACGGCTTTTTGGGACTGGCGATGCAAATAGAGGGACAGGCACGATGTCCGATATGGACCAAATATGGGGACAGACACGAGGTTTGGACGACCGGACTCTTGACCAAGTGGACCTGCCCGAGCGCCGGTCGGGTGGCCGAGACCGGCTGTAGGGCCGAGATATGGGGACAGGCACGATGTCCGATATGCCGGTCAGGAACGTTCAACGTGAAACGTTCAACGCTCAACTTTCAATGGGGTGACCGAAAGGGCGAAGGGTGGGGGGATATGGGGACAGACACGGCTTTTTGGGACTGGCGATGCAAATAGAGGGACAGGCACGATGTCTGGTATGGACCAAATATGGGGACAGACACGAGGTTTGGACGACCGGACTCTTGACCAAGTGGACCTGCCCGAGCGCCGGTCGGGTGGCCGAGACCGGCTGTAGGGCCGAGATATGGGGACAGGCACGATGTCCGATATGCCGATGAGGAACGTCGAACGTCCAACGCTCAACTCTCAACTTTCAACGGGGTGACCGAAAGGGCGCAGGGTGGGGGGATATGGGGACAGACACGAGGTTTGGACGACCGGACTCTTGAGCGAGTGGACCTGCCCGAGCGCCGGTCGGGCGGTCCAAACCGGCTGTGGTGCCCAGATATGGGGACAGACACGATGTCCGGTACGCCGATCAGGAACGTTCAACGTGAAACGTTCAACTCTCAACTTTCAACGTGGTGACCGAAAAGGGCGCATGGTGGGCCGGATATGGGGACAGACACGAAATTTGTGCGACCGGACTCTTGGCCCGGTGGACCTGGACAGCACCGGTGGGGCGGTCCAAGCCGGCTGTGGTGCCCAGATATGGGGACAGACACGATATTTGGGGGCCAGCGGTGCAAATAGAGGGACAGACACGATGTCCGGTATGCCGATGAGGAACGTCGAACGTCCAACGCTCAACTCTCAACTTTCAACGGGGTGACCGAAAGGGCGAAGGGTGGGGGGATATGGGGACAGACACGGCTTTTTGGGACTGGCGATGCAAATAGAGGGACAGGCACGATGTCCGATATGCCGGTCAGGAACGTTCAACGTGAAACGTTCAACTCTCAACTTTTAATGGGGTGACCGAAATGGCGAACGGTGGGCGGAATATGGGGACAGACACGAATGGCGCTTAGATAAGGCCTAAAACTCTCTTGGCCAGCCGTTTGCGACGAGGGGGGTCGGGCACGGTTCGAAAGAGTATCTGCCGGGATACTCTCTCCATTTCGGCCACGATTTTCCAAAGGGTGCGGTAGTTGCTCGCCGCCTGGCCGAAAGCCGCGTACTGGGCCCGGCTGAGGGCAACGGTAATGGTTTTCCGCCGCACCTTGCGCGTCCACTGGTAACCGTGGCGGGGTGGGGTCAGGGTCGAGCGGTCCAGGACCAAGCCTTGGGTAATGTAGCCGATCCGAGCCAGTTGTTGGCGCAGTTCTTCAAAGCGCCTTTGGAGGTGGCGGGGGCTGGGTCGAGATTTTTGCATAGGGTCATCATTTTAGACTGGACATCAAACTAGTACAAGTATATATACTTGTCTAGTTATGTATACACCAGACTTCCCCGCCTGGCGTGCCCGCTTCGCCGCCTGCGGACGCCGACTCAAGGCCGTGCGCCAGCACAGCCTCCACCATCTCGAACACCTCTTCGGCGCCTACTTCCCCAGCTGGCTCCTGGCCCCAACCGACCAAGGGCCCAACAGCCGGCAGCGGGTCTTTTCCTTGCGCCGCACTTTCTGGGGTTTCCTTTACCAGGTGCTCCATCCTGGTTGCTCGGTGCCGCACGGTGGTCCGCCAAGTCCAGGCCCTCTTCACCCTCCAGGGTGGCGGCCAGCTGGATGAAAGCACCAGCGCCTATTGCCAGGCTCGCCTGCGTCTGCCCTTGGACACTCTTCAACGCCTCCGTCACGCCGTGGCCGCCCACGCCGAACGCCTCCTGCCCCAGGCCCAACAACGCTGGTTTGGCCTCTGCCCTAAAGTCATCGACGGAACCAGCGTGAGCCTCCCCGACACCCCAAAGAACCAACGGGCCTATCCCCAATCCAGATCCCAAAAGCCCGGTTGCGGTTTTCCCCTCCTCAAACTGGTCGGCCTGTTCAGCCTGAGCAGCGGCGTCCTGCTCGATTACGTCAAAGGCAATAAGCACCAGCATGAAATGAGTCTATGGTCCCAACTGCTGGACCAGTTCAAGCCGGGCGACCTGGCCTTGGCCGACCGGGGCTTTTGCAGCTATGTGTTCATCGCGTTGCTCTGGGCAGGGCGTGTTCACAGTCTGTTGCGCCTGCACCAAGCACGGTCCGAGGACCTGCGCCAAGGCAAACGCCTCGGACCGCGGGACCGATTGGTTAGCTGGCACAAACCCACCCGAAAGCCACGCTGGCTGCCCAACACGGTCTGGAAACAGATTCCCGATCAACTGTCGGTGAGGGTGTTGCGCTTTCAACTCTGCGTATCGGGTTTTCGCCCCACCCAGGTGACCTTGGTGACGACGCTCACTGACCCCAAGGCCTACCCGGCACTCGAACTGGCCCGGCTGTATGTGCGGCGCTGGCGCATCGAACTCTGGTTCCGCGACCTTAAAACCACCATGGGCATGGAAGTGCTCCGTTGCCAGAGTCCGGGGATGGTCCACAAGGAGTTGGAATTGTTCTTCATCGCCTACAATCTGATCCGTGCAGTGGGGGCAGAGGCGGCTGCGACCTACGATGTGCCGGTGGAGCGGATCAGCTTCAAGGGGATGGTGGACGCCATCAGTCAGTACAGTCAGGCCATTGCCCAGGCGCGCTCGCAGAAGAAACAACGGGAGTTGGTGGCCGACCTACTCCGAGTGATCGCCCTGGATCAAGTCCCCGATCGCCCGGGCCGCAGTGAACCTCGCGCGGTCAAACGCCGTCCCAAGCCCTTTCCCCTCCTCAATAAACCGCGGTGCCAATTCAAAGAAATCCCGCACCGCAACCGCTACTGGAAAAACAACCCCCGAAAATCAAGGGTCTAATCTAAGCGCCATTCGTGTCTGTCCCCATATTCCGCCCACCATCCACCCTTTCGGTCACCTCGTTGAAAGTTGGGAGTTGAACGTTGGACGTTCGACGTTCCTGATCGGTCTACCGGACATCGTGTCTGTCCCCATATCTGGTCCCAGACGGATTACTCAATATATCCAATACAATACTTCGAAGGCGAAGCTGTGGTGACCGCACCGCTCGTTGCCAGAGAATCAGATACTGACAAGTTGAGCGAACTCGCGGCCTGAAATTTTCGCAAATATGATCGATTTCTCAATATAGTGATTCAGTTATGATTCAGGCATTAACAGGCTCGATTGCATTCTTAAGCGTCGCTGTTGCACAGGAGCTGACAACAACCAAGTCGAATGAACCCAACAAAACGCGCGGACGTCCACTGATGGACAGCCTCGCCATCAGGACCAGCGCCACAGAAAGGTCGGGAAAAAGCTCAGTTTGCAGGACCTGTCCGACCCTGTGGGCTGCCAACGAAATCAACCGCCCCGACATCGGAAAACAGACCGCGGCCCCGGTGCAAAACGCACAAAATATCGTGCTTTTCTCCACTTCCACAGGACTCGCCACCCGGCCTCGCGCTTCCACGGACAGAGACAAAACCAGAACCATACTGAATCTGACCGAGAATCAGTATCCTCTTCTGAACCGCCCTGCGGGTGATCCGAAACAACCCCGGGGTTGAGCGCACCTGGCATTGACATAACGCCGCATTACCTGCATTAAGTGGCAAGCCAAGTCGACATAATCGACGGCCATTAACGACAAAGCGACAGTCCCTAAGAAAAGGGATCAAATGAACGACTACATTCGACTAGCTGGCGTAATTGTCGGTTTTGGAGCTTTGGCATCGGTGGTAGCTCAGGATGCCGCCCCAAACCCAACCGCATGGAAAACCACTGCGACAATCGGCGCCGCGCTTACAAGAGGCAATAGCGAGACATTGTCCGTGAGCGGCGGGATCAACACCGCAAAGAAATGGTCACAAAACGAGCTTTCTTTCGGCACAGGCTTCGCTTACGCAGAAGACAAAGACAGTGTCACCGCATCGACCATCACCGGCTTCGGGCAATACAACCGGTTGTTTAACGAGCGGTTGTTCGGTTTTGGCAGGGTGGATGTGCTACATGACGATGTGTCTGACATTGCCTACCGCATCGCGTTGAGCGCAGGTTTGGGTTACTATCTGATCAAGACCGACAAGGTCACGCTGACGGCTGAAGTTGGCCCTGGTTACGTTTTCGAGCGGATCGGAGCGGAGAAGGTCTATCCCGACGGCACCATCAAACGCTATTGGGACGACCGCGATTATGCCACAATTCGGTTCGGCGAAAAATTCACGTGGCAGATAACAAAGACAGCCCGATTCTGGCAAAACCTCGAGTACGCGCCGATGATCGAGGATTGGTCCGATTACGTCATCAACGCCGAAGCCGGCATTGCCACGAAAATCTCTGAGCACTTTGACCTCAGAGTCGTCGCCCAGGACACCTACCGCAGTGTTCCCGCTGCAGGGCGTGAAGAAAACGATTTCAAGCTCCTGGCCCAAATTGGTTATACTTTCTGACCGTCATGCAAACAGCGGAAACCGCACCCCCACAAGAACCTTTCCACACCCCATCCGCAGTGTGCGCCGATTTCGGATGAATGCGCTTTGCAGGACGGTTTCCGGCATGCAGAATTGCAAATGTCGAGGGGCTGCAAAACTCGGCCCCTTGTTGTTGTCGCGCCTGGTGAAACGTAGAGTCCAGTAAAACGGATACAAACAAAACATGGTAATTGTCCCGGACAAACCGGTGTCAGACTTGATCGCAATACCGGGCGTCAAACCCGCTCCGTGCCCGCCGCTCGACACGGCGGTTGGCGTATTGAAGAACTTCTTGATGCGGCTGCCCTGATGCGACTCGCCTTTGTAACACATGAACCGCTATACCCCCCGACAGGCGGGGGGTCCGCAGAACTTGGCTATCTGGTTACGGAGGCGACCCGCCGCGCCCACGAAACTCACGTTATCGGTCCGAAGGTCGAACACCATGCCGCCGTCGAGAAAAAGTTCGGTGTCAGATTGCATCCGTTTCTCGGCTGGGAAATGGGGCGCTACACAAAATGGCGCAACTTCAAGTATCTTCTGTACCCGTTTTGGATCGAACGGATTCTCTGCAGATTGCACAAGACGCTGCAATTCGACGCTTTGATATCCCAACATGCGATATCGGCGGTTGCCGTGGGGCGCGCCAAGCGCCGCATCGGCATTCCTATCATCATGAATTTTCTGGACCACCTGACCGGTTTCATGGAGACCTGGCCGTTCTGGCGCATGCCCCCGCCATTGCTTTCGCTGCTCAAGCGATACGAATTGTCCATGCCAAGACGTTTTTCTGCAGATGGCGTGCTGACCGTATCGGATGTCCTTGCAGAGCTGCTGGCTGCGAACGGGTACCGGGCGGATCGCATGTGCACGATTCACTACGGATACGATTCGCGGTTTTTCCCGATTGATGCCGAAGCCGTTGCAAGGCGCGCGTCTTTGCCGCCCACTGTCGTTATGCATGGCTCACTGGATCACCATCACCTCGGTCGCATTGCAATCGACGCGATGGCGGTGGTTGCTGCCGCCCGCCCGGACGTGGTTTTCAAGTTCATCGGACACAGAACAGCCCCATTGGAGAAATTCCACAATATGGCTCGAAAGCGAGGACTTGATCATCTCATTCGGGTCACAGGTTTTGTCCCCTATCAAGACCTTGCGCGGGAGCTATCAGGGGCAACTGTCGGCTGGATACCTTACGAAGAATCGTCTGGTGTGCATTGCGCATTTGTCGCCAAGGTCGTCGAGTACCTTGGCGTTGGGCTGCCAGTCGCATCAACACCGTTGCAAAGCATCAAACGATACTTTGCCAACGAACCGCTGGTGCGGTTTTCCCGGTTCGACGGGTTTGATCTTGGCAAATGCATACTGAGCTGGCTCGCCGAGCCGGCGGAGAATCGGAACAGACTCGCACCAGCAGCAAGCGAGCGCGTCCGGCGCGAGCTCGACTGGTCTGTTATCAGCCGTCGCGCGCTCGATTTCATCGAAAACACAGTGCGGCTGGCCACAGCAACCCGAAGCGCAACCAATTCCAAATGAGCAGTACAGAACATAGATTCGCGTTCTTCAAACAAACCGGCTGGATGGGGTTGGCCACGGGTCTGGGGGGGCTGTTCATGTCGCTTGTGCACATGCCGGCAGCGCGCATGCCGCCTGCCGAGTATGGCGTTCTCCTGATGTTTCTGCAGGTTCTCAACCTGATGCTCATCCCGGCGATGGGACTGCAGACGGTTGTTGCGCAACAGACTGCAGCCGCAATCACGCGTGAGCAACAGGCCGAGTTGTCCCACACAGTGCGCGTTCTTTTTATCGCCATGTTGCTGCTGTGGGCATGTGCGGCGGTTGCGACCTTTATTGGGCGCGACTGGCTTCTGACGACACTCAAAATCGGCAATCCGGCGGCCCTCTGGGTCACGCTTGTTATCGGACTGGCATCGCTTTGGTATCCGATCCTCCTTGGGATTCTGCAAGGGCAACAAAATTTCCTGTGGCTGGGTTGGCTGCAGATCATCAACGGATTCGTCCGATTCGCCGGTGTGATCGTTATTGTGTGGTGGCTCGGCGGGTACGCGGCGGGTGCTCTTGCGGCTGCATTGTTTGCGTATGGAGTTGCGCTGACAACAGCGGCATGGCTCGGGAAGAACGCATGGATGGGCGCTGGCCGCCCGGTCGAATGGCGCAAGTGGCTGCGCCGCGTTGTACCCCTGACGCTCGGGCTGGCGGCCAGCCAGTTCATGATGGCCGCAGATCAGATTGTGGTTCAAAGGTTCTTTGATCGCGAGGTAACCGCAAGATACGGCGCTGCGGGAATGATCGGCCGAGCACTGGTCTTTTTCACGGGTGCATTGGTGGCGGTGATGTTCCCCAAAATCGTCCGAAGCGTGGCAAAGTCGGAAAAGACCGACGTCGCCGTCATCGCACTTGCCACCACGGCGATAGTTGGCACTCTCGCGGGTATAGTCTTCACAATCGTGCCGGCGTTGCCGTTGAAAATCCTGTACTACTTTCAGCCCGAATACTGGTCGAGCAGCCAGCTCGTGCCATGGTTTGTATGGTGCATGTTGCCTCTTACCCTTGCAAACGTGCTGATCAACAACTTACTGGCCCGGGGCCGATTCGCCTGCGTGCCGTGGTTGCTCCTTGTAGCGGCAGGTTACGGAGCAGCGCTTGTGTTGCGAGCCGACAAGTTCGCACATGCCGAAATGTTTACGGCTTTCAAGATGGTGATTCAGACCATTGGGGCTTTCAGCCTGCTTCTTTTGGCAGTTGCGGCTTTCTTTACGTGGCGCCGTAAGCTCCCGGTCGTTCAGACGTCTATCCCGGACGCTGGTTCGCCACCCGCCCCACCTTTGTAGCTGTGCACGAACGCTTGCCCGTGAATCTCACCGGATTGAACGGATCTGTGCATCTGGGGGAGTTGGTCCGTGCGATTTCCACGTTTGGCGAGGCAGAAAAATGTGGCCGACAAGCCGGTTCATGCTACAAGGCGGTGTCCGTCGCCACGCCTAACATCTGCTCCAACCAAATTGTTCGCCACTGACGTTTCCGCCGGCAGTCTTTCTTCCGAGAATTCTCCTGCCCGTGTTGGCGGGTTGGGCCTCTTGAAGACCGCTTACCGGGCCGCCTTCGGGCGCACACCCACACGTGTCAGGTCGATCTGTTGGAAACCGAGCTTGAGCGCCGGCGAATCCGCGCTAAGCCGGAAATTGTATCGCTGCGCATTAACAAACAGTGGGTCTGTTATCAGTGATTTCCGGTCGTGCCCGCGTTTACGCCACTCCTCGAGAGTTGCCCCGGCGAAACGCATGGTTTCCGGGTAAGCCTCGGGTCGCGCGTCAAAGTAAATGTTCTCATCCATCACAAACTTGTCGTTCGACCATGTACTTCCCAGCAAATCGCCGGAGTCAAAATAAACGATGTTCTTCTTGAACACGAAAGAGATGTGGTCCTCCTCACGTGACCGCATCAACTGATGTTCGCGGTTGAACGCGAAAATATTGTTCTGCACGAAGTTCTCGCGACCGTAATGCTGATGGAATCCGGCGCTCTTGCACCGGTACACAACGTTGCTCTCCAAACGGATGTAACTGCTGCCTTCATCGGTGTACAATCCCCACCCGCCATAAGTGAACGCGTTGACATCATGAATGAGGTTGTTTCGGATGACCGTGCCCTTTTGGGGGCCGAGGGTGTAAATGGCGCCCATGTCACTCAACACGCTCTTGCCAATGTCATGGAGATGATTGAACTCGACCAGGTTATCCTGACATGGATTCTCCTGATACCCCCAATTCCAACCCACAGAAATCGCCGTGTAGAAGAGATCATGGATGTGGTTATGAGCGATCCGGTTGTGCCCGCTGTGGAAAACCAGGACCCCAACCGCAGCCGGATAAACAATTCCAAGTTGGTACATGTGATTATCGGTCACGACGTTGTTTGCATTCTGATCAAATTCAGATTCGCGCCGTGTGGGTTCCCCCAGTCGGACGCCACCGGCGCCCAAATCGAAAATTTCGTTGCCGACAATCCTGATCTGTTTGCAGCCCCTGCCGAAATCCAATGCGTAACCGCCAAGGCGCGTGAACACACAATCCTCGATCAGACAATCCACAACTCCTTCGCCCCAAATGTCGCCTCGTATGCCAACCGCTGCTTGAGTATCCGCGTAACCGTCCTGCGCTAATTCCCAATCGGTGTCTGAGAATGTGATGCCCCGAATGACGACATGTTGGACGGCCTTGCCTGACTCGAAATCGCCCTTGAACCGGACCAGTTCGGTCAACCGCGGCGCAATTATCACCGCCTGGTCAGGTTTCTCGCCCTGCTCAGCCCAGTAAGTTACAATGCCGGTCTTTCGATTCAGGTACCACTCACCCGGTTTGTCCAACGCATCCGGCGCGTTCTCGATGTAGTACTTGGCATTGTTTTCCTTGTTCGAAGGTTTTGGGTTTCCCGACAATGTCGCAACATGATTGCTCTCATCCACGGAACGGATTTGCATGCGCAGCTCCGCCCATGCCAACAAAGCCACCACTTCAACGTCGCCGTCGTCAGCCCATTCTTTCTTGATTTCGCCGGGTTTGAACTTGATTTTGACAGGTTTATCCTGCGGGCTCTCGCCATCGATTCGGTAATACCCCTCGTTTGGTGTTCGAGCGCGTTGCTTGCGTTTTCCATTTACAAACAGTTGCCGAAAATACCATTTCCCTTCCCGCACCTCGGGCACTTCGGCCTGCCACAAACCGGATTTACCCTCGACCGGTTTCCAGCCGGTGATGCGGCGACCGCCGCTGATGATCGGTTTTTCGTCCGGATAGGCTGCTATCAGCAACGCGCGCCGCGCGCTGGGTCCTGAGTGCCCCGGCACGAGCTCGATCGGTTCCTCCAGCTCGTAGGTTCCACCGCGAATGAGGATCGTCGCGCCTTCGAAAGCGTCGGGCAAAAGCCGTTGCGCAGTCAGAACTGTTTTCAGTGCTGCATGAACCGTTGCCAGCGGACCGTCGTCCCTGTCAGCCGTGGGTTCAGGAAGGCTTCCCGACCACTCGTCATTTCCATTGGTCGCCACATTCAACACAAGTGTTTCTGATTTTGCACCGAACATCAGAAACACACATGCCAGCAACGCAAAAATCGAGCCAGATCGCATAGCACAGAAAGCATAACGCCAGTTCCAGCATGAGCTTCAATCCAAAAATTCGACGACCGCCTCGATGGTTCTGCTTTGGCGCAGCTTTGCATTCGGATTTGACCAATCAAACCTCTTCCAACAAAGTTGGTTCATGCGTCACGCCATATGTCATCGCATCAAACCCTGTCTTCACCGAGCGGCTGTCCGCATTCTCTTCTGCACCCTGATCGCCCCCTTGTTTCTTCAGATATCGGCGGCGGACCTGCCAACCCGCGCCCGACAATGGAAGGATGAGGTGGCGTCCAAGATCATGCCCTACTGGTATGACAAAACGGTTGACTGGCAGCGCGGCGGTTATGTTCTTTCGGATGACGCCCTCCGCAAACCCCAGCCCGCCTCGGAAAAGCAAATCGTCACTCAATCCAGAATGGTGTGGGGCTTCTCACACGCTCACATCAAAGGCTGGCGTGATCCGAAACGCGATTATCTCAAAGCGGCCCGGCAAGGTTATGCATTTCTTGTTGATCATTTCCGTGACCCTGTCCATGGTGGGTACTACTGGAAAACAACTCTCTCAGGCGAGCCGACCAACGACAGAAAGTATCTCTACGGTGAATCGTTCGTAATTTATGCGCTTGTCGAGTACTACCGCGCCAGCGGCGATAAGGCGACGCTCGAACATGCTTTAAACCTGTTCAACGTCATCCAAAAGAATTGCCACGATGCTATCAACGGCGGCTGGGGTGAACATTACGAACGAGATTGGCAACTGATAACTCAGCAGGACACCCGTATCGAGGTCGAACTCGCAGGCCTTAAAAGCGCCAACGCACACCTGCATTGGATGGAAGCTCTCGCAGAACTGGCCGATGTCACAAAGAACAACGATGTCAAAACCGCACTCGAAGAAGCGCTCAAAATCAACGCGACATGGTTTTATCCGCCTGAACCCGGCAAGTCAGCCTTTCACCGGCACCCTGATTGGAAACTCGCAGCCGGCCCGAGAAGCGATGGCCTGTCATACGGCCATAATGTCGAATTCGCATGGCTCATGACCAGAGCCGAGCAGGTCCTCAAACGCACCCCGTCATGGGACCACTTCGATGCAATCATCAACCACGCCCTTAAGTACGGTTACGACCATCAACGCGGCGGACTTTACAACCGCGGTTTTGATGATCAGCCGGCCACTGACACAGACAAAGTCTGGTGGAGCCAGGCAGAGCTGATCGCAGCACTCGTTGACGGCCTCGCTCACAAACCCAACAAAGAATGGTCCATCGCACTGGAAAAACTAATTCAGTTCCTGGATTCGTACCAAATTGACAAAACCGATGGTATCTGGCTCGACACCGTCACCATTGACGGCGCACCGAAGAGCAGCGCAAAAGCTCACAACTGGAAAGCCAACTACCACGATCTTCGCGCCATTGTAAAATTCATCGAACGGTTCGATTCCCTCCCGAACCCGACCAAATAGAGTCCAGACGGCTAACCGCTTTCCAGCAGCACCAATATCCGATGTGTTTTGAGGCGCCTGTTCTGCAAAACACGCCGGGTATGCTACATTGTTATATTGCGAAATCGATCATATTTGCGAAGATTTTCAAACTGCGAGTTGGCTCAGTTTGTCAGTATCTGCTTCTCTGGCAGCGAGTAGTGCGGTCACCACAGTGCGGTCTTCGAAGTGTTACATTGGATAGTCTGCCCGGAACCAAATATGGGGACAGACACTGAGTATCTGCGACCGGACTATTGACCCCGCCGGATCAGACCAAGCACCGGTTGGGTGGTCCAAGCCGGCCCTGGCACCCAGAGATGGGGACAGACACGATGTCCGATATACCGGTCAGGAACGTTCAACGTGAAACGTTCAACTCTCAACTTTTAACGGGGTGACCGAAAGGGGCTTGGTGGTCGGGATATGGGGACAGACACGGAATTTGGACGACTGGACTCTTGACCCGGCGGACCTGTCCAAGCGCCGGTTGGGTGGTCCAAGCCGGCCCTGGCACTCAGATATTGGGACAGACACGATGTCCGATATACCGGTCAGGAACGTTCAACGTGAAACGTTCAACTCTCAACTTTTAACGGGGTGACCGAAAGGGGCTTGGTGGTCGGGATATGGGGACAGACACGAAATTTGGGCGACCGGGCTCTTGACCCGGTTGACCGGACTATGCGCGCGTCAGACGGTCGAGGCCGGCTGCGGCACCCAGATACGGGGACAGACATGGAGCTGAGGCAACCGGGATCTTGGACCGGCGGACCTGACCCAGCGCCGGTCGGACGGTCCAGGCCTGCGGGGCGCCCCGTGATGGGGACAGACACGATGTCGGGTATACCGATCGGGAACGTTCAACGTGAAACGTTCAACTCTCAACTTTTAACGGGGTGACCGAAAGGGGCTTGGTGGTCGGGATATGGGGACAGACACGGAATTTGGACGACTGGACTCTTGACCCGGCGGACCTGTCCAAGCGCCGGTTGGGTGGTCCAAGCCGGCCCTGGCACTCAGATATGGGGACAGACACGATGTCCGATATACCGGTCAGGAACGTTCAACGTGAAACGTTCAACGCTCAACTTTCAACTGGGTGACCGAAAGGGCGCATGGTGGCCGGGACATGGGGACAGACACGGAATTTGGGCGACCGGACTCTTGACCCAGCGGACCTGACCAGGCGCGGGTTGGGCGGTCCAAGCCGGCTGCGGCGCCCAGATATGGGGACAGACACGATGTCCGATATACCGGTCAGGAACGTTCAACGTGAAACGTTCAACTCTCAACTTTTAACGGGGTGACCGAAAGGGGCTTGGTGGGCGGGATATGGGGACAGACACGGAATTTGGGCGACCGGACTCTTGACCCAGCGGACCTGACCAGGCGCGGGTTGGGCGGTCCAAGCCGGCCCTGGCACCCAGATATAGGGACAGACACGATGTCCGATATACCGGTCAGGAACGTTCAACGTGAAACGTTCAACTCTCAACTTTTAACGGGGTGACCGAAAGGGGCTTGGTGGTCGGGATATGGGGACAGACACGAAATTTGGGCGACCGGGCTCTTGACCCGGTTGACCGGACTATGCGCGCGTCAGACGGTCGAGGCCGGCTGCGGCACCCAGATACGGGGACAGACATGGAGCTGAGGCAACCGGGATCTTGGACCGGCGGACCTGACCCAGCGCCGGTCGGACGGTCCAGGCCTGCGGGGCGCCCCGTGATGGGGACAGACACGATGTCGGGTATACCGATCGGGAACGTTCAACGTGAAACGTTCAACTCTCAACTTTTAACGGGGTGACCGAAAGGGGCTTGGTGGGCGGGATATGGGGGCAGACACGGAATTTGGGCGACCGGACTCTTGACCCGATGGACCTGTCCAAGCGCCGGTCGGCGGTCCAGGCCGGCTGTGGCACGCGGATATGGGGACAGACACGAAATTTAAGCAAGCGGACTTTTGGGCCGGTGGACCTGACCAAGCGCCGGTTGGGTGGTCCAAGCTGGCCCTGGCACCCAGATATGGGGACAGACACGATGTCCGATATACCGGTCAGGAACGTTCAACGTGAAACGTTCAACTCTCAACTTTCATCTGGGTGACCGAAAGGGGGCATGGTGGGCGGAATATGGGGACAGACACGAAATTTGGACGACCGGACTTTTGATCTGCCGGACCTGGCAAAGGGCCGGTCGGACGGTCCAAGCCGGCTGCGGCAGCCAGATATGGGGACAGACACGATGTCCGATATACCGATCAGGAACGTTCAACGTGAAACGTTCAACTCGCAACTTTTAACGGTGTGACCGAAAGGGCGCATGGTGGGCGGGAATGGGGACAGACACGAAATTTAAGCAAGCGGACTTTTGGGCCGGTGGACCTGACCAAGCGCCGGTTGGGTGGTCCCAGCCGGCCCTGGCACCCAGATATGGGGACAGACACGGTGTCCGGTATACCGATCGGGAACGTTCAACGTGAAACATTCAACTCTCAACTTTCAACGGGGTGATCGAAAGGGGCTTGGTGGGCGGGATATGGGGACAGACACGGAATTTGGGCGACCGGACTCTTGACCCGATGGACCTGTCCAAGCGCCGGTCGGCGGTCCAGGCCGGCTGTGGGACGCGGATATGGGGACAGACACGAAATTTAAGCAAGCGGACTTTTGGGCCGGTGGACCTGACCAAGCGCCGGTTGGACGGTCCCAGGCGGCTGTGGTGCCCAGATATGGGGACAGACACGATGTTCGATATACCGATCATGAACGTTCAACGTGAAACGTTCAACGCTCAACTTTCAACTGGGTGACCGAAAGGGCGCATGGTGGCCGGAATATGGGGACAGAC
>Ga0315298_1002522_pt1 | contig 30921 bp, 20 predicted proteins | sample WHS_1_MG_FD_203077 | JGI IMG/M metagenome (GOLD analysis project Ga0315298, IMG submission 203077) | Extremophilic microbial mat communities from Washburn Hot Springs, YNP, Wyoming, USA - WHS_1_MG | ecosystem: Environmental > Aquatic > Thermal springs > Hot (42-90C) | place: USA: Wyoming... | reverse complement strand
GGAACACGGCTCCTGTGCCTATGGTTAGTCTCACTGAGACCCCACTGACTGGAGAGCCGGATGCGGGAAATCCGCCAGTCCGGTTCGGAGGGAGGGGTGGCGCTAACCCCGTCATCCCTACCTCTATTCCGCGGAAGACGTTCTCAGGCCCATGCGCCCGGGGACGAGCGCGCGCCCGACACGATTCCATAATCCAACGGGCTGGCACGCGCGCTGCCATCTTTCACCGCCCCATTTTTCTGCCCTCGTAAACAATTGGGCTCAGGGGACAGACACCGTGCCTTTCTCCAACCTACCCAAATCTTTCAGCAAGCCATGGCACCCGCAATCCTTGGCCACGTGAATTAATTTGGTGCGCAGCAAATCTCACCGGGCAAGGCCTCATTTCGGCAACAAACCGGACTTGAAGTTGCAAATCCAGCGTGCCAAAGAAGCCCGGTTTCATCTATTCATTTGCCATCAGGCTTGTGCGGTTTAGATTCGGGCTGTACTTGGTTGCCGACAGAGTACGCACATGTTTTTGAGCATGATAAGCAGGGTTGTGACGACCGTTGACAAACGGTGTCTGTGGAAGTTTGCCTGGAACTTCGGGGTCAAGGGAGCGCTGTCTGTCGAGCGGTTCAAGCGCCGCCTTGCTCGAGGCGAGTATTTCCCGGCGTTCCTGCATATTTCCATCACGAATCGATGCAACCTGCGCTGTCAGGGCTGCTGGGTTGATGTGTCAGGGCCGGAACGCCGACTCGAATTCGGCGAGCTTGATCGTGTGGTGACAGAAGCAAAGCGGGCCGGGAACTCGTTTTTCGGGTTGCTTGGCGGCGAACCGTTTCTTCACCCGGCGTTGCTGGATTTGCTCGAGGCGCACAAGGACTGCTACTTTCAGATTTTTTCGAATGGCCATTTCATAACCGAGAGCGTGGCAAGGCGATTGCGCGAGATCGGGAACGCAACTCCGTTGATCAGCATCGAAGGACGCGAACTGGTGAGCGACAAACGCCGTGGCGGGCACGGCGTGTTCGGCAAATCGATCCGCGGCGTTCAGGAATGCGTCCGTGCGGGGCTGATCACCGGGGTTGCGACCAGCATCTGCCAAAACAACATTGACGACCTGTTGAGCGAAGCGTGGTTGCGAGAGCTGATTGCGCTGGGCGTGCACTATGTCTGGTACTACGTCTTCCGCCCATCGGGTCCAAACCCCGGCCATGAACTTGCTTTGCGGCCCGAACAACAGGTACAGGTGCGGCGGTTCGTTGTTGAAATGCGCACCAAGATGCCGATAGCGATTGTGGACTCGTACTTCGATCACCGTGGCGTGGCGCTCTGCCCAATGACAACCGGAATCAGTCATCACATCGGCCCCGGGGGCGACATCGAGCCATGCCCGGTCATTCAATTCGCAGTCGAGAATGTGCGGGACTCGCGCGGGATTTACGATCTGATCAGGAGCTCGGCGTTTTTGAGGGATTTTCGCGAGGCAGCCGCGAAAACGACGCGCGGCTGCATACTGCTGGAGCGACCGGACCTGGTAAAGCAGTTGGTGATCAAACACGGGGCGCGTGATACAACAAGCCGGGCAACTGCAATGGCCGAAGTCGAAGCAATGCAACCACGGCCCAGCCAGTGGCTGCCGGGACACGAGATTCCGGAGCGGCATTGGATGTACCGTTGGGCTAAGCGACTATGGTTTCATGACTTCGGTGCCTATGACGGGCGGCTTGACCCATCCGCAGCGAAAAAAATACCATTTACCGATTACATGGTTGGGCAAAGATGCGGTTGCGATTCGGCCTCATCGAGTTCATCTTCTTCGCAAGACAATGGCTGATCTGGCAATCACAATCCCGCAGCACGTTGCGCAGCACCGCACGCGCGAGACTGCCAACGGCATCCCTCCGGCGGCAGCAACCCGGTTTCGGCTCCGGAATATTGCCCGGGAATACGTCGCAGAATTCAAGCTTGTTGCCCCGTTGCCGGTCGAAGACCTGACCCGGCACGCAACAAACGTTCTTGCGAAAGCGGGCGGTGAAGAGGCGTGGCGCGACTTTGTGGCGGTGCTGTTGAACAACGAAATGTGGCGTGAAACGGTGGCGGCGGTTCCATATGGCAGGCGGCTGTTGCTTTTGCCGAAATGTTTGAGGAACGAAGCCGAGTGCAAGGGTTATTTCGACGAGTTCGGTCTTGTGTGCCAACAATGCGGTGCTTGTGCAATTCGCGATTTGCAGGAAGAAGCCGAAAAGCTTGGTTACGCGGTCATGGTTGCGGAGGGGTCGCAGGTTGTCACATCGCTTCTGCAAGCCGGGCGGATAGACGCGATTCTTGGTGTAAGTTGCTTGAACGTGCTGCGGAAAGCCTATCCTTACATGGAAGCGGGCGCGATCCCGGGCCTTGCGATCCCGCTTCTCCAGGACGATTGCCAGAACACCACGGTTGATATGGACTGGGTGTGGGAGTACATGACGCTCAGCAGCCAGGACCAAACGCATCGGCTGGACCTTGGCGCACTGCGGCATGAGGTTGAAAGCTGGTTTACACGCGAATCAATTGAAACACTGGCCGGCCCGGCAGAGGGCGAAACAGAAGTAATCGCACGGAATTGGCTGGCGAAAGGGGGAAAACGCTGGCGACCGTTCCTGGCCGTTGCGGTTTTTCAGGCGCTGCGTGACGACCCGGAGGCGCCCATTCCGAATGACGTGTGCAGAGCCGCCATTGCAATCGAATGTTTTCACAAGGCATCGCTTATTCATGACGACATCGAGGATAACGATTCCGAGCGTTACGGTGAGCGAACTCTTCACGCGGCGTATGGAGTGCCGGTCGCGCTGAACATTGGAGACCTTTTGATTGGCGAAGGCTACCGTCTGCTCGCCACGAGCCAATTCGATGACATACAAAAAGCGCGCATGCTCAGAATCGCCGCCGAAGGACAACGACAATTGTGCCAGGGGCAGGGATCGGAATTGAATTGGGACTGTGTGCCAGGGCCGCTGAGTTCGATCGAAGTGCTGGAGATTTTCCAAAAGAAAACCGCGCCGGCGTTTGAGGTGGCCCTTGAACTTGGCGCTCTGTGCGCATGCGCACACAACGAAGCTCTGCAGAGGCAAACATCATACCGAGTTGCTGCTGCTCCAGCCCCCGGAAAGATGCATTCTGACACTGAAACACCGCCTGACTGTTATGAAAAACTTGCGCCCGTGCTCAGGCAATTCAGCAAGGCCCTCGGCGTCGCGTACCAGATTCGGGATGACCTTGCCGATTGGCCATGCCATGTCAACGGAGACGGTTCGCGGAAGCTGCGACCGAGCCTTGTGCTTGCGATAGCGCACGAGCGCGCTCGTGGTGACGCGAAGCGGTTGCTTGACGGTCTCTGGCGGAGGCAGTCGGAGGTCAATGTCAGCCCGACGCAGCTCATGGCTGTGTGTGCGGAGCTTGAAGCCGGCGATCGGGCACAAACGTTGTTGGACACATTTCGCGAGGAAGCCATCCGCGCTCTGAGCGGCCTCGACAGCACAAGCCTCAAAGGGCTGTTGCGGCGGGCGATTGGCAAAATATTCAACGAGTTGGAAATCAGGGGGTGGTGCAAAGAGTTCCAAGCCGCCCGCATCGCCGCAGAGAAAAATCGATCAGCTACCTGACCGGAGTTGTTTTCCATGGTTGGGTCGAAAGCGCGCATGGGGTAATATTTTCATTCTTTCACCATTTCGATGCTACCGGCATTTCTAGCCACACTGCTGTTTTCGGTTTCGGTAATTGCTGCAAGCCGGTCCACAGGTTTGCTCGGCGCGAACGCGGCCAATTTCGGGCGAACGATCGTGGCAGTGATCCTGCTTGGCGTTTGGGCGTTCACACTGGGCATTGGCTTTGGCGGAGGCGCATTTCGATGGTTTTTTCTGAGCGGGATGATCGGGTTTGGCGTCGGGGATATGGCATTATTCCACGCTTTTCCGCGACTTGGTCCGCGTCTTTGCAGTCTGTTGATCAACTGTCTGGCGGCGCCCTTCGGAGCAATCGTCGAATGGGCATGGCTGGGCACCGGGTTATCGGCTGTTCAGGTTTTGTGTGGGATGGCCATATTGAGCGGGGTTGGATTGGCGCTTGCTCCTGAACAACACTCACAAATGCCCGTGCGTCATGGGAAAGGCCGCTTGCTGGGCATTTGTTTTGGTACTTTGGCGGGATTTGGCCAGGGACTCGGCGCTGTGATCAGCCGAAAAGCGTATGCAGTTGCGTCGGCATCGGGCTGGTCTGTGGACGGCGGGACCGCCGCCTTTCAACGTATTTTGGGCGGATTGCTGATAGTATCTCTGCCGGTTTTGTGGCTACAGGGGCGGCACTTGCTGAAGCAGTGGCTTGATTCGCGGAACATGCGACGGCCATCTGCGAGAGAATCCAATGCTGAAGTCCGGCCTGAGACATCAGCAAGCAGCAATGCGGTTTCGTGCGATGCACGTGATGAAAGACGTCGTGCTCTGTTTTGGGTGCTATTGAACGGCCTTGCCGGCCCGACTGTCGGTGTTGGGTTTTATCAGTGGGCTTTGCGGACGACCCCGAGCGGACTTGTGTTGGCAATCACTTCAACCACACCGCTGGTGGTAATTCCATTCGCATATTGGTTCGAAAAAGATCGACCGGGACCGAGATCGATCGCAGGCGCTGTGATCGCGGTAGCAGGCGTTGTCGTGCTTGCGTTTGTGAAATGAGACCAACCCGGCTTCGCTACCGGCAGCCTCTTATGTTCCAACCCAAAGTCGCAGCCCCAACTCATTGCTTGTCATTGGCCGACATGGTTTCCTCAGCGCGGCGCAGCCGGAACCAAATCTGCGAGGCGTAACAACTGCGCTGGCTGCAGGAATACTGCTGTGCCGCGCCGCGCTGAAAAGGGCGACTTCGTCGCCCACGGCGGGCAGTGGAGCGTGCATGGCGGACTGAATCCTTGCAAAACAACACAATCTAATAATCACAGAGCCTGCCATCGATGGTCAAATTCTGTGACGCCGCGGCGCGAAACCCGCACAAGGATTGCTGTAGGGCGGGCCTTCAGCCCTTGGATTGAGTAAGGTGATGTGGGGGTGGCCGTTTCGTGGGGCGTTGCCCCACGCTGGTATGGGACGCGCCGTTGGCGCTTGGGTCAGTGAAAAGGTCACAGTTGAGATTGCAAAGCAAGGCGCCGTTAAATTTGTGATCGCATGCATTTGGCCCATCGTACAATTATAGTGAGGAATCGATCATGTTGCCGAAGATTTTGAGGCTGCGAGTTTGCTCAGTTTTTCAGGATCTGCCTCTCTGGCAGCGGGGCTGGATTGGGCGGGGCATGCTGGCTGGGATTGATTGCGTTTGGCGGCGGGTTGATGTATCGCTAAGCGGAACGCATTTGTTTCACCGCGATCATTTGGTTGCGGCCGCGCCGTGCCGGGCCACCGTCGGTTTGGAATCTTTGCCGGCCCGCGGTATTAGGGTGAATGATTGAAATGATGGCAGGCTTATGAACCGTCGAGAGTTTTTGAAAACGGCAGGTGCCCCTACCCTGCTTGCAATCGCGCAGCCGACCCTGATTGCGGGTACGGCGGAAATGAACGAGGTCAAAAGCCGATTTGTGCCGGCCACAAACATTCGCGATTATCTCTCGGGTGAAGCACTGCGGATCACGCGGAACGCGCTTGCCAACCCGCCATCTGCAAGTAACTGGAAGCGTGTCGAACACATCCGCCGAGCACAGTTTCTTGAAATGATGGGGTTGGCGCATTTGCCCGAGCTGCAACAACATCAACCGGTGAAAGTCACCGTCACGGGCGTCATTGAACGGCCCGGGTACAAAATCGAGAAACTCCATTACGAAAGTCTTCCAGGACTGCATGTAACGGCGAATCTCTATGTGCCGACCGACATTGGGGGGCGGGCGCCGGGCGTGCTGTACGTGTGCGGGCACGCGAGCAATCAGAAGGTTCATTATCAGGCGCATCCACGTCGTTTTGCTCAACTGGGGTTTGTGTGTCTGATAGTGGAAACAATCCAACTCGGTGAAGTGGCCGGCTACCATCACGGATGTTATCGGGAGGGTTGGTTTCACTGGTACAGCCTTGGCTATACGCCGGCCGGGATCGAACTGCTGAATGGCATTCGCGGGCTGGATTTGCTGTCTCAAAGGCCGGAGGTGGACCCAAACAAGCTCGGGGTGACGGGCATATCCGGCGGAGGCGCAACTTCGTGGTGGCTTGCAGCAGCAGACACTCGGGTGAACGTTGCGGCTCCTGTGTGCGGCACGGCAACACTGTACTCACACATTCACGACCGAACAATCGACGGTCACTGCGACTGCATGTGGTGGGTGAACACGTACGGGTGGGACCTTGCAGATGTGGGGGCGTTGGTTGCGCCACGGCCACTGCTCATTGCGTCCGCGGACCGAGACGGCATTTTCACTTTGGAATCAATACGAACTGTGCACGCCCAACTGGCGAGATTCTACCGGAGATTGGGAGCTCCACAGAACTTGAAGCTGGTCATTACCCCCGGCGGCCATTCGTATCATCAGATTTCGCGTACGGCAATTTTCTCGTGGTTCGCAAAACATCTTCAAGATCGTGACGTTCCGCCGGATCGGATCGGCGACATAGATGATTCACCGGTAAAGAATGAGTCTGCTGACACTTTGCGCGTTTATGTCAATGGCCCGCCTCCGGAAAACCGTGTCGCCACAATTCACCAGACGTTCGTGCCTTTGCCACATCCCCCGCAAATTCACTCGATCGCAGACCTCGAAAAGGAACGGACCCGTGTTGTTTCTGAGCTCCGGGAAAAGACCTTCCGCGCTTTTCCCAGAAAAGCACCGCCGCTCGACCTCCAGATCGAATTCGAATTCGAAGACGGCAACGAGTGCGGGTTCAGGTTTGCGTTCACTTCCGAGGATGGCTGGCGATTGCACGGCAAACTATGGCGCCCAAAAAACCTTTCACCGCCCATACCAATCCTTGTGGCTCCTCGACTGCCCGGTGAAGGCCGAACAGACACACGATCGTTTTTGTATTCGATACCGTTTGAGGGTGCGCGGGTCGAGTTCGAACCGCGGGGTACGGGCGAAACCGCATGGGGCGACGAACTGAACTGGCATATCAGGCGCGCTGCGGCGTGGACAGGGCGGACTGTTGCTTCGATGCGGATGTGGGACACGATGCGCGCTCTTGCAGCAATACGCGCGATTCGGGGGGTTGGACAAGGACCGATTTCCCTCGCTGCGCGTGACGATGCCGCTGCTTTTGCGGCCTATGCGGCTCTGTTGGACGGGCAAACACAGAGCCTGTTCCTGCAATCTCCCCCGGCCACGCAGAATGCTCCGAGCCAGAAGGACGGTCGCGGGCCGGCAATCGAGATGCTGTACTGTTTGCGCGTGACCGACCTGCCAATTGTAGTCGGGCTGCTTTTCCCGACACGCGTTGTGTTGGGCGGCGATGTTCCCGAGTCCTACAACTGGGCCAGGGACCTTTATTCGGGTTTAGGCGCCGCAGACAGATTTCAAGTGTTGCATGATCTGCGCCAATGGAAAAGTGCCTGATTCGAGGATGAAGACGTTGCACCTATACTTGCTGCGACAGGTGCTGGTTAGCATGCTGCTCACGGTTGCTGTGTTCACGTCGGTCCTTCTTCTGGGCAACCTGCTGAGGGAGATTCTGGTCTTGCTGGTGGTTCACAAGATCAGCCTCGTTGCAGTCGTGCAAGCGGTTCTCCTGCTTGTGCCCTTTGTGATGGTGTTTGCGCTGCCGATGGGGATGCTGACGGCGACCCTGCTTGTCTTTGGCAGATTCAGCGCCGACCAGGAGTTGACGGCAGCTCGGGCGAGCGGCATAAGCCTGTTGTCGCTTGTCAGTCCGATCGTGTTGCTGAGCGTTGGCGTTTCAGCGGTGAGCGCATGGTTCAGTATGTACGTCGCCCCCATGTCCCGAGTGGCCTACAAGGAACTCATTTACGGTATTGGGATGGAACAGCCGGCGACGATCCTTTCCGAAAACCAATTCGTGAAAGATTTTCCCGGATACGTCATTTACGTGGGCAAGGTCATCGGGACAAATACACTCCGCAACGTCCTCGTGTACAAGATGGACACGAATGCTCCCCGTGCATCGCTCTCGGGAGCGGAGAGCACCAACAGCGAGCCTGCAACAGCGCGGGTCAGCATGATTCTTTGGGCGCCGGAAGCCCGCATTGTTCCGAATCCGACCAACCAGTCGTTGTCGCTGTTAATGCCCAAAGTCGAAGGTGTGTTTCTGGATTCGTGGCAACCCGGAGGCGCAGAGGATCAGATCATCGAGTTGCCCGCACGCATCCAGCAACCAAGCCACAAGAAACTCAAAATCAGCGAAATGACGTTTTTTCAGTTGCTGACCGAGTATTACGACTGGCGCCGCCGGGGAATTGATCCAACGCCTGTGGCGGTCCAGATGCATCAGCAGGTTGCGTTCTCTTTTGCCTCCATTTCGTTTACCTTGGTCGGAATACCACTGGGAATTCGCGCACACAGACGGGAAACGTCGGCGGGCATGGGGATCGCAATTGTTCTGCTGCTTGTTTATTACGGTTTCATTGTTCTTGCCCAAGCATGGGAAACGTATCCCAATCGCCATCCGGAATTTCTGCCATGGCTGCCGAATGTGCTTTTCCAGATCGTTGGCGCATTGCTTCTTTGGCGCGCCAACAGACGTGGCTGACCACAATCAGCCACTGATCCCACTCGCATTTCCCCGTTTGGCGACGAAGTCGCCCCTTTCAGCGCGGCGCGGCGAAGTGCCGAGTCTGGAACAAGCGCGTTTATCTCGCCGCGATCCTTTGGTTCCGGCTACGCCGGGCTGGGAAACATGCGGGCCAACTGTGCCCCTGCTCGTTCGTTCAATGCTGTGCAGGGAAGCGGCAACGCGGGAGTTTATGGCGCTGTAAGGGCAATCAAGTCCTTGGACTGAACGAATGTCACCTGGCCCTGGGCTGCATCCAGAAAATCGAGCACGGGCTGCCAATAGCCGTACTTGGCTTCGTCTCCTGCATAGTATCCGTGGAGGAGCACAACGAGCGGTTGCCGGGTTTCGATCGCGTCGGCCAGAGCCCTCAACAGGCCGGCGCGCCACTGGGCGGATGTCCAATTCTCGACCTGCCCGCAAGCAAGATCGCAGAGGTAAACTCGTTTGCAGCCGTCCGGCACAGTACTGATTGGGAGCACACGGAAATTGTGCCCGGGCACAGGGTACGGTTTTGCATCCCATGTGTGGCCATGGAGATACAACTGACCCACTTTGAACCCGCTATTGTAGGTCAGGCCAAGCTCATCCAGAACGCGGAATGTATCCTCGTTCTGGCTGAAGTATTGTGGCCGGAAACCCAGGATGGGCTTGTAAGTGCCACACGGGCGGCAGCCCTCGAGCGCGAGCTTGGCGCGGGACAGCAGGTCTTTCTGCTCGGCGTAGGTCATCGACGCGAGTTGCTCGCCTGTGTAATAGCCATGCAACGCAATCTCGAAGCCGGACCGAAAGAGTTCGTTGACCAATAAGGCATTTCGATTTGCGTAATCTGCCGAAACAAACACTGTGGCTGTGATCTGGCGGCGTTGCAGCTCTGATGTCACGGTGCGCAACCCCACCGTGTCGTCCAACTCGGCGTCCACCTGCAAATTGACTCAGCGCGGCGCAGCCGCAGCCGAATGATCTGGGCGAGGTAAAGGCGTTCCTTCCAAGCTGGGCGCTCTGTCGCGCCGCGCTGAAAGGGGCGACTTCGTCGCCCGCAGGGGAGATGCGAGTGGGATCAGCGGACGAACAGTTCGAAGGCAAAAGTCTCGAACCACACGCTGATCTGCGATTTCAGCGCGGATTATCGAATATTACACTCCAAAGGCCGCACTGTCTGTGACCACACTGCCCGCTGCCAAAGAGGCAGATCCTGAAAAACTGAGCAAACTCGCAGCCTCAAAATCTTCGCCAACATGATCGATTCCTCACTATAATTGTATAGACCGGCGGGTTGGTGCCAGAAACTTCGGGCAGGACAACCCGATAAAACGCAGTCTGGACAGTTACACCCGCGAGCACGGTACGGAGAGCTGGCGCTTGACGTTTCTCGAACGTTGCGATCGGCACCGGATGCCAGTTCCGCAAATCAAGGCTCTCTTCGAGTCCATGGCGTCTCAACGGTTCCGGGGTCTCGAAATCGATTGTCACGCATCCTCTTCCGCACTCGGAATGAGTGATAACAAGCGCAGTTGACGTGCCAGAACCTAATCCTCCCGACACTCCGACATCATCCGCGATACCTGTGAAATAAGCGGCGGCAATGCAGCCAGCCATCAGAAGTCGGATGCGGACCGATGCCGATTCGAGGAAAAGTATCGTTCTCTTCATTGGGCTGGTTCCCTTGTTATGTTGTTTCGGCTCAAGCGTGAACTTTTCATTGCACAGTTTTGTGGGCGCAATGATTTCTTTGGCTCACGAGTCGGGCAAATTTCATCTGTACCGCCGCCGCCATCTGCGATCAACTTCTCCTACCGGGTTCTCAATTTGCCCACCGCATCCGAACCATAGCCAATTCAATCGCCGGCAGTCAACACTGTTGTCGAACTGGCAAAGGATTTATCCGGTTGTAGTTGAATCGTTGTTGCGGTATTAAGAATGGCTGTTCAGCGGATGAAAGTATTTGTTACAGGCGCAACAGGGTTTGTCGGGCGCGCGACAGTGAATGAGCTGGCCCGGCAAGGCCATGAGGCAAGGTGTCTTGTCAGACAGCCTGACGCGGTCTCCGCGCAGTGGTTGCGCAAGATCAGCAATGCCGAACTGGTCAAAGGCGACCTGCTTCAAGACAGCGACCTTGCTCCGAGTGTCGCCGGGTGCGACGGCGTGATTCATCTGGTTGGGATTATTGCAGAGGCAGGCAGGAACACCTTCGAGCAAGTGCACGTTGAAGCCACAAGGCGAATTGTTTATGCTTCTGTGACAGCAGGTGTGAGACGGTACGTTCACATGAGCGCCATGGGCACACGCCCTAATGCGCCTTCCGCGTACCACCGCACAAAATGGGCTGCCGAAGAAATCGTCAGGTCAAGCGGCCTTGACTGGACGATTTTTCGGCCCTCGCTGATTCACGGGCCGGGCGATCAGTTTGTAAACAGGTTCGTAAAGATGAGTGTATGGGCGCCTTTCATGCCGGTTATCGGCCCCGGAACATACAAGTTGCAGCCCGTTTCAGTGCAGACTGTTGCACACTGCTTTGTCGCAGCGCTGTCCAATCCGCGGGCAATCGGCCATGTATATGACCTCTGCGGCGATGAACAATTGAGTTTCGTGCAGGTAATCGACGCGATCCTTGCCGCTGCTGGTCGTCGCAGGCCAAAGCTGCACCTGCCGGTCAAGCTGACAATGACAATGGCCTCTGCAATGGAGTTCATCTGGCCCCGGCTGTTCAATCGCGCCCCGCCCATTGCTCGCGATCAGATACTGATGCTGCAGGAAGACAACGTCGGCGACCCGCGGCCGGCGCGCGAAACTTTCGGTTTGGGCCCGGAAGATTTCACCACCGCAATCAAGAGGTACATTCAGAAACCCTGAAGCACCTGAGGGACCAAAACGGCTTGCAAGGCGCGAGCAGTCGAAACCGGGCGCGCGTAACAACTCAGCGCGGCGCAGCCGCAATCGAATGGTCGGCTCGTGACAATTGCGCTGGTTGCAGGAATACCGCTGTGTCGCGCCGCGCTGAACGGGGCGACTTCGTCGCCCACGGGGGGGGGTAAGATTGAGCTCAACCGCCGAACAGCTTGAAGACAATAGTCTCAAACGATCTACTAATCTGCGATTTCTGCGCAGATTTTCCAAGATTCTACTATAGTAGTACAATAGACAGCGTAACGCGTATGCCACGTCCGGAAGACCGCATTTCTCGAAAGGACCTGATACAATTCATGGTCGGCAGGTCGCTGCCGCTTTCAGCAATCGCAAGGCTGCTGGGGGTGAAACGGAGCGAAGTGCACGAGGAACTGCGGCATGTGTTGCTTTCACTCCGGCACACAGGTTGCGAAGTGGAGATTACGCCCGGCCGATGCAGGAAATGCGGGTTCAGCTTCAGCGAAAACGATCTGCGGAAACCGTCTCGATGTCCGACCTGCAAGAGCACATGGATTGCCGATCCGAGAATTACCGTGCGTGAGAAGGTGTTGCAGGAGTCGGAACAACCCCGCCAGCAATCCAAAGAACCTTGCGAAGACTCGGGAAGACGGATTTGCGAAGGCGTGGAATTGATCGATCATACCGCGGACGTTGGATTGGTTGTGAGAGGCAGCACCCTGCCGGTGCTGTTCGAACGTGCAGCAATCGGGATGTTTACCATTCTGACCGACCTTTCCTCTGTGGTTCCGGCACAGTCAGAGCCTGTCGAACTATCTGCAGACGACCTCGAGACACTGCTGGTGGCGTGGCTTTCGGAGTTGAATTATCGGCATGTTGTGCAGCACAAACTCTATTGTCGTTTTGATGTGATAAAGGTTGAGAACGGTGTTCTGACCGCACAAGTGCATGGTGAACAGATCGACCCCCTGCGTCACACTCTCCACACAGAAATCAAAGCGGTGACAAGGCACGGCCTCAAACTTCAACAAACTGATACCGGATATGAAGTCACGCTGATTTTCGATCTGTGACTTCAGATTCAGCTCGCCAACACGTATCCCTTTTCTGCTGCACCTGATTCGACGTTTGGGTTGGCAGAAAAATGCGGGGCAGAAAAATGTGGTCGGCGTGGATGTTCGGCGCAGTTGAAAACGGCTACTTGTCCGAGAGACCATTTTTCTGCCCAACGTTTTTCTGCCCCTGATGTTTGCACCCGGAATATTTTTGCCCAGAGATAAAGCGATATTCGGGTGAGAGTTCCAGGCGGATCATCATTCCGGAAACATTGGCGGTGGCGGGCCGTCGGGACCGGGTCGGCCAAACGGGAATTGCGGGCTGCGATTCCCGTCCCGCAATGGCGCGAAAACAGTGTTCAGTCCGGCACGCAGTTCTGGTTCAGTGAGCTGCCCGTCATGGTCTTGATCCCATGTCTCGAACCATGCGACAAACCCACCAACGAATTCACTCTTCGGAAGCCGGCCGTCTTTGTCTTTATCGAGCGCCTCAAGCAGTGCGGGACCAATAAACATACCAGGGCCGAAACCCGGCGGCGGACGAAACTCACGCATGCCGCCAGGCCCGCCGGGACCTCCAGGTCCTCCGGGCCCACCCGGACCGCCAGGCCCGCCGAATCCAGGGAACCCGATGGTACCTGCCGATGCAACATTTTTTCCGTCGAGTTGATCATTAACAGACTTTGCGCGAGCCTGCACGAAAGCTTTGATTGGTTTAACTGGTTCCGGTTGACCGAACCTTCCAAACCCCATCAACGGTCCCCTGCCCTGTTCGCCCGGGTTCGTTGCTGTTTGTGGTCCGGGCATTCCCGTCGGCGCAGGACCAAAGGTCGGCGACGGCTTGCTGCGATCGTTTCGATCGGAATTGTTCGCTGACCTATCAGGAGCACGGTTTTGCCTGCCGGGTCCGCCGCCAAACATGATCCGCGGTACAGATTCGCCCGCCACCACTCGATCAAACCGCGCAAGTTTTTCCTCTGATTCGTCGCGCACGGAAGGCCGTATGGCGGCGGCAATTTCATCGACTTGGTGGTGAAACCGCTCAGGCCGAAAGATTGTTCGACTGAACTCCCGCAGGTAACCAAGGTAAAGCTCTTTGAATTCGGGGACCTTGAAAACCCGCTCGAGGAAACGGTTTTCGCCGACCCATGGCCGGTGAATGTTGAGATTCTCGCGTTGTTCCTGAGTGCCGCCCATCGGGAATTGGCCGAAGGAATGGTCCAGATCCCATGGCATGAAAATGAACTTCCCAGTCTCTGGATGGAGATAAACATAGAAGTTCTGTCCGATCATCAGGATGCTATCCAGCGTGCTAAGCCAAACTGTGACAGCCATGAACCTGGCAAACTCATCCACGTCAAGGAACTCAGAGAGCCGTTTCTCGAACTCGACGTCCGGCGCGTGCGACACCAGTTTTGCGAAAGACATTACCCTTGCAACGTCGGCCTTGGACAGCGGTGTTTTTGGATCGTACGGTTGCTCATACGCAGCCCAATCGTCGCCGAGATCGGTGAACGGCTCGCGTGTCGCAGGTTTGAACAACGCGCCGTTCCTCGTACCAAATCTGTCCTCAAGGAAATTGCGGTCGATGTTCTCAACAACCGAATACAATCCAAAATAGGTTCGCTCCAGCTTGCCGGACACGTCCACATACACTCGCGCGTATGCTGTCCTTGGCGCCGGCACGCCGGCATCCCGATAAAGCTTGTGCGACAAGACCTCGTTCATCCAACTGGCATCGGTGACGTTGTTGTGCAGGTTCAGTTTCGAAATCCCGGCCAGTTTTCTGCCGCGAACAGTGTCGTTGAGGTCGATTTTTAGCGACCGCTTTATGCTGTTGCGCGATTCCATGAATGTGCCGTTGCCCTTGTATCGAACTGTCACCCCTGGAAACTCCAATCCTTCGAACCGGAGGTCTGCCTGCACCGTTGGAAAAACTATGCCCATGGCAGCAGCGACACCGTTCCTCTGTCCACGTCTGCCCTGGATGGGAGGGCCGCCACCCGGTCTCGGGGGACCGCCAAGTCCACCCACACCCGGTCGCATCGCAAAAGCGTTGATACCGTCACGCACTTTTTCAAGGTTCAGCGTGCCGGAACGATTCGTGTCCCATTGCCCAAACCATTTCTCGGCGAGACCCGTGAACTCGAGTTTTGTCAGCTTTTGATCCCGGTTGCCGTCGCCTGCATGCATTAACATTGGAGCGAGGGCCATCCCGGGGCCGAACCCTTCCGGGCCGGGACCACCCGGTGGTCCTCCAAATGGTCTCGGACCGCCCTGCCCGCCCGGTCCGCCCTGTGGTCCGCCCGGTGGACCAAATATGTTTGGGCCGCCTTTGGGCTCCATCGCCTCCCATTGATCAACCGTAAATCGCAGCTCGACAGTCCATACTTGGGTCATGTTGAAAAGCGCGGCGCTGGTCAACTCTTGCCATGGACTTGTTAGGGCAACATTCTGTGCGCCTGCAGCCATTCCAAACCATGCCATCCAAAACAACGCAGCGCTGCAGAGCACCGAGCGCGCAGCGGACGTCTTTACTGCGCCACGATCATTTGGTTGCGGCTGCGCCGCGCTGAGCAAATAGAAGTTTCGAGCTTTTTTCATCTCCGCATATCATCGCGCTTACGAAACAAATGACCTTCAACCAGCGATCAGGTTACTCCCCCACAGGTCAGTGTCGTGAATGTCTGGCCCGTTTCGGTCGAGAGTGGCGGCAGATCGGCCACGTGTTTGTATCGGCACTTCGGGAGCGCGTTGGCTGTTGAAATGCGATCCGGGGACAGACACCGAGTTTGGGATCATTCGGTTGCGGCTGCGCCGCGCTGGGGTCCAACAAATCAAAGAACAGCCCCGAAATACAATTTCTTGTCAGAGCGGGGTTCTCCATTCATGCTATGGGGCGATGCGCGCTGGTTTACTAGCAGTTTGGGCGATTGCCGCAATTGTCGGAAGACTGTCGCCGGATGCGGTGGGGCAGTCACCCGACTTCTCTGAAGTCTATGGCTTGATCAGATCGAACCTGGTCGGCTTGCAGAAATCCGAGCTCGATCAGGCAGCCGTCGCGGGCCTGCTCGATCGTCTGCATGGCAGAGTGTACCTTGGGACAAACGGTTCTTCGATCCCGTCAGACCCAGCCGACAGCGGGATCGGCATCGCCCGCACGAACCTGTTCGCCGAGCGATTCGGTTACATACGTCTCACAAACATCAGCCCCAAAACGCCTTGCGCTTTTGTTGAATTGCTCGATCAACTGCGCGCGTCGAACCGACTCGAAGGACTGGCTCTCGACCTGCGCTTCGCGTCGGGAATTGACTACGCCGCAGCAGGGCAAATTGCCGATTGTTTTTTGTCCGAAGCACGCCCCCTGCTTCAGCTCGATCAGGGAACGATCAGTTCAACTGCAAAAACAAACGCGTTCACGCGACCGGTTGCCGTATTGGTGAACTCGAAGACAACCGGCGCAGCCGAAGCGCTTGCAGCCGTCCTGAGAGAAACCGGTGTCGGGCTGTTGATCGGTGGCAAGACTGCCGGACGTGCAAACATGTTCAAGGAATTCACCCTGAGCACGGGCCAAAAGCTTTTCATAGCAACAGCGTTGATCAAACTCGGCTCGGGCGACACCATCCAAGCAGACGGGCTTGCGCCTGACATTGCGGTCAATGTTGCGCCGGATGATGAGATGCTGTATTTGGAAGACCCGTATCGCAGACCGAAATCCGAAACTCTGCTTGCCTCACCGAACTCCGGCGAAACCCTGAGCACCAATCGCCCAACCCGCGAAGCGGACCTTGTGCGAATGCGACGAGAGGGAAGTTTCATATTGAATGAGGAAACTTCGTCGAAGACACCGGTCCCCGCCGAATCCAGGATTACTGATCCTGCATTGGCACGAGCAGTCGATCTGCTGAAAGGCCTCGCGGTTATCCAACAGCAGCGGCCCGAAGGCCGCCGACGCTCCAGATGAACGCCGCAGTTTTCTTTTCAATTGACGCCGATCAGGGTCCACATCAACTTGCGCCGTCCGCGCTGACATGAAAACGGTCTTGTTCGTTTGCACTGGAAACGTCTGCCGAAGCCCCATGGCCGAAGGGCTGTTCAGAGCCCTCGCCCGGGACCGGGGAGATTGTCGTGCGCTGTCAGCAGGCACCGGCGCGCTTGACGGCCTGCCACCAAGCACTTTCGCCACACAAGCAATGGCCGAACGCGGCATTGATATCTCCCAACAACGCAGCCGTATGCTCACCGCCGAACTGGTCCGCCAAGCCGATTACATTCTCGGCATGACCGCCGGACACGTCGAGGCTGTAACCGCTCTCTATCCGCACGCGATCGAAAAAACACTGCGCCTGCTTGACTTCGACGACAGCCTCGAACATTTCGAGAGGGATATTCCAGACCCGATCGGCCAGGGCATCGAAGTGTACCGCGAATGCTGCCAGAAAATCGAACAGGGCGTGCGCGCTTTTCTCCGGTTTCTTGAATCCAACGCTGATATTACAAACCTCCACAAGAAAAACATGAAAACCTTGAGACTCGCCATCGGCGCCGACCACGCCGGGTACGAACTCAAAGAGACCCTCAAATCTCACCTTGCACAACTCGGCTGGACCGTCGATGACCTCGGCACGAATTCCACCGAGTCAACAGATTACCCCGACTACGCCAAAGCCGTCGCAAAACGTGTCGTGACCGGCGCCGCCGATTTCGGCATTCTCGTTTGTGCGTCCGGCGTGGGCATGTCAATTGCCGCCAACAAAATCCACGGTATCAGAGCCGCAGTCGTCCAGAACATCGAGATGGCTTCCCTTGTGCGCCGTCACAACGACGCCAACGTGCTCTGCCTCGGCGCACGGTTTGTTTCTGCTGAACAAGCCATGAAAATCGCCGAAGTTTTCCTTTCATCAACCTTTGACGGCGGCCGACATGAACGGCGCATCGGAAAATTGGAACCGGGATTTCTCTCGGGCCATGGCGTGGCAGAAACCGATCCGGAGGTTTCCGACGCCATCCAACGCGAAATCAGACGACAGCAGGACAACATCGAGCTCATCGCCAGCGAGAATTTCACAAGCCCGGCCGTAATGGAGGCCCAGGGCTCCGTTCTCACCAACAAATACGCCGAGGGCTATCCCAGAAAACGCTGGTACGGAGGCTGCGAAAACGTCGATATCGCAGAACAACTCGCGATCGACCGCGCCAAAAAACTCTTCGGCGCCGAACATGCCAATGTTCAACCGCATTCCGGCAGCCAGGCGAACATGGCGGTTTATTTCGCGTTTCTAAAGCCCGGCGACCCGATATTGACGATGGACCTGACACATGGCGGACATCTGACCCACGGTAACAAGGTCAATTTCTCCGGGCGATTCTTCACGGTCACTCACTACGGAGTAAGACGCGAGGACGAGCGCATTGATTATGACCAGGTCGCCGAACTCGCACGCAAGGTCCGCCCAAAAATGATAACCGTTGGCGCAAGCGCTTATCCGCGAATCATCGATTTCGCCAGATTGGGCGAAATCGCCCGTGAAGTCGGCGCCTACCTGCTCGCCGACATCGCGCACATCGCAGGATTGGTCGCGACCGGCCTTCATCCCAGTCCAATCCCGCATGCTGATTTTGTGACCACAACCACGCACAAAACTTTACGCGGCCCCAGAGGCGGACTGATTCTTTGCGCCGAGAAATACGCCAAAGAAATCGACTCGCAGATGTTCCCCGGCATCCAGGGCGGCCCTCTCATGCACGTTATCGCTGCCAAAGCCGTATGCCTCCATGAAGCCTTGCAGCCCGCCTTCAAGTCCTACCAGGAACAGGTCGTCCGCAATGCGCGCACTCTCGCAGAGGCACTCTTGCGCAACGGATTTCGGCTGGTCAGCGGTGGAACGGACAATCATCTCATGCTCGTTGATGTCGGCGCTCGCGGGCTCACCGGCAAAGAATGCCAGGCAGCACTCGATGAAGCCGGCATCACGGTCAACAAAAACACAATCCCGTTCGAGACAAGGTCCCCATTCGTTGCAAGCGGAATACGCATCGGCAGTCCGGCCGTCACAACACGCGGCATGCGCGAGCCCGAAATGACCATGATCGCCGACATGATCAGCGAAGTGCTCGCTGACGTTAAGAATCTCGAAGCCGCCCACAAGGTTCGCGAACGCGTTCGTGAATTAACGGCTCGTTTCCCCCTGCCCTACTGAACGACGCAACTTTGCGCGCTCGGGTGAAATGTGCCAACCGCACATTCCGCGGCCAATTGTCAACGCGCACATTTCGTCGATCCGGACCAGACAGCCCGAACAGCGAGCGCCAGTTGCGCACTTGCAGCACCGCAAGCAGGGTCGATCCGCAACGGAACCGGGCTAACGCGGAACTCTAACCGGCCAACGCCCTCAGCGCAGCGCAGCCGCAACCAAATGCTCGACGCGTAACAACTGCGCTGCCTGCTGGAATACCGCTGTGTCGCGTCGCGCTGAGCAGGGCGACTTCGTCGCCTTGGGGGGAGATGCGAATCGGATCAGCGGACGAACAGTTCGAAGGCAAAAGTCTCGAACCACGCGCTGATCTGTGATTTCCGGGCTAAGAGAACGCCAACGGCACCGACTCGGGCGGCCCAACCCTGCGCAAGTAATCAATGATCGTATCGACTGCCACGGCGGGGTCTTCGGTCAAGGTCACAATGTCAAGGTCGTTCGGCCCTATAAAAGCGCCGGCCTGGACCGTCCCCTTCATCCAGCGCAGTAATCCGCTCCAGTACTTTCGCCCGATTAGTATGACAGGATACCGAGGAATCCGCCCGGTTTGAATCAGTGTTACAACTTCGAAGAACTCGTCCAGTGTGCCATACCCGCCCGGCAAAAACACAAACCCGACACTGTACTTCACGAAACAAACTTTGCGCGAGAAGAAGTACCTGAAATGCAACGGCACGCTGACGTACTTGTTCGTCTTTTGTTCGGTGGGCAAATTGATATTGAGTCCCACCGAAGCCGTTTTTCCCATCGCGGCGCCTCTGTTGGCGGCTTCCATGATACCGGGGCCGCCCCCTGTGATAACCGCCAACCGATGTTTCGCGAGCTCTTTCCCCAGTTGCACTGCCACACCATAGTACCTGTCGCCCGGCTTCGTTCGAGCCGATCCAAAAACCGTCACTGCAGGACCAACCCTTGCAAGCGTCTCGAACGAATCGACAAACTCGGCCATTATGCGGAAAACGCGCCATGTTTCTTCCTTGAACGGACTGCACTGAATTGTGTTCACGACTTGGAGAATAGAAAAGGCACCGACAATAATCAATCAGCACGGCGCCACACAGCGGTATTCCTGCAACCAGCGCAGTTATTACGCCTCGCGCATTTGGTTGCGGCTGCGCCGCGCTGATATTGTTTGGGTGTTTCCGGCCGGTACACCGGTGAGATTCCCAAGCTAAAACGTGTAGCTGATCTTGGTCATGATGCTTTTCCCCGATTCCGACTCGTCGGTGACATCATTATAAGCGACGTAGAAATAAGTATTGTACTTCAGTTTCCACCCGAAGATGATGCTGTAGTTGTGGAGGCTGGAGCTTCGATTCTGAATGGACGCTTTAACCCAGATGTCTTTGGCAAGGTAAAGGTCTGCGACAACCCGATTCAGCCAGACCGTCTCCGATTCCCCCGACGGCCGGTCCTCGAGTCGGAGCACCAACTCGTGTTTGATCGGCAGCCTTTCCCAAAACTTGACGCGTTTGCCCCACATGAATTCGTCGTACTTTATTTCTTCGAATTCGCCCACGGCATAGCCGAGATTGACCGCTTTGAAGAAGTCGGATGCCCAAAGGTCCAGGCCGGTCAGCAACCGCTGGTTGGTAAACGGCGCATGGTAGTTGTGATCGTAACCGAGGCGCACCGCAACGTCGTTTCGGAACAACATGCGCGCAAAAAGTCCGTGATCCCGGAGACTGGTCTCGTTGTCTTCGTTCTGGTACAGCTTCGGGTAATACGTCGCATAGAACTCCTTGTAAAACGCCGTGCCCGAGCGCAAGTTGTACTGTGCAAGCCCCGAGACGCCAAATATGTCTCTTCGCGGAATGTACCCGAGCAATGGATTGAAATCGGGGGTGATGGCTGTGTAGGTCACTGAAAACTCCCACGGGTAAAGATCATAAATGGCCGAGGCTTCGGCGAGAAAATCGGTTGTGTCTTTCGCAATCCCCTGCTTTGGATCGTTCAGGTCTTCTTGTGAGACAGCGGTCTGAAAACGCGCGCGCCATGCGTCGGTGAGAAAGAAATACCCGTCCACGCTTCCGTTATAAGAGCTTCCCTGGTCAAGCTGTGACGCATCTGCGTAGTATCCCAAGTAGGAGCGTTGGCCTATATCTTGCACCACTCGCGCGATTGCGGAATTGCCGTGGAACTTGCCATCATGGGAGAAATCGCTTTGCACGTCCATCACATTAAAGGTAAACCCGGGCATCAACCCGCTGACCTTCGCGGCAGCGTCGATTTCAGTTATGCGACGACTGTAACAAAGTAAGTGCGGCATCCGCATCAGCTCATCGCCCTCGCGAAAGAAGAGTCGTTTCTCGGGAAGAAACCGCTCGGTATCGCGCAGTTCGATAGTGTCTTCGTCCGCCTCGAGATGTCCGAAATCGGGGAAAAACGTCCACGCAGTTGTTACCGCAGGGGTAAGACGGAAGCTGAGATCGAGGCCTGCTTTGGGTACAATGTCCGTCTTACCATCAAAATCGACGCGGGTACTGACGTAGGGCGTGATCTCGAGGTTCCGATCGAATTGAGTGTCAGCCAGATCGAGACCGGTGAGGTGACCGAAATGGCGCGGCTTGTACATGTCGGTTGCATTGAAATTCCAGAAGCTTGTGGTGTCGCACGAACGCTGCATGCGCGTCACATTAAAACCCCATGTCGATCCGTCGCGTCTGAAATAGTTCAGAGCGCTGAACGGGATTTTCATCTCGAATGTCCACCGGTCATCGTAAACCTTGGCTGCGCACTGCCAGTCCGCCGACCATCCGTAATTGAAAATGCCGGACGGCCCCTCGTTTGCATCGGCCCGCGTGCCAAGCGGATTCGTAAAGAACGCGTACTTGCCCCTGTGATTGTGTGGCGGATCAATATGCACCTCGACCCAATCGTCCCCGACGAAAACCCGGTCTTCACGCTGTTCGGTGGCGCGCAGCTCCGAAATGTTGCTGTCCATGCACTCGACCGCGATGTAAAGGTGGGTTTTCGTGTAAGCCACCCTGATCAGTGTCTGATCCTTTGCAGGCGCACCGGTCCGAATGTCGATCAAGCCCGTCCCAACCTCGCAGTCGGCCCAGAAAGGCTCGTCCAATACACCGTCAACTTTCAATGGCGCATCGACTTTCAAGGCCCGTAGCACGCGCACGTCAGCCCGCGCTTCATGCGCAGCGATCGGATTTCCAACCAAAGCTGAAACGAGGACGAAGACAGTGAAAAAAGCAAGCAAGTCGAGGTGCAAACCTCGCCCAGTTCGGATTGTTCCCGCTTTTCTCACCGGTTTCCAAGACACACAAACACCCGTCCCACTGAAATTGCGCTCGTGTCAAATCACGGATCGCCATGCCACTTCTCCGAAGACGACCCCACAAAACCGCATCCAGCGCGCCGCCAGACCCGCTCATGCGCGACAAACAAGCCCCAATAGAGTTGGGACCCGTTCTCGTCTGTCAAGCTCACTATGCTCAGCGCGGCGCAGCCGCAACCGAATGATCGCGGCGAAACAAAGCGTTTCTTGTAACACTCCGTGTCGGGATACTCAACATTTCTGCCGCGGCCCGGCCTTGGAGCGATCTTGCGCCTTGCCATCACAGGTGCGCGGGTGGATAGTAATTAGCGCATTGCGGACCAATTATTTGGCCCAGTTGCTGCTGTGAATATGTCATGAAATCGGGACTTCCCATGAGCAAAGCTCGAACTGCGCCGCAGGACACAAGGTTCCACAGCGGCTTTACACTGATCGAGCTGCTGGTGGTAATCTCGATAATCGCCACTTTGGCGAGCATGATGTTGCCTTCACTGAGCCGGGCAAAAGAAAAAGCCCGCACTGTAACCTGCATCAACAATCTCAGACAAATCGGCATTGGCATCAAATTATATGTGGACGATTACGCCGATCGGTATCCCCCAAGCGAAGCAGCCGGCAAAAACGCCCGGCAAACAATCGGCGGACGCGATCCCATACCGCGGCTTGCGCCGTTTTACCCAAGCGCGCGCGAGCGACCGTTGTTCGCTCACCTTGAGCCATCCGAGGTTTACCGATGCCCGCGCGACCGTGGACAGCGGATTTTGCCTTGCGAAAGCCCCCCCTTGAAACCATCGAACTGGGAAACAATCGGCTGCAGTTACCAGTACAACGCCGGCATGCTCACCACCCTGTCAGGTGGCGGTTTCCGCACGCCGCCCGAAGACCCGATCGATGGAATTGGCGGCAAATACGAAGGTTGGGCGCCTTCGCCTGTTCATTATATTCTGATGCACGAACCACCTGCCAGACCCTACGGCTGCGCAGGCGGCGCTCCGGAATGGTACCAGTGGCATTACGGCCAGGGGAACAGTGACATCGCCGACCCCAAATCCGCGCCGCCCTTCTTCTATTCGGCGGTGCTGTTCGTCGATGGCCATACCGCGGTCCACAATTTCAGCAAGGCCCTCGCCACTGACCCATACTACCCATACGAACCCACAAAAGACTGGATCTGGTACAAGCCCGCAAGCCCGCAAACCGGGCCAAGGAACTGAACTGACCAAACCCGATTCATCCTGCGTATGTCACAGTCCGGTTCACAAGTTGTCCAAGTCAGGATCGATGCACTCCCCGCTTGTTATCAAGCGATCTTGGAAGCTCTGGCCGTTGCTGAATTGCCGGCAGACGAAATCACCGACGTTTTCAAACACTACGTCGTTGCAGAATGCCTCCAGTGTGGCACCCGTGTGACAGGCGATGAACTCGGCCAGCTTGCCCTCGGAAACCAACCACAGCCCGATGAAAATCAGAAGTTGTCCAGACTCAGAACCGGCTATTGCGCCCGCTCCGGGTGCGAATCTTATTATTATCGTCTGATTCTCACCGACCACCCCAAGGTGGACTGGGCCGAACTTGCCCGAAGCCTCGCCAATGTCGCGGCAGCCCCCGCAACCACACCCGCGCCACAAAAACATTCCGCCACACTTGCCCCGTGGCTCCAACACCCACAAGCACGCCGCGTATTGGCCGGGATAGCGATTCTCCTCGCCCTCCTGGTTGCAAGGCATTTCATGACCGGCGGCAGACTTCCGTTTGTGCACAAAAAACCGGTGTACGTCGTTGACCCCGCCTCAGTCTCGCCACGTTACGGCACAAACCGATGAGCCCCGCGGTCGCTCGCAAATCTAAGGACTTTCTGTCCAGGTCGTCGCCCCTTGAACGTTCCAAGTTCAGCATCGTCCATTGTACGTTGTGCATTGTCCTTTGAGCGTTGAACATTGAGCGTTGGGCGTTGACCGTTCTGCGTTGAACCTTGGTCGTTGTCCGTTGCGTATCGTCCGTTGAACTTTGGTCGTTGTCCGTTGCGTATCGCCCGTTGAACTTTGTCCTTTGAACGTTGCGCGCTAGATACTTATACTGACAAATGGATCATATATGCGAGGATTCTCAGACGGCGAGTTTGCCCAACTTCTCAGTACCTGGTTCTCTGCCAGCAAGCGGTGCGGTCACAACCGTGCGGCCTTTAAAGTATAAATACCGGATAATCTGCGCGGAAATCGCACATCAGCGTGTGGTTCGAGACTTTTGCTTTCGACCTGTTTGTTCGCTGATCGCGCTCGCATTGCCCCCCAAGGCGACGAACTCGCCCCTTTCAGCGCGGCGCGACACAGTGGTATTTCCTGCAGGCAGCGCAGTTTGTACGCCTCGAGCATTTGGTTGCGGCTTCGCCGCGCTGAGCGTTGAGCGTTCTCAACAGGACCACTGACAGTCAAACCAACCGGTAACTTCAAACGTGCAATGCCCAGCTCTCAACGTTCAAAGCAATGAACGAAACGGAGCGTGGCGGATCGACGCGCACCTACGCCGGGCCACTGCTCACCGGCTCCTGTCTCACATTCCAATTTCCGCACCTTGATCGCGGGAAAAATCAAAGGACCGCTGGTTTCCCACGACACTGCCCTGGGCTCATGAGTCAAGCGCTTTCGCGCCTTGCCGTGATATCAGAATTTGAGATTCCACTCGCTTAGCGAGTATTTGGTTTGAACAAGTCTCTCGACCTCAACCTTGGGCCAGTGATCAACTTGCCGATCGGCTTTCCACAACCGCCGTATCTCGGCTTTCAGAACCTCGCGATCAATCCCAAGGTTCGCAACAAACTCCTGATGTGGACGTCCGTCGCGGTATGCCGGTGCGCGGCTGGGCATTCTGAGGTACTTTTCCATGAGGTTGACCGGCGCATTCAGCAGAAATGTCCCGTGAAACAATATTGCATTGGCGCGACGGCGCTGCGCGTTCCCGGAAACCTTGCGTCCATGGACGACCAAATCCGTAACACCATCAATCGTCACTCTTACCCCGAGCAGGTTCTCCAACAGAGAACGGTGTTTCTCCATGACAAACCTGTTGGTTGTGCCTGTGGTCTGTAATTCGGGAGCCGTACTGGTTCGAAGGACAAGAGCGTAGTTCAAGCAACCTGGCGCCTGCAAAACCGCGCCGCCGCCGCTGATGCGCCGAAGCACCGGCACACCAGATTCAACGCAAATGTCGGTGTTCAATTCTGCAGCCGCACGGTTTGCGTAACCCAGAACAACAAACACCGATGTCGGTTCCCAAAACCTCAGCACTCTCAGGACTTCGTCGCCGCAATCGGCGTCGCACTGGTCCAACAGCGCTTCATCACAGGCAAGATTCTCAGCAGGCGTCGGCAGCGTAAGATCCAAAAACAGCATATCCCTTCAGGCGGAGATTGAACTTCGGCGCGGATTCACTGCTTGAACTCGAAAATGCAGTATCACAGACACGCGGACTGCAAAGTACCGCATTTGTTGTTTGCAGTCCGCCACGCAACAAAGCAATCTGACCCCGCGTATCTTGATGGCCATGATCATTACAAACCGAGTTCATAACAAGTCTGGATTGGCAACGTTGGTTCTGGTTGTCGCGGCTGGCACGACTCTTGCCGACGAAGGCATGTGGCTGTTCAATCAGCCGCCTCGAACGTTGCTCAAGGAAAAATACAATTTCGAGCCGAGTGCCGCATGGCTCGAACATCTGCAACAAGCCTCTGTTCGGTTCAACAGCGGCGGTTCGGGATCGTTCGTCTCCGAAGACGGCCTTGTCATGTCCAACCATCACGTTGGCGCCGACGCGCTCCAAAAGCTCAGTGACAAGGACCACAATTATCTCCGTGACGGCTTCTTCGCGCGCACGTTGGCCGAGGAAAAACGTTGTCATGACCTCGAACTGAACGTTCTGGTCAGCATCGAAGACGTCACTGATCGCGTGAACGCAGCAGTCAAACCGGATATGACCCCGGAACAGGCTTTCCTTGCTCGCAGGAAAGTCATCGCCCAAATCGAGAAGGAATCGCTCGACCGCACGGCCCTGAGAAGCGACGTCGTCACTCTCTACCAGGGCGGTCAATACCACCTCTACCGCTTCAAAAGATACACAGACGTCCGACTGGTGTTCGCCCCGGAACAGCAAATCGCATTTTTCGGAGGTGACCCCGACAACTTCGAATACCCGCGCTATAACCTCGATATTTGTTTCTTCCGCGTTTACGAAAACGGCAAACCCGCTCGCATCCCACACTGGCTAAGGTGGAGCCGCTCAGGAGCAGCAGAAGGCGAATTGATATTCGTTTCCGGCCATCCCGGTCGAACAGCGCGCCTCCTCACCCTTGCGGAAATCGAGTATCAGCGGGACGTTTTGTTCCCTGAAACTCTCGCATGGCTGCATCGCCGTGAAGTGCTTCTGACCGCCTACAGCGAGCGCAGCGAAGAAAACGCACGGCGCGCCCGGGACGATCTCTTCGGCATCCAGAACAGCCGCAAAGCCCGCGAAGGCGGTCTTGCGGGACTTCTCGATCCTGCGTTCATCGCTCGGAAACAAGCCGATGAACAAGCCCTCAAGAACGCAGTTGCGCAGGACCCGAAATATGCCGCCACAAGAGACGCATGGGACCGTATCGCCGCCGCACAACGCGTAATCGCAGAAAACGCCGCTTCTCATCGTCTGCTCGAATCCGCCCGCGGTTTCAACTGTGAATTGTTCGGTATCGCAAGAACCTTGTTGCGCGCAGCCGAGGAACAACCAAAGCCGGATGGCGAACGTCTGAGCGAGTTCCGCGAATCCGGACGTGCATCCCTCGAACTTGATCTTTTCTCGACAAAGCCAATCTACGATGATTACGAACAGCTTTGTCTTGCAGATTCACTGACGTTCCTTGCAGAACGCCTCGGCGCAAAACACCCAATCGTCGAACGCGTCCTTGCCGGGAAATCGCCCCGGCAGCGCGCAGCCGAGCTGGTCCAGCACACAAAAGTAAAAGACGTGGCGTTCCGCCGCAGACTCTACGAGGGCGGCAAGGCGGCGGTTGATGAAGCGCGCGACCCGATGATCGAACTTGCTCGCGCCATCGACGCCGAAGCCCGTTCCGTGCGCCGGATAATCGAAACACAGGAGGAAATCAAACAACAGGCACACGCGCAAATCGCCGCCGCACGTTTTGCCATCCAGGGCACAAGCACATACCCGGACGCGACCTTCACACTCCGGCTCGCGTTCGGTGTTGTGAAAGGCTACGAGGAAAACGGCAGGCACGTCCCCTACCAGACAACCTTTGCCGGGCTATATCAGCGATCGAAAGAACAGGGCGGGCGTCCACCGTTTGATCTGCCCGAACGCTGGTTAAAATCACGGCGCCGACTCGATTTGAACACCCCGTTGAACTTCGTCAGCACAGCCGACATCATCGGCGGCAACTCCGGCAGTCCTGTCGTCAACAGAAACGGCGAACTGGTGGGAATCATCTTCGACGGCAACATCCAATCGCTGGTGCTGGATTTCTATTACACCGAGGACCAGGCAAGAGCGCTCGCTGTTCATTCAAGCGCAATAACACACGCGCTCAGGCGCGTGTATGGAGCCAACCGATTGGCCGACGAACTCGAAGGACGTCGGCGGCGCTGACAACGCGCTGCACTCGGAACTCCGACAGACACCGGCGAATCAAGCGGCACTCCGAGAAGAACAGATTCGCAAGCCGTGTCATCCAACTGTCAGTCAGATAATACCAGCGCTGCCCAGACCCCACCACGACTGTTCTGGCTCATCCCCGCCGTGGTGATTGCGTTGCGAATGGTTCCGTTCTTGCTGACGCGCCTGATCGAACCTCCGGAAGGCAAAGTGCTGCCCGCGGTCGGTTACAATCCAATCGATTGGTTTGCCTATGCAGCGTTCACTCGCCACGCCGCAGAAACCGGCGACTGGCTGTTGTCGAATCCCTACGCATCCATGCCCCAAACAGGGCGTTTCATAATGCCGCTGTTCAGCGTATTGGGACACGTTGTTCGGTGGACCGGCCTGGATGTTTTCTGGGCAATCGAGTTGTCCCGTGTGCCACTGACGTTTCTCTTTTTCGCTGTTCTTTGGTGGTTTCTGGCGCCGCTAGTCACCGACGTCCGGAAGCAGCTCATGACGATCGTGTTGGTCGCCTTCAGCGGGGGACTTGAGCTTTTGGTGTTGCCCACAGTAAACCGCTGGCCATTGGAACTGCAGACCGTGGGATATCAGGCACTCTCCGATGACCAGGGCTGGAACACGTTCGCGGCGCTTTACAATCCATTGTGGATTGCAGGCCTCACATGCACATTGATCGCGTTGCGCCCCGTGGTTCAGCCCGGCGGACCTCAAAATCTCACGCAGTGGGCTCAAACATCGATCGGTTACGCAATAACCCACCTTGTGCATCCATACTCCGGCCTGGTTGTGCTCGCCGTGATTTGTGCAAACCCGGTTCTGCGCCTGCTCATCGGCGTGACTGAAAATCTCAAGGCTCAGTTGGCCGGGCTGGCAAAAACTGTAATACCCGCGGTCCTTGTGGTCGCCTCGATTTCGTGGTGGCAAAACCAGGACCCCGTGTACCGGACGACCGCAGCGCGCGTTCTTGGCAACAACCCGCTGTCGGTTTTCTGGTACCCTGCAACACTCGGTGTTCTGCTGGTACTGGTACTCCGCGGCTCGCGCTATTGGCTGGCAAACAAGATACCCGGCCGACTCGAATTGCTGGCGTGGATTGCGGCAGTCGTGTTCATGCACAACTCGCCCTTGTTCAACGGACATCATTACGTGTTCCATTTGCACCTGCCGCTGTGCATTGTCGCCACATGCGCGTTCGATCGGCTCTGGCATGCCGCGCACAACGAAACGCCCACCAGACAAATTGTCGCAGCGCTGGCTCTTGCCGCTCTATTTCAATCACCAATCGCATGCACATTCCGCGCAGTCAAAAACGTCCTGAATTACCAGGTCCCCGCGCCCGCAATGGCCGCACTCGACCGCCTCGCCAAACTGCCCGCAGGCATCGTGTACACCTCGCCGCACATCGGAACATTGGTGCCTGCTTACACCCCGCACCGAACATACCTCGGCCATTGGTTCATGACCCCTGATTACCGTGCACGACAAAACCATTTCAATGAAGTCGTTGCGGGACATGCAGACCCGACGACTGTCATCGAGTTTTTCCGCAAGGAACATATCGATTATGTCCTGCTTCCACCGTCAACCTCCCCTGCCCTGTTGAACGCCCTCGGCACCACTGCCAGGGAAATCACCGACCTCGACCACTACACACTTGTCCAACTCCGATGATTCGGCAGGGGGATCACAGCCGTCTCGGGCACATCCACCCGACAACCGATCTTGCAACGACCACATTTATCTTGCCGCGACCATCTGGTTGCCGCTGCGCCACGCTGACATACGTGATGTCTGAAACGTGGCGCGTCCGTTACGGTCAAGTCCCGCCTTCAGGCGGAACAGTTTCATGAAACGAAACATGAGCACTGTTCAGTAGTCTGTCTGTGTTCCGCGTAAACGCGGGACTGTAACAGCGATCGGTTGCACTGCGCATCGGGCGATGCCGCGCCTGCGGCCGTTAGAGTACCGCCTTTAGACGGAATAGTTTCATGTAACCAAACATATGCACTGTTCAGTCGTCTGTCTGTGTTCCGCGTAAACGCGGGACTCTAACAGCGATCGGTTGTCCTGCGCATCGGGCGATGCCACGCCTGCGGCCGTTAGAGTACCGCCTTTAGGGGGAACAGTTTCATGAAACGAAACATATGCACCGTTCAGTCGTCTGTCTGTGTTCCGCGTAAACGCGGGACTCTAACAGCGATCGGTTGCACTGCGCATCGGGCGATGCCACACCCGCGGCCGTTAGAGTACCGCCTTCAGGCGGAACAGTTTCATGAAACGAAACTTGGGCACCGTTCAGTCGTCTGTCTGTGTTCTGCGTAAACGCGGGACTGTAACAGCGATCGGTTGCACCGCGCATCGGGCGACGCCGCGCCCTCGGCCGTTAGAGAACCGCCTTCAGGCGGAACAGTTTCATGAAACCAAACATATGCACCGTTCAGTAGTCTGTCTGTGTTCCGCGTAAACGCGGGACTCTAACAGCGATCGGTTGTCCTGCGCATAGGGCGATGCCACACCCGCGGTCGTTAGAGTACCGCCTTTAGGCGGAACAGTTTCATGAAAGGAAACTTGGGCACTGTTCAGTCGTCTGTCTGTGTTCCGCGTAAACGCGGGACTCTAACAGCGATCGGTTGCACCGCGCACCGGGCGATGCCGCGCCAGCGGCCGTTAGAGTACCGCCTTCAGGCGGAACAGTTTCATGAAACCAAACATATGCACTGTTCAGTAGTCTGTCTGTGTTCTGCGTAAACGCGGGACTCTGACGGCGATCGGTTGTCCCGCGCACCGGGCGATGCCGCGCCAGCGTCCGTTAGAGTACCGCCTTTAGGCGGAACATTTCATGAAACGAAACATGTGCACTGTTCAGTCGTCTGTCTGTGTTCCGCGTAAACGCGGGACTCTAACAGCGATCGGTTGTCCTGCGCATCGGGCGACGCCGCGCCTGCGGCCGTTAGAGTACCGCTTTTAAGCGGAACAGTTTCATGAAACGAAACATATGCACCGTTCAGTCGTCTGTCTGTGTTCCGCGTAAACGCGGGACTGTAACAGCGATCGGTTGCACTGCGCATCGGGCGATGCCACACCCGCGGCCGTTA
>Ga0315298_1002520_pt1 | contig 30933 bp, 28 predicted proteins | sample WHS_1_MG_FD_203077 | JGI IMG/M metagenome (GOLD analysis project Ga0315298, IMG submission 203077) | Extremophilic microbial mat communities from Washburn Hot Springs, YNP, Wyoming, USA - WHS_1_MG | ecosystem: Environmental > Aquatic > Thermal springs > Hot (42-90C) | place: USA: Wyoming... | reverse complement strand
CGAACACTCGAGACGTTCGTGTTAAAGATGAATTCGCCAGTTTTCGGAAGGGCATTTAACATGGCAATAGTTTTAGACGATACTTTGATAACTCTCGCCAAACTACCTTTCAATGGAGTATTATTCTTACCATGTTTGTTCTCTCGTCAACATCAGCCCATTTAAGCCTTGCAGCTTTTTCTCTTTCGCCAGAAGGCAAATGTAAGCCTGAGGGAAAGCCAAATAGTATAAATCAAAGCTATCAATGAAATATTCTTTATATCTCATAATTCGTTGATAGTACTTTGTACAAAGATGAATTTTCTATTAATTGCTGTTAAGTTATTGAGCACAATCAAATTAATACACGTTACATTCTCAAACGTTCGAAACTTAACAAAAGAAACCATCAATGATTAAAAGGAGTGCAAAATATACCGTAAACAAGCAGAAACGTGTGTTAACCCCGCCACAATACAAAAACAACGTTTAGTTGCAACTAACCGAATGTAAATCGCGTAAAAATATTGCAGTTTCCGAAATTTGTAACCCGTTTAGATGTAACCATTCTTTATCAAAAGCTTGCAAAACACTTCAAAGTGTCATATTCCAAAGTAAAAGATGTGCCAGGCCTAAAATCGAGAAGAAAATCTTTAAAGTTATTGAAAAGTAAATTATTTAAAATCAAACAAAATATGAACAATGGCTCAGCTTTTCTGGTTAAGTCTGCTTATTAGGAGTATTGCAATGGTCGCGAAGGTTGAGATAACTGCTGACGCTATAAATGTGTAGGCCATACCATATTGAATCGCTATGCCAACCGTTATTAAAGGCGCAATTCCCTGTCCAGTATCTGCTCCCATCATATAAAGAGAATTTGCAAGAACATTTCTCGAAGGGTGAATGCGCTCCGCAATAAGCATTGAGCCAACCGGGAAAAGTATTCCTTGAACCGCACCTATCATCGCGAAAAAAGCGGCGAAAACGTAACCGTTTTTAAAGTAGGCCAAGGAAAAGGCGAGTAGAACTGATAGGCCAGTGCCAACGAGTAAGAGTTTATCCTTGCCTACTTTCTGGACAATTTTTCCTACGTTAAGTCGAGTGAGAGTGGTAGCCACATAATAGAGTAAGAAAACCATCGACACTAGTTCATCACTGAATTTTAAGCTTCCTTTTGCATAGAGAGGGGCATAGGCTAAAAGAACTCCAAAAAGGATAAAGAATGACAAGTTCCCGATAAAAGCTGTAGCAAATGTTCTGTTACGTATAATAGCTAAAATTTTGTTTTTAAAAAGCTCCTTCTCAACCCTAACACCTATAACTTGCCAGTTTTTTTCAATTTCTGAAAATTTTCTGTTTAAAATATAAGCTGCATAAATACCCACTAGACCTGCTAAGGCTGCAAAAAAGAAGGTGTTTGAAACTCCGAAGAACGGTATAGAGAAAGTTGTTATTAACGGCCCTGTTAACAGGCCTAGACTTAGGAAAGCTGTATAGATTCCTACACCTTTATCTCTTTCAAGGCTTGAAATTGTTAATGCAGCCAGAATAATGGAGGCTGTTCCTATAAAGGCATATGAGAATCCTTGCACCGTCCTTATAACAGTTAAAATGAGAACATCCTTTGTTAGAGGATAAAGCGCTGGACATATCGAGAATACTATAAATGAAATTAAGAGAAAGCGTATGGTTCTTTTTCCACCGGCAAAAAAAGCCGAGAATAAAGTTCGCCAAAGCAGAAGAGATGAAAAATGCGGAAGTTACTAAACCAACCATTTCAACAGGGGCTTGCATAACATCCTTTATGTAAATTGAGAGAATTGGCGCGATTACTGAAGATGATGCTATATAGCTGAAGCCAATTAAACACATTGTTAAATGTGGAGATAACTGGGGCTTTTTCAATATGGTAGCCCGCTTTACATTCGATTAGCCAGTCAGCTTAGAGTATCTGAAAAGGAAATCCCACCATTTTTCATCCTTCACCTTTTCGCTTTCGCACACAAGCTCGTAAACTCGCTTAATCACAGCGTGATGTCTTTTCTCGTCATTTATAATCTCTTGAATTACGAACCTTATCCTCTTATCCTCCGTCTTATCAACGATCCTCTCAAAATCTTCAAGCATTTTACGTTCAATTTCAACATGCTTCTCAATTGTTTTTCGAAAGTCTTCACCCTCAGCAACAAGACCCATCTCAGAAGGCTCTTTCAACAGCTCTAAGACAGCCTTCAGCATTTGCTCGTGTTTAGTTGAATCTAATGCAAGCTGATACAATAACAGTTGAATAACAACGTTTTGTGTTTTCCCAGCTGACTCGTGAAGAAAATTCGCAGCAATTCTCTCGTTTTCGATTTGCTCCCCAATCATTTTTTCAAAATTTCGACTTTCCACAGCCAAATAATATCATCTCTGAAGATCTTAAAGCCTGCATTACTAATTTAAGATTTCCTTAAATTCTATGAGGAAGCGTTGAACTTAAATCAACACCACATTACATGCTCAATTCTTTAAGGACAAAAGCCCTTTCCAGTAAATGAAGCATAAAATCTGCTTTGTTTGCTTAAAGAAGCGCACTAGCAAATAAAAACAGCCAACTGTAATTGTCAGATGAAGTTTATGTTAAGTTCTTAGCGCGTGTATTATGTCGCTTCTTGTTAATATCCCAAGTAGTGTTTCCTTGTTTTCCTTGCTGACGACGAGCAGTCTTCCAATGTCGTGTTTGTTCATTTTTTCGAAGGCTTCTGCTACTGATTCTTCTGGCAAAGTTGTGACCAGTTTTTTGTGCAAATTCTTCCGAGAGATGTTTCGTTTCTTTTTTCTTTTGGAACTTTCATTACATCTTGTAATGTAACTATTCCTAAGAGTTTGCCGGATTCGCTTACTATTGGGAAGCCTATGTGATGGTGTTCTGCTACTTTGTCGAAGAATTCGTTTATTGTTGTCGTAGGTGTTAGTGTGATGACATTTTTTGTCATTATTTGTTCTACTTTTATTTCCTTCAGCATGCTGATTTCGATTGGTGTTGGCTTTATGTAAAACTCTGCGGCTGTCGGTATTGTTATGCCTTCCTTTTCCATTTTCTTGCTTTCTTGCAGTGCACTTTTTCTTTTCTGGGTTGATATGTTGATTAAGTGTGCTAGCACATCTGGTTCTGTGGCTATTTCTTTTGTTGTCAAGATTTCCTTTTCAACCGCTAGGTTAAGTAATTCTTCGCCTTTTTTCGTTCTGACTATTATTATTGACCACTCTTTTAGTGGGGTTGCTCCACCAACGCTTAGATCTGCAAGTTCGGATGTGAAATCTGTGCATGTTTTGCAACGGTTCATGACATGAGATTTGACCTGCGCTATTGGAATTCTTAATATGCGTTTTTCAGTGGTTACCACATACTTGTCTCCTTCCAAGTCAACGCTCTTAATTTCGTTAGCTGCAACATTATTTTCTTGCAGAAGATACTCTAACAGCTGGCCTATTGAAAAAGTCCATAGGCAAAAAAGCCCTATTGTTATTTCCAAGCTTTCAATAAATTTATGTTGCCAAGCTCCAAGTTTTCGAAGGGCAAGAATGTGGCACGGTATGCCGACGAAGGCTATGTGAACTTTTCCATATTCAAAAACTGCACGGCCAAAGGCTTCTGCAACTGCGCTTGGCATGATTTTTGAGTCTACAGCAGAAAGGGCGTCGTCTGGTACGAGGCTTATTTGCGGCTTAACCTTTATGGGTAAACTTGGAGAATTTTTTGAAACAACCGCACTGTCAATTATTTTTCGGCTGATGGCGAAATTGAGTAAAGCATTTATAACTCCACCGCTTTTTGTCGCTTCTCTTATTGTTGGGTTGGTTGCTTGTGCAAGCAGAATCTTTCTATAATAGCCTAAGGCCTCTCTTCTATGTGGTGCATCCACCACGAACCTTAATGTTTCATATAGAAGTGCGTCGGTGTGCGGGCATACGTCGTAACAGACCGGGCAAGTGTCCAAATGCTCAGAACAATCATACAACCTTTCTGGCTTGTTTTCTGTAACTTTTATGGCGTGAATTGGGCAAGCAGCTTCGCATGCGCCGCATGCAGTGCAAAAATCGTGATCTATTACAAGGTGTTTTAAATCATTAAAAGCTATTAGTTTATTTTTGTTTGTCCGCATTTGCGGCTCCTCCACTTAATATTAGGGAAGTTATGGCATAAAAGGAAACTGCTGTATTACTGGGTCTATGAGGTTTAGAACAATTGTGGGATAAATACCTAAAACAATTATTGCAATGACGAAGATGAAAATTGGGACAAGCAGTTTCTTTGGTTCTTCAATTTTAGTTTCAGTTTTTCCCATCACTTTTTTCCCATACATGTAGTTGATCAGCCTCAAAAGGTATGCCGCTTGGATGACGCTAGTTAAGATGCCTATGACGGCTAGCCAATTCATATTCGCCTCCATAGCGGATGTGAACACTAAGTATTTTGCCATAAAACCAGCGAATGCTGGAACTCCGGCAAATGAAAATGCTGCTAAAGTTAAGACCAGGCTCGTAAACGGCATTCTTCTACCTACACCAGAAAAATCTTCTAGGTTTTTAAATCCCATGCTGTTAAAGATTCCAACGATCATGAATGCGAGGGCTGTCGTTACTCCGCCCGCAAGGAAGAAGAAGAGGTTTCCCATTATGCCGAGCGGTGTCACGCTTGTTATTGCCACAAGATTGTAGCCTACATCTGCAATGCATATGTAAGCGATTAAACGTTTAACGTTTTTTTCCGTCAGTGCAAGCAAATTGCCCACAATCATGGTCAATGCTGAGAGAACTGCAAACATAAACGTCCACGGCAAAACTGTTGGAGGCGTTAAAATGTAAATTAGCACCCTTAACAGCACATAGTAGCTTGCCTGGTCAACAAGCGCCGATAGAAACGCTGAGGAAGAGGCTGGAGCCGCTGTGTAAGCGTCTGGAAGCCACATGTGGAAGGGCACAACAGCAGCCTCAATGGAGTAGCCTGCTGCGATGAAAACAAATGCTGTTTCAAGTAGATGTTTATCCGCAAGAGCAGCTAGAGCATGTTTTACTTGCCAGAAGTTAAGCGTTCCTGTGAGAGCATAGATCACTGAAAGCCCGTAGATTATGAAGGCTGAAGCCATTATTATCATGATCAGATACTTTAGCGTGGCATGCAGCGACTTTGCTATTTTTTGGTATAGCATTAAGAAGCTTGAGCCAGCCGCCGTTGCTTCCCAAAAAATGAAAAGTGTTAATAAATCGCCAGCAAGGGCTGTTCCAATAACGCAGCCAATAATCATTAACATAACAGCGTAATAGCGTTCTGAAAGCTCTCCATCAGAACCTATGAAAAAGAGGCTATATACAGTGACAACCGCACCTACGCCCGTGAAAATTATCGTCATATATACTGAAACCGCATCCACCAAAAACATGCTGGAGAAAATAGCCGAAGAACCTTCAATTAATGATAGGTTTATAAAAGGCTTAGGCGAAGGCTCCGCATAATATTTCGCTGCAAGGTTCGCCACAGTCAAGCCAGCAACAACGAAAATTGTTAAGAGCCAACAAAGAATCAAAACATTTTTCCCCCCTTCTTTTTTACGAACAATTTTAACCACCGGTATTGTTAAAAGAGAAAACAGAACAAAAGCGATTATTGGTGAAGAAGCGTCCAAAAGCTCTATCATCCGGCTCCCTCACTTAAACAAAGCTTACGCTTGAGATTAGTTGTATGAAGAATGTGGGCCACACTCCAAGAACAACGGTGGACACGGCTAGAATAATCATGGCTAATTTCATATAGGATGGGGCATCAGCAATATTTTCGTGTTTTGTTTCGCCGAGGAAGACATGGCTTAGAAACCTTAAGGCGTAGGCTAGGGATAAAACTGTGGCTAAAAGCATTAGTACTGTTGGAATTAAGTAGAAGTTGTCAATGTTGATCGTTTGAAATGCTCCAACAAATATTAGGAATTCGCTCATGAAACATGCAAATGGCGGTATTCCAGCAATGCTCAATGCTGCTGTTGTGGAAACTATGGCTGTGACTGGCATTTTTCCCGCAAGCCCGCCCATTTCATATATGTCGCGAATTTCAAGTTGTTTCATAATAGCTCCCGCTGACAAGAAGAATAAGCCTTTACTTATCGCGTGATTTACAAGATGTAAGACTGTTCCCGTGACTGGCTCTTGAAATGGGAAAAGTGAAAGCCCGAAGAGAACATAGCCCATGTGGGCTATGCTAGAATAGGCGATTATCCGTTTTATGTCGGTTTCAACTAAGGCGATTAAAGAGCCGAAAAAGGCTGAGATTATCCCAAAAATAGTTAATCCATGCAGGAACATGTTTCCAAAATCCGTTGCCATAACAGATGGAAAAACCATCCCCAAGGATACGCGCAGTATTGCGTAGGCACCGGCGCTGATTATTACACCGCTTAATAATGCAGACATGGGTGCGGGTGCCTCGGAATGTGCGTCTGGTAGCCACATGTGAACCGGAACTGCAGCCATCTTGACTGCAAAGCCTAGTGTGAGAGATACCAATATCCATTTGACGAGTTCTGGGTTGGCTGTCATTAAGGCTGTTTGCGCTTGGAACACGTCTAAGTCGCCTGTAACCATGAATATTGCGCCTATGCCCAGCAGAACGAAGACTGCGCCTGCGTGGGTGAAAATGAAGAATTTGAAAGCTGCTCTGTATGGCTCCTTATAGCCCCATCCGCCTATTATGAAATATGATGGTAGAAGCATTAGTTCCCAGAAGAAGTAAAACAGCATTAGGTTTGATGTGATGAAAACGCCCACAAGCCCTATTGAGAGCATTGTCAAGAGAGTGTAATATTCAGCTAGTCCTTTCTTCTCCTGCATATAATTTATTGAGAAAAGCGCGGCTGTCAAAATGAGTATTATGGTTATGATTGCCATCGAAAGGCTTATTCCATCAACAAAAAGTGTGAAGGAAGCGTGAAGAACTGGAATCCAGTGATAAGATTCGATATATTTGTGATCCGCACTGTTAAGAAGTGTTGGCACAGTTGTGGAAAGAACTGCAATGTTAATTAGGCATAGGAAGGCTATTAGCAAGGCTGCACTTTTAGGAGATTTTTTGCCCAAAAAATAAACGAATGGAACAGCCAATGCGGGCAAAATTATTGTTAACAAAAGTGTGTTTTGCATTTTTTCGCCTCTTATTTTAGCATTGTAACTATTATGAATATAAGAATGATTAAAAATCCGATTAGTGCTGCTGCCACATAATGTTCTAGAGACCCAGACCTTACCCTTATTTTTGATGCTGAAGTCAAAGTTTTGTGTGTTGCAATGTATAATAGTTCATCGGTAAGAATGTCCAAATATTTTTGAGTTCCATGAGCAACGCTCATAACGCCAATCGCAAAAAGATAGGGCAGACGATTAAAGAAGTTTATTTCCAACAGCTTAAGGCTTGATGAAAGAAGCGAGACTCCACGCGGAATTACTTTTTCATATAGGGTGTCAAAGAAGTAACCGTTCTCCAAAACCTTGTTTAAGGAGCGTAGCAGCCATCCCATTCGTCCGGATGACGAAGGTTTCCTATAATAGGCGAGGTAAACAGAAAATCCTCCCACCAGAAGAGTGAAAAGGAAAATCAAAGTTGACTGACTGAACACTTCGCCTAAGCCTACTTCCACATTAGCTTGCATGAATTGTGAAACTTTGTTCCCAAACAAAACTGAGAGGGCGCAAATAGCTGCGAGGACTCCAGATGGGAAAAGCATTATTTTTGGCGCTTCATGCACGTGAATTTGCTTCAAATAGTCTGATTTCTCACGTAGGTATACGAGTATAATGACCCGTAAGGTGTAGGCAAAAGTAATTGCCGTTGAAACATAAAGTATAAGCGCGGCATACAAGTTTCCAAACGATAGGGTGCTTTGGAAGATTAGTTCTTTGCTGAAAAAGCTTATGAATGGGGGTATTCCAGCGCGAGTTAATAATACAATAAGGCTGAATGCAAATGTTATTGGCATTGCTTTTCGCAATCCGCCCATCAATCGCATGTCACGTGTTTTTGTTGCATGAATTATTCCGCCTATCAAGAGGAAGTCAAGACCTTGGAAAAACGCATGACTCGCTAGGTGAAGTAGGCTTGCAAACCAGCCAGCCGATGGAGCAAAAGATGCTGTGCCTAAAGCCGCAAACATAAAACCTATCTGACTTATTGTGGAGTAGGCCGCCACACCTTTGATGTCCGTTGTGGATAAAGCCAAAGTAGCGCCGATAAACGCTGTCATTGTGCCAATCCAGAGGATAGATGGCAACCACATTGGAATTAAAGCCGTTAAAGAGCCAAACAAGAGCATTAATCTTGCAATCAAGTAAACGCCTGCCTTAACCATCGTCGCAGAATGCAAAAGTGCGCTTACGGATGTAGGCGCTTCCATGGCACTGTAAAGCCAGGTGTGAAGCGGAAACTGTGCCGATTTTGCAACGGCTCCGGCAAGCATTAGAAAGGCTGCCGCTGTTAGATATGGCATTGGCACATTCCCTATGTTAGCAGTAATGTATGAGAAGGAGAATGAGCCTAAGTTTACGTAGAGGATGCCTATTGCCGCTAGAAAGCAAGCATCGCCTATGCGCGTCATGAGAAAAACTTTGTTGGCTGAACGAACCGTTTCCGGGCGCTTATACCAGAAGGAAATAAGCGAATAAGAGCAGATTCCAACAATCTCCCAGAATATGAACAGTTGAAGGAAATTGTCCGACATAACCAAACCAGTCATCGAACCTATGAAAAGGAGCATGAAAAAGTAGTATCGCGTTAAACCTTCCTCACTGGCCATATAACCTAAAGAATAAACAGTTATCACAAGACCGAAGAATGTGACCAAACATGTAAGCAAAACGCTTAATGGGTCAAGGTACACACCAGCGCTAATGCCTAAAGATGGAATCCAAGGAGTCGTTAAACTGGAACTTTCTGAAGCGTTGAAGTAAACATCTGAAATCATGGAAAAAGCAAACGTTAAGGCTATTGAACACACGGCTACAGCAAAGTAATCTTTAGCCTTCTTGCTGAAACGCGCAATTAATGGGACCAGAAGACTTGAAACAGTCGGAACTGCCCAAACAAGCCAAGGCGCGTATGGAAGCAAGTTCATCACCCCACTTTTCGAAAGACAACGTTAAGTTTCGTTTGTGTGCCTTCCGTTTTTTGCGCCTTCTTGCTCGTTTTAAATCAGCCTTTTAGATATAAGGTCAACAATTTAAATTTTGTTTGAGCAAATGGCGATCAAACAATTTTAATGTGGCTTGAAACGATGCGTCGAAAAAGTGTCACAATAAGGATTAGGGATTATTTGAAGGTCAGTTCAGTTGTATCTTGATTGCTTACTGTGGCATCCTTTGTTTTATAGCTGGAACTTAACTTCTTGAACTTAAATTTGAACATTCAACTTTAATATTACGCAACGCTTTCCCTGCTCAGTTTGTTTAAAAGTTGACTTTTATAGAAGGATTCGCTTCCTGTAAGGAAATAGCTTATAGCAGCAGAAACAACCGTGGGAATTATAAAGCTTGGACCAATGGTTTCGGCAACCAAAGTTATGCTTGTCAAAAGGCTTTTACTTGTTGCAGCCAACACTGAAGCCATTGCCAACATTACATATAAAACAGGTGTCTCAAGGTTCAATGTCTGCGCATAAATAAGTCCAAGTGTTCCGCCAACATATAGCGATGGAATGAAAAGACCACCGCTCCCTCCAAAATTCATTGTTAGGCTTGTGGCTACGATTTTTAAAATTAAAAGTGCGGTCAGTGTTATCAAACTGATTTCTCCTAACTTGGTTATGGTGATTTGGTGAATGAAATCATAACCTAGCCCTAGTGCTTCAGGGTAAAGCAAATCTATAACCCCGAGAATTAACCCAGCAAACATTGACATAAACCACATTTGAAATCTCTTGGCAAGCCATTTGCTTATGCTGTTTGCTCTTTCAAGAGTTTCCATGAATGCTAAAGCAACTAATGCCGCTAGGATTCCTAAAAAAATTGCATGTGCAAGGATGGAAAGTGTCGGCATAAGAAAGATTGAAGCTGGAAAAATGGTTTCTGTCCCAAGAGTTATTGCAGACGTAAAATATGCGGTTATAGAAGCTATAGATGCTGGAATAAAAACCTCGGTTTCAACATCTCTCTTGTAAGGTATTTCAAGCGCAAACAATATCCCTGTCAATGGAGCTTTAAAAATCGCTGAAAATCCCGCTGCCGCCCCACACAAAAACAATTTTTTAACATCACTTTGACCTAACTTTAGCCTTCTAGTGATAAACGAAGAGATTCCTCCACCCAAAAAAAGACTTGGGCCTTCTAATCCAGCGCTTCCGCCAAAGCCTATTGTTATTGCAGAAGCTAAAGTTCTGCCTATAGTATCTCTCAAGCTAACGAAGCCATTTTTAAAATGGTATCTTTCAATTACGAGTTCCGTTCCGCAACCACACTCTTTGTTTTCCGCCAAAAGTCTTATTGTTAGATATCCTCCGAGAAGCGCAACGATTGTGGACACTAAAAGAAGCAGGGGATTCCAGTTTACAATAAGAAATGATGCGGAATTTAGCAAGTTGTAAATGTAGACGAGGAGGAATATGGCTAAGCCTATTACAAAGCCTAAAATTAATGGCAACAACCAATACTTCGCAAACTCGAAGAATCTTTCACGATTGAGCCTCAAGACTTTGCTTGCTCCTCATCCGCGCTTCGCTCTATTTCTGTCAGTTTTCTAATGTCGCATGTTCCATACTTCTTAGCAGCTATAACCAGCAAAGCCAAAACAATGGCAGTTACACAAGTGTCCGTGGAAAAAGCAAGCACCATAAAGGTTTCACCTAAAGCCCTATTCAAAGAGGACGCCAATAAAACAAAATTCATCGACGCCGCCACAGCAATAATTTCAATGGAAATTAACACTTTCACGAGATGACGCTTGGTTAGTAAGCCGTAAATGCCAACTGCGAGCAAAATAACCGACAAAATCATGTAATCCATCAGCTTTCTCCCTCCCCCCGCTCATAAAGAACTATGGCAATGCCTAAAGCAACAGTCATCATAATCAAACCCTGCAGTATCACATCTATAACTCTCAAATCCCAAAGCGCCTCCGCAAACGAAAAACCAGAAGAAATATTAGCCGGCGTAACCGCAACAGACAAGAAAATCGACGGAAGAGACAAAACAACCGCAAGCAAAACAGCAGAAAAAATTTTCTTTAAAGACTTTTCCTTTTCTGGATTCTCGCTCAGCATTTCGCCAGCCAGGAAGAGAACAGCCAAAGTCCCAGCGCTAACAGCCAACTGAAAAACAGCCACAAAAACGGCATCACTTAAGGCATACAAAACAGCCATCAAAACAAACATGCAAGCCAAAGAGGCTATGGAATATACTGCCTCATCAAGGTAAATTGCCAAACAAGCCGAAACAACCAAACCCACAGCAAGCAACTCAACAATCATATTACGCGCCTCCACTTGTACCGTTTGCTTTGGGCTTTACAATCAAATCCGATTTATTTGTTGCTGCCAACTCAAAAATCTCCGAACTTTTAATCGCATTTCTAGGACAACTTTCAGCGCACTGATAACAGAATATGCAGCGGTCCAAATGAAAAAGCGGCCTCAACTTCCCATCAACCTCAACCATCTCAATAGCTTTTGCAGGGCAATCCCTAGCGCACAAGCCACAACTAATGCAGAGGCTTATATCGAATACCTGTTTGCCGCGAAAGCCAGCTGGAACGTGTGGCTTTTCTTCTGGATATTTGCGAGTTGCAGGCTTCTTAAAGAGGTGAGCAAGCACTTCCTTCAAAATTGGCGATAACTTGGCCATTCCATCCTCACCTCAGCGGATTAAACCATAAGCCCACACCAACAGCTGCAGCAAGAGAAAACAGCGATAAAGGCAGAAGCAACTTCCAGTTAACGACTAAGATTTGGTCGATTCGCAGTCTCGCAAAAACGCATGTCAAATACTCAGTAAGCACGACAAAGATGAGAAGTTTAAGCACAAACCATAAAGTATACCAGAAGGCAGATGAACCATAAAAAACAGGGCCGTAAGGTCCACCTAGGAAAAGCTCAACTGCAACAGCCGCTCCAAGCACTATTTGGACATCCTTAGAAAGCTTAAGAAAAGCTAATCTTCTACCCGTATATTCGGTTTCATATCCACCAACTATTTCAGTTTCGGCATGTGGGACATCAAAAGGGTCTTTCTCCAACTCTGCCTGAAGCGTGATTATAAACAAAACAAAAACCCATGGAACCACAAATGCGAATGGGATGGACTGACTGGCTGCTATCGATGAGATGCTAAGGCTCTTAGCTAAAAAGGCAGGGGCCAAAGCAAGAATGAAAAGTGGAATATCATAGCCCAAAAACTGCGTCAAAACCCGCGTGGCGCCAGTCGCACTGTAGGGGTTAATTGAAGACCACCCAGAAAGAAAGAGAAAGACGTTGGCAATCGAAACTAACGTCAAAACAAGAACAAGATCGCCTTCAAAATTTGAATTGAAAATAACATTAGCCCCGTCAATCGGCAAAAAGACAAATGAGAAGGCAAAAATTGAGAAGGAAAGAATTGGAGCAAACCTGAAAACGAAATCCTTAACATTAAACGGAACAATGTCCTCCTTAGTTAAAAGTTTGATAAAATCGGCAAAGGGTTGAAGAACACCAGCTGGACCAGTATATGTGGGGCCCATTCTATTCTGCATCCGCGCCTCAATTTTCCTCTCAACCCAGTCGCAAAACATTGTGAAAAATAGGATAAAGGTGAAGCCTGGAAAAATTAACACACGAAACAGAAATTCCAAATTTAAACTCATCTTTTATTCCCCTATCGGTCTGTGCATGAGAAGCATGGGTCAAGACTAACGAAGCTTGCTGGCACATCTGCTAAATTGCCGTCTTCAGCAATTTTGACAAAAGCTGGGATATTAGCGAAAGTTGGAGTGCGTACCTTTACACGCTCTGGAAAAGTCGTTCCATTACTTTTTAAATAATAAAACAGTTCGCCCCTAGGCGCCTCAACACGCCCAATTGCCTCGCCTGCTGGCACAATTCTTGGGACTCTGATTCTGTAGGGTCCACTTGGCAAATGTTCAAGGGCATATTGTATTATGTTAACGCTTTCAACAATTTCATCTAAACGAACCATAAGCCTAGCCCAAGAATCACCCTCATCATAAATAATAACCTTGAAAGGTATTTCGTTATAAGCTGCGTACGGTTCATCCCTTCTAACGTCCATATCTACGCCAGAACCTCGCGCAACCGGACCAACTACACATAGTTTTAAAGCGTCTTGCTTGCTTAAAACGCCAACCTCCTTAGTTCGCATTTTCAAAGTTGAATCATTCTCAAAAAGCTGCCTATAAAAACTCATTTTTCCCTTCAAGTTTGCCAATTCCGCATTAATCTTTGGAATAACTTCCTCTTTCAAGTCTCTTCTAACACCTCCTATGGTGATGAAAGATGCGATAATCCTGTTGCCAGTAAGCTCCTCCATAATGTCTAATATTGGCTCCCGGTCGCGCCACATATAGTGAAATAAGGTTTCATATCCAATTTCCAAACCAGCATGACCCAAAAGGAGCATGTGACTATGAATTCTATTCAACTCCAAAATTATCGTGCGCAAATACCTAGCCCTAGGCGGCGCATTCACCGCCATTATCGCCTCGACTGTCTGACAAAAACAAGCAGCATGACAAGAATTACATATGCCGCATATTCTCTCAACTAAGTAAATGTCCTGCAAGTAAGTGCGGCTTTCGGCTGCCTTCTCAACTCCCCTGTGCACATAACCAATTCTAGGCTCAACGGTCTTCACGATTTCTCCATCAACTTTTAAAGAAAACTTTTCAGGCTCTATGAGTGCAGGATGCTGAGGTCCTAACACAATATTTACTAGCTTTTCATATTTGGAAACTTGCTCATGATTCTTTAAAGCTTCAGAAATCTCTGTTTTGCTCTGAAAATTCGCCGTCGTGACATCCTTTCTAAGCGGGAAAACATTTTCCGGCCAGTCTTCTGGAAGAATAAGCCTCTTCGGGTTTGGATGTCCCTCAAATGTTATGCCAAAAAAGTCAGACACTTCCCTTTCATGAAAATTCGCCCCTGGAATCAAGTCGGTTACACTTTTGATTTTTGCATTTTTCTTTGATACCTTGGTCCCGATTGTAATTATTGTGCCGCAGATGCGAATATGATACATTAACTCAATTGTTTCGCCGAGGTCAACGCCTGTAATTGCAGAAATCCCCGCATGTTCATCCTGTTTGAGTAGCATTTTTACAGCGTCTCTGTGGGCTCCAGCCTCAACTTGAATACATGTTTTTTCAGGATGCAGAGTTTTGGTTTGGAGTATCCTATTACCAATTGCATCACTTAAGGCTTTCAAAATGTCATTAATGTTTATCGGCATGCTTTGCCTCCTTAATTGAATTGAGCAGTTTTAAAATACCGTCAATTATCGCCTCCGGTTTAGGTGGACAGCCCGGAATGTAAACGTTTACCGGAATAACTTTATCAATGCCACCAATCACATTATAATTTCCTTCAAACACCCCACCCGAACAAGCACACGCGCCTACGGCAACAACAAATTTGGGTTCAGGCATTTGCTCATAAATACGCTTCAACCTATCCGCACATTGGCGAGTGACAACACCAGTAGTTAATAGAACATCAGCATGTCTTGGCGAAGGTTCAAGCAATATTCCAAAACGTTCAACATCATACGTGGGCGTTAAAAGTGCGACAACCTCAATATCGCAAGCGTTACATGCTCCAGAATTAAAATGAAGAATCCAGAGAGATTTCAGTCTCGCCCACTTTAAAACACTGGCTTTACTCGTTAGCGACCGCCTCCATCCAAAAGCAGCAAACCAGACAAAATAGCAATGAACAAGTAAATTATTAAGAACAGAACATTTGTCATGGTAAAAGCCAGTGCTGCAAAAGCCGTCAACAAAACTGACGAATCCAAAATCACAAAGGATACAAGATACCTATAATAAGAAACGTTAATTTTAAATTTATAAAAATTCACTTTCTCACCGCAAGCATAAGCAGCAGATTTACCCTTTTCACTACGCGTAGGTTTAGTGGACAACAAATGCCCAAGCAAATAAATCATATACGAAACAGCTAGAATCAAAACAAAGGCAATTGCCAGCTCAATAATCGTATGCTTACCTCCTTAACCCCCAGATAATTATGCTTCAATCCTTGCACTTTTAACCACCTTCCCTAACTAAGTGCCACGACAACACATATACTTTTAGTACACGCGAAACATGGAAGTCATACATGCTCTTTATTGCACTCATGAAAAACGGCAAGATTTAAATTTTATCAGCATTATCAAAGCTTTATGCATGAGAGGTATCTACATCTCCACTTGATTTTCCTTTTGTTGCTGTTTTAACGGAAAAAGCCGGTTTTTAAATGCTCAAAATAGAAATATGGATTCTGTCCATCGCCGCGCACAAGTAACGGTTGACTGCGAAACACCTAAAATCTTGGCAAGCTCTATTACTACGTTTACAGTTGTCAATCATTTCCAGAAGTATTTTCTTGTAAATCTCCTTCAACAACAAACTCTCCCATCCAAATTGCGATAGGTCTTCTTGTCTAAACTTAATTAAACCTTTTGAAGAAAAGGTTTTAGAAGCAATACCTTCTATTTCTGAAGGAAAAAGGGCCGGGATGGCGGAGTGGATAACGCGCAGGCCTTGAGAGCCTGTGGCCTTTCGGGGCCGCGTGGGTTCGAATCCCACTCCCGGCGCTTGTGAGATATGTTAAAACCGTTTGGAATTGAAAGTGTTTAATATGGGGCACGTTAAATATTTATAAACGAGTTTGTAGATTTGAACCAATCTAAGCTAAACTTAGGGATGACAACTTCATGGAATGGTTCTTGATTACGCCTGTGGCCGGTTTAGCGTCTGTTGCTTTGGCTGGATACTTGTATCGTTATGTGGTAAGTCAAGAAAGTGGAACTAAAATAATGAAGGATATAGCTGGTGCAATAAAGGAAGGCGCAAAAGCCTATCTGAGAAGGCAGAACATGACATTGGCTGTCTTTGTTGTTGTAATGGCTGTGGTTCTCGGGGTGCTTTATGCATTTCTTCAAAGCAATGTTTATTATGGAGTGAGCATGGCTGTGGCTTACATTTTTGGTTCGGTGTGCGCTACTGTTGCAGCTTATGTTGGGATGATGGCTGCTGTTGAGGCGAATGTCCGAACGGCTAATGCGGCGAAACAAGGGTTGAAAAAAGCTTTCCCTGTGGCTTTTTACGGTGGAGCAGTTATGGGCTTATTTATTGTTGGTTTAGCTCTGTTAGGCATAAGCTTTCTCTATTACATTTTCAATGATGCAACCGTAGTGTTAGGCTTCAGTTTTGGAGCCAGCGCCTTAGCACTTTTTGCGAAGGCTGGCGGAGGCATATATACAAAAACAGCTGACATAAGCGCAGACCTTGTCGGAAAAGTGGAGCTAGGCATTCCAGAGGACGACCCACGTAATCCAGCAGTGATCGCCGACAACGTAGGTGACAATGTGGGTGATGTTGCGGGAATGGGTGCTGACTTAGTTGACTCTTATATTGCGAGTATTGTAGCAGCTATGATTATCGGTACAGAAATAGGTGAAAGCACATTAACGGTGTTACCGCTTATAATAGCTGCTATGGGGCTTTTCGCCTCAATAATAGGTGCTCTGGTAGTTAAAGTGAGCATTAAGGGCAATCCCGGTGCAGCGCTTAACAGAGGCTCATTTTCCACATGGATTATTTTCGCCGTGTTGCTCTTTGTCGTTACATATTTTTCATCGTTAGAAGGGGATAAGTGGCTAGGGGTCTTTTTGCCAACAGTTGCAGGTTTAGCTGCTGGTGTGATCATAGGACTTACATCTGATTATTTCACATCTATAGATAGGGCGCCAGCGCAGAAAGTAGCCCAAGCTTCAACAACAGGGGCTGCAATAAATATATTGACAGGTTTTTCCTATGGAATAGTCAGTATAGTCCCTCCTGTTATCGGCATATGTGCTGCTACTATATCTGCTTGGTATCTTGCCACCGCTTTCGGCGTTGACCCCTTCTATGGAATTGCCATTTCGGCAGTGGGTATGCTCGCAACTGTGGGAATGACTATATCGGCGGATGCTTATGGACCTGTATCTGACAACGCGAAAGGCATTGCTGAACAGTCAGGTTTAGGCGAAGAAGTAATTGAGATTGCAGATAAGCTGGACGCTGCAGGCAACACCACAAAAGCTATAACAAAAGGTTTCGCTATAGGTGCTGCGGCATTAACTGTTCTTGCGCTTTTTGCAGCTTACGCTCATGTCGTCGACATTGAAATATTAGACTTAATGAGTCCAGAAGTAGTTGCGGGAGTATTTCTCGGAGGCATGATGCCTCCGTTGCTTTCAGCCCTTCTCATACTAGCTGTTGGAAGAAATGCTGAAAGAATGGTTGAAGAAGTGAGACGTCAATTCAAAGAAATTCCAGGGTTGATGGATGGGAAGGCGAAACCAGACTACGCTAAATGCGTTGATATTGCAACTAGAGGCGCCATTAAAGAGCTTATGCTGCCATGTTCTTTGGCGATAATTGTTCCAGTTTTGACCATGATAGTGTTAGGTAAGGAGGCGTTGGCTGGGTTCTTAGCAGGAAGCATTGTTACGGGTATAATCTTCGCCTTGTTTATGGCTAACTCCGGTGGACTTTGGGATAACGCCAAAAAATACATAGAATCTGGAGCTCATGGCGGCAAAGGTTCAGAGGCTCATAAGGCTGCTGTTATAGGCGACACTGTTGGTGATCCATTCAAAGACACGGCTGGTCCATCGTTAAACACTATGATTACTGTCATGTCATTGGTTGCCGAAGTGTTTGCTCCATTGATAATTCTATTAATTTCTTAAATTGCACTCTTTTTCTGATTTCGCATACGAAAATTTTGGAAACAGAGAATTTTATAAACAAGTTGCTACATGTCTACTCTAATTATTTGAAAATGAGAGGTGCTGGAAACGTCGAAGCCTTGGTATGCTATGAAAGTGGAAGAGGTTTTCCAAGAATTAGGTGTCAACCATGAAGGTTTATCCTCACAAGAAGCTCGTGAAAGACTTGTTAAACACGGTTATAACGAAATTATGAAAATTAAACGTAGAACTGCGCTTCACATGTTCCTAGACGAATTTAAAGACATTTTCATTTTACTTCTAATTGTCGCCACAATATTTTCTGCAGTCATAGGTTATTATGAGATGGTGCAAGGCGGAGAATTCATGGAAGCCTATGCAGACACAATAACCATAAGCGCAATAGTCGTTTTATGCGCAGTCACAGGCTTCGTCCAAGAATATAGGGCGGAAAAAGCGGTAGAAGCCCTGAAAAAGTTGGCGGCGCCCAAAGCCCGTGTAATACGAGACGGTAAAGAAATTATTATACCCGCAAGGGAAGTTGTTCCTGGAGACATACTTGCCTTAGAAGAGGGAGATCATGTTCCCGCTGACGCACGTCTCATAGAGGTTGTTGAGCTTAAGGCAAATGAGGCTGTTTTAACCGGTGAATCCACGCCTGTTGATAAGGAGTTGACGGTTTTAAAAGAGGACACGCCTATTTCTGAAAGGCGCAATATGGTTTTCTCTGCAACTCACATAGTTTATGGAAGAGGAAAAGCTGTAGTAACAGCCACCGGAATGAACACAGAGTTTGGGAAAATTGCCGAAATGGTGCAAACAGCCGAAGAGGAAGAAACCCCTCTTCAGAAGAAACTGGATAGGTTTGCAGGCAAAATAGCCAAAGTTGTCATAGCTGTGTGTGTGCTAATTTTCGCTTTAGAAGCCTTCGAAGTGGTAATGAAGATGCATTTTGAAGCTGAAGGTTTTATCCAAGCTTTTATGTCGTCAATCTCTTTAGCAATTTCAGCTGTTCCAGAAGGATTACCCGCAATAGTTACTGTAGCGTTAGCTTTAGGCGCTAGAGAATTTGCAAAACGCAACGCTATTGTTAGGCGGTTGTCATCAGCCGAAAGCCTTGGTGCAGTGACGGTGATATGCTCAGACAAAACTGGAACAATTACAAAGGGAGAAATGACTGTACGTCAAATTTACGTTGATGGAAAAATTATTGAAGTAACGGGTGTAGGCTATGAACCCAAAGGCGAGTTTCGCCAAGGCGAAGACAAAGTGAAACCCAAAGGAAGTCTCGAATATGTGCTTAAGATAGGCGCTCTCTGCAACAACGCAAGCTTAAGAAAAAATGACCAAAACAACACTTGGGAAATATTCGGCGACCCTACAGAGGGCGCTTTGATCGTTGCAGCGGCAAAGGCTGGATTCGAAAAAGAAACGTTGGAGAAGAGCTATCCGCGAGTCCACGAAATACCGTTCACATCCGAAAGAAAACGCATGACTACAATCCATAAAGCACCAGATGGCGAAGTCTATGCCTTCATGAAGGGAGCGCCTGAAGTAATTCTAGAAAGATGCAGTCATGTAATTGAAGATGAAGAAGAGAAAAAACTGACAAAAGAAAAACGCGCAAAGATTCTAGAAGTTAACGAAAAATTGGCTGGAAACGCCCTTCGAGTTCTCGCAATGGCGTATAAACGCTTGCCGACAACAATGGCGAAGTATGAAACTGACGCTGTTGAAAAAGATATGGTTTTTGTTGGGCTCCAAGGAATGATAGACCCTCCGAGAGAGGAAGCGATAGAAGCCAACAAACTATGCCAAAAGGCAGGAATAAAAACTGTCATGATAACTGGAGACCACAAATTAACAGCTATAGCTGTCGCCAAAGAAGTTGGAATTTTCAAGGAAGGCGACATGGTTCTAACTGGCGCGGAAATGGACAAGTTGAGTGATGAAGAGTTCGAGGAAATCGTTGAAAAAGTAACTGTTTATGCAAGGGTTTCGCCTGAACACAAACTGAAAATCGTTAACGCCTTGAAAAAGAAGGGACACATAGTGGCTATGACTGGTGATGGTGTCAACGACGCGCCGGCTGTAAAGGCAGCCGACATTGGCGTTGCCATGGGCATAAGCGGAACAGACGTTACAAGAGAAGCCTCAGACCTTGTTCTAACAGACGACAATTTTGCGACGATAGTTAAGGCTGTGGAGCAAGGCAGAGTAATTTATGATAACATACGGAAATATGCACGTTTTCTAATCTCATGCAACTTTGACGAACTATTAGTTATAGGAACTTTTGCCATTCTTGGCGGTATATTCTCTCCAGAACTATTCCCGCTTCCACTTCTTCCCGCAATGATATTATGGATAAACCTAGTAACAGATGGCGCACCAGCGGTAGCCCTTGCAACAGATCCTCCTGATGTAGACATCATGGAGAGACCACCGCGTAAACCTGAAGAGGGCATACTACATGGAATGGGTGCATTTATCATAGCCTCTTTCATACTTCAAGCAACGGGGACTATTCTGGTCTTCTGTTTGGAATATTATGTTTGGCCATCCCACCCATGGAACTTTCCATGGGGTATAGATGAAGAAGCTAGAAAACTCACATATATTGAGGCTACCACTACAGCATTCGTGCAGGCAGCCATGTTTGAGCTTTTTGTCGTTTGGAATTGCCGTTCAGAAAAGCGCAGCGTCTGGAGAATGGGTAAAAAAGCCTTTGAAAACAAGTTTTTTGTTATAGCTGATTTAGCGTCTGTCGCCTTAACCCTCGGAATAACATACATACCTATAACACAACAACTGTTTCACTTAACAGCCCTAAGCCTAACAGACCTTGCATATGTAATAGGCGTAGCCAGCTGGGGCTTGTTTATCTTTCCAGAGCTTACAATGGGCAAAAAAGTCTGGAAATGGGCCTAGCCTTCTCCTCTATTCTTTTTGTATGATTGGGCGCAGTGTACGCAACAAAAAGTTAACTCTTTCCCATCTATAATTTCTTTGTAGCCTCCCTCAAAAACTTTGCAGCCGCAGTTAGCGCAAACCTTTAGGCTAGGCTCGATGGCAACAGAAACTAGAGCTGAAAAACGCTTAAAAAGCTGCTTGCAAAGTTCCCTCCCCTCAGGAGTTAACTCAAAAACTTTCCTTTTCTTGGCTCCAACAGGCTTTGTGTAATGTTTCACAAACTTTCCTTTTTCAAGTTGCCTTAGAAAAGGGTAAACGAGGCTTGGGCTGACTTCCTTCCCAACTCTTTTCCTGAATTTTCCTATTATGCTGTAGCCGTGACATGGTCCTTCGTAGAGGATGGTGAGTATGTAGAATCGGGAGAAATCTGAAATTATGTTTTCCATATCTGATTTTTTCATGGTTATTCCGATATATCTTTTAACGATATATTTATATCCGACGCACAACAAGTATGTGCATAGAGGTATAAAAATGCTTTGCCGAGAGCAGAAAGACCGCTACAGAAAAGTTCTGATTTTTCCCGCTTCTCTCCTTTCTCCCCATGGGAAAGTCATCTGTAGTGGTCCTGCAAATCTGAAAATGCCAAAAAGAGTTGATGTTTGTGCCTAGAGACCCCGTCTGCGGCATGGAAGTAGACAAGGAAAAAGCCATTAAGAGAAGAATAGGCGACAGAACATACTATTTCTGCAGCGAAGCATGCGCCAGAACCTACGAGCAACCAGAACAAGAGTTGAAAGCTATGAAACGCCGTGTAGCCCTAGCGCTTGCCGGCGTCGTAAGCGTCGCCGCCCTACGCGTCATCGCAATGTTCGGCTTGGCTGTGGCAATAATGACTTTCCGAATTGTTGGGATTTCCGCTTGGGACTTAGCCTTCTTTATTCTGTCAACGCCAATTGTTTGGATTGCAGGATGGAGCATACATAAAGGAGCGTATGAAGCGCTTAAAAACCGCTCCATAAACATGGATGTGCTCATAACAACTGGTGTTCTGGCAGGCTGGGGATACGGTGTCATAAACACGTTTTTCCCTTGGCTTGGAACAGAAGGATTTGGCTATATGGAAGTTGCGATAGGAATTCTAGCCTTTGTTTTGCTTGGCAAATTTATAGAGGAAACCATAAGAAGAAAATCAGCAGCCGCAATACGGAAACTGCTTGAACTTCAACCGACAGTTGCCAGAGTTTTAAAAGATGGGCAAGAGGTTGAAGTTCCGATAGACGAAGTCCAAGTTGGCGATGTGCTTGTTGTGAAGCCAGGCGAAAAAATCCCCACAGACGGCGTTGTTGTGGCCGGCTACTCCTCTGTTGACGAGAAGATAATTACTGGCGAAAGCATCCCGGTTGAGAAAAGCGTTGGTAACGAAGTGATAGGCGCAACCATCAATAAGACAGGCGTGTTGAAAGTTAAAGCAACAAAAGTTGGAGAAGACACAGCTCTGATGCAAATAGTTCACTTAGTGGAGGAAGCCCAAGCCTCAAACGCTCCAGTACAAAAATTTGCGGATCGCGTCGTCAGCTACTTTGTTCCTGCAGTCTTTGCAGCCGCAGCCATAGCTTTCGCGTACTGGCTATTTGCTGATGGCTTTACCAAGGCTTTTCTAATTTTGTTAGCTATACTGCTTATTGCTTGCCCATGCGCTTTGGGAATAGCCACGCCAGCTGCTATTTTGGCTGGTGTTGGTAAAGGCGCCGAGTTTGGAGTATTGCTTAGAGGCGGAGAATATGTTGAAAACGCCAGAAAATTAACAACCGTCATCTTTGATAAAACTGGCACATTGACCAAAGGCGAGCCTTCGGTAACGGACATGACAGCCTTTGCTGGCTACAAGGAAAGCGATGTTTTAATGCTGGCAGCAATTTCAGAGAAGGTTTCAGAACATCCATTAGCCGAAGCTATAATGAAGGCCGCCAACGAAGCAAAATTAAAAATTCCAGACGCCGATTCGTTTGAGGCGATTCCCGGGCATGGAGTTAGAGCTTCCTATAAAAACAAGCAAATTCTCTTTGGAAACAGACGGTTAATGGCGGCTAACGGCATAACCATTCCTAGACAAGTAGAAGAAGAACTCGTGAGATTCGAGGAGCGAGGCAAGACAGCTATGATTCTCGCTGTTGACGGAAAAATAGCTGGAGTTGTTGCGGTTATGGACACGCCAAAAGAGAACGCGGCAGAAGCCATAAAAGAGCTTAAAGGCATGGGACTTGAAATCGCTATACTCACGGGCGACAATGAAACAACTGCCAAAGCTATAGCCAAACAACTCGGCATCGACACGGTTATCGCAAATGTTTTGCCGTGGCAGAAAGCCGACGTAATCAAGAAACTTCAAAGCGAGGGTAAAGTTGTCGCCATGGTTGGGGATGGGGTGAATGACGCGCCAGCCCTCGCACAAGCAGACATAGGCATAGCCATAGGCAGCGGAACAGACATTGCAAAGGAAACGGGCGGAATAGTGCTCATAAAGGACGATTTGCGTGATGTAGCACGGGGAATAAAACTGAGCAAGGCAACGATGAGAAAAATAAAGCAGAACTTGTTCTGGGCTTTTATATACAATGTTGTTGCCATTCCAATAGCCGCCATGGGACTACTAAGCCCAATCATAGCTGCTGGGGCAATGGCTTTCAGCTCGCTTTTTGTGGTGAGCAACTCCGCAACCCTAAAACTTCTAAAACTATAGCAGAAAAGGAGGTGAAGTCACATATGGCGAAAGACCCTGTTTGCGGCATGAACGTGAACGAAAAAACTGCAAGGTTCAAATCAGAATACAAAGGCAAAACCTACTACTTCTGCAGTCAAGCTTGCAAAGCGGCTTTTGACAAAAACCCGGTGAGATATGCTTTTTCCTAAATTTTAGCCTTTTTAAGTGCTTCTTCAACAACCTCTCTTATTATGTAACCACCTAAGTGGAGAATAGGCTCTTTTTCTTCCGGGTCAACGTTCATTGTTGCTGTGCATGGATAGCTGTGGTGGGCTTTCGCTATGACGTCGTAAAGAACCTCCTTTTTCGTTTCGACTCCCAACAGTTTTCTCGCCACATACCAAGTAGACCCACATGGAGCGCTTCGCCGCACAACAGTAGCCTCTATAACTTCCTTTTTCCCCCTCTTTACAGTGTAAATCTCTAGCAAAGGTCTTCCCACCCTTAACTCATTCACAAACCTCGCGACTATAGGCTTGTCTTTTGACGGTTTAAGCGAACAGAAAGGCTTTGGAAACGCGCTTTCCAACCCCAATTCACCGCACTTTTCCTCTACTTGTTTTCTGAGTCCTAAGGGGACTTCGTTAAAGTCTTCGATCGGCACGATTAATCCTTTAACGTCAGCTTTTTGCAGTTGATGCGGTAGTTCTAACAAGAGGTCTTTATGCAGTCCAGAAGCCAAACATAAATCAGCGTTCGGAATCTTCCTGGGCATGTAATTTTCTGGATTGTCAACAAACGCTGGAAGGTCGGATGGGCTTGGCAACTCGATTGCCGCTCGGATATTGCGAACAAAGCTATACACGTTATATTTGCATGAGTCACAATAGAGTCCACATGACTTGCAGAAACTCGGATCATTTATCAAGTTTCTTATAACTCGCTCTGGAAATTCTCCGCTGTAAATGAAGATGAGGGTTAAAGTTTCCTTATCCAAGCTTGGCAATTCAGCCCTTAGCGCTATTTTGCGTAGTTGCAAGTAAAATGTGTTCCAAAAACAAATCCTCTGGAAGAGCGCCAACAAACTCTGTTTTCTCATTTATGATGGTTTTCGGGACTCCCATAACGCCGTACTTAAGTGCTAAGTGTGGAAACTCGCTGGCGTCAACGACTTCTGCCTTTATCATGTCACTTTCGATTGCGAATTTGTAGGCTGTGCTTGCTACCATTGGGCAGTATGGGCATGTGAGGGTTACAAAAACTTGTATGTGAACTGGCGTTTTAACCTCTTTAAGCATTTCCTTTGTTTTTTCTGAGAGGTCTGTTTTGCCCCGTGATACGTTAACTATTCCTTCCATGAGTGTTTGAAACTCGTATCCGTAAGGCATTCCGTAAAACCTAATTCCATAATCCTTTTCTCCGAGTATAACGACTGCTGGAACCTTGTCAACCCCGTATTGTTTAGCCTTGTCTATGTTTGCCACAAAATCGTAGATTTCAACGCTAATTTTGTTGTTTAAGGCTGCCACTTCCTGCACTAACTGTCTTGTTTCTGCGCAGAACTTACACTCTACTTCTTGAGTAAACATTACGATTTTTACTGGTTTCTCTAAGTTTTGGGCGAATTCGCTTTTCACATACTCTTTGTTTTCTTCTGGTATTAAGCCCATTACATCACTCCACCTTAACTTTTCCTACAGAATAATAGTGGATTATTTCGCAGAATATTTAATGTTGTTGGTTTTTGATGCTCTGGCTGTTTTTCTAGTTTTCGCAAACTAGCGCCTACGAGACACAGCTACTCTTAGACTGACGGTTTTGGTTCCTATAGTTTATCATTTCTTTTCTTGAATTAGCTTTTTCAGTTCCTCTACCGTTTTGTTATCTCCGACAATTCGGACTTCAAATTTTTTCATATTTTCTAGTCTATTAGTTTCATCTTTGAGGTCGGTTGTGTATGGATAATATGGTAATGAGTGCTTGTATGGTCTGGCCCATGCTGGAGACTATAATGTCTGTCTTTCGAGGAAGCAGGCGTAAGAATGGGAGTTTCAAGAAATACATATGAAGATTAACAGAAAGCGCAAGAGAAAACTAGTAAACGCCATATTTGAGGGAAGAGAAGTAGTTATACAAAAAGAGTAAAAACAATTCTGTTTATCATGGGAATGGACATGTTTTCGTTGGGCAACCACCAGCATACTCAGACTCTGCTGAGACGAACTTTCCTTCTGGCGTTTCCACTCCGCCTATATACAGAACTTGTTCCGGCTTGCTGCCATATCTGAAAACAGTCACTCCTTTGCATTTCAGTTTCCAAGCCAACTCGTAAACTTCCCTAACATCTTCAACTGTTGCGTTGTTTGGCATATTAACAGTTTTGGAAACGGCGTTATCTGTGTATTTTTGGAAGGCTGCTTGCATCTTCACATGCCATTCTGGCGCTATGTCCAATGCTGTAACAAAAACTTTCTTAACGTCTTCTGGGACACCGTCAACGTTCTGCACAGAACCTGTTCTCGCAATTTCCTCTAAGAGTTTGGCATTGTAAAATCCTCTTTCTTTTGCAGTTAACTCAAACAAGGGGTTTGTCTCGAAAAGTCTTGTTCCATCAAGAACATAACGCATGAAAGACACTGCAAAAATAGGCTCTATTCCAGACGAGCATCCAGCTATAATGCTTATGCTCCCCGTCGGCGCAATAGTGGTTACAGTAGCGTTCCTCATCGCCGAATACTTATCCTTCCAAACACTCTTGTCAAAGTTTGGGAACGAACCTCTTTTCTCGCCAATTTCCGCGGATTTTCTACGCGCTTCTTCTGTTACAAACTTCATCAACTTCTCGGCAAGTTCTAAGGCTTCCTCAGAGTTGTAGGGGATTCCGAGTTTTATGAGCATGTCAGCAAACCCCATAACACCTAAACCAATCTTTCTGTTAGCCTTAGTCATCCTCTCAATTTCTTTTAGCGGAAACCTGTTTGCGTCTATAACATTGTCAAGGAAGTGAACCGCATTCCTAACGGTCTCCCTCAATTTTTCCCAGTTTATCCTCCCCCCTTCAACCATGCTTGAAAGGTTTATGGAGCCCAAATTACAAGACTCATAAGGAAGCAGCGGCTGTTCACCACAAGGATTAGTCGATTCTATTTTTCCAACTTCTGGCGTGGGATTATGCCTATTGATCTCGTCGATGAAGACGACTCCGGGGTCTCCGGTTGCCCAAGCGGATTGGGCTATGAGATTCCAGACTTCGCTTGCTTTAAGCTTTCCAATTTTCTCTTTGTTTCTGGGATTAACCAACCAGTATTCGCTGTTTTTCTCAAGGTTTTCCATGAACTCATCGGTAACAGCAACTGAAATGTTGAAGTTTGAGAGGAATCCCGGCTTTTGCTTGGAAGTTATGAACTCCAGGATGTCGGGGTGGTCGACGCGCAAGATTCCCATCATAGCACCTCTTCTTTTTCCGCCTGCTTTAATTACTTCTGTGGCTACATCAAAGATGCGCATGAAACTTACTGGTCCAGACGCTACGCCTTTTGTTGACATGACTATGTCGCCTTTAGGTCTTAGCCTTGAAAAGTCGAAGCCCACACCGCCTCCGCTTTTCTCTATTATGGCCATGTTTTTTACGGCGGTGAATATGCCCTCTAAAGAGTCTTCAACTGGAAGGACGAAACATGCTGCTAGTTGACCAAGTTTTGTTCCAGCGTTAAATAGAGTTGGGGAGTTGGGGATAAACTCGAGACGTGCCATCATTCCATAGAAGGTTTCTTCGCTTTTTTTCGGATCTTCGCCGTATCTTTTGTCGACTTTTGCTATGGCTTTGGCAACTCTCCTAAACATTTGAGCGGGAGTCTCTATAATTTTCTCTGTTTCATCCCTTAACAAGTATCTTCTTCGCAGAACTTCTAGGGCATTCACTGTTAATTTCGGTTCTGCTATTCCAAGCTTTTCCCTTAACTCTCTTATTTCATCTTTCTTATTTCTGTAGACTTGATACTCTGCTGCAACCTTTCCGTAGCCAAATTCCTTTAAAACCTCTATAACAGTGTCTTGAGCATCCTCAACTGAAGGAATTTTTTCAACGAATCTTTTCTCTAAACGTTTAACAACCTCATGGGTTATGACTTCGGCTCTTTCTCCGTTTTTTAAATCAACGGCGACAAAAGCCTTGTGTATGGCGTTTTTTATTCTGTTTGAATCAAAATCAACTATTCGCCCGTCTCTTTTCTTTATTTTTGTTAAAGCCATAGCTGGTCAATTCACATCATATGCGACCAGGGTAAATAAGGTTTTGAAAAACCACATTTCCAAGAAAGGCTATAAGGTTACTTCTTTCTAACAAACTGGTCCTTCGTTGCACCGCAAACTGGGCAAACCCATTCTTCAGGAAGCTCTTCAAATGGGGTTCCTGGTTTCACGCCATGTTCTGGGTCACCTACTTCTGGGTCGTAGATGTAGCCGCATACTTTGCATTCCCATTTTTCCAAATTTTTCACCTCCGAGAGCTAGCCAATTTTATCATTCACGATAGTATTTAAAATATGCCCAAAAACTGATGTGGTTGTTGAATGGTGAAAAATTAGGAGAAAGATACGCGTGTTGCTTTGTTATGGTGGAGTTATTTTTATAGCTTGGGCTGGACACTGGGTTTCGCAAGCAAGACATTGAATGCAGTCTGCTTCTCGAACAGGGTCAGACTTCTTTTCTGATGTTGGGTGTCCTGGAGTGTCTGCCCAATCAAAAACGCTTACGGGACAAACTTCTATGCAGACACCGTCTCCGGTGCAGATGTCCCAGTCAACAGCCACATTTGTTCCATGTATGCCACGTTTGTTTGGTGGTTCTACTGGTCCCCAAACCTTGTGACCTTGATGTTCGCCTGCAACTTGTCTTTTCTTTTGGAAGTCTGGATCTATCGGCAAACAATTCACCAAGCTAGTGGATTGTGGAATTTGGGATATTAGTTTTTCCATAGAGCTTCATTTTGTTACTTCTATTTCGATTTTCTTCCAGTCCTTTTTTATTCCCCGCAGAGGGGTTACGGCGCCCACAATTATGCCGCTTAGGATTTTCATGACGAACTCGTTTAAGGCTATTTCCTCATCGTCCACGAGAAGTTTAACATTCAAACAATATTCCTCCAAAATTATGTTTGTTGAGTATGGTAAAAGCTTTTCCGATTTTGGTCAAGAGCGCATAAAAGTTATTAGTTAGGCTTTCTTTTTAACCGCGAACGGTGACCGTGTAACGTGTCGTTTGAAATACAAGAACTTCCAGATGTTATAAGGGTAATTGTGCTTTTAAGCCTCAGCAATGGAATAAAATTGCAGAAAAATGTTCTCAAAAAACGAGTGGACAAAATTTGCGGTGAACGCGTCTACATTGAAATGAATGATATTGAAGAAGCTTTAAGGGAAATGATTTCTGAGGGTTTGATTATCGAGAAAGATGGGACGTTTCAACTGACAGAGCAAGGCCTCAAGTTGAGCAAGGAATGGGCAAGCCTACTTTTAAAGAAAGAGCCGATAATCGAAGTTGTGGCTGGACTCGTTGACGGCTCTGTAACAAGTCTTGTCGTCATCCTCTCAGAGGTTTTAGCTGGACTTTCAACAACGATGGCGACATTTGCGGCTTTCTTAACTTTAACGGCCGTGGCGATAACGAATTTTTCAAGTTTCCTCTTAGGCGGAATAACAGAGGATCTAGCTGACATAATGACTCTTCAAACTTTGATGGGTTACAGCCTAAGCGATATACCTGACAAAAAGGAGCGGGACAAGTCCCTTCTCTTACTCAAGCATTTGTTCATTTTATTGCATAGAGAAATAAATAAGTCCAACATTTACGCGGCAATAATCTGCGGCACAACAACTTTTCTTGCGGGCAGCATCCCCATAATCGCCTATTTAGCGTTAGCTAGACCCTTCAACATAATCTTGTCTTTATCAATTGTTGGTGTGGTTGTAGGAATCTTTCTTGTTCGCTATCGTTCTAAGCGGACTAGAGTGCATTGGAAAATCACCTTGTTCGAAACTTTGGCAATTGTTGTAATCGCAGTCCTGGCTTCTCTCCTTCTTGGAGGCACCGTTTAAATAAAACGTGCATTGCAATTTACGGCTAACATTTCGGAACGTGTCTCTCGAATTTTTATCAAAGCCTTTTGAACAAAATAAACTAAGATCATAAGGCATGCCGCTGATGCCGCAGCGCTTGAAACAGCAATTACCATTATGTCATCGGTTTCAAAGATGAACCCTATTGAAACTGCAGCTAGAAAAACACCTAGATAAAGGCTTATGTTGCTTCTGAAAAAATGTGAAAACTCTACGCGTAGAGTTTTAGAATACTTGACCACTAAAGCTGCTGTTGAAATTAACGCTAGAAAAATTATCACAAACGTATATGTTGTTTCAGCCCAATAGTCTTCACTCTTAAGAGTGAGCAAAAGCCCAGTTTCATCGGCTATAAGACCGCCGCCAGCGCCGAAAAGGATTGACGCAACCTTGTTAAGCCGTTCATTTTCGACGCTGATTCCCAGCCACCCGCTTATGGCGAGCATTGCCAGTCCATACCAGAAATGGTGGATGTGGTAGCCGCTGACTTCCCAAACTATTTTTGGGTATAAACTTGTGAATGTTCTGGCAATTATGAAAGAAGCTATGAAGGAAGCCGAAGCGAGTATTGAGAGGTTTGGTTTTGTCTTTATTTTTTCTTCCATATTGTTGTGCTGAAGAGCAAAAGTTACTTAAACCTTATTTATTACGAGTTCATTTGCACCTATTTAGGGGCATAAGCAACGAGGCAGCATTTTTGGCGAAGAATTCAAAAGCTTTGTTTAACAACATTAGATAGTTGGGAACGGGAACACTATGAAGGTCAAATTTTGGCTTTTAGATGTGAACTACGAACTTAAAGATGGAGCGCCCGAGATTTGGCTTTGGGGCATTAGAGACTCCGGGGAAAGAGTTCTTATTATTGATAGAAATTTTCTCGCTTACTTTTATGTTGTTGGAGAAGGCTTTGACCCAGCAAAAGTTGTAAGGGAAATTGAAAGGGGGCATCACCCATTTATTGTAAAACTCGAGGTTGTGGATAAGAAATTCTTCGGAAAGCCTGTGAAAGCCGTGAAGGTTTATTGCCAAAACCCGGATTTGATACCAAAATATGCTAAAGCTTTTCGAAAACTCGAAGGAGTTAAAGAGTGCCTCGAAGACGATATTCGATATTCCATGCGTTATCTCATTGACAACAACATTGTCCCGTGCGGATGGCACGAAGTTGAAGCTGCTGAAGAAACAGGCAAAACAAATGTTCAAGTCGACAAGGTTTACACGGCAAAAATATTCCCAAAACTTCTTGGAGAAGCTGAA
>Ga0315298_1002518_pt1 | contig 30983 bp, 26 predicted proteins | sample WHS_1_MG_FD_203077 | JGI IMG/M metagenome (GOLD analysis project Ga0315298, IMG submission 203077) | Extremophilic microbial mat communities from Washburn Hot Springs, YNP, Wyoming, USA - WHS_1_MG | ecosystem: Environmental > Aquatic > Thermal springs > Hot (42-90C) | place: USA: Wyoming... | reverse complement strand
TATCCGGGTCCCAGACTTTTGATTTTAAGCCCGTCCCCTGGTAAATTTCCAGGAACTGATTGATGACCAGAGCCGCATTCTCGTGGGACATAGCCAGGCTAATAGCTGGCTCCACCACTTCACCGGCCTTAACTTCTTTTCGGCCGGTGGCTCTGGCCAGGATTTTTTCCACCATGGTCATAGCCATTGGTTGATGACCTCCTTCCCTGATTTTATTCCCCGGCCGCCAGCCGTTATGGCTTCGGTCAGGATTTTTAACTTAAAGCCTTTGCGGCTCATTTTTCTTCCGCCTGCCTCCAGGTCAGTCTGGCTTATTTATACTTGACCTGGATTTTTTCCTTGGGCAAAAACTCTTCTTCCAGGGCCCGGTATTCTTTTAAGCCGACAAAAGTGGTGTATTCTTCAAAGCTGCTCAGCCAGTGAGTCTGACCGGCCAGAATGCCAGTCGGAGAATTTTTTAGCGCCGTAAAGAATTCGGTCAGGGCCTTGTACATGACCATGATGGAAGCCACGGGTATTGACACCCGGCCCACGCCCATCCTGGCCAGCTCTGGAATCGGAATGAGTTCAGTTTTAACGCCAGTCACCGCATCCATCAGGTTAACTGAGAGTGGTCCTTTGATTTCTTTCACGGCTCTTTCAATATCAGCTCTGGACCTTATGCCATCAATGAAAACCAGGTCGGCACCAGCTTTTAGGTACAGGTTGCACCGTCTGATGGCTTCATCCAGTCCGGCTACGGCAAACACATCTGTCCGGGCGTTAATGATGAAATCCGGGTCCAGTCTGTCCCGGACCTTAGCGCAGGCTTTAATCTTTCCCACCATTTCTTCAGCCGGAATGACTTCCTTCCCGGCCATGTGACCGCAGCGCTTGGGGAAAACCTGGTCTTCAATGTTCATACCGGCTGCACCCATGGTTATAACTCTCTCGGTGACCCAGGCCGCGTTTATGGCGTTGCCGCCGCCAGTATCCAGGTCAGCCATAACCGGAATGTTGACCGCCTGCACAATGTTCCAGGTCAGGTCCAGAATGTCTTTCATTTGCACCAGACCCACATCAGGTTTGGCCAGCAGAGAACCGGCCAGACCAAAGCCAGAAATCTGAATGGCTTCAAACCCGCACTTTTCAATGATTTTGGCACTCAGGGCATCATGACAGCCAGGAACCACCACGGCCCGGCGTTCCATGATTGCTTTTCTCAGGACTGTTGTTTTTTTCATCCCTTTCTCCTCAGTTGTTTATTTTTAAGCAATTATTATAATAAGAAACATGTTTTTTTACCACTAAAGACGTGCAGGAGGCATGATGAGCGACAGACAGAACCAGAACTGGCCGGCTGATTTTTTCACTCCAGAAGAACTGGAAGAATTTGCCAGGCTGGGAGAAAAATTCTCGTTTAAAGAAATGGCTGAGTACCAGAAAAAATGGCTTGAGCTGATTGAGGAAATCAGGCAAAACCTCCACCTGCCACCTGAAAGCCAGGAAGCGCAAAAGCTCCTGGACAGGTGGGAGAAACTCCTGGACGAAGGCTATCAGGGGCATGAAGAACTGCTGGAGAAAGTTCTCAGGGCCTACAGCCAGTCAGCCATCCCGGCCGAATACAACCTGATTGAGCAGCCGGTCTGGGAATTCATAAAAAAAGCCAAAGCCGTTAGAAAAGAAAATCCTTAAAGAAGTGGCTCAACCTTTAAAACCGGATGAAACCTGTTTTTGAATACCTTTTCGGCTGGTTCCGTCAGGCACCGCAGCCAGCCCGCCGGGCTCTTCTGGCTTCCTGCTTCGGCTGGATGCTGGATGCCTTTGACGTCATGCTCTACGCCATGGTCCTGGCCTACCTGATGCAGGACCTGTCCATCTCCAAGCCGACGGCCGGGCTGCTCGGTTCTCTGACGCTCCTGGCTTCGGCTTTTGGGGGCATGATTTTTGGTTTGGTGGCTGACCGTTTTGGCCGCACCCTGGCCCTGCGCCTGAGTATCTTAATCTACTCTGTTTTTACCGCTCTGTGCGGCCTTTCCCAGAACGTCATCCAGCTGGCTGTTTTCCGCCTTTTTCTGGGCCTGGGTATGGGCGGAGAGTGGGCTTCCGGGGCAGCTCTGGTTTCAGAGTATTTCCCATCTGAACATCGGGGTAAAGCCCTGGGCTTCATGCAGAGCTTCTGGGCCATTGGATACGCTTTAGCCGCCTTAATTACCGGCATCATCCTGCCTAAATTTGGCTGGCGGGCGGTGTTTTTTACTGGTATCCTGCCTGCTCTTATCATCTTCTGGATCTGGAACAAAGTAGAAGAACCGGAATTATGGAAAAAAGCCCGGAAAGAATTTAAAGGTTCTGCTCAGTTTAAGGAACAACGGCCGTCCGCAGAAGCAGCCGTCAGCGCCAGCCAGCCGGAGCTCAGGGGAGAGGCTGAAGATAAGCACTCTTTGTCTGGAGCAAATTACAAAAAATCGGCAGAAATCGAAAAAAGCAGCCAGGCGCCTGAAATGGCCAGCAGAGAATATATGAATAATCATTCATATATCAGGCCAGAAGCCAAAAGATTTTCCTCTCGCCTGGCAAAGCTGACTTTGCTCGTCACTTTGATGAACGCCCTGACCATGTTCGCCTGGTGGGGCTTTAACCTGTGGATACCCGGTTATCTTTCCCTAGGACGTGAGGCTGGAGGCGTTGGCCTCAGCACCCGCCACATGTCTTCCCTGGTGATGTTCATGCAGGTGGGCATGTGGCTGGGCTACCTGACTTTTGGCTACATCAGCGATATCTTCGGCCGGAAGAAAAGCTATGTTCTGTTCCTGATTACGGCCAGCCTTCTGGTTTTTCTTTATTCAATAACCCCTTCACCATCGCTTCTGCTTTTTTTAGGGCCACTGGTAGCCTTTTTCGGCACCGGATACTTTTCCGGTTTTGGAGCCTTAACCGCTGAACTTTACCCCACGCGAATCAGAGCCACGCTTCAGGGTATTACCTACAACTCCGGGCGAATCGTTTCCGCCATCGCTCCTCTGGCTATTGGCTCACTGGCTCAACAGCACGGCTTCAAGGTAGCTTTCTGGCTGGTATCTGTGGCCTTTATCCTGGCGGCCCTGACCTGGTCGGCCATCCCAGAAACCAAGGGCAAAGAGCTGGATTAAAAAGAATTAAAAAGCAAAATAAGAAAATAAAGCTGGCGAAGATTGTATCAACAGTCTATTCGCCCCAGGCTCTCAACCACATTTATCAGAAATAAAAGCGGCCGCCAGATAATAACAGGCCTCAGGATAAAAAGCACCTTATTTACAGGCCGTTTTAATTCTGATTTATAGACAATCAGAAGATTTTTATAAGCGATGACAGGGCAAATAAAACTTATTAGAAAAGAAATTGCGGGCCAGAATTAAAGTCTCGGGTTCGAAAGAAAACTTGAAACCCCGGTTGATAAAAAACCTTTTAAATCAGACAGGCGCATGGGAAAGCGATCAGGGAAAATTGCCTTGAATCCCAAGCTCACCTCATCTTCTATAACGAGCTGGCCCATCAGGGCTTGGATCAGAAAACCTAACATAGGGACAAAACGGAGCAGGGAGTTAGATATTGCAGCCGCACCCAAAATTGCTGAAACATTTCGGCTAATTTTTTTCTTGAATAACAAAGCCGTGAACAGCAACGCAAATAACCAGTTTAACAAGGGACCCGCAAGACCGCCTGGAGTTGGCTGGCCGGAAATGAGGTGATTTGACCTGAAGTCGGATCGGAAGCCCGCTTCCCTACATCGCCGACCCGATTAAAACCGGTGCTGACGCTGATGCCCTCTAATTTTGAACCCAGCCCATGAGCGCATTCATGTAAGAAAATAAACAAAAGAAATGACAGAGACAAAAGCATTGCCCAGAAAAGCAGAAACCGAAAAGACGTGGTTGCCAAGTCCTGCCTTATCATACTTATCCTGGCAATAATGGCTAAACCCTTTATACAGCCGCTTCGCCATCTGGATTCCAGCCCCAATGGCGGTAATAGGCATCAAGGATAGCGCTATAAAGGACGGGGTCCACGGCCCGGCCAGCATAAGGACCTGCAGTCAAAGGTTCTAAAAACTTTGGCGGAATAAAAGCATCGTAGTCGCGCTTTCTTCCCTGCTGGTTGTTGATGTGGCGCTCAAGAGTATAAATCCTGCGTCCGCACTCCTTGAGGCTTTCCGCCGTGTATTCAAACCCGGTCAGGGCCCCGTACATCTCCAGAAAAGTCGGCGAAGTAAAATCTTCCGTGAAAAAGTCACAGAGGCCCAATGAATCGGTCAGCGCCTTACCCACCTGACTGCCGGCCACATAAGCCGCCAGGTCCTCAGCACCCTGCAAACCAGCTTCTTCTGCCTGAATGGTCCAGGCGTAGGTATGGTCGCCGCGGCCGCGGTTGGAGGTGCCGTAAGCAGTAAACATCCCAGGAAAAACCTTGGGTTCAATGCCCGCATAGCCCAGACCCGCGTAAGCGGTCGTCAGACAGCGCACTATCTCTTCTGGTTTTACCTGACTCAAAGATTTGACTAGCTCTTCAACCACCAGATCAGTTGGCTGCGACAGAAGCCGGCCGAGCTCCGAGCTTCCATAAACTATCTGCTCCAGAGCTTTTATCATACTCTGCCCATCGCCAAAGGCCGGCGCGCCGGGGAATTTCAGCCATCCCTTTTCGTTAAGCTCCATGGCCCCGGCCATGACACTGCCAAAAGTCATGGTATCCACACCGTATTCATTGCACAGGTGGTTCAGAAAGAAAATGGCTTCCCGGTCCGTCAGGCAGCAGTTTATCCACAGAGCTACGGTTTCAAACTCGGGTCTGACGCCTTCGCCGGCATAAGGTCCGCTGCGAACCGAAGCTGCCCGGCTGCAGAGAATATGCCGGCAGCGGTTGCAGACTTTATGCTTGCCCGCAATCTCCAGAAAAGCCCGGGTAGAAACGTTTTTATAAAGCTCCGGGTCAAAATAGCCTTCAGCAAAATTGTGCCAGGGAAGATAACCGCCGAGTTTCCCCAGGTAACCGCCGTTAAAAGCCCGGTCCAGCCACCAGGTAGTACCGGTTTCTGGCCGGAAAGAAGCTGTCCAGTTCGGGTCGTGGACATGATTTTTAACCGACTCATCAATCTGCCTGGAGGTCTCAAGAAACTTATCACGGTCATAGTAATCAGGAAGCGAGCGGCCATAGGCCGTGATGGCCACCAGGTTTTTGGAGCCAAAGACCGCTCCTGCTCCGCCCCGGCCAAAACTTCGGTGGTAGTCCGCGGTTAAGCAGGCAAAAGCCACCTGGTTCCAGCCGGCCGGCCCGGCGCAAACCGTTGAGGAGCCGGGGTGCTTGTGGCTCAGAAAATCAATTATTTCAGAAACCCGGCGCAGGACCTTTTTCCCGTTTCTCTCTTCAAAAAGTTCGGGCTCCGCTTTGATAATTTCTACTTTACCTTCATTTACCAGAATCCTCATCGGCTTTTCTGCCCGGCCGTCAATGATGAGCTGGTCAATCCCAGCCCGTTTGAGCATGTTCGGGAACAAGCCTCCGCAGCTTGAGTGAGTGAGCAAACCAAAGACCGGCGGTCGGTTTCCCAGCCAGGGTTGTTTTCGCGGAGAATAAGTAAAAGGACTGATAAAAGAACACGAACCCCGGCCAGCCGTGGGAATGGCGGTGTCATTCAACGATGAATGGCCAATGATCAGGCGGTTTGAGGGTGACAGAGGGTTTTTTAACCCGCCATTTTTCTTAAGATGCTGATAAATGAGATAGGCCTGAACTCCCCTGCCGCCCAGATAAAGGCGGTAAATTTCAGGTTCAGCTTCTTGCAGTTCTACGGTCAGGTGGTTCAGGTCCACAAAAGCCCAGCGTCCGGTGTAACCAAAAAAATTTTTGTCTTTACTCATTTTCTTCTTAATCCGTTAAAAAATAGTTAAAAAATAAACCACCAGCATTATAGAAAAAACCCGCCACCGCCTTCAAATGGTTTGTTTAACTGTGGGTTAGCGCACCCCGCCAGTATAAAATACCGGCCTTTGATGATAGATCATATTAAATTTCTTTGCTGCCTGTCCGGTACTGGGCACCGGTTTATAAGGCAAACTGGTAAATTACTTTAAATGCGATGGTAAACAATTAGCTCATTTTAAGACTGAAAGACAAATTTTTCTCATTCTAATCTTTAAAAGGCGCCACAGTATGACCTTATAACCTTCTTCTTTAGAAATGAAAGCTAATTCAGACGAAAAGAAAGCTAAATATTAAAATATTATAAATTAATAAAATCGCCACCAAAGATAACATTTTTGACAAGCGAGCTATCTTTTCTTCCACCTATTCTAATTATCTAAGGGTAAACAAAGTGTCTCGTCAGATTCAACTGGATATCCACATCTTAAAGATAAAACCTGACAAAATTTAGTTCCTTATTCTATTTTTCCAATCTGCTCTTTCCCGTAAATATGATTGGCCTTGGCAGGTAAATAATTTTAAGGTCTTTGATTTGCTGGCCGGGTTTAAGTTCTACCTTCAGGGGAAGTTCTGTGAGCTGTTTTATCCCTTTAGGCAGTGTTTCTTCATCTATGGAAAGCTCATAGGGACCGGGCAGAATGTTTTCAAAGATAAAATTGCCTTTCTCATCAGTATAAGTATTTAAGGTTTCAGCCCGGAGCTTTTCTAAAGCTGGCGACAGCCCCTCTCTGGCCACTGGCTTAAGCCACACTAATACATCTTTTAGAGGCTGATCTTCTCCATCAAAAAGGCCGTTTTTGTTATTATCCTGAAAAATTTTCCCACCGATTGTGCCCCCTTCAATCAAAGCAAAATTTAACCCGATTACTTTTCTTTTTTCCACCACCACTGTTTGTCTTTCTGGACTTAAAAGATAAAATTCAGCTGGAATCTGTTTCAAGTCTAAACTAACTGTATGCAGCCCTTCTGGAACACGTGGGAAAAGGTATCTGCCCTGATAATTGGTCGCTTGATAACTGCCATCTTCTAATTGAATGGTTAATCCGGCAAAAACTTTCTCTCCGGGATCATAAACACCGTTTAAATTCTGGTCAGCAAAAATCAAGCCTTCAATTTTCCCTGCCCCGCCTAAAACCTGGCCATAAGCCCTTCCCTGAAAAGTAGGTGCTTCACCCCAGTTAAAACGGCGATCAATTCTTAAAGTAATCCAATAGTTAGCTGGCTGGCTGGAAGCTATGGGCCAGCTGGTTCTTAAATCCAGTCTGAGTTTCAATTTCCAGGGAAGCTGCTTGCTCAGGCCAAGAAAAAGCTCGAACCTCTTCGTTCCATAGCTGCTATAATATTCATAGGCATAATTGGAATAGGAAATTTCGCCATAAAAATCTGTACCCAAAAAGAAGGGAGAATAATTGGCCAGGCGATAGCGGTTCTGAGTAAAAAGGCGGTTCTGAAGATAATCATAATACCGGGTATTTTCAGCTTCTGCCATAATGTAGGAATTTCGCAAATAGCTGTATCTTAAACCCAGGAAGATTGAAGGATAAGTAAAATCACGCTGGTCGTTGACCCGGTCGTCAAAATGTTGGAATCTAACTCGAAGATAAGGATAAAATTTCCCCAGATATTTAGAAAGTTGAAGGTAAAATCCAGGGCTGAGGTAATGACGGTAATATTCATCCTGTTTTCGCGATTCGGCCGCATTGAAATCCAGACGCAGAGTCAGATCAGGCCAGGGAGGAGAAATCAGAGAAAAACCTGAATAGATCCTCCAGAAGTCAGTGGTATTGAGTTCTGGTCGTCGGTCAACGTTATCATGATAATAATCAACTGAGCCAAAAAAATAAAGACCTTTTTTTAATTGATATCTCCAGGTGGTAAAAAGACCTTCCTGGTCCCGGTCAAAAATTGACTCACCGCTCAGGCCTTTAAAATCGGCATCAATTCGTCGGTAATTAACTTCCAGGCCCCAGCGATCATAATTGATTAAAGGACCAAAACGAATTGATGTCCCAGGAGCTCTGGCTGTTTCGCTTTCGCTTAGAGAAAAACTGGCCTGTGTTTCGGTCACCAGCTTGAAGTTATTATTAATTTTTAATTCTGATTCTAAAAGTAAAAGGTCATTAGATCTGGTTAACAACTCTCCTGTCCAGCTTCTTTCATTTTCGCTGTGCAAAAAACCAAAGCCAAAATAATACACTGGACCTGGTTCAAAATGGCCGAGGAAACCATTGACTGTCTGCTCGGTCAGGTCATAAACAGTACCCAGTAGTCCACTGAGCCTGGCCACCCGTCCGGTAAAAAAATCAAGGCCAAAGCCTTTGTATTCGAAACCAACTTTCACTCCCCGCAAATAATTATAAGCCGGGAAATAGTTGGTAAAGCGATAACCAAGATTGGTAAACTGAAAACTATCATCGCCCAGCTTCAAATTAAAGCTGAACTGCCCGGCTTTTATGCCCTGCCAGCCAAAATACCAGTGAGCAGCCTCAAAGCCGCTACTGCTTATCCGGCCATCGAACAAGCCATTAAAATAGCCATAATTGACGGTTCGCTGAAAAAGGTCTAAATGAAATATATTTTCATAAGCATTGGTATAAAATGGAGTGAGCTGTGAATAAACCTGGCTACGGCTCCAGAAAGAGAAGTTCAGGTAGCCTTCCTGAGCTTGAAGAGGCGGAGAAATAAGCAAGAAGGTAAAGATAAACAGAAAGACAAATAAAAGTAACAAATGGGCTGAAGCAAAAAAGCTGAAAAGAGTGATCAACCTTCTCTGGCTTCTGGCTGGTTTTGATGCCCCTTTTTTTTCTCCTCTTCTTTCCATCTAATTAAGCAACCTGTTTAAAGCTGGGTAGCAGTAAAAGTAATAATCTGATTATAGGTACCGGCACAATAATTCCAGGAATTGTTAAAAGAAAAGGTCAAAACACCATTATATAATCTGCCTTGGCCAGAACCTAACTGAATATTTTTCCCCGCAACTAAAATTCCATCCAGCAACGGAGGCTTAGGTGAAGCTACCCAGGAGACATTAGAAATCGGAATGGTGACCCCCTGAGCGCTGCTCAGATCCCCTTCCGCCCGAAGATAAAGAACCCAATTTCGGCTTTGAGGTAGAGAGATAGTCAAACTCATCTGATTAGAAGCCCTAACCACCGGCTGGTCATCCGGATCAGCGGCCGGGAAGCTGATGGCCGAAGGGGAGATACTCAAGTTTATCCACTGCGGCCTGGCTACAGGCTCCGCTGTTGAAACCCAAAGGAGAAGAAGAACGACCAGGGAAAAAGCTGATCGGGTTTTTAAAACTACCCTTTTCTTCTTTCTCATCTTCATTCCCAATCCTTATTAAATCCCCGTAACTAAAATAGTAACAGTGGCCTGATAATTTCCTGGCGCAAAATTTTTGGGGTCATCGGCGAAAGAAAAATTCAACGAGCCATTAAATATCCCTGACCCAGACAAACGAGCAGCCAGAACCGGAGAGGCGTTATTCAACTGTCCGGCACAAAAACCGGCTCCCTGAGCTGTCCAGGAGATGGTCCCAATGGGTATGGTATAGCCTGTACTTGCATCTTTTAAATCAGAGGAGGCCACTAACCAGACATTGACCGTTGAACCTGAATTTGAAGTCATCTTGATAGTAAGGGTAAAAGGTCCTTCATTGGCGGCTATAGTCTGAGGTTGCCCAGTCCAGGTAGAACGGGTAAAAGAAATCATAGAAGTATTTACCTCTATTTTGCAGCGGGCTGATACGTAAGCTGTTAAGGAAAGCGTGGCATTATCAGAAGCTTGAGAAAATAATGATTCGGGCAAAAAACCCAAAACAATGAATAAAGATGACAACAATAAAAGAAAGATTTTGGCACTTCCTTTATTACGACTGAAAGGTCTCAGCCGAGTAAAACTTTGTTCTTTCATTTCTTCTCCAAACACTTACTATTTTCACTTGGGCCAATCTTTCCTTTTACTTATTCTTTATTTCTTTTTTATTGCTTTATTGCTGCTTCTGTTGTCATCACCTTCATTCCACTACTTTTTTACTTCTTCCTTTTTCCTGTTTCTCCATCCCCATATTTTAATTGCCTGTTTCTATTTCAATTTTTTCCCCGGGCACAGGGTCTTCCTTCCTTCATTTCACGGTAATCTCTTTTTCCAAACCGAGAAGTTCATCCCGCCCGATGTCTAACCTGACCTGAACCTGGTAATTCCCCGGGGCTAATCTTTCTTTTAGCCCTATGGTCACATATCTTTCGCTGCCCGGAAGGACAGGCTCATCCGGGACTTCAAGCTCAGCTACCTTTTTCCCCTGATAATTTTTTATTATTACATTTCCGCTTAACCTGAAATGAGTTTTACCCGAATTGCTGAGCTTGAGCTCTATTTGCTGAGAATCACCATTTCGGTTAAAAGTCAGGTCTTCCAGAGCTCCCTCCGGCTGGACTTTACCCACCACTACATAAACCGCAGCGGCTATTTTTCCGATAAAAGCCACCTGGCCCAGTTTTCCACCTGCGGGAGCTTCTGGCACATTTTCAAAAGAAACGGCTGCATGATAACCGCCATCTGGGGTGCCCTCGGGCACAGAAACAGTGAAACGAACAGTCTTCATCTCTTCCGGTTGAAGCCTGAAGTCAAAAGGATTAACCTTTATCCATTCACGGCAGGAAAAAGTCGTCTCTTTATCACCAATAAAATTTGGCGTGCCATCTTCTTTTAAAAACCAGTTTTCGGCATAGACTTTTATCCGCATCGGCTTGGCAGAATTATTCCGGACGTAAAAAACATCAGTAATCTGGCTGCCCGGTTTAGCTTTGAGCTCTACTCTTATAGGGGTAATGCCAAAGAATATTTGAGCCTGAAGGCCGGCTGAAAGAGTAATAAAAAAGGCAGAAAATAAAACACCCAAGGAGAAAAGAACCTTTATTTTCAATTTTTTATTCACCACTGACGCCTCTTGGCCCACTTGGTTTGCCTTAATAAGCGGTATATTAAAGTAGATTTTAAAAAATCAAATTTAAAAAATCAAAAAATAAGTCAAATAAAAAGGGAGAAGGAAGCTTTATCCCCTTCTCCCGGCGAAACTTAAATTCAGCTTTCAGATTAAACTTTGGAAAGAGTATAAGTGGCAGTTAGAGAATAATTCCCAGGAGCCTGAGTTGTATAATTTCTTAAAAAGCTGAAATTCAGCGTGCCCTCATGCCAGTGGAAAATAGAGCCTGACCAGGAACCAACAGTAACTGCAGTGGCATTAGCCAGCGAACCAGCCTGATAACCAGCTCCAGAAGCTGTCCAGCTGATAGAACTGGCCGGAATGGTGTGAGCCCCATCACTGAGATCATTATGAGCGGTGACTGTTAACTGAAGCGAAGCAGAAGGAACAATGACGGCAAAAGCTCTGACACTTACCGGCCCCTCATTAGCAGCTATGGATTTAGTGGCTGGATTTGAAGAAATATCAGGTGTGGTATCTGTAAAGGTAATGGTATTCTGGCTGATAGAAAGGTCATACCACTCATAAAGACTAACCTGGAAGGTAATATCCTTGGTAGCTTGAGCCAGAACCGGGGAAAAGCTCAGGACTGCAATAAAAACCAGAGCTACACCCAAACTTCTAATGGCTTTCATTTTCACCTTCGCCTACCTCCAATTAATAAAATTTGCTTGATTATAAGAAAAAGAGGCAGGCGTTGTCAAGAAAACGAACAAGAATTTTTGAGCTATTTTTTTATAAAATTAACTTAATTTTTTGGTTTTATTACTTTTTCATCGCTGAGATAAAATCTTGTTTTACCTCCGGCTTTTAAATTTTTTCTTTGATTCTCTGCTCAAATTGCCGATAAAACAAAATTAGCCACCCACTTTTCTCCTCTTGTTCCATTTTGCTCTGGACCATAGAATATCAAAGTCCCCTTCTTAAAACCTGGTCCTCTCCAGGTGGCAAAAATATTTTCTTGATTGAGATTAACCTCTCCTCTACCGCTTATATCACCTTCTCCCACCCATTTTAACTGTCCCGACCCCAAAGAAGAAAATTCACTATCATAAATTGTCCCTTTAAGGACAACCGTTCTTTCTGGGGATACTGAAAGCAGAGCTCTAACTTCAACTGGTTCTCCAGATATAATTTCTGTTTGTAAAACGGCCAGGCTATGGTTCTGAGCTTCTACCCTGGTTGGCCCCGAAACTATCTCCATTACCAGCCACTCTTTTAATTCAACAACAAACGTGGTCCTGGAACTATCTTCGCCTTTAAGCCCGGTTGGAAGAAAGACAAACAAAAATAGGCTGGCTAAAATTAATAAAATTAAATCTTTATCCATTAAGTTCTTTTTTCTTAAACTTGCCCTTTTGATTCCCATTTTTTTCTCCTATCTTTCCATAAGCAAAAAGCATGCCAAGACCTACTTTAAGCCTAAGTTATTGAAAAAAAAGAAGATAGGTTAAAATGAAGAAAAGATTGAGTGTTCTATTACGTTACAGAATAAGAATTGATATTATGTCTAAATTATTGATTTTTAATTAATTATCAAAAAAATTTAGAGTGTTCTCTTTTGTTACACTTTTTTCTATTTATTTTAAAATCTCATAAATTTAGTCGTTTTTAGCCTCCAATAAATGATATTTTTTTAATTTACGATAGAGAGCCGGCCTGGTAATTCCCAGCATTCTGGCTGCTTTCTGTTTGTTGAAATCCACTGATTTAAGAACCTCAACCAGATGTTTTTTCTCAACTTCAGCCAGAGTCAAATTAACATAGGGATAAGGTTTATTATCAAAAATCTGGGCATCTGTGTTCTGGATAAGATTTGCAGGTAGCTGGGCCAAATCTATAAAATTTTCATTGGTCAGCATTACTCCTCTTTCGATGACTTTTTCCAGCTCCCGGACGTTTCCTGGCCAGTCATAATCAGCAAAAATTTTCTTAGCCCGGTTGGATACTCCCCTGACTTCTTTGCCAAACTTCGCGTTATAACGATTAATGAAATGGAGGCAGAGAAGAGGAATATCTTCTTTCCTCTTTCTAAGAGGAGGCAGGTTAATCTCGGCTACATTAATTCGATGGAAAAGGTCTTCTCTAAACCTGCCTTTCTTCACTTCTTCTCTGAGGTCGCGGTTAGTGGCACAAATTATCCTGACATCCACTCTGACCGGGCGATTGCTGCCCAATGGCCTGAAGGTTCCTTCAGAAAGAAAGCGCAATAATTTTGCCTGACCGCTCGGAGGCATTTCGCTAATTTCATCGAAGAAAATCGTCCCCTGGTCTGCTTCTTTCAAAAGACCCGGTTTCGAGCGGTCGGCACCGGTGAAAGCTCCTCTTTCATAGCCAAAGACTTCTGATTCAAAGAGTGATTCAGGCAAAGCAGTACAATCAACCACGACAAAAGGCTTGAGCTTCCTCGGACTGAGATGGTGAAGAGCCCTGGCTGCCAGTTCTTTTCCCGTGCCGGTTTCTCCAGTGACGAGGACTGTAATCTGATGTTTGGCCAGTCGCTCGATCAGAGAAAAAATTTCCAGCATCCGGGCATTGCGGCTAATCATTCCCTCAAACACATATTTGCTGGCCAGCTCTTTTTCTAACTCAAAAGTCTCTCGCCTGATAGAAATTTTTTCCTCAAGTTTTTCCAGGCTTTCAACTAAAGAACCAGGTTGAAGCGGAAGGCTGAGATAATCCAGAGCTCCAGCTCTTATGATAGAAGCAACCGTTGCCGGATTTTCTGGCTCTCCCAGAACGATGACCTCTAAAAGGGGATCATATTCCTTGATGATTTTCAAAAGCTCAAAAATAAGTTCTATTCCCCCCTCTCTTTCTAAAAGGACCACCCGCGGCTTTATCTGCCTCAAGCTGGAAAGGAAATCTCTGTCCGGGCTAACTAAATACAGGTCATAGTCCTTAGCAGAAAGAATCTTCTGAATTTGCCTTAAGGTTCCTTCTTTCAGCGAAATAACAGCTGCTTTAAGCATATCCCAAGAATTAGCCTAATTAAAATTAATCTAATTATAGCCTATTACCTTTGGCAATAAAACAAAAAATGCTCATAAATTAGGGCGTAAGAAGCCATAATAAAACATAATCTTAAGAGCTTCCTTGACTTCCCGCCTGGAAATTTTGGACTTGCCTTCCCGACGATTGATAAAAGTGATCGGTACCTCAACCACTTTTGCGCCAATTTTCTGAAAATAATAAAGAACCTCCAGATGAGCCGAATAGCCACGAGCAATCAATTTATCAAATGGCAGCTGTCTCAAATATTCGGCTCGATAAGCCCTGAAAGCTCCCGTACAATCTCGGGAGTTAAGTCCCATAAGAACTCTGGCTAAGAAATTTGCTACCCAGCTATTGATTTTCCGTAACAGAGTCCAGCCTTCAGTCTTACCCCCGGGAACATAGCGTGATCCGATAGCCATGGCCGCCACTTCCAGTTCATTCACCATGCGGGGAATGACTTCAGGCGGATGGGAAAAATCGGCATCCATCGTCAGGAGCTGCTCATAGCCGTGGTCTAAACCCCATTTAAAACCATCACGATGGGCTGTACCCAGACCAAGTTTCCCCGGTCGATGAAGGACAAAGACCCGACCAGGATTTCTTTGACTCAGCAATTCGGCTTTAGCGCCGGTTCCATCCGGTGAATTATCATCAACAACCAGCACATCAAAAAAGGAATCTAAGCTTAAGAGCTTCTCCACCAAAGGATCAATGTTTTCTGCCTCGTTATAGGTAGGAACTATGATTAAAACCCTTTTTTTCATAAAGGAATTTTATCAGAAACAAATTCAACCAGCAAAAAACCTTTTCTTTAAAAAAGGCTTAGGCTATACTTGTTTATCAACCCGAATTTGCTGATCTTGGAGGAGAAGATTATGTCTCAAGATCGTTCAGAGGTAATTTTAAATCTCTTTAAAGAAAGTAACGCTTTACTCCAGGGACACTTTAAATTGACATCGGGAAAACATTCAGAATGGTATTTCGAAAAAATCAAGCTGATTGAACGTCCCGTCATCCTGGAAAAAATTATCGACCTGCTGGTTGAAGAAATTAATAAAGATGCCCTGAAATTTGACTATGTAGTCTCACCAGCTTATGGCGGTATTGCCATCGGTTTTTTAACAGCCCTTAAGCTGAAAAAGTTTTTTGCCTTTACCCAGAGAGTGGAAGAAAAAATGACTGTTCGTTCAGGCTTTTCCGGTCTGGACAAATCCAGAGCCATCATTGTCGAAGATATTCTGACCACCGGCGGTTCTATCCAGGAAGTCTTAAACTGCCTCCAACAGAAAGAAGTTGAAGTCACCGGAATTTACTGTCTGGTTGATCGCAGCGCCGGTGAAGTTTTGATTCAGGGAAAACCGGTTAAAAGTTTGCTATCGCTCAAAGTAGAAGCCTATGACCCTGACTCCTGCCCCCTCTGTGAGCAGGGACTGCCGTTAGTCAAACCTGGAGCTTCAGACAAAAAATGAAGGTTATTCTGGCTTCTGAATCTCCGAGAAGAATCCATTTACTTAAAAAAATCTTTAAATCCTTTTCTGTTATTCCCAGTGGCCTCAATGAAAGTCAATTTATTGAAAAAAACCCGGTTCAGTATGCTCTAAAGGTAGCTGAAGCTAAAGCCAGGACCGTTTCGGAAGATTATCCAGACGCTCTGGTCATTGGCGCTGACACTGTAGTCACCATTGACGATTTGATTTTAGGAAAACCAAAAGATCGGAATGAAGCCAGAAATATGCTCCAGACTTTATCCGGACGGACTCATCAGGTCATAACGGCTATAGTTCTTTATCAGAAAGATCAGGACAGATTGCTGAGTGATTTTGAAACCAGTTATGTGACTTTCAGGCCGTTAGCTACTACAGAAATTGAGTCATACCTTGATCGCAACACCTACGGTGACAAGGCTGGAGCCTATGCCATCCAGGAAATTAAAAACATTTTCTTAGAAAAACTCGAAGGAGATTATCACAATGTAGTTGGTCTGCCACTTCGAAAGCTCCATCGCCTTGTTCATAAATTTCTGGAGAAAAAACTCGAGGTAGAAATAACCTCATTTCTTCTGCCTGATGGTCTGGGTGTAGCTGAAGCTGAAGGGCGGAGCTACCTTGTAGCCGGGACTTATCCTGGGGACCGGGTTAAAATTGCTTATGAACAATCTGATAGGAAAATCATTGGCGCTCGACTTATTTCCCTCATCAGTCCTTCACCCTCAAGACAGCCTGCTCCCTGTCCCCATTTCGGTTTGTGCGGTGGATGCAGTTTTCAGGATCTGGCCTACCGCCAGCAATTAAATCAAAAAAGGAACTATCTGCTTCAGGTTCTGAAAGAATATTTTCCTTCCAACTACCGCTATCTGGAAGTTGAAGAAGTTTTGCCTTCACCGGATGAGTATTTTTATCGCAACAAAATGGAGTTCTCTTTTGGCCAGGCCAATGGAGAGGTTTTTCTCGGGCTTAAGGAGAAAACCCGCAAAAAAGAGCACAATAGAGATAAAAAAGTAGTCCGGCTGGAAAAATGCTACATTTCAACTCCTCTGACTGAAAAGTTATTCCCCCTATTTGCGGAACTGGTCAGAAAATCCGGTCTGCCAGTTTTTAACCTCCAGACCAAGCAGGGTTTTTTCCGCCATTTGGTTATCCGTGAGGGCAAGCAGACCGGAGAGGTGATGCTTATCCTGGTTACCACCAGCCAGGCTAAGCTCTACCTGGATAATTTTACTCAGGACCTCCTCAAGGTTGTGCCTGCTGTCAAAAGTTTCTGGTGGGTAGAGAATAACCGCATTGCCGATGTAGTTTCTTTTGAAAAAACGCATCTTATTTATGGCCAGCCAGGCATTGAAGAAAACCTTCTTGGCCTTCGCTTTAAAATATATCCAGCTTCATTTTTTCAAACCAATCCTCGAGCTGCTCAGGCAGTTTATTCCAGAATTATGGAAGAGGCCAGAAGACTCAGAACTCAATCAGCCCTTGGTCTTTACTGCGGTTCAGGGGCCATTGAAATCTGCCTATCTAAGGTAGCTGGAGAAGTAGTGGGAGTAGACTGGGATGCGGCCAACATCAAAACCGCTAAGGAAAACGCTGAAATCAATAAACTTCAAAATGTCAGATTCTGGGAAAGCTCGGTGGAGGCCGTCCTTCCTGAAATCTACCGCGGAGCTTTTGACCTTCTCCTCATCGACCCGCCCCGAGCTGGAATTAGCCCCCGGGGATTAAAACAAATCACCTCTCTTAAAATCCCCAGCCTAATCTATCTTTCTTGCAATCCTGTCAGCCTGGTCCGAGATTTAAAAGCCTTAAGCGAAAGTGGCTATCAAATCAATCGCTTAACTCCCATCGACTTCTTCCCTCATACTGCCCATTTAGAAGTAATGGCTTTTCTCAGCCGTTAAGCTTCTTTCTCGGGCGATTATTTAATCTGGGTGGTCAGGAAAATGGGCAAAGTCATCTGCTTTATCTGATCAATTAATTCTTCAATCTCATCAATGTGGCCATCTTCATCCTGGAGTATTTTCTCCAGAAGTTCTCTGGTGGCAAAATCGCCGACTTCTCCTGCTAATTTGATAGCCTCATTATAAGCTTTAATGGCATCAAACTCAGCTTTATGATCAAATTCCAGCATCTTGAGAACTTCATCGCCTATGAAGATTTTCTTTAACTGAGAAACAATAGGTAAGCCTTCCAGAAATAGAATGCGCTTGATCAGACTTTCTGCATGTTTCATCTCAGTAATAGCTCTCTTCTCTATAATATCAGCCAGCTTATCATACCCCCAGCTCTCGCACATTTCCGAATGAACCATGTATTGATTGATGGCAGTCAATTCATCAGCCAGCAAAGAATTCATGGTTTCAATGAGCTTAGAATCACCTTTCATCGTAGCCTCCTTCATTTATTTTCAATCATTCTACCTTATAATGAGTTTCTTGTAAACAAAATAGCTTTTAAAGTTGTTTTCTTTTAAAATAAAAACGTGATTAAAGCTATACCTGAAGATTTTATTGTCGAAGAAATTGCTGACCTACCTCTGGTGGAAAGAGGCGAATTCAGAGTTTACAAGCTCACCAAAAAAAACTGGACCACCCCTGACCTGGTTCGTTTTCTGGCTAAATTGCTGTCGATCTCCCCTAAAGCCATCGCTTATGGCGGGAAAAAAGATAAGCACGGAATTACCACCCAGTATATTACTATCCGCAGCCAGCGGGATTTCAGCCGGCAAGAGCCAAACTTTTCTCTTAAAGCCATTGGCTTTATGCGCAAAGCGATGAGCCCGGCCCTTATTAAGGGCAATCGATTTCTTATTACAATTCGCGACCTGGAAAGCCTGGAACCCATTTTCTATAATCTAAAAGAGGTTAAAATTTACGGTTTCCCCAATTTTTTTGATGATCAGCGTTTCCGTGGGGTCAATCAGAATTTAGGATTTTTTGCTGATAAAGTCCTCCGCGGGCATTATAACGGCGCCCTTCAGGTTTTTTTGCAATCACAGAATATAAGCTCCTCTGATAAAAAGAATAGAGAACGAATAACGGAGATAATTGCAAATTGGAGAAACTGGGAGAAATGCCTGGAGCTGGCAGATGGTCTGACAGAAAAAAGAATTTTCCGCACTTTGCTTCTGCGCCCCGATGATTTTCTGGCCGCCCTGGAAAAAATTCCGCGAGAAGAAATTGCTATGGCTTATGCTGCTTTTGGCTCGCATCTCTGGAATGAACTTCTACGACGCCTCCTCAAAGAAAAAATAAAAGATCTTAAAAAAATTCAGGCTGAATCCGGTATCTATCTCTTCTGGAAAACTCTGGACGAAGAAACCCTGAATTATTTTAAAGAATTGAAGCTGCCAACACCGGCAGCTAAAATGCAATTTCCGGACGATTTAAGCCGGAATCTATATCTTAAAATCCTCGAAGAAAACAACTTGAAATTCAGCTCCTTCCGGACAAAGGCCCTCAGCCGGGTTTTTTTCCGTTCATTTCAAAGAAAAGTCTTGCTCTATCCTGAAAATCTGGAAATTACCGAAAGCAAAGAAGACGAGCTCCATCCCAAGAGAAAAGCCCTGGTGCTGTCATTTGCTCTGCCGCGAGGAGCCTTTGCTACCATGCTGGTCAAAAGGATTCTTCTGGATGAAGAAATCAAAAAATAGAATAATTTCAGAGCCCCAAGGCCAAACCAAAAGTCAAAAGGCCAAGAAAGTACAGAATATTATGCTCGAATGGCAAAGCCCGCTGGGTCAGCGAAAGAATTGGCTAAAGGAAAATAAATTAGATAAAACATAATCGAAGGATGAAAAGGAAAAATGAAAACAGCCGCCATTATTGTGGCAGGTGGCCTGGGGAAAAGGCTTGGTTTTTCCCCGCCCAAGCAGTTTGCTTTACTGGCTGGCCGCCCGTTGATTGATTATTCAATTGAAAGATTCCTGGCCCTCCAGGTGAATTATATCATTGCCGTCCTCCTTGATGGCTATCAAAAATACTACCAACCACACCCAGCTATCTCAGTTATTGCTCCCGGCGGAAGCCAGCGTCAGGAATCTGTTTATAATGGTCTTAAAGCCTGTCCAGCTGAAACTGAAACCGTCCTCATTCATGATGCTGCCCGGCCGTTTTTCCCTCTTACAGGAATAAAGAAAGCCCTGAAAAAGATAGAAAAAATGGAACTTGATGGACTGGCTCCGGCCATCGCTTCTGCTGATACTCTGGTTGAAGTCCATGATGGCCGGATTATCTCTTTTCCCCCTCGTCATAATATTTTTCGCACTCAGACGCCACAGATTTTTTCCTATAAAAAAATTCTAATAGCTTACAAAAAAGCCAAAAAAAACCTGAACGGAGCTCCTTTTACTGATGATCTTTCCCTGGCCTTTGCTGCTGGCCTCCGATGCGGTCTGTTTGAAGGCAGTCAGATAAACTTCAAAATAACCGATGAAGTTGATTGGGCCCTGGCAGAACAGTTAATCAAATCAGGCCGGCTCGATTTTACTGAAAGATAAAAGCTTTAATTTTAATGAATGGTCAAAAAGATAAACTTAATAAATATAGTTCAAGTTCAGAGCAGCATCCTGGAGATATTTCTCACACTTTTTCCAGGCATTTTCATCATCAACATCAATCCAGAACTTATCCCCGATATCCATAACCCGGGCCTTCCCCTTTAAAGCCATAATTCCGACCCCACCAGAAAGGGAAAAATTCTTACTCAACTGCTGACTTTCTTCCAGAGCGGTGAATAGCGCAGGTGTGCAGTAAAAAATACCTGTATCAAAAGCGTTATAATTAGTAATCCCTTTACCAATACTGAGAATATGACCATCTTTCACCTGAACCCTGGTAACATCTTCCAGATCAACAAAAGGATGATTCTTAAGGCGATAATCAACGGCCAGAATTAATTCGTCATCCTTAAGTTGCTCTTTCTGAATGTTGATTAAAATCTCTGGATCAAAAATGTGATCCGACATCAGCAATAAAAACCGGTCAGCAGCATATTGCCTGGCTTTATAAACTGAAAGCCCATTTTCTTTTTCCCATTCATCATTGCGAACAAAGTTAAGAATCACCTGTCTGGTGTAACTTTGTTTTGTTAGGTATGCCTCAATTTTCTCACCCTCGTAACCTGTAACCACCACGATTTCTTTTATTCCCGCCTTTAGCAAAGCTTTCACGGCATAATCGATAAGAGCCTGGCCTCTAACTGGAAGAAGGGGTTTGATCGGAAAGACCGGTGATAATCTTTCTCCCTTGCCCGCGGCTATAATAATACCTTTCAACTACGGTGCCTCCTGGCTTCTCAGTTTTTAGCTTCCCTGTTTCTCACCTTTTTAATTACAGGCATTGAATTTTACTCGCTTCCGATTTAAATGTCTATTCAGCCAACAGTCAGTTTCAGAATTTAAGGCAACAACCTTTCAGACAATAACCTTAAAATCAGAATAATCTTCTTCAATTACCAGACGGACAGTTTTAAAAAGAAATCCCCCAAAAACTTTTATACGCGATTTTTTAAGGACCAATTGATTTCCCCAGGGTTCCAGGTCAATTTCCACCTGAAAATCCTTGATAAAGGCAGGATTTTTTGAAGGCTGCAGAAGCAACAATAAAGGATCATAGGTCTTCTCGCTAATATAATATTTACCTTCAAAAAGATTATCCCGCTTAACTTTGGCTCGCGCTTCGATGACATAAACCTTTTCCCCTTTAAGCTCCTCCTCTCCTATGTACCGAAAGGCATATAAAGCTTTTTTGCTCTCTGAAAAGGGAATCAAGTCATCTTTGGTTAATTGATTTTTAACTGCCGGTTTTTGACCTGATTTCCTGGCTTTCTCTGATTCTTCCTTCAGCTTTTTCAGTCTTTCCAGACGACTCCGCCGGTAATCTTCGGTAACATCTTTAACCTGACCTTTTTCTATATCCTGCGCTTCTAAAATTTCTTCGTCGCGGGTCTCTCCATTAACGGTTAGTATCTTCTTAACCTTTTTTATTTTCTCCGGTTGCCAGTTTCTGTCGGCATTAATATAGGTAGTAGTAACCAGAGCCTGCCATTTTTCAAAATCAGGATAGGAAGCCAGCCGCTGGCAGATTTTATCTATCAGGGAATCAACTGGAGGAGCGCTTTCCTGAGCACCTACTTTGCTTTTTAGCCAGAAGGAAAAATTAAAAAGCAAAATTAAAATAATTAAATTTCTTAAGCTACTTTTATTTATCTTTTTTCTCCATTTCATTGGGATTGCCAGGAATAGATTTTTTAGGCAGTTTATTTTAGCAGAAATATTCGGGATAGAAAACTGCTGGCCTTTAGACCTGGCTAAAATTACACTCGAGAAAAAGCAGGCTAAGGCTGGCTTTTCCCCGATTTATTGTCTAAAATACAAAAATATAACATTAGAATGAATATAATTGATATGAGAAGAAATGGATCATTTAAAGAATTCCTCACCATCCTTAAAGCCTGAGCTTAATTTAATTTCTGCCACCGCCATCAGCATTGGAGCCACCATTGGGGCGGGGATATTTGCTGTGACCGGCCTGGCCGCTGGAGAAGCCGGCTCAGCTCTTCTTATTTCCTTAATTCTGGCAGCTATCTGCACACTGCTTACTGCTCTGAGCTTTATTGAATTAATTTCCTGGCAGCCAGCCGAAGGTAGCATCTATTTTTATTCCCGCCTGCTGATATCTCCTTTTATCGGCTTTATGGTCGGCTGGATGTGGATAATTTCTACTTTATTTACCGGAGCAACAGTTGCTCTCAGCTTTGCCCATTATTTTCAAGATGTTACCCGTCTCAACTTCAATGTAAATCAGATAGCAGTTGTCATCATCGTTCTTTTTACCGTATTGAATTTCATAGGACTGGAAGAATCAGCCTTTATCAACAACCTTTTAGTACTTTTGAAAATCCTGATTCTTCTCGCTTTCGTTATCACCGGTCTTATATTTATTAAACCCGCAAATTTTCGCCCCTGGAATTTCTCACCCCCGCATATATTGATCGCCGCAGCCATAATTTTCTTTGCCTATGGCGGTTTTGCCCGGGTAGCCATCATAGCTGAAGAGGTCAAAAATCCAAAAAAGACTGTTCCCCGGGCAATTATGCTTTCTTTATTTATTTCCACCATAATTTACCTGATGGTAACTTTTGTTGCTCTTGGTTTGGCTGGAGCAGTGAAACTGAGCCGGAGCGGAGCTCCTTTATCCACGGCTATAAGACAAACCGGGTTGAGCTGGGCCGGATTAGCCGTAGGCCTGGGAGGTATTTTAGCCACAGCCAGCGTTCTTCTTACTTCCATTCTGGGAGTTTCCAGAATGATTTTAGCTATGTCCAGGCAAAAAGACCTGCCGCCAGCCTTTCAATCCATTCACCCCAAATTTCATACACCGGGTATGGGAGTTTTAGCTACGGGACTTATTATGGCTGTTCTCGCTTATTTCTTTAATTTATCAAAAGTGGTTTCAATCAGTTCTTTTTCTCTTCTAGCCTATTATTCCCTGGCTAATGTTAGTGCTCTCCGAGTTAAGGATTGTTCCAAGTGTTACCCCGCCTATATCCCCTGGCTTGGTCTTATTTTTTGTATAGGCATAGGGTCTTTCCTGCTATTCTCTCAGCCTTCGACCCTAATTTTAGTTCTTGTTTTTCTAACTGTCGGGGTCCTGGCCTATTTCTTAAATAAAAAAATGACCAAAACTTGAAAATTATCAGACTCCTGGCCTGAGCCCGCTAAAAATATTTAATAAAGAACGTTTCTATTGACAACTGGTCAAAGTAGTATTAAATAAGTTCTGTTCTGTCAGGGGTGCCTTCGGCATCTGCTGAGCGAAGGCTGAGAGTAGACCCTTTGAACCTGAACTGGGTAATGCCAGCGCAGGGAGACAGGATCTTTCCGGGAAAAAGCTCAGCCTCTTCCGACAGAATATTTCTATGTCAGGAGGAGTTAGATTATGTTTTCAGCTAATTCTATTGCCCTGGATTTGAACAAAATCAGGGCTCAATCACCACTTGTTCACAATATAACAAATTATGTGGTTATGAACCTGACAGCTAATGCCCTGCTGGCGATCGGAGCTTCTCCAGTTATGGCCCACGCTGTGGAGGAAGTGGATGATATGGTTAATCTGGCATCGGCCGTGGTCATTAATATTGGCACCCTCAGCCCACCCTGGGTAGAAGCGATGGTTAAAGCCATCAGAGCAGCAGCCAGCAAGGGAATCCCGGTTATTCTCGATCCCGTAGGGGCTGGAGCCACACCTTATAGAACGATGACTGTTAGAAAGCTCCTGCAAATAGGTCCTATTGCCATCATCCGGGGTAACGGTTCAGAAATTAAAGCTTTAATTGACTCTGACACCAGGACCAAAGGTGTTGACAGCCTCGAAGGGCCAGAAGCAGCCATAGAAGCCGGACAATTTCTTTCCCGAAACTTTAGTTGTGTGGTCAGCATCAGCGGTCCCACCGATTTCCTCATTAAAAATGATATTATCATTAAAATAGCCAATGGCCATCCATTGATGCCTCGGGTTACCGGATTGGGCTGTACAGCTTCGGCAATTACAGGAGCTATGGCCGCTGTTAATCCGGACTATCTTCAGGCAGCAGCAGGAGCTATGGCTATAATGGGTATATGTGGAGAATTGGCGGCAGAAAAAGCAGAGGGTCCGGCCAGCTTTGAGGTTAATTTTCTGGACTGGCTTTACCGACTGAGCGAAAAAGAAATTGCAGAAAGGCTGAAACTGGAATAAATTTGACCACTGGCAGGCGCAATCAATCCAAGTATCAGCAAAAGAACTAAAAAGGATAAAGAAGAAAGAAAAAGAAGAAAATGACGATAAATTCATTCCAATCTATAGCTCCAAAAATAGCTCATCCCAAGAATATATGAAGATTTGTTCATATATTAAAGGAATAAAAGAAAAAATGAATAAAAGAAAAATTGATTTAAGTCTTTATCTGGTGACGGACCGCCGGATGCTCAAAGGCTTAACTTTAATTGATCTGATCAGAAAAGCCGTAGCCGGTGGCGCCACGGTGGTGCAACTTAGAGAAAAGGAATGTTCTTCCCGCGAATTTTACCAGCTGGCCATAATGATAAAAAAGATTATTCCTCCCGAAATTCCCCTTATCATTAACGACCGCCTGGATATTGCTCTGGCCGTTGGCGCTGATGGCTTGCATCTGGGACAATCTGACTTGCCGGTAGAAATTGCCAGAAAGCTTCTCGGTTCTGAAGCCCTGCTCGGTCTTTCAGTAGAAAATATAGAACAATTAAAGGAAGCAAATCGCCTGCCGCTTGATTATCTGGCAATTAGCCCCATTTTTCCCACCCCGACTAAAACCGATTTTAGTCAACCGGCCTGGGGTCTGGAAGGCCTGCGCCTGGCCAGAAGCTTAACCGATTTACCCCTGGTGGCTATTGGTGGCATTAATGAAGAAAATGCGGCTGAGGTTATACAGGCTGGAGCCGACGGTCTGGCCGTGGTTTCAGCTATCTGCGCTTCAGCTGACCCAGAACAGGCTGCCCGCGCCTTAAAGGGAAAAATTGAACAGGCCAGGAAGAAAATAGGTTGATTTCAGAGTGAATAACAGAAGACCTGATAAATTCTCAGCTTATGCACCGCTTTAAATGATTGTTAACTCTTTTAATTTGTATGATAATGGAGCTGAAAAACAGCGGCCTTTGGCCAATTTATAGAAAGCAAAATAACAACGACGGATAGAAAAAATATTTATAAAAGTAAATGTTAATCAAAATGGACAAATTAAAATCAAGCAACAAATCAAGAAAAAACAGGAACTTAAGACTCACAGATATTGGTGAGTTTGGCTTTATTGCTCACTTTTCGCCGGAATTTCTGTCCGGCCTGCCAAAAAATATCAAGGGCATCGGGGACGACTGTGCAGTTATTCCCTGGAAAGGCCGCCAGCGCCTGCTGGTGACTACTGACCTGCTGGTTGAAGGTGTTCATTTCCTGAAAGAAAAAATACCAGCGGAAAACCTTGGTTATAAAGCGCTGGCTGTCAATCTCAGTGATATAGCGGCCATGGGCGGACGCCCTCTTTATGCTTTTCTCTCTCTTGCCATCCCCCCTGAAACTGAGGTGAACTACTTAGATGAATTCTTTAAAGGCTGGCAGAAGCTGGCCCAGAAAACAGACGTTATGCTCCTTGGCGGCGATACTACCAGAACGGTGGAAAAGATGGTCATTAATGTGGTCATCCTGGGCGAAGCTGAGGAGAAATTCATCAAATATCGAGCTGCAGCTAAACCGGGTGACATCATCGCTGTTACCGGCCAGCTGGGTGATTCAGAAGGAGGATTGCGATTAATATTAGCCAGTCAAGCTGAACCGCCATCAGGAACGGCTGAAAAATATCTTTTAAAACGACATTATTGCCCCCGTCCCCATCTGGAAGAAGGTTATTTTTTAGCCCATCAGTCAGCGGTCAGAGCAATGATGGATGTATCAGATGGGATAGATTCCGACCTCAGGCGCATTATGGAACAATCAGGCTGCGGAGTAGAAGTCTATCTGGAAAAACTTCCTGTTTCTTCGGCGCTAAATAAATGCAGCCAGAAATATGGCTGGAATCTCATGGAGATAGCTGCAGCAGGAGGCGAAGATTACTGTTTACTGATAACTGTTAATCCGAAGAAATTTTCAGAACTGGCTCAGAAATACCTGAAGCGGTTTAAAAGGCCACTTTCCCCCATCGGTAGCATCACTGATAAAAAAGGAGATTTTATTTACCTGAAGAACGGCCGGGTTGTTAACTTTAAAAAATCTGGCTTTGACCACTTTAAAAGCTGACAGTTTTCAGGCTTTTCATTTCCCCATAGAAAATGCAGAAAATTAGGTAAACAAATAATTTCATTTCTTAATTACATTTTTTTTATTTCAAAACTTCTTTAAGAACATCAGCCTGTTCAGGGGTCAGAATTTTATCTCGGAAAATCACCTGAACCTGAAGTTGTTGCCCGCTGGCTTCAACCAGCAGAAAATGATTGTCTCCACCGTGTTTGATATAAAGCTTATTTAGGCGAGGCCCCCCGCCGCCGCTGATATAGTAGGTAATTCCATCAATCTTCCTGGTTGGACCAAAACGATGATAATGACCGGCAAAGACTGCCAGTACTTTATGCTGCACAAGAAGGGGATGAATTTTATTCATCCAGAAATCTTTATCCGCCTGATGGACATATTTACTGGTCTTCGTCCAGAGCGGCACATGGACAAAGACAAAAGCTCCTTTCCATTGGTCGGAATTAGTTAGGTCAGCTTTCAACCATTCATATTGCTCCTGGCTAATATGTCCAAGACGGTTATCTTCTATGTCCCAGAGGATAATAAAATGATACCCTTTAAGATCAAAAGATAAATAGGTTTTTTTATAGCGCTGAAGATAAATTTCTAAAGACTTACGGCTGTAAATATCATGATTTCCGGGCACCCGGTAAAAAGGAGCCTGGATCTGGGACACCAGTTGATCAAATTCATCCCACTGTGATTTAGCCCGGCGAAGCCCATAACCGGCAATCATATCGCCCAGATGAATAACCACATCAGGTTGAAGAGAATTTATCTTACTAATCATATCTTTAAAAAACGGACTCTTTTTGCTGAAAAACTCCGGGCTGGTATCACCGATCACCACCATCTTCAGATCAGCTGAAATCAAAGGCGAAACTAAAATCGTAAAAAAGGCTAACAGGACAAGAAAAATAATGGATAATGGGAACAGTCTGAATTTTGTTTTTATCATTTTAAACCTCAGTTTCAATAAAACTACCATCCTTCAGAAAAAGTTGCCAGTCTGTTTTTCAATCTGATTTGAATCTTAAAGAATAAACTTTTCGGGGAAAGTCTCCACTGGCAAATTCAACTTTAATTTTTTTATTTACCATATCTTCCTCGGCATAAGCTTCCACTACCTCGCCTATAAAAAGCACTTTATCACCTGTTTTCACTTTTTTCCTGAGCTGACACTCCATATGAGCCAGGCATTCGGCTATAATTGGCGCCTTAACCTTTCTACCCGGCAAGGGGGTTAAACCGGTAGCTTTAAATTTATCAATGTCTGCTCCTGAATGAAAACCGCAGAAATATATTTCTTTTCTCATCGTGGCTGGAGGCACATTAACTATAAATTCACCGGTAGAATCAATTAACTTTCGCGAATAGGAGTTCTGACCAAGAGCACAACCGAGAAGTGGCGGATTTTTAGAGAGGGGCAAACAAAAACTAACCGAAACGATATTGGATAGACCACCGGTCTCACCACAGGTGATCAGGAAATGTCTCATCGGCCACATAAATTCTAAATATTCTACCTCAACTTTCATAATTTTCTCTCCTTGAAGGCAATTTTATAACAAGCCTTTGGTTTCGGCCAATTTTCTGACGATTTGATTTTCATTTAAGCTCAGGGGGGCGAGCTTCTTCAGGCTCCTTTTATAAACACTCAAATTGGAAATAAAAGCCACTCCTTATCAAAGGAAAACCTGCATTTAATTCTTGATTCCCAGCGGAGACAAATCGACCACTAATATCTTTTTAACCGAAGGAAGCAGGGAACTAATCTTCCTCAGCTCTTTCCAGGAAGAAGTTCCTGGTTCGCCGCAGCGGATCGTATAGATTCCAGGATTATAGAGCGGGGGACGGAACTCATCTCCCAATATCCTCAGGGTATAAACCACCTCACCTGATTTCTCTTCCACTACCTGAACCACCGGATTTTTAATTCCTTTAAATTTTAAAGTCGGAAGATAGGCTACTGCTTTTCTTCCATCATTTTCTAATTGCTGAAACTTTAGCGGCCAGCCAGAGTAAGTTTTGGCCTGAGGGCTATCAGGATCAACATTTCTTGGCCAGTTTTCAAAGACAATCTGCCTGCTTTCCCGTTCAAACCTGACAATTCCGTAGCCGGGAGCTCCTCTATAGACAGGAGAAACTTCAGAACCATAGGGATTGGAAACAGCCCGGAGATTAAATTTATTACCAAAAGCATCTTCAAAATTGCCGGTTGGCTGAAAATCTTTCGGCCGAGCCGTTCTGGAGGCAGGTCGAGGGAACCAGCGGGCGGGCCAGGAATTAATGATAGGAGAAGGCTGGAAGGCCCAAACCGCATCGCCATATTTTTCCAGCCCATATTTCAGGCTGCAGGCCGGACCACCCGACCCGGCTAAGTGAATAGCAAAAGCTTTTCGCAGTACTTTTATGGCTTCATCCCTGCCTGATGGTGGCCATCCACCGGTATTAAAATCACCTACCTGGCGATCATTCTGAGGATATTCCCCCGGCTGAAGAAGAGGAAGACGGAAAAGGTCTTCATCCCCCAACGCGCCTTTGGGTAAAGTAATGAGCGAAACCCATATACTGGAAGAAAGGGCAGCTTTCATCCAGATTCCATTCGACCAATCAGAAGCCCACCTTTCCAGTAATTCCAGCTGTTTTTGACCCAGAAGCTGGGCCCCTTTTACCCGGCTCTGGGTTTTCAGATCAAAATCAGGATTAAAAGCCCAGCCATTTTTGATTTGAGCGTTGGGCAGAAGCAGCTGGGGAGCTGATTTAAACGTCCGGTCGTCAATGATGGCCAGACTCAAACCGCCATAACTAATTTCAGCATAAAAAGATTTTAAATTGGAGTCAGGAATTTCCCAGGCAAGAGAATCCGGAAGGTGAGAAGTTTGAGTCTTCAAAACCAGGCGAATAAATTCAGCCGGCAAAAGAAAACCACCTCTGTCCTGAAGAGTAACAGTCCCGGCTAAATTCTCGGCACTACCTGTTCTTCCGCCATTCCCCCAAAGTTTGAGCTGAAAGTAATCGTGAGCATCAGGAATAAGGACAGCAGGTCTATCTTTTAGAAGATCAGAAAAAGCCCAGGCAAAAAGAAGCCACTGCCGAAAATACTCCTGAGTCAATTTGCCGAGGGTAACATTTTCCTGCCATAAAGAAGCCGGCCGGCCGTAAACTTGATTGCCGGCAAAAAATATAATATCGGGATTATGCTTTTTGAGATTATTCACCAGCTCAGTATGAGGAAAGCCATCCTCCTGATTATTATTTAAAATAGCCATAACCAGTTGCTTTTGATCAAGCGGCAATTTTCTTATCTTCCCCTGATAAAATGGAAGCGGGCTGTTGAAGCTTTTATCTTCAGTGGCAATTCGATAATCAATGTCCTCTTCGCCTTTCCAATCAGGAATTTTAAACAGGACTGTCCAGGATTCTTTGTCCACCTGCCCCACAGCCACTGTATTCCAGTTTCCATCTTGCTTAATTTGCATTTTTACCGCTGAATTTTCAGAAAGGCTTCCGGGAATAAGCTGGAGACTAATTTTCAAGAGATTCTGGCTCAGGGTATAAAGGCTCAAAACTACCGGGCCCCAGGTCCTCTCCGGATAATTTGCCAGCATTTCACCTCCGGCTTGAAGCGCTTCAAATTGGGCTATAGCCTGACCGGCCGAGCCCCTGACCTCAGGTAAGCTGGCAACAAGGGATAATCCCCCTCTTATTTTTTCCGAAGTGGAGCTAACCTCTTGAAGCTCATCCAGCACTTTGTTTTTCTCCGGTTCAATCACTGTTAAATTAACCTTTAATCCTTGGTCACCAGAAGCGATCTCCAGCCTGAAAACTACTCCTTTTTCTAAGGCTTCTCTCACTTCTTCCTGTTTCTCCTCAGGGCTGACGCTCTCTAATTCGCCTATAAATAAGAGCCCTTCTGTAGTTACTCCTACCTCCAGTCCCTGCCCGCTGAGCGCTGCTTCCCGATAATCATCGCCCTGACTTTTGATTCCTAATCTGAGGCCAATAAAATTTCTGGATCTGGTTCTCTCCGGAAGCCTGGGGACAGAAGCTTTAAAAGAAATACGAACATCTCCTTTTCCGTTCTTTATCTCCCTGGTCAGCCAGTAAAGATAGCGGTTAGAAGCAGCTGTCAGACACTCGATCCGCTCACCATTAAGACGCCAATCTTCTAAGCGATTGGCATAAAATTCCGGGCCAATCCAGTTGCGAATTAGCTCGGGATTCTTCTGCCCAGAGGAAGAAAATACTTCCGCCCCAGCCAAATTAGCCGCGCTGGCCAAAAGCAAAATTAAGCTTATCCTCAAAAAAAGAAGGCACAGGGATTTATCAGCAAGGGAGCAGAGTCCTTTTAATCTCAAAATAGTAAGCCTGTTTTTTAAGCTCATTTCTAAGCTCATTTTACCCTTCCTTTCTGACCACTTTTCCCTCGTTTCCCCAAGCTTTTATAATATAAAAAGACTAATTTATCCCTCCATCTGATTTAACTTTTTTATTTTATTATGCTTAAAATTCCCCAATTTTATTACTCTTTTATTTTTGCTCTTTTATTATCGGCCAATCAGCTCAATTTTCAAAGCCCGCTATGGTCTGCTCATTCTCAAATTATCTTTTTATTAGCTAATTGAAGCCAAAGCAATCAGAGCGCGAGCCAGAGAGAAGCTCAGCCCGAGGATCAAGGTCACTGGCGATGATGTTACGCATGCTGCCATGGGAATCATTGACCACTACCTCGGTAGCTCCGGCCTCAAACAATCCTTGTACGACAGCATT
>Ga0315298_1002515_pt1 | contig 31005 bp, 28 predicted proteins | sample WHS_1_MG_FD_203077 | JGI IMG/M metagenome (GOLD analysis project Ga0315298, IMG submission 203077) | Extremophilic microbial mat communities from Washburn Hot Springs, YNP, Wyoming, USA - WHS_1_MG | ecosystem: Environmental > Aquatic > Thermal springs > Hot (42-90C) | place: USA: Wyoming... | reverse complement strand
GAGAGCGTGCGTTCGTCTATATCGAGGAAGTATGGCTCCTTCGTTCGCTCAAGGAAATGGTTCAAGCAATTCAGGGAAGAATTGATCAAGCACCTCGTGTACAACATCGACAGGTTCCTGCAGCTACAGTTGCAATAATCACGAGACGACCGCGGCACTGGAATTAGCTGAGGCTATCTATCCACATAGAAAAAGCTTGTATTCGTCGAAGTCTATTCTCAAATTTATCCTTTTGAGAAGATTCGTCGAATCATTTCTAAAGGTTTAACAGAGAAAATGGAAGAAAATGGAAAGAGTTTTCTTTAGAGGATTTCAACAGAGCCTCCCTTTTTAAATATTTTGACATAAAAACGACGGGTCTCGGGTTCCTTTCAAATTTTTGCCGTATCATCATCGACCCAATTCGCGCGTTATAAAATTCCTTAGACTTATCATTCCGTATAACGCCTCCCAAAAAAAGCGAAGGGGCCGGGACCGGGAATTTCGTCTCGCGAGATTTCGAACCCGGGTCGCGGGATCCACAGCAACCAATTTGATCTCACAGCCACGCTTGAAGGTTTCAGGGAAGTGTGCACCGTGGACCTCAACCTTTCGAAGGAAACGGTGGACAAGCACGTGAGGCACGCTTCGAGGTTCCTGAGCTTTTTAGGCAGGGACCCGAGGCTCGCAGGCGAGGACGACGTGAGAGAATTCTTGAAGCAGTACGTCGGCAGGCCGATTTACAGGAACATTGTTTGGTCGCTGCGAAGGTTCTTCAGGGACTACTTAGGCATGGACGTGGCGAACAGGTTCAGGGTGCCCAAGCCGAGCCTCAGGGTGGTTAGGGTGCCGACGAAGGAAGAGCTGAATGCCTTTTACGGAGCGCTTTCGAACCCGCGCGACAAGGCGCTGTTTTTGGTCCTGGCAAGCTCTGGCTTGAGGCGACACGAAGCAGCAGAGCTGACCTGGCGCGACGTGGACCTTGAAAGGCGAATGATCCTGCCGCCGAACGGAAATGAAAACAGTTCTACGAAGAGGCGCTGGGTCACGTTTTTTAACGAAGAGGCCGAGGCTGCGCTTCGCCTGCTTCGCGAACGCGCTCAGGACGGCGAACGCATTTTCAACGCATGCGCAGACGTGGTGAGCAGGGTTTTCAGGCGCGCTTCAAAAACCTCTGGGGTAAAGATCACGCCACACGCTCTCAGGGAATGGTTCGCCTGTGAAATGGGACGCCTAGGCGTGGCTGACCGCTACGTGGACGCCTTCTGTGGACGCGTCCCTCGCTCAGTCCTGGCCAGGCACTACACTGATTATTCTCCCGAGCGCCTGAAGGAGATCTATGATAAGGCGAACCTTAGGGTGCTGGTGCAAACCTCAGCTTTTTAATCCGAAGAAGAAAAATTTTGAGCAGCAGACTGGGGAAGTGGCTTGAAGATCGAAAACAAGGAAAACCTCAATAAAAAAATGAGGTATCAAAATTCACAGAAGAGGCCGCCGCGAAAGAAGGATTGGAATTTGAGGTTAGATTTGTGGACAAAAAGGTATTGCCAAGGATCGACCCTAAGACAATGTTAGGAAAGAAGCACGTTATCGAACTCTCAGAAAGTATTTTAAACGTGCTTGAAGTCGATGAAATAAAGGCCATTTGCCTGCATGAGATCGGACACCTTGTGGGAGGTCGATTGAAGGCAAGGTTTGCTTGCTTTCTTATAACCAGCATGCCCGTTGCTATTGTCATTTATTTCTCACTGGTCTTGTTTGGTTTTTCGGATCCATGGCGAACATTGCTGGCTTTTTTGGTATCGATTTACATAGGGTGTTACTCAGTTAGGTGGTCGGAGTTTAAGGCAGACGAATATGCGAAGAAACTAATTGGGAAGGAACCCATAATAAGAGCGTTGAAAAAGGTTAGAACTTGGGTAAACGCGCAGGAAGAGTTCAAATCTTGGCGAAACAAGTTGTTCTGGAGACTACTTCCCCTGCACCCTTCCTACAGATCACGGATAAGTTTTTTGGAAAGGGACTGCTGAGATATACGTTGCAGAAACTTTTCATTCAGCAAATATCAAATTAGAAAACGATCGTTAATCAAGATTCTGAAGTTATTTTTTTCCGCCTCTTTCCTCAGGCTTTCTAAGGTCTGCCTGTCCTTCGTACCTAAAAATCTTTCGTCGAACGTAGATCCTGTTGTTAGCTTTAAGACCGGCACGGGGTTGTAAGTATTTTCGTCAATTTTCACGTCTGATAAGTTCGTGTAGAGTATCATTTTTAACAAACCGTCTTTTATATCGTCCAAGGAAGGCAGGTTCGGCGCTTCCGTGTGCTTTCCTTCAATGAGGTACAAGTCTTTACCGTGTATTTCAAATTCGTCGCAGGTAAAAAAATAATAGCCACCAAGAAAGTTTTTAATCGTGATAGTTCCTTTTGTTCCTTCAAGATACTCTTTAGGCTGAACCGTGACAGTCTCTCTCTTCTGTGCCGCTTTCGCCAACTCTCTTGAAATTTTCATGAAGTTTTCTTTACCTTTAAGGAGCTGTTTAATCCTACGTTTTGCAGACTTCTCTGAATGCATTTCGACCCCCAATTCCTCTGATATTTTTTTGTAAGAGGTCAAAGCATTTTCTGCTATTATGCCAACTTTATCCAGCTGATCCATGTTCCAGTGCAAAGCGTCCGACTGGTAATCCAAGAGCCTCAAAATTTCGCTTTTTACATGGTTAATTTCGAATCTCTGGTTTGTAATCTTATTTTCGTGGTCCAGATCTTTTTCCGCGCTTGCGTAGTAAGAAATTATGACTGGGACGTTAAGCAGGCTCATCAAGGAAACCGTGTCCCATTGAAGAAAATCTCTGTCACCGTCCTTCCCTTCGTCTTTCATTACTGGAATCAAGGTCAATCTTTTGCTGTATTGCAGGGAATCGTAAACCCTGGCGTATGGATAGGACCTTGTCCTTTTTGGTGAAACCCACCTGCTCATACCCAATTGCGCGCCGTCAGTTCTCAAAACAAAAGCACTGTCCCTTTGAAGCGCCTCTTCAAGTTCCTCTAAAGAATAGGTGTTCAGTTCTCTACACATGAGAGGAGTATACCTTATCCCTTTAATTTCAGCAAATATGTTTATTCTTGTTTTCATTATTTGTCACCGATCTTTGTTGTCTAATCCTTTCTTGTAGTTTAGTCCGCAAACGCCTTGCGTCTTCTCTTACGATAATCTCAAAATCTGATTTTTCTTCCAACAGTTTCTTCTGTCCAAAGCCCAGCTTTTTCTTCACGATATCTAGTAGCTCTAAATCTATTTCGTAACCAACCGCTTTCCTGTTTAGCTTCGAAGCAACTTTCAATGTCGTCCCAGACCCCATAAATGGATCCAGGACGGTTTCGCCACAGAATGAAAACAATTTTATTAGCCTATAAGGAATCTCTTCAGGGAAAGCTGCTATTCCTTCTTCGAGCCTACCTTTAAGTGGTAAAACATTGGTTATGTCCCAAACCGAAAGGTACCACTTATTTTTCTGGAACTCATTCATGTCTATTTTAGAATTTTCAAATGTACCGTTAATCTTTTTGTATCGGTATTTGCCTTTCTGGAGTATCAAGATCTCTTCATAGATATTGTCTGGATAAAAATACATTGGATATGGGTGCTGGATCTGAACGCCGCTGCGCCGACTTATTCTGATGTAACCTTCAGGTTTTCTCCAGATTATTCTGTCGCGATAAGAGAAACCTTCCTCACACATTATTCTCACAATGTCGGCTGGCACAGGGTAAAGCTTCTTCTTAATTCTGACGTCCTGAGTAACAAAACAGGCCACGCGGCCTTTGTCTAAAACTCTGTAAAGTTCCTTTGCGACCCCCCTTATCAGCTCTAGATATTCGTCGTAATCTTTAAACAAGCCGGGATAATCAAACGGAGCGTTAAAATAAGGGGGTGAAGTTACCATGAGGTGGACCGATTTGTCTGGAAGTTCTTTCATGTTTCTGCAGTCCCCGAAAATTATCTTGTTCATAACACAGCCTGCGCTTGTTTTTCGTTATGGTCGGTCTCATTCACCCTCCGTCTGATCATTTCGACTATCGCCTGGTTTATGGTTTTATCCTTCGTGACGGTGCGCTTGAACTTTTTCCAGAGCTCATCGTCGACAGATATGGTGTATTTAGTCATATCATAGTAAATTACTACAAAAGGCTATAAATAGCTGAGCTTTTCAACCTTGGCAAAATTCGTCTTGGAGCTGGTCGAAGGTTTTCCCACTGATACAAGAGCTAAGAATTTTGGCTATTATTTCTTCCAATGCTTCATTTTCTGCCCTGGCTTTTACAACGACTGGCTCAATTGGATACCAGGCAGACAACCAGGCCCGTGAATCTATCGCACCGGCAAGCTCATGCAAAATTGGCAAAACGTGAACCCTGAGTACAACGTCTAAAAATTCTTTCCTTTTTTCGCCGTCTTTGATTCCGCTCGCGTGCGAGCAGAAAACTGATAACATGCCTGAAACGGCACCGAGGCTATAAATCGCGTAGTTGTTCAACCATTTACTGCGCTCCGACTCTGGAATGCCTTTGCCGCCCACCTTGATCCATTCCGCCAGATTTTTAAGAGTTTTTTTGAGTTCGTTTAATACACTTGCCAATTTTTCTCCGAAAAGCTCAGAGTCCGTGATCCGCCTGTAAAAAACGGCATAAGCCGCGCCCCTGCCTTTTCTTTTGACGATCTCTTTTGAGACCTGCATGTTTCGCTCTAGAACGTTCAAGTGAGCGAAAAGGGTGTTGGGGCTAATGTTCTTTTCCTCTCTTGCTTTTTTCGCTAAGACGCTTGCTTGAACTTTTTCACCGCTCTCCGGCAAAAGCTCGAGAATCTGCAATTGCTTTTCTGGCGAAAGTCCTTTTGGCTTTCCTACTCTTTTTGGAATTTTCCAGTATGCTTTTCTTTTTGACATTCAAATCAATATCATATTATAGAAAATTGATATATATAAGACTTTTGGGAAGATATTTTATCAGACGGAAAAAAGGTGCCGAAAAATGCCGGCCGAAACCTGCCGCAAAATTATGAAGCATGGGACAAGTGGAGTAGTCGCCATTCCGCCGGATTACCGGAGGTACCACAACCTGTCGCATGGGAAAACCGTAAAAATTCTCTACGATTCCCTCCTGCTGATCGTCCCAAAAGAGCTTGAAAAGAGAGTCCTTGGGGACCCAGAGAAGAAGGCTCTCATAGACAAGCTGCTGGGGTGAGAGCTTGGTCGACCTGACGGAAGTTATCAGGGGTTCAAGGGTGGCGCTGCCTGAAAACTCTGAGACGACATGGCGATGCCTGCATTGTGGTGAGGAATTCGAAAGTTTGTTGAAACCGAAAAAATGTCGGAAGTGTTTCCGCGACGGTCCGTTCAAAGCCTTGGCCGGTCCTTTCTCATACGTTTTAGAAAATGGAAGAGTTGACAAGATCCGCGTGACGCGCGAAATACTCGCGGAAATAAAATTCGTGACAGTCGGACGGTCGAAGACCATATTTCGCGTCTCAGACGACGGAAAGCTTCTGCCCGGAGAACACGTCGTGAGGAAGCTGGCGAGAAAAAAGCTTGGACACCTTGCGCGCGCCAGAGTCGTGGACGAAATCGTCGCAGCCGTCAGGGACCTGAGCTTGACCGAACCTCAGACCGAACTTCAGCCAGCGCCTAAGGTTCAAGCTTCGGCCGAGGAAGAGCTTCCGGCGGACCCGGAGGTCACGAAGGAATTAGGCATAGAAGAACTGGCGAAGGTACTGGAGCTAACAATAAAACGTGATGACACGAACAAGGTCATCCAGTTTTTGGGCATGCTGCTTGCCTACACGAAAGACTCGCAAATAAACATATCGAACCGTGGTCCTTCCTCAAGTGGGAAATCCTATATTCCAATCGAATTGGCGACCCTCTACTTTCCCCCTGAGGACGTGTTAATGGTCGCGTATTCAAGTCCGACTGCCTTCTTCCACGACCAGGGTGAATGGGACGAAAAGGAGAAGGCGATCAAGATCAACCTTGAAAGGAAAATTCTGATATTTTTAGATCAACCGCACGACGCGCTTCTTCAGAGGCTCAGGCCGCTGCTCTCCCACGACCAGAAGGAGCTTCTTATTAAAATAACAGACAAGCGCGAAAAGAGAGGCATGAGAACCAAGAACATAAAGCTGATCGGCTTCCCTTCCGTACTATTCTGCACCGGCAGCTTCCAGAGGATCGACGAGCAGGAGCAGACGCGAAGCATAATCTTGTCACCAGAAACCAGCATTGAAAAAATGCGAGAATCGATTTTCCTCAAAGCTCTGAGAAAAGGAAACTCCATCGCATATCAGCAGTTGATTTGTTCGAACAAAGAGAGGGAAAGTCTGAGGAAGAGGGTCCGCCTGATTAGGGACGCGGAGATAAAGCACATTATAATTAAACAACCTGCCGAAATCGCGCAGAAATTCATAGAAAAGTTTCCAAGGCTGAAGCCGAGGCACGCGCGCGACCTGGAAAGGGTGATTTCTCTAGCTCAGGCGTTCGCGCTGCTCAACTTCTGGCACAGGGAGAGGGACCCTGAGGGGAACATTTATGTGAGCGAAAAGGACGTTGAAAATGCCTTTAAGATTTACGATCAGGTGGCCCAGTGCCAGGAGCTTGGGATCGCGCCATACCTGTATCAGCTCTACCGCGAGGTCGTCGAGCCGATTTTTGAACAACGATATAGTGAGTGCGAGGGTGGGGTAAATCCCATAGGAATTACTAGGCAAGATATTATTAAACGGCATTTTGAAGTCTACGGACGGCCCCTGCCAGACTGGCTGCTGAGGCGCGAGATCCTGCCGGCCCTGGAATCGGCCGGCCTTGTTTTCCAGGAGCTGGATCCAAACAACAAGCGAAGAAAACTAGTGTATCCAGCCTGTACTTTACAAACAAGTACGGACGCGTCCAAAAACACTGAAAAACAAGAACAAAATAGGGAACACGGGGGTGGGGGAGGGGTACATGGTAGTACCCCACAGTGCAGTTCCCTATATTGTAAGTTCCTAGCACCCACGCAAGGTTTTGTGTACCAAGGCAAGACATACGGACCGTTTGAGGCAGGCGAAGTCGCAGAGCTTCCGGCAATTGTGGCCGAGAATTTGCGCCGCCGTGGTTTCGTGGAATTTGTTTCCAAGGGGTGAGTGGACATGGGGGTAGCATTGAAAGAGCTGAAATTGATTGAGCGCAGGATCTTAGGCGCCTGTCCCTGCCTCAGCCGTTCGAAGCGCCTTGCGAAAGCCGTGGATAAGGTTTTCTGGACTTCAGCCTTCGTCGCGCTCACGGTAATGCTGCTTCCAGCTATTTTGCTGGCGATCTCTTTCGACATGTGCCTCAGAATTTGGTATGCAGTCGCCGGACGACCACGCGACGACCTTGTTTACCTAGCGCTCTCAGGCGAATGCGAGCAGGCGCAGCAGATAAATCGATTTTTCCGATCCCAGGTTAGAAAAAGGCGAATTTATCTCATGGTTTTCGTGAGCCTCGCCTGCCTAATCATGTTCCTTTGGGTGATATCATGAGGTTCAAATCCGTGTTCCTTATCCTTGCGTTTTACGTCGTTTTGCTTGCCTTCGCCGTCATGCTGGCGCAGTCCTTCAAGTTCGCGCTATCCGTCGCTCAGCTCGACGCATTGCAGCTTGAATGCTTTGAAAACGCAGCTGAAAACGTCCTTGAAAACGCAGCTGAAAGTTGGATATTCCAGGACGCAGGGGACGATTTCCTGCTCAGGCTCCAAGCCTGCGAGAACGTGCTGCGCAGCGCCTGGCAGGACATTTTCAGGTGGTGGTCGCCGTGAAATACGCGCATGTCGTCGGACTAGTCAACAGCATACTTGACCAGTACGGCGAGCTGAAGCTCAGGCTGAGGACCATTTTTTACCGTTTAGGCGCGATGCAGGCAATACCCCTCACCGAAAACGCGTACAAGTACCTGTCGCGCGTCCTTGTCCGGGCGCGAGAAAGAGGCGACGTCGACGAAGAGCGCATAGACGACCCAAGCAGGCAGGTCCTGGGGGACGGAGACTGGGGGTTCGACACGCCGGAGCAGTTCCTGGACGCAGCCATCGCGCAGTTCAAGCTGTCCTACCAAAATTACATGAGACCCCTGTGGACTAGTCAACCAAACCGCGTTTTCGTCGCCGTGGAGAAGGACGCCGTGAGCGCCGTTTTGCTGGACGCTGCTGAGAGGTACAGGGTGAAGGTCTACCCCATAAGGGGATATTCCTCATACACGTACGTGAGGAAGCTTGCGAAAGAGTGCACATGCGACAAGCACAACGTCATACTCTACTTCGGCGACTACGACGGTTCCGGACGCGACATTGAGCGCGACTTCGCAGAGAGGCTTCGCAGGTACGGCGCAGAGCGATTCGAGGTGAGGCGCGTGGCGATAACGGAAGAGCAGATCCGGCAGCTCAACCTTCCCCCCATGCCGGCCGACCAATCCACGCTTGAGAAGCTCAGGCGCGACCCCAGGACCAAGCGCTACGGCCTCAAGTATGCAGTGGAGCTGGACGCAATCGAACCGCTGCAGCTCCAGGCGCTTGTAGCGAAGGCCATTGAGAGCTGCATGGATCCGGTCGCCTGGGATATCGCCGTAAGGCAGCTTGAAGAGGAACGCGCGCGCCTTGAAGAAGTATTCAAGCGCATAGAGGTGAAGGTGAATGCCTAAGCGCTTGAGCGCTGGGGATATCGCAGCAGGCATGCTTTGCGGCGCGATCGTGGCCTTCGCAGTCCTATTCGCCGGCTACTACTACCTCATGGATATCTCAGGCTTGAGGTCGGCCTTGCTCAGCCGGACGGAAAGCTGGGTGCGCGTCGATATCGAAAACGTGGTGGACAGGGAGCTTGAGTTCGTCGTGGTCCGCGAGCGCCTGGCAGAAATTTGCAGGCTCGGCGAAAACGAAAATTTGCCTGAGAACCTGCAGCCCAACGACGTCCTGTGGGAAGCGCGCTACTATTGGGACGAATCTGAGAACAGGTTGGTCGAAAGAAACGTGATCTATGGGTATCGCACCTGGCGCGAGGTCGAACGTTTCAACCCTGGCTCTGCGCGAATCGAAATTCGCGTGCTGGCGCTCAACGCGAAGGCCGCCTTCAAGGTCGACGTGCAAAACCTTAGCTCAGTCCCCTTGAGGGTGTCCGCTGACCCCGATACTTTTGAAACAGGAATGGGTCTCTACGACGTTCGCGTGTCTGCTTGGCTGCGCATGCTTGAAGACGTTGATTATAGGACCTACGAAGGCGCGCAGGTCGAACTTCGCGTGAGCGTTGAAGCCGACAACGCAGCGCCTGCGCAAAGAATTGTCAAGGGACCGAAAATAGTGGTGAGGGTGGTGACGTGAGACGCTGCCTGACGTGCGTAATGCGCGAGTGCTGCGCGAACTTCAAGGCGCCAGGGTTCTTCAGCACTTTCGCCGACACAGCTTTCAGCCTGCTGAAGCCTGCGCGCGAATCGCAGCAGCAGCCGACGCCGACCTGCGCAATGTTCAAGCCTAAATACGGTGGTGGTGAGCGTGCTTAGGACTTTGATTTCGCTTGGGTTTGGTGCGCTTGTCTTTCACGCGCTGGTGCTCAGGCTGCGCATGCCGCCGCACCTGGCTCAGCAGCAGCGCACGTTTTTGTATAATTTTTCGGTCTGGCTCAGGGGTGCGCGCGCGAACGGCAAGTTCACAAGAGCGCACGCCAACATGCTGTGCTTCGCTGCCTGCGCCGAAGCCTTGAGCTACGCAGCGCTGCCTCTCAGAGCAGGCAGCCTGCTTGATCACGTGAGCGCCGCGTTCGCCGACCCCTGGCTCTTCGGAATCGCCACGGCACTGAGCTGCGCTGCTCTTTCGACGCTTGCCTACGCGATATTCAAGGCAGGAGGTGGGTGAGTGGGGTTGCCTTTTTTAACTTTCAACCGAAGCTCAAGGTCTGCTGAACACCCCCACGACCCCCTTTCAGGGGGCTATAATGGGACAGAGAAAAAACGTCATATGCCACCAGAGGATCGACCGAAGCTCAAGGACCTTGTGACGGTGATCAAGTTCATGCCTTCGCCTCCGCCTTCGCCTTCGTGGGCGCCTCGCAGGGACTTTGAGATATGCTTCACCAGGCACTACGCAGGCGCTGCGAGGCGCACGTTTTTCCCCACGCAGCTTGAGGCAGACTTCTCAGACCTGCTGGCGCAGAAGGCCAACCGCAACGTGCTCATCGCAGGCACCTCAGGCGAAGGAAAGACCACGCTTCTTGTCCACGCAGCTCGCCGTATAGGCCTGCCTGTGCTTTACTTCAACTTCAAGCCAGGCGACATGTTTTTGCGAATCGGCCTTCCCGTTTTGCCGGCCAGGGAAGTGCTGCCTGAGCTGAACTCACTGCAGCCGGACGACGTGGTCACGGCTTACATGCTGGCCTACTGGCTTGAGTTCAAGCGCGGAGGCGTTATGGCTTCGCAGATCCCCACGATAATCCGCGAGGCGCTGCGCGACGCACGCACCTGGGACGAATTTTTGGGTCGCCTGCGAAATCTTGAAGTCAGGGGATTTTCAAGGGTGCTTCTGGACAGCCTTGTCTCAAGGTTCGACCACGAAATTTTCTCAGGACTGCGAGCCTTCACGTCCTGGCAGTGGGACTTCAAAACTTCGTGCGTGATAGACTTTTCAAGCGCAGCCATAGAGCCTCAGCGAATCTTCTGGTGCGAAATAATGCTTCGCTACCTCTGGCGCTCTCTTTCGCAGCGAAGGGACTTCGCCGTGGTCATAGACGAAGCCCACCACCTGACGCGAACGGTTGAGAACTACTCAGGAATTATCGACCTTCTTGCCAGGCAGCTTCGAAGCCTAGGCGCGTGCCTGCTCATAGCGACGCAGAACTTTTCGGACGTGCCTGACTCAACCGCCAACCAGTTCGAAACCCAGCTCATAATGAAGACCACGAACGAAGCAGACCTTGCGAACCTGTCGAGGGTCATGAGGAACGTCGGCGCTCTGGTGCAGGCGATGCTCAAGTACCACTTTTTCGACCTTCGCTCTGCGCCGGACCAGGACGGTTACGTGAACGTCTACGCGCTCAAGCCTGAGTTCGTGCCTGAGCCTGTGCCTGCGCCTGAGGTTCCGGCCGAAATCGCGCCGAAGAGCAGGCGCCTTGAAGTCGAGCAGCGCGCCGAAGCACGCGCGACACCCATTGAAATAAAGCCTGATTCGCACGCGAAGCTTGATCTCAAGCGCGTGCGCAGGGAGGTCCTGGAGCTGCTGGAGGACGGCGCCGTCTACGTCTCAGGGATCGCCAGAGAGATCGCCACGCGCCACGGCCTGAACGCAGAGCACCTGAAGCCTGACATTCACGCGCTGCTCAAAGGCATGGTGGCAGACGGAAGCGTGGTGTGTTCGGAACTTGAAGACGAAAAGGGACAGCGCCTTGTTTTCTACTGGCTCCGAAAAAAGCGCGAATCGCCTTTCCACAGGCTTATGGTCGACCGCGCGGAGCGCCTGCTGGAAGGCCTGCCTCAAACGGAAAGGCACGGCGCCGACCTCGCGTGCCTCTTCGAAGGCGAGCGCGTGGCAGTCGAAGTCGAAACCGGCCTCAAAGGCGACACCACGCTGAAGCGAAGCTTTTCGCGCCAGCTGGCAGAGAGGCTGAAGCTGTTCGACCGCGTCTGGGTGGTCGCGCCTTCGCGAGCGCAGCGCCGCAGGTTCAGGGTTGAGGGGTCGCAGGAGAGGCGCGTGAGGGTCATGACTTTGAAGGAATTGGAAAAACAGGTGAGACCGTGAGCTTTTTTATTAAAGAGGAAAGGGACGAAGTGTTCGGCGAAGTGAAATCGGTATACAGGCGCAAATTCCTTGGCAAAGAGCTGTGGTTCACGCTTGTCCCCAAGGAACGCCTGCTTGAGTACGCCAGGGTGCTGGTGGAACACGTGGAAGAGCTTTCGCTTTACGCCTACGCAAACTTTTACCTGAAGCAGCGGGGTATCGTTCCACCCTACGACCAGTGGTTCAGCAAACGGAAGCGCGTGTTCTACGGCATGCAGAAAGGTGCCATGGCAAGCATTGGATCCGCGAAAATAGGCGCTTCTTTCCAGCGAGGGTTTCAGGCAGGCAGCGAAACCCCGGAAATTGAGAGAGCCGTCGCCGAGAACATGCGCATGCTCGCAGCCGACCTGAAAGAGGCTTACCTGCAGGTCGAAAAAATCGCAGGAAAGGACTACGCTTCGCTGCTTGTAGTTTTTCTTGTGTCCAACTACCTGCCTGAGCCTGAAGTGGATCGGAAGCTCATCGCGGCCTTCGCAGAGAACCTTGAGCGCGACCTGAAGATCTGCGAGCAGCACGGCAAAACGAAAGAAGAGGTCATAGTCACCTACGCGATAAACATGTGCCGCGCAGCTTTTGAAGGACTGCCGAAGGAAGCAGGTGAATAGCGCGTTCGGCTGAAGCAGGTCGCGCAAGGCGAAGCCGAAACTTCAAATTGTCGCGAAGCTGTCGCGCTCGCGGTTAAGGCAGCCGGACGACCAGGCGCTAATTCATGGGATCACACTGCCTCAGAAAAGCTGCTTGAACCAAGGACACGCGTTTTTCGCCGTTATGTTATAAGAGCGCGCGCCGTGGTATTTTTCAGGGTTTCGCTTGAGTTACGGCAGCCGAAGCCAAGGCTCTCGCGGATCCGCAGCACGGCCGGAAACCGAGGTCCAAGGCCGTCGAAAGGGAATTTCGGTTAGTGCACCTGTGCACTCACCGAAGGGTAAGGAAAGCAATGGTAATTTTACCAACGCTTGCCACAGGCGACTTTTGGTCAAAATGACCAGAAGTTAAATCGGTTCCGAAGGCGAAGGCAGGTCAAGAATGATCAAAAAAAGGCGAAACGGAGAAGGTGAAGCTGAAGCTGGCGCCGAAAATTCGCCTCCGGCCGCTGCACTTACGCAGGACGAAGCTGGAAGCGAAAACGGAAGCGTCGTGCCTATCCTGAAGGCAGTCCGCCGACATGGCAACAACTCAAGGGGAAAAATTGACGGATTTTTGGACTAGTCTCAGGTGGGATCGTTACAAAAATTGGAACGTTAGGTTTTATTTTCCGGCGCTAATTTACGCCTGGGTGGTGAGATTGCATAAGGTTATGCACAGGAAGGTTAGGACGACCCTCTACCTGGACGAAAACCTGGTGAAAGAAGCCAAGGATATGGGTCTAAATATCTCAAAAACCGTTGAAAACTGCCTGAAAGAAAAAATAGAGCTGTTAAAACCTGCCTTTCCAAAAAAAGCGAAGGGGCCGGGACCGGGAATTTCGTCTCGCGAGATTTCGAACCCGGGTCGCGGGATCCACAGTCCCGAAGGCTAACCGCTACCCCATCCCGGCCACCATTAAAAATCGACCTTTTTCCTATTTATTTTTGTTTTCAAAATCTTCATCTCTTGCTAAATGACCTAGCTGAACCCCTATCTCGAGCCAAGCCCAAGCCCACACCAGACACTCGAAACTCTTGACCAAGTCGCCTGCCTTGAAGAAATGCTTAGAATCTTCAACGTACGCTTCAATATTGCCCTTCATGTTCTTGCCTATGCCGTCGGCGGGCTTGATTTTGCGCAGCTCGTCGCTAAGCCTTGCCGACCACTTCGCAATCTCATCCACGAGCTGCGATTCTACACCCATCACAACGCCTCGGGCGGAGCGCTGGCGAATATCCCCAAAGCCTCCTTCTCAACGAAATGCAATCTGCCCGGCACAATCAACACGTGAGGGGGCCCGCCGAAATCCATCCTGAGGAGGCTAGCCGCTGAATCTGCCACGACGATCGAGTCGTCGGAACCGGCTCGGGCGATTACGACAGCTAGAGTGCTTGGTGTGAAAACTTTCTCACCGAGCTTTTCCTCAAGCCCAAGAAGGATCTCTATTGCCTCGTTCGCGCTCATGATCTTGTTCTGCTCGGCCCTGAGGTCAAGCAAAAACAGGGTGTGGAGGCCACGCTTCTTGTTCTCCGCCAACACCTCGTATGGGGTTTGAGAAGGATTGTCAGGGAAGGGAATCGTGGCCGACCTGCCGAATTTATAGCTCTGCAGGCCGGAGATGCCCGCCGCCGCTGAGACTATGGAGGTGCCATGGACTATCTTGGTTACGACCCCTGCCTTGGCCGCTCTGAGCCTTAGATCCACATGAGTGGTCGCCACCATCGGATCGCCTGGAACGAGAAAAGCCACTTTTTTATTCAGCGCGTCCCTAATGATCCCCTCGGGGTGATGCTCCACAATTTCTCTGCTGACAATTTTTATGCCCTTCCCGACCAAACGTTCGAGTTCGGATATTTTTAGACCCGGAATAGCGCTCGTGTAAAACTCCGCATACACCTCCTCAGACTCCTTTATCTCGCGAAGTGCCTGTAGAGACATGCCGTCGATCCCCCGAAGGCCCAGGCCTACGAAGACAAGCATGTGATCTCCAAGAAAGATATGATCAGATTATCTTAACTTTTTTGACCGGAGAAAATGAAAGCTCGAGGGATCGCCGCCCTCACAAAAATTATAGACTTTTTGCCTATCTTGGAAAACTGCCTGCGCGAAAAGACTTTAAATCTCCATAATCTGGCCCGATTTCCCTGGATTTGGAGATGCAACTTTCTAACTTGCTATCGCAATAGGCTCACTTTTCCTCGCGTTTGACCTCACCGCCTTTCTCGGACGGACTTTGCGAAGCTTTTCCATCCCGGATACCACAAGTTCTCGCTTCGTCCGCTTAAGTCGGTCCTCGCGCCTCAAAGGCGGGCTGCGGGGGCCTTGGTCCCGGGAGTTAGCTCCGGCGAGGGCCAAATCTGGGATAGTTACTCAAGTCGGTGAAGATTGGGAGGAAGAATAAATGTCAAGGGCATTAACTCAATGAATGACGCTTATTTTTCTAAAATGAACCACGTCTATTAGCCCCCTGTCAGTAATTCTTAGCTCCGGCAGCACCGGCAGGGACAGGAGGATTATAATGGGGAACGGGGCGGCCATTTTGCACCCGAGCGCCCTCCATGCATCTTCAACCTTTTTGACCTCCTCGAATACCTCCTCCGCACTTTTTTCAGACATCAGTCCGGCTATAGGCAATTCCACCGCCCCCAACACCCTTCCGTCGCTCACGGCGATTATCCCCCCACCCATTTCCGCGAGTTTATTTGCGGCGAACGCCATGTCCCCGTCGTTCGAACCTATTACAATTAAGTTGTGGCTGTCATGGGCTATCGTCGAGGCGGTTGCTCCGTGCTTGAAGCCAAAACCCTTCACAAAGCCCAAACCCATATTTCCTGTCAGCTTGTGCCTTTCGATTACCGCCACCTTTCCTATATCTCTTTGAACGCTCGGTTGGATGACCCCATCTCTAACCGGAAGTTCTTCGACGAGGTGTTTTGTGACAACGTCCCCCTCGGTTACGCCCATCACGTTCACTTTTATCTGACCACCTTCAATCGGCGCCCTTATCGCGAAGTCCCCAGCGACCAGGGGGCGTCTGATCTTCACCGTTTTTTTCGTGTATTCAGGATAACTCACCTGTTCTATGTGTTCGACAAGCCTTCCATCCTTTGCGACAATTTTTCCGCCTACGATTACAGTGCTTATCGAAACCTTTGAGAGGTTGTCAAGCAAAAGCATGTCCGCGAATTTGCTGGGGGCAATCCCGCCAACATCCCTATCAACCCTGTAGTGCTCGGCGGTGTTCAGCGTTGCCATCTGTATGGCGTTTATCGGGTCCACTCCTTCCTCAATTGCCCTCCTCACCACATGATCCATGTGCCCCTCAAGCACGAGGTCCCGGGGGTGGCGGTCGTCCGAGACCAAGATTACCCGCCTTGGATCTATCCCGTCCTCAGTCACGATTTTTATCACATCGGCCAAGTTATGAATAGAGGCGAAGCCCTCGCGAATCATCGTGTGCATCCCGAGCCTCGCCCTTTGAAGCCCGTCGATTTTTCTTATCGATTCGTGGTCGGAAGTTATGCCAGCAGCAACGTAGGCAGACAGCTCTGAGCCCAAGATGCTGTCGGAGTGGCCCTCCACGACCTTCCCCGACCTTAAGGTAACTCGAATTTCTTCGTGGACTTTATCATCGCACATCAGCACGCCGGGGTAGTTCATCATCTCCGCAAGCCCTACCACCCCATCCCATTTGAGGGCATCTTCAATGTCTTTAGGGCCTATTTCTGCGCCAGCCGTCTCAAACTCGGCAGACGTTGCCGGCACGCATGAAGGCACGCACACGAAAACCCTCAGGGGTGTGTGCTTTGCCTCGTCGATCATGAGCCTGACCCCGTCAAGCCCAAGCACATTTGCTATCTCATGGGGATCCAAAAAAACTCCAGTGGTCCCGCGGGGCAGGACGGCTTTTGCAAAGCCCGCTACGGTGAGCATGCTGTCATCGATGTGCACGTGGCCATCAAGAAAACCGGGCGCAAGGTATTTTCCATTCGCGTCAAGCACAAGCGTGTCGTTGCCTATGGTGCGGTCCGCCTCCCCGACCAGCGCTATTCTGTCACCTTTCACGGCGACATCTGTGTCCTCAATCAATTCCCCGGTGTAGACGTTCACGAGGCTTGCGTTTTTGATCACAAGATCCGCCTTCTCACGCCCTAAAGCTGTGGACACGAGAAGTTTGGTCATATTTTCCAGCGAACTAGGCTTCACGCAAATCCCATTTTTATCTAATTTTTGCCGCATTTAAAGCCAGTGAGCAAGTCCGAGGGGCCTAACCGTGACTGGCTCAGGAAGGGAACACTTGGGTGTTCTTCCAACCCTCACTGAACCGCTTGAAGGAAATATGTGCAGCGGGGGCTACCCTCTCGGTATGTTATGCTGTGCTAAAAAGAGCACAATAGAGATTATGTGGAAATGCTGTATCAGAACGGTTTTAAGGTATGCTCCAATTTTCAAACTGTGTGGTCCTACACCGCGAGGACAAACATCTAAGAAGGAAGCACGTTGCTGGGGATTTGTGACAATCGTCTGAGTTTTCTTGGGGTGAATCAGTACGCGATATGCAACAACAACCCTCAACGAAAAGAACTTTCCGATGAAGAGAATTGGGGGCCGCGCGAAATGATATGTGGATACAATTCTCACCGATGAAATCGGGGACACGAGCGCGATCTGGCAAACAAATAGAAGGGTTTTTGTAATATGCAACACTTTACCCGCAGCCCGCAGCGCAAAGCTTTAAATCTCAGTGGTGCGGGGGAGGGGATTCGAACCCCTGAAAGCCCTGCGGCTACCGGATTTCTCATTTTTCGGATCTTAAGTCCGGCCCTTTAGTCCCCTCAGGCACCCCCGCCACGAAGAAAATAATTCTCCCAGGTTAAAATCACCTAGCTTTCCTGTAAGATTTCCTATAAATGGAGCGATACTTTCTTCGCCTCCTCTGTAACTTTTTCTCGATTTCCTCCTCTCTTTCTGGCTCCATGTTTTTCACAGTAATTTAGATCTGAAAATATTTGAACATAACCGACGCGACTTTTTATTGTTACACGTGTAACAAAGAAAGATCAACGCTTTCTTCGCCATCTCGCAATTTATTTACATTTCGCCTTGCGACCCAAACGACCCAAACTGCTATTAGCAATAGGGCTAAGGGTAAAGAGATAGAACACGATGAAAATCTCTTTCTTTCTGCGATCAAAGGTAAAAGCGTCTTTATATTCCAGATACTCTTTCCAAATGCCGGTTGGAACCTCCCTCTTCTCCCAAATCCAAAATTATGCAAAGGAACATCAAGTCGGCCCCTGCAATAAAGTCAATCTGACTTAGACCATAAAGACGAAACCAGAGGCCATATTGATTAAAACAAGATATTGGGGCGCCTAACTAATGAATACGGCCCCGCAACAAAACCTGTTTGCGAAGTTTCGATTTGACGACTTGGTCGCTTCTACAGAGATGATGCACCGCAACAGTTTAAATTAGATCAGGTGCCCCGGGCGGGATTTGAACCCGCGTCGCCGGCTCGATTGGCCTCGGCGCGCAACACCGCAACCGATAAGGCCGACATGATTGTCCGGTCTACACCACCGGGGCCCCCATTAATTCCTTCACCGATGCAAATATATCTTCAACCCTTTTTTAGTGCAGCCCATTCGCCGGAAATCAGTAGACGACATCCCCCAGCCTTCCGCTGTCTATTGCCAACCTGATCTCCCTTGAGATCCTCCTGCCTGTGGACATGGGCTCTTCAAAAATGTAGCACGAGTACTGAGACCCCAGCGGATAAAGATTTGTTCCCGCCACTATCCTAGCAGAAATTTCGAAAGTCACGAACTCCAAATCATCCCTGCATATGGTCTCCAAACAAAACGGGCCAATCATCCCCGGCGGGAAAAGCTCCAATGAGGCTTTGACGACCCTCTCCCCCATGTCGACGAGCTTCGGGAGCAGCGACTCCCTAACTATAACAGGCAGGTTTCCGGTCACCACATAACTACCAAGGTCCTCTATTTCCTTCCTTGAGGCGCCAATTCGGTATAAACCATCTATATTCGACTCGTCCCTCCTGTCAATACTCAAAAGCTCGACCCTGCCAAGAATCGGGGAATAGAAATAATGGGGATAGTATCTAAGCCCGAGAATGTACTCCTGAATAATATGAGGTCCAAACCCGTATGCAAAATTTTTTCTCGCCTCGATCATCTTTTTCTCGAATTCCTCCCGCGAGTTCACTATGAAAAATCCTCTCCCACCTTTGGCGCCGTGAAATTTTACGATGCACAGCCTGTCTATCTCTGACGGATCCCTGAAGACCCTTGGAAGCGTCAGCCCTGCCCTCTGAAGCCAGTCCATCTCCTTCCTCCTGTCGCCCTCCCAATCCAAAACCTTCCTGTTGCCGAACATCGGCACAAAGAACTTCTCCTCCAAATTTTTTGGGCCTACGTACTCCACAAAAGAGCCGTGGGGTATGATTATCGCGTTCCGCCTGAGCAATTCTTCCTGAAAATCGTCATCCAAAATTTCTCCATAATCCCCCACCATAAGGTATTCGTCTGGCTTAGCGAGCGAAAAAGAATCATAAACTTTTTTTGCGTAGTCCTTGCAGATGCCCAGAGTCCTGAAGCCCTCCTGCCTAGCCCCGAAAAAAATCTGGAGCGCTGAGTGAGAGCAAAGCGTCGCTATGGTGATTTTTTCCGGATCATAGTGCCCAAGGATCTCGTCAATCTCCCCCTTTTCTATCATGTGACAATCTCCTTTAGCCTGTCTTCCGCTATTGCGCGCTTAATCTCCATCGCCACCCTTCTTCCGGGGCCAACGTCCTCGAAATACTTATATCTCATGTACGGGGAGGTGGGCTCAACGCACGGGCAACCCGGAATCCTGGGGCTCACATCGAACACGCAGAACTCGAGCTCCTTGGTGAATGCGCCCTGAAGCGCGAAGAGGCCTATTATGCCGGGGGGATATTCGCTCTTGCAGGCCTCCACGAACTTTTCTCCCGCCTCAAAAACCTTTTCAAGCTGCGATTCCCTCACCGTTGCCCCCATGTGGCCGATCTCTACGTTCTGCGGGATGATCTTTGCCTCAAGCTGCTCCCTCGCAGGAAGGTGAAGCAGGCCGTCCAAGTTTGTCTGGATCCTGCGATCGAACCCGAGCAGCTCCAACGAGTCTGTGAGGGGGCTCCAGAAGAAGTTAGCGTTGAAAAACGCGCCTAGGACAAACTCCTCGATCACCGCTTTCTCAAGGTCTTCCTGGGAAATTATGCCCCTCTCAATTCTAAACTTTGCCTCCCTCTCAAACTCCTCGGGCGAGGAAGCGCAGAAAAAGGCTCGCTCCAATTTTCTCCCCCTCTCCTGAACCTTAACTATCGCTGGCCTGTCGATCTCCCTGTAACTTTTGAAAACAACAGGCGTCCTTATGCCTGCCTTTTTTAGCAGGTAATACTGGTTCCTCTCGACACCTCTTTCCTCTGTCCTCAGCATGCGGCGGTTCCCGAATATCGGGACGGCGAACCTCTCCTCAATGTTCTCGTACCCCACGTAGACGGAAAAAGACCTGTTAGGGATGAAGATTGTGTTAAGCTCGACTAGTTTCCTCTGATTCTCGCTCTCGATTATGCTTGAAAATTTGTCGAGCAGGATGACGTGATCGAAAAGGTTCCTGTAGTACTTTGTATATGTTTTCTCCCTCCCTTTCTGGCAGACCACCACCGTCTCGAATCCCTCCTGCTTGGCGCCGTGAGCGACCTCTAGGGCGGAGTGCGACCCCAAAACTCCGATTCGGATTTCATCGCCAGCGTAACCGTTTAAAATTTCATGGATGCGCGATTCCATTAGGTTCCCCATTTTTATTATCTTTGGGAATTTTAAACATCCTACGCCCTCTTGCCCCACACATTTTTCAATGGGGGAAAGCTTTTGCCGGCCGCCAAAACCCACTAAAAACATTCATACGAGTTAAGTTCGCTGCCGCTTATCGAGTTTACCATGTTTTTGATTTTACGATCCTAATCCAAGTTTCCTGAATGCATAGTGCTTGAATGGGTCAATACCGAACGTGAACAACGCCGAGAATGCTAGAAGGAAGAGAACCTGGTATGATGTGAGCGATGGAATAACGATACCAAATAATCCCAAAAGCGCAAAACCAATTAAGGTAGCTGCGGTGGAGATAAGCAATCCTTTGCTTGGAGGTGAAGACCAGAAATACCTTCTTTCCCTGACAATTATTACTCTAAATTGACTTGTGAAAACAAGCATCAGCATCAGAAAAGTGCGCAATTTCTCCCATTCGAGCCGGAAATAGTTTGTACCGATTGAAATTGCGATAACACCTTCAGAGATGAATAGCGCCCCTATGATTAGCGATGCAAAAGTTATGTTCTTTACATTCCACTTATTCGGACTGCCGGTATATTCTACATTGTCTGTCGCTAAGGACATCGTCACAAAATCATTTGCGAATACAAGTAGAGACATGCCCAGAAGAGTTATTACGACATCATGAAACCAGAAAAAGCCCAATGTCAGCAGAGCGACAAATTGTATCGTCTTGGTGACCTTGTTTATGACCCATGTTAGCATTCTCTGATATATCTGCCTGCTCGTCTTTATCGCATCGATTATCACTTTTACGCCAGGTTCGGTCAAGACCACGCTGGCGGATGCTTTTGCCACATCAGTTGAGTTGCTCACGGCTATCCCCATCTCCGCTTGCTTTAATGCCGGCGCGTCATTGACACCGTCCCCGGTCATCCCCACCATATGTCCTCTGGACTGCAGGAGCTTCACTATTTTATACTTGTCTTCGGGATATACCTCAGCAAGCCCATCGCATTCTTCCACGATTTTTGCCTGCTCACTCTCGCTCAAGTCCTTGATATCAGCCATCCTGATAATTCTGCTACCGATTGATACCTCTCGGGCTATTTCTTTGGCTATGGCGATATTGTCGCCAGTGAGCATCATGGGTTTTATTCCGAGTTTTTTAGCCTCCTCTATCATGTTTTTTGAGTCCGGCCTAGGAGGGTCCGCCAGTAATAACAGTCCCACAAGTTGGAGGTTCTCCAAATCGCCTTCTTCAGACCTAGCAACTGCCAAAATTCTATATCCTTTCCGGGATAGTTCTTCCACTGTTTTGTCCGCGCTTTCCCGGGTTCCTTTGTCAATCTTTCCTGCCATGGGGATAACAATCTGGGGTGCGCCCTTAATGGCTCTGAAACGTCCCCCCATAGCCTCAATAATAGCTTCCGATCTTTTGGTTGATGGATCAAAAGGTGTGAATGAAACCCGTTTAAAGCATTGAGGCCGGCCTACAGTTTTGGCATACTCAATGACCGCGAGATCTATTGGATCCCCACCTTCCTCTTCAGATGCCAAACTCGCTATCGTACCCACATCCTCTTTTTTGTACCCAGAAAATGCTACGCAGTCAACCACAGATATTTTGTTCTGCGTTATCGTGCCTGTTTTATCGAGGCAAAGGACATCTACAGAAGCCGCGTCTTCGATCGAACCTAGCCCGGTCACCAGCACCTTTTTCTTGGCAAGTTCTATTGCGCCTGCAGCTTGGACTACGGTGAGTACGGCTGGCAAGGCGACCGGGACTGCTCCCATTAGGAAAGTTACGGCGAAAATCGGTATCAATAGGACATTTAGGCTCATGAGAACTGCATATGATGAGACCAAAATCAACGCTGCTAGGCTGAGATACATTAAATATTTCACTATGGCGAAGATTATTTCCTCCTGATGAGATCTTGGTCTGGCGGTTTCGACTAGTTCAGCCGTCCTACCAAAGTATGTGTTCGGCCCCGTATTAACTACTATACACCTAGCTTTTCCCCGTCTCACGATGGAACTTGAATAGACGATATCAGATTGGCGCAGATCTACTGGTAAAGATTCCCCAGTCAGGGCAGATTGATCAACAGAAATCTCGCCACTCAATATTTTGGCATCAGCGGGTACGATATCGCCCAATTCGACGATGATGATATCCCCGGGCACGAGTTCTCTGGCATCTTTTACGCTCCACTTTCCATCCCTCAAAACCTTTGCCTTGATCGCCAACCTTTTCTTTAGAAGCTCCAATGCCCTTTGCGAATGAGATGAGTGCAAGTAACCGATGACGGCATTTATCGTGAGCAAAGCGAAAATTATTGTTGCTTCAAGATAATGCCCTAGGGCAAACGAAAGAAACATCGCTAGCTCCAACAACCATGGCATTGGGGCCCAGTAACGCGACAAAAATTCAAGGAGGGGGCTCCTCTTTTTCTCCACCACTTCGTTATACCCAAACACCTTAATTCTGTTCTCGGCCTCAGACTCTGCGAGACCGTTAGCAGTTGAATCCAGCGATCTAATAGTTTCCTCAAGCGTGAGGCCCTTATACTCGGATGTGTTTCTGACTCTCAATACGATGCCCCTTTTTCAGCTAATATCTCCCCCATAAACTAAAAATTTGTAATATCGTGACCGGCAAAAATGGATGTCGATGTCGAGCGAGGCGCAGGGTTATCTATAAAATCTCATAGTCGTTTCTGAAAAAAATAATGGCGAAACACTTTAAAATGCGTAGCTAAAATAACAAATGTAAATTTTGGTGATTTTACGGATCTGGCAGTCGAAGTTAGAGATCTTGTTAAGATTTACGATCGCAAGGTCAGGGCCTTGGACGGAGTAGATTTGCAGGTGGAGGCAGGAAGGATTTTCGCCCTGCTTGGCCCGAACGGTGCGGGCAAAACCACCCTGATGAGAATACTCACTACCCAAATAAAGCCGACCTCAGGCGAAGCCCGCGTTTTCGGACTGGATGTTTTGCACGCGGGCGCCGAGATCAGAAAGCTGGTAAGCTACATCCCCCAAGAAATGAGCGTGTGGACTGACATAAGCGGATACGAAAACCTCCTCATCTATGCCAAGATCTACGGAATCCCGCCCCGCGAAAGGAAAGCGGCTATTGAGGATGCCCTGGAAAAAATGGGTTTGCACGAAGTTGCAAATGACCTCGTCAAGAATTATTCAGGCGGGATGCTCAGAAGACTTGAGATCGCCTGCACGATTCTAATCAAACCAAAAATTTTGTTCCTGGACGAGCCCACCATCGGTCTTGATCCTTCCGCTAGAAAAGTTGTCTGGGAGGAACTTGCCCAAATCAGGAAAGATTACGGGACAACGATTTTCTTTAATACGCATTACATGGACGAAGCCGATCTTTACTCGGATGAAATAGCCATAATAAACCGGGGGAAAATTATGGAGCAGGGCACCGCAGAGGAGCTTAAGCGTTCCGTCGGGGGCGAAGTTGTACAGTTCGAGATAAAAGGCGAAAAAATCAGCGAGGATTGCTTGGAAAGGCTCAGGGCACGAAGTATGACAAACGATGTGGCCGCAAGCAATTCTAAAATCAGCGTCGTGGTCGGGGACGCAGAAAGGGCCCTCCCCGGAATTATGGAGATCTTGAGGGCGGGGGGTGTCTCCATTGAGAAAATCACCATAACCAAGCCGACTTTGGATGATGTCTTCCTGAAGTACGCCGGAACCAGACTTGAATCGCACGACAGGATCGGCGATGTGAGACACGTAAGGCGAATGATCGGAAAGGGATAGGCATGATGAATTCTCTAAGGACCATGCTTGCCATGATGGAGCTTGAACTCAGAAGGCTCAAGCACGACAGGACGGAGCTCTACACGAGGGCGATTCAGCCAATACTGTGGATCGTTGTCTTCGGCCCGATCATGGCCGCCGTAAAGGCGATACCGACGGAGGGCATGTCCTACATAGCCTACATAACACCTGGCGTCCTCATCCAGTCGACGGTTTTTGTCAGCATCTTTTACGGTCTGACCATAGTGTGGGAGAGGGACTCCGGCATCCTTAAGAAGCTCCTCGTCACCCCCACCCCAAGGTATGCAACCGTGATAGGTAGGTCGATGGCTGCGGGCGTTAGGGCGGTATTCCAAATACTGATAATTATCCCAGTAGCCCTGCTCATGGGGGTCAGGTTCGTTCCTAACGTCTTTTACTTTGTTCTGGCTTTCCCAATAATATTCTTCGCCTCAGGGGGCTTTGCCGCGGTGTCCCTTTTCGTCGCGTCTTTTATGAAGACTCGTGAGAGGTTCATGGGGCTGGGTCAGGCAATCACTTTTCCCCTTTTCTTCATGAGCAACGCGCTGTACCCGATCAGCATGATGCCCCCCGTCATACGGGAAATTTCAATGTTTAACCCCATGAGCTACTTGGTGGATGCAGTTAGGGGACTGACGGTAAGCGGGGATCTGTCCAACCTTGGCTTAGATATACTTGTAATAACGATTTTCAATTTAGCAATGTTTGTGATAGCCTCGATAAATTTTAAGCGAATCATCGAATAGGTGTCATTAAAAATTATTGAGATTAACAACCAAAATCCAACAAAATCACCAATCTCTTGGTTGTTCCTCTGTAGTTAGGAGGAACCTCTTTCGCCCGAACATTTTGGAGTATTCGATTTTAAAAAAAATCTTACGCTTTGCTCTTGGATATCTATACTCGTGCCATTAAATTCTAAGCACGCACATTAAGTGGTTAAGTAAAAGGCTTCCTGTCCAATCCATACTTTTACTACCCGACCAAATTTCGCGTAAAAATAACGTGTGCCAGTCCACCTCTGCGACATCAAAAATGCGAGAATTTGGATGATGAACAGGCTTCCCCTAACTTAGACCCGCCTTATGGGGCACCAGACAGCTCGAGCATACCATCATTTCAAGCTATAATGAGAAAGAAAAATCAGCACGCCATAGAAGTTTAAAGTCTATATCTATCAAGCTCCAGCACTTATTTTAAAGGGGCGCGGGGCATGACTGGTAAGGTAAATGCGGCCATAAAGGAAAACTCAAGGACTAAGAAGAAACCCGAAATTGTCGAAAGTCCAAGAAAAATTTTATTTTTATCGATCGACAAAGCGCTTGCTCGATTAGGAACCTCGCTATCCGGTCTTACATCTAAGGAGGCGAAAAGGCGCCTTAAAATATACGGATACAACGAACTCGTCAGGAAAAAAAGGACAGCCCTAGCCGAATTTCTTTCTCACTTCAAGAGCCCGCTCGTGATCATACTGCTTGTCGCTGGAGTAATATCGGCTTTTTTAGGGGAGCTGACGAACGCCATAATAATATTCGCGATAGTGCTCCTGAGCACTTTCCTCCTCTTTTACCAGGAATATCGGGCCGACAGAGCTTCTGAGATGCTCAAGAAGAAAATAACCACCACAGCGACCGTGCTCAGGGACGGAGTGAGGAAAGAGGTGGATCTCCGCGAGATCGTTCCGGGTGACATAATTCACCTCTCAGCTGGCGACATGGTCCCAGCTGACGCCAGAATCATAACCGCGAAAGACCTCTTCGTCAATCAGTCCGCACTCACGGGAGAATCCCTACCAGTCGAAAAAACGCCCGATCCTCCTTTAACTGAGGAAGCACCGATCACCGAATGGAACAACTACCTCTTTCTCGGGTCATCCATAGTCAGCGGGACGGCAACTGCAGTTGTCACGAATACAGGAAATTCCACTGAGTACGGGAAAATCGCGAAGAAACTCGTCGAAAGGCCGCCAGAGACAGAGTTCGAAAGGGGTATCCGGAGGTTCGGCTTTTTGATGGTGGAGGTCACTCTCCTGCTAGTTCTTTTCATTTTCCTAGTAAATGCCCTCTATAAACGAAACGTGCTGGAATCGCTTTTATTCTCCGTGGCCCTAGCTGTCGGCCTGACTCCTGAACTTCTGCCGATGATAATTACGCTGACCCTCTCAAAGGGCGCGATATCTATGTCAAAGAAAGGCGTAATCGTAAAGCGTCTTTCGTCAATTCAGAACCTAGGAAGTATGGATGTCCTATGCACCGACAAGACTGGGACGCTAACGGAGAACAGGATAAAGCTCGTGCTGCACGTAGACTTAGAGGGTAAGGATGACGACAAGGCGCTTCTTTATTCGTTCCTTAACAGTTACTACCAAACCGGGCTGAAGAGCCCGCTAGACGAGGCAATACTAAAGCACGAAGAGATAGATGTAAAAGGCTACCAGAAAATAGATGAGGTCCCATTTGACTTCACGAGAAGGCGAGTATCGGTCGTGATAGAGCGCGATAATCAGCGTGTTCTCATTTGCAAAGGGGAGCCAAGAGAAATTCTGATGGCATGCTCCAGTTGCGAATTTGGCGGAGGAGTAGTCGAACTAACAGAGGTCATGCGCAACAGAATAGAGCAGAAATATTATGACCTCAGCTCCGAGGGATTCAGGGTCTTGGGGGTTTCTTACAAGATTGTCGAAGAGAAACAAGTGTACTCGGTGAACGACGAAGTGGGAATGGTTTTCCTCGGATTTGTGGCCTTCATCGACCCCCCAAAGGAAAGTGCCAAAGAGTCTGTACAATTGTTGAGGAAAAACGGAGTGGATCTTAAGATCATCACTGGGGACAATGAGATAGTCACGCGGAAGATATGTGAATATCTGGACCTCGAAATCAAGGGAATTGTCTTGGGAAGCGAAATTGACCAGATGCAGGATGATGCTTTGGCCAGAATCGTCGAACGGGCTAACGTTTTTGCCAGAGTAACCCCGGCACAGAAAGACAGGATAATAACGGCATTAAAGAAAAATGGCCATGTCGTGGGCTATATGGGGGATGGCATCAACGACGCGCCTCCCCTGAAGACGTCCGATGTTGGCATATCCGTAAATAATGCTGTGGATGTCGCGAAGGAGTCCGCAGACATTATCCTCCTGCAGTCCGATCTGAAAGTGCTGAACGATGGAGTAGTGGAGGGAAGGAAGGCCTTCGGAAACGCTATGAAATACATAATGATGGCAACGAGCTCGAATTTCGGCAACATGTTCAGCGCGGCGGGCGCGTCCCTATTCCTACCTTTCTTGCCCATGCTTCCGACGCAGATACTCCTCAACAACCTACTTTACGATCTCTCGGAGTTCGCCATACCCACTGACAACGTTGACCCTGAATACATGGAAAAACCCAAGAAGATGAATGTCTCCTTCGTAAGAAAATTTATGCTTATTATGGGACCAGTAAGCTCCATTTTCGATTTCCTGACTTTCTTTCTCATGATACTGGTTTTCAGCGCGATCGAGCCGGTATTCCAAACTGCCTGGTTCATAGAGTCCCTGTTCACGCAGACCTTGGTTGTATTCGTCATAAGGACAAGGATGTCGCCCTTTAAAAGCAGGCCAAGCAAGGCTTTGCTCTTGAGCACCGTCAGCATTCTGGGGGTAGCGCTGTTGGTGCCACTTACCCCATTAGGCAAGCTGTTTGAGTTCGTGGAGCCTCCCGTGCTCTTCTACCCATTCTTGGCCTGCATTGTTGTTGCCTACTTAGCCCTTGCCGAAATAGTGAAAATGTGGTTCTACAGGAGATATTCTGCCCTTCTAGAACAGGTTTCTGCCCCGGCGGAGCCACTCCTATATATGAGTAAGACTGCTGTTTTGATCCAAGACATGGTCGCCGCCATCGCCCTTCGGCCAGAAAGCGAGATGACCATCGATTCTCTGCTAGATGATCTGAAAACCGCCACGAGTTACCCCCTCGAACCCGAACGCATAGTGCAGGCACTCAACCACTTAAGACGGGCGGGGATTATACGTATAGACTGGCATAAGAGGTTGGTCGTCCGACAAGGGGAAATGAAAGACTATGTGAATAAATATGTGGTTGGGGGACCAATGTGGTCGAAAGTAGCACAAAATTGGAATCGGATGGGGCGTTTAGTGGAATCGAGATACAAGAAAGTAAATCCAGATTTTCAAAGACTGCTCAATCCATGAAATGGGTGCAAAGAACTCGACTTTGAGTGAAGCACTTGCGGCTTTGCAGAGTATTTTGTTTTTCGGAAGAGGTCGCCGGAGGTATTCCACCCGCCATCTCTCCCTTGCATAAAGGGGTCTTCCAAGCGGTAAAGATGAGGAAAACCTTTAAGAGGTGGGCCCGGAGGGATTTGAACCCTCGACCACCCGGTCCCCCAGCTTCACTTATGAGCTTCGCCCAACTCATTTTCGAGCTGTCGGGCGCTCTGACCAGGCTGAGCTTCCCGGCGAAAACGCTTACGGGCCCGGGCCCGAATGATTTTAAAATTTTCCTCCTTAAATCTATTGCCTCTCCGAAGCACCTCCTTTTCTGATGCCCTCTGATGGTGCTTTCCCCTGACAAAGGATCCATTTTAGTCGCCGGAATTGAGCCCATATTTTTGATGAAGTTTATTAATTGAGAAGATTGATGAGGTTTTGACAGAGATGATCGTGCTCTGCTTCGGAAGCAAAATTTTGGAGGGGGACGATACTGCCCTAAAAGTTTGCGAAGTTCTGAAAAAGTCCCGCCCCGAGCTAAATGTCAAAGTTTGCGATGATCCGTATGAAATCATGAATTACGAGGAAACTGTTATCATTGTAGATGTAGTTAAAGATCTGGATCGCTCCCGCTTCATCGATCTAAGCTCGGTAAAGGAAAGAAAAATTTTTACAACTCACGACTTAGACCTATCATTTTTTCTCAAAATTTTTGCGGAGGTCAAACCCCGAAAAATATCCATCCTAGGGATCCCATGGAAAAAACCTCTCGACGAAGTGATTGCCGACGTTGAAAAGCTGCTAGACGAATTTTACCTCGAGGAAATGGGTCGAACATGAGATGCATGGATCGTAAGCCCTGACCAGCTTCTCGGCGGTGAGGATCAGCTCCTGCCTGGGCAAATCAACTATTCTGGGAACAATCTCCCTGAGATCGTCTTCTATGTTTATCAGATTCTGGTTGGTCGGCATGATCAGGTTTGCAAACTTAACCCTTCCCCTGCCATCTATGATGTAATGGTGATACAGCGTCCCCCTGGGAGCTTCTGTGGCCGCCACCCCCTCCCCAGCCTTTACCTTTATGCTTGGCTTTTCCGCATTCACCCCCCCATCGGCCAATTTCTCCAAAATCGAGATTATTTCGTCTGCGCAGTGGACCAGCTCAATCGCCTGGGCGACGTTATTGAAAAATGGATTGTAGCTAGGGAACTTCAGCTCGAGTTCGCTCATTATTTCCTTTGCCCCATCTGACAATTTTTTACCGTTTATGTTTATCCTTGCGAGGGCTCCCACGAAAAGACTGCTTCCGTCGACGAAGGTTGAGCGCTTAGCCGTCGAGTAAGGCAACACGGTCTCCTTTATGTTTTTCATATAATCTTCGACGGGAAAAGTCGTGCCCCTGTGATCTGAGATTTTATCGCCCTCGTAAAATGGAAACTTGCCATCCCCACAGAGGGCCAAGTATTTCACCTCCCTTTCAAAATCAGGGAGAGAAAAGGAGCCTACCAGCTTGGCCGTGGCTACCGCATCATCCCGAAACTTCTCAAACTGTTTTAACAGGCGCATGAGTTCGCTTCTCGCGGGAACAGAGGTGAAACCCCCCACAACGCCGGCGACGTTGTGCAAAACCCTCCCCATTACGGCCTCAATTAAATTGTTCACAGTTTTCTTCATTGCTAGGGCCCTCCTCACGTCATCCGGGCGCTCTTTGGCTAGGGAGAATGCGCTCTCAAATCCGAGGTAATCGGGCACGACAAAAAAGTAAAGATGGAGCAGGTGGCTTTGAAGCGTCCCCGCCAAGCACAGCAGGTTTCTCAGGTCGACCGTCTGCTCTGAAGGCTCGAATCCCAGAGCGCGCTCGATTGCCTTTAAAGCCGTGAGGGAGTGGGCAATGTGGCAAAATCCGCAAATTCTTGATGTGAGCTCCGGGACCTCATCATATCTTCGGCCGACCAGGAAGGATTCGAAAAACCTTGAACTCTCGAAAACGCTGATCCGAACGTCCTCGACCCTCCTATCCCTAAGGTTTATCACAAGGCTGCCGTGGCCCTCGATCTTGGTAAGATGATCTATTTTTATTGTCTCGTCCACCTCATCGCCTCAATTTATCATTTTTATTGAGCTCGGATGATTTCTCCTTAATCCCCCCTGCGACCTCTTTGTACTCCTCAGAGGCGGCAGCATATTTCCTGAATCTCAAAGATATCTCCTCATCGTCCAACCCAATTGACCTTAGTTTTTCAACGTGCGTCCTGATTGTGTCAGATTCTTTGGCCTCCTTTGAAGGCCCCCAACATCCCTCGCACGGCCGGTTTACTGATGGGCAGATGGCGCCGCAACCCCCCATGGTGACCGGCCCCATGCATGCTATGTTGGAATCCAAGAAACACTTGTTTTCCCTGAGCTTGCAGTTTGAGCATACGTTGTAGTCAATTTCGAGTGGCCTCTTACCCATGAGGAGGTTCTTCAAATTCTCCACCAGAAAGGCCCTATCGAAGGGGCATCCTGGAATGTAGAAATCCACGTTAACGTATTCGTGAATAGGCTTCACCTCAACTGACTCGTAGTCAAGCTTTATCCCCCCATATACCCTGAGCCTTGCCTCCTCAAGGCTGAAAAAGTTATTTATCCCCTGCACCCCTCCGCTGCACGCGCAAGTCCCAAGGGCGCCGAGTTTTACCGATGCCTCCCTTATCCATCGAAGCTTCTCGATCTCCTCCTGAGTTGAAATGCTTCCTTCGA